>ERZ1026868.204-NODE-204-length-45916-cov-8.739299_pt1 | contig 45916 bp, 32 predicted proteins | sample MGYA00380164_ERZ1026868 | MGnify/ENA primary metagenome ERZ1026868 (study PRJEB33269, sample SAMEA4719800) | human gut metagenome | biome: human-associated habitat; feature: organic feature; material: feces | place: Cameroon | collected 2013-10 ...
ATTCTATTCTTTCCGAACCTCATTCTAAATATAATGAATTTAGTCAATGAGACAGGGAATGATTCAAAAAAAATGTACAAAATGAACAAAAAGTACGAAGGAACATTTCAACAAGTATTTCATTCATAGGAGGAAAGAGTATGAAGAAGAAAAAAATCTTAGCTGTAATCGCAGCAGCAACAATGGCACTGTCAATGGTAGGATGTGGATCATCAGGTGGTGGTTCTTCATCAAGCGGAGTTGCAAATAAGGATAAGCCGCTTGTATGGTACAACCGTCAGCCTTCCAACTCATCAACAGGAGAGCTTGACAAAACAGCCCTTAACTTTAACAAAGATACTTACTATGTAGGTTTCGATGCGAATCAGGGTGCTGAGCTTCAGGGTGAGATGGTACTTGACTACATCAAGAAGAATGCAGCAACGATCGACCGTAACGGTGATGGCGTAATCGGATATGTACTCGCAATCGGCGATATCGGACATAACGATTCCATCGCACGTACAAGAGGTGTCCGTTCCGCACTTGGAACAGGCGTTGATGCAAATGGCGCAGTTGATTCAGCACCAGCCGGTACAAACGTAGATGGATCTGCAAAGGTTGTTCAGGATGCAACACTGGAAGTAGATGGAAAGAAATACACAATCCGTGAGCTTGCTTCACAGGAGATGAAGAACTCTGCAGGTGCTACATGGGATGCAGCAACAGCAGGTAACGCAATCGGTACATGGACAGCTTCTTTCGGGGATCAGATCGATGTAGTTGTTTCTAACAACGATGGTATGGGAATGTCAATGTTCAATGCTTGGGCAAAGGACAACAAGGTTCCTACATTTGGATACGATGCAAACAGCGATGCAGTAGCAGCTATCGCAGAAGGCTACGGTGGAACAATTTCACAGCATGCAGACGTTCAGGCTTACCTTACACTCCGTGTTCTTCGTAACGCACTTGACGGTGTAGATGTAGACACAGGTATCGGTACAGCAGATGAAGCTGGTAACAAGCTTGATGAGGGTGTTGATTACAGATACTCAGCAGACGAGAGATCTTACTACGCATTGAACATTGCAGTAACAGCTGATAACTACCAGGATTTCACAGACTCAACAAAGGTTTATGACAAGGTTTCTAAGCAGCTCGACTCTAGCAAGAGCCCTGAGAAGAAGGTATGGCTTGATATCTACAACGCTTCTGATAACTTCTTAAGCTCAACATACCAGCCACTTCTTCAGAACTACGATGATCTTCTGAACCTGAAGGTTGATTACATCGGTGGTGATGGTCAGACAGAGTCTAACATCACAAACCGTCTTGGTAACCCTGGTGAGTACGATGCATTTGCAATCAACATGGTTAAGACAGACAACGCAGCATCTTACACATCAATTCTTAACAAGTAAGAGAACTGATTGAACGAACGGTAAATGATTTAACCAAAGAAGGGTGTCACCTAAAATTGATACCCTTCTTTTTAAGAAAGGGAAGTAGAGATATGGCAGATGATAAGAATAAATACATCTTATCGATTCATGGCATGAGTAAATCATTCGGAAGAAACAAGGTTCTTAACCACATTGATTTGAATGTGAAGCCAGGATCCATCATGGGACTTATGGGTGAGAATGGTGCCGGAAAATCGACAATGATGAAATGTCTCTTCGGAACCTATCAGAAGGACGAAGGAACAATCGTATTAGATGGCAAGGAAGTTAATTTCTCTGGACCAAAGGATGCACTCGAAAACGGAGTTGCAATGGTACATCAGGAATTAAATCAGTGTCTGGAAAGAAATGTAATTGATAATTTGTTCCTCGGTCGATACCCAAAGAATTCGCTTGGTGTGGTCGATGAGGGCAGAATGAAAAAAGAAGCATCTGATCTGTTCAGAAAGCTTGGAATCACAGTGAACCTTACGCAGCCGATGAAGAAGATGTCTGTATCAAAGCGTCAGATGTGTGAGATTGCGAAGGCAATTTCGTACAATTCAAAAGTAATTGTACTTGATGAGCCGACTTCATCCCTGACAGCACCGGAAGTAGCAAAGCTCTTCAAGATGATGCGTCAGCTTAAAGAACAGGGAATCTCCCTGATTTATATCTCCCATAAGATGGACGAGATCTTCGAGATCTGCGACCAGATTTCCGTATTGCGGGATGGCAGTCTCGTAATGACGAAGGACAGCAAAGATACAAACATGAACGAACTCATATCAGCCATGGTAGGCCGTTCTCTGGATAACAGATTCCCGCCGGTTGATAATACACCGGGAGAGACAATTCTCTCCGTGCAGAACCTTTCAACAAAATATGCACCGAAGCTCCAGAATATCTCCTTCGATGTGAAAAAAGGCGAGATATTTGGTTTGTATGGATTGGTCGGTGCAGGTCGTACAGAGCTTCTTGAGACGATATTTGGTATGCGTACAAGAGCAGCCGGAAACGTTATCTATGATGGTAAGATGATGAATTTTGCATCTCCGAAGGATGCGATGAATCATGGATTTGCCCTCATTACAGAGGAACGTAAGGCAAATGGCCTGTTCTTAAAAGCAGATATAACATTTAACACAACCATTGCAAATATGAATCATTATAAGAGTGGACTTGCACTCTCACATGATGACATGGTGCGGGCAACCGCAGAGGAAATCAAGGTCATGCATACGAAATGTATGGGACCGGATGATATGATTGCAAATCTGTCTGGTGGTAATCAGCAGAAGGTAATCTTCGGTAAATGGTTGGAGCGGTCTCCGAACATCTTTATGATGGATGATCCGACAAGAGGTATTGATGTTGGAGCAAAATATGAGATTTACGAGTTGATCATTAACATGGCAAAGCAGGGTAAGACAATTATTGTTGTTTCTTCTGAGATGCCGGAGATTCTCGGAATCACAAACCGTATTGGCGTTATGTCGAACGGACATCTGGCAGGTATTGTCAATACGAAGGAGACAAATCAGGAAGAATTATTAAAGCTTAGTGCGAAATATTTGTAATAGAGAGGAGTTTTGGCGATGGCAGATAAAAGTATGATCCTTTCGGCAGAAGCAGAAGCAGCGCTTTTGAAGCCGATTGATGAATATGTAGGAAAAATACAGAAGCAGATCGATGCACTTCGTGTAGATGGATCTGACAAGGTTCGAAGCTTAAAGAACCATATCGCAATTGCGAAGGAAGACAAGAATTTAACAAAGGAAGAGAGAGCAAAGATTATTGCGAAGGATAAGGCGGACTTAGAGAAAGCAAAATCTGTAGAATCTGCAAATAAGGACAAGGTTTCAAAACTTGTTTCCGATGCAGAAGGTTATCTCTCCAAGCATTACAAGAGTGACTACTATGAGAAGGTAGTTGCGAGCTGTGAGGCAGAGAAGGCAGCAGAGAATGCCTCTTATGACAAGATTGTGGCAACCATTAAGACAGAGCACGAGCAGACTTTGGCAAAGCTTTCTGATTCCGAGGAAATCAAGGATGAGAAGTATGTATATCGTAACCGCCTGTTCGATGCACAGATGACACATGAGTCTAAATTGCAGGAAATCAAGGATAGAAAGCACGATGCATTTGCACATAAGTTCCATTTGATCGATCTGCTCCGGATGTCTAAGTATACATTTGGACAGAAGCAGTCACAGAAGGTAGAAAACTACAAGTACACATTCAATACAACACAGTTTTTGTATAAGAATGGTCTGTACATTGTAATTTTACTCATCTTTATTGCGTTGTGTATCATCACACCGATTGTAAAGCATACACAGCTTTTGACACTGACAAACATTCTGAATATTTTGCAGCAGGCTTCCCCTCGTATGTTCTTAGCCCTTGGTGTTGCCGGTCTGATTCTGTTAACGGGTACCGACCTTTCCATCGGACGTATGGTAGGTATGGGTATGGTAACCGCAACCATTATTATGCATAGTGGCGTAAATACCGGTGGTGTATTCGGACATATCTTTGATTTTACAGGTATTCCGGTAGCGGGCAGAGCCATTATTGCACTTGTTGCATGTATTATACTTACAACCGTATTTGCAAGTATTGCCGGTTTCTTCATGGCGAAGTATAAGATGCATCCATTCATTTCAACCATGGCGAACATGCTGATTATCTTCGGACTTGTTACATACGCAACAAAGGGTGTATCTTTCGGTGCAATTGAGTCAAGTATTCCGAACATGTTTATTCCAAATCTTGGTGGATTCCCAACCATCATTATCTGGGCAGTTGTAGCAATCGTTGTTGTATGGTTCATCTGGAACAAGACAACATTTGGTAAGAACCTTTACGCAGTTGGTGGTAATCCGGAAGCAGCTTCTGTATCTGGTATTTCCGTATTCAAGGTAACAATGGGAGCATTCATCTTAGCAGGTATCCTTTATGGATTCGGTTCATGGCTTGAGTGTAACCGTATGGTTGGATCCGGTAGTGCCGCATATGGACAAGGCTGGGATATGGATGCAATTGCAGCCTGCGTAGTAGGTGGTGTATCCTTCACAGGTGGTATCGGTAAGATCTCCGGTGTTGTAACTGGTGTACTGATCTTCACATCCCTTACATACTCTCTGACAATCCTCGGTATTGATACAAACCTTCAGTTTATCTTCGAAGGTATTATCATCCTTGCAGCTGTAACACTTGACTGTCTGAAGTATGTTCAGAAGAAGTAATAAAAGGAATCAAATAAAGTTGTAAACGAAGGAAGGGTCGCCTTGTCTATCGAAGAGGATGGAGAGGCGGCTTTTCCTATATATTGTATATAATGTCAAAACGCAATAAAACCAGTATATATGGCACTGTTTAATTTTGCGTTTATAATATATGAATTGGAGCAGGAAGCAAGCTGGTTGGGGTAAATTTCCGAAATAGAGGAAACTCCCCCAATCGAACAAGAGCAGGAAGCAAGCTGGTTGGAGCAAATTCCCCAAATAGAGGAAAAATCCCCAATGGAGCAAGAGCAGGAAGCAAGCTAGTTGGAGTAAATTTCCGAAATAGGGAAAAAATCCCCAATGGAACAAGAGCAGGAAGCAAGCTGGTTGGAGTAAATTTCCGAAATAGAAGGAAACTCCCCAATTAGGCAATGGAAGCAAGCAATCAGCTAGATATTTAGGTATCTTTATAGTGATAACTTTGGTATAATAAGGACAATAAAACAACAAAGAACATTAAGAATTGCCGGGTGGTTCGGAAGCATCCTAATATGTGGATGGAGTTTGCGAGGAAATAACGATTTTAACGCAGACCATTGGAACACGCCAGCACTTAACGAACAGCGCTACCGATTCGAAGAATGGTAGAGCTGTGAGTTTAGTGTCTGTTGCGTGTGGAAGTGAGCGGGAGCGCGTCTGCGTGGAATCGTTATTTCCTGCAACTCCTAACCAAAGACCAGATGTTTCCGAACTACCCGGCAACCGATAACAAGTGGGGTGCTACATGGAAAAATATAAAGTGCTTCTGGTGGATGACGAAGCAGAAGTCATCGAAGTAATTGAACAACGCATACAATGGGACGACCTTGGATTTACCGTCGTTGGTAACGCAACCAACGGAGTGAAAGCACTTGAACTGGTTGAGAAGCTTCAACCGGATGTCGTAATTACAGATATCAAGATGCCATATATGGATGGATTGGAGTTATCCCGTCGTTTAAACCGGGATTACCAGAACATTCACATCATTATTTTTACCGGGTTTGATGAGTTTGAATATGCAAAGGAAGCAGTGCATCTGGAGGTTGAGGAATATATGCTGAAACCGATAAATGCAACGGAACTGTCTGATTGCCTGAAACGTCTGAAGGACACACTGGACCGGGAACGGGAAGAAAAACTGAATGTAACACGTCTGGAGAATTATTTCAATGCAGCACTTCCGGTACTGCAGAATAACTTCTTTGTATCTCTCATTGAGGGACGGGTGACAGAAGAAAACTGCGGGAAATTTTTTGCCGCGTATCAGATTGATATGAAAGGACCATATTATGGATGTGTAATTTTCCACACTTCGGAACATCATGTGCCGGACGGTATGAATCCGTTGCTGCTTGCGATGTCTGTTGAACATGAGATCAAGGAACGGCTTGCGACAGAGTGGAAGAGCCGGGTATTTTCTTATCTTGGCAATACACTGATGCTGATAGAACTCTCCTCGGAGGACGCGATTGTGCAGTTTACGGATTCGTGTGATCGATTCTGCAAATGGGCTTATCGTGTGATGGGCGCGGTGGTTACGGCAGGTATCGGTCGTGTATGTGACAATATGGCAAATATTAAAACGTCTTACGATGGTGCCAGAGAGGCAGTATCATACAGGGTACTGTATGGAACGAAACGTGCGATCAATATTGCTGAGCTTGCACCGAAGGAACAGGAAACAACCTTGCAGCCGGAAGATACAAGAATGCATGATTTGTTCAAAGCCATTCATTTAGGGTTAAAGGAAGAGATTGAGAAGGTCGTTGTAAATGAAATAGAAAAGCTGCACAGCAATGCACAGACGGTCAGTCAGTATAATCTTGCAATCATGGAGATGGTGGGAGCATTTTACAGGTTTTGTGCAAATAATTTCCTTGATTTTAATGATTATCTGCACGGAATCCAGAATCCTTACGAGACGATTCCGCAGATGGATGAGAGTACACTTACCGTATGGATGCAGGGAGTTTCCGTAGAGCTTGGGGAACAGTTGAAAAATGCCCGAAACAGTACATCGAGACGGCTTGTGACCGATGCGCAGAATCTTGTACGTGAGCGTTATATGGAGCCGGATTTGTCATTGGACACGATCTGCTCTGTGCTCGGAGTATCGAATTCGTATTTTTCTTCGGTCTTCAAGAAGGAGACAGGAAAAGCGTTTATTACGTATCTGACGGATTACCGGATGGATCATGCGGCAACACTGATACTGGAAACAAATGAGAAAAGCTATCAGATCGCTGAGCGAGTGGGATATCTGGATGCGAATTATTTCAGTTATGTATTCAAGAAACGATTTGGCGTGTCACCGTCGAAGTACCGGGCACAGCATACGAATCAGTAAGAAAAAATAGGGGAAATGGATTGAACACAAGAGAGATGGGAAAATTGCAAAAGAAGGAAAGCTGGCTTCAAAGGTGGATGAAAAAGCAGGGCTGGACACATCATAGAAGATTTATCGGACTGGATATCCAGTCAATCATTATGGCGGCTCTTACTGCACTTACATTAATTACGACAATTACAATTGGCCTGCTTCTGTATAATCGTTTTAAAATGGCGATGAAGCAGACAGCTGTGTCGAACGCAGAGAGTATGGTCGAAAGTACAGTGGATAAGCTGGATGCGGAATTGTTGAATGTCCGTCAGATAATGAATGCAGTGAATTACAATATCATTCAGGAAAATGATATCTCCAGTGATGAGTTTAACCGCCAGTTCAGCCTGCTTTATGAAATCAACACAGATAAGGTTCAAAGCATGGCGCTGTATGACAGCGATGGTGCACAGCTTGTGGCAGAGCCGGTTTCAGAACGCAAGAAGGGCGTAAAGGCATCCGAACAGGACTGGTATACAAATGCAGAGGAGGAGATTGAGAATGTGCATTTCTCCCTGCCGCATATCCAGAATCTGTTTGAGGACGGCACATACCGGTATTACTGGGTTATTTCCCTTAGCCGTTCCGTGGATATTAACGATGGGGAAAAACCGCGCAGCGGTGTACTGCTGGTAGATATGAAATACTCTGTGATATCCAATACGATGAAGCGGATCAATGAGTCCTCAAACGGTATTTATTATTATCTATGCAGCCGGGATGGACAGATGATTTACCATCCGAGACGTGCAGATATTGACCGTGGATATTTTTCGGAAAACTGTGAGATGACATCGCAATTAGAAGACGGAACGTATGAGCTTTCGCTGAACGGTAGACCGGGAAATGTTGTTGTGAGTAGTGTGGCATATACCGGCTGGAAGCTGGTCGGTGTGATTCCGGAGCGTGTACAGACAGCAAATATCAACCGGTTCCGGTATTATATTATCACAGCCATTCTGATTTTGATGATGATGCTGCTCGAAGTAAACCGGATCATATCAAGAAAGATTTCACGTCCGATTCTGCGGCTGAATGAGTCAGTCAAGGCATATGAGACAGGTGGGGATACGGATATCTATATTGGTGGTTCTTCAGAGATCCGGCATCTCGGATATTCGGTCAAGAAGTCCTATGAACAGATAGAGAATCTGATGCAGGAGATTATCCGGGAACAGACTGAACGCAGAAAGAGTGAGATGGATGCACTGCAAAGTCAGATTAATCCGCATTTCCTATATAATACGCTCGAGTCGATTACATGGATGGTTGAGGCACAGAAGAATAAGGAAGCGGTTCTCATGATTTCGGAGCTTGCCAGACTGCTTCGGATCAGTCTGTCAAAGGGAAGAACCGTAATCCGGATCGCGGATGAGCTGCAGCACAGCCGGAGCTATATGAATATCCAGCTTGTGCGCTATAAAGAACGGTTCCGCGTGGAATTTGATATTGACGAGGAAGTCAATGATTACTGTACGGTCAAGCTCATCGTACAGCCGATTCTGGAAAATGCAATCTATTATGGCGTTGGAAATATGGACGAGGATGACGGCGGTATGATTACGGTACGCGGCGAGAAAAAGGGAGATGATATCTATCTCTCGGTCGAGGATAATGGCATGGGTATGAGTGAGGAAACGGTTGAAAATGTCCTCAAGGATAACAATAAAGTACCAAAGCATGGTTCCGGGGTAGGACTCATCAATGTGCACAACCGGATTCAGTTGATGTTTGGTAACGAATATGGTCTTCTTGTTTACAGTGAGCCTGATGAAGGAACGAAGATTGTGATACACATTCCGGCAATTCCGTTTACGGAGGAGAACCGGCAGCAGCTCGAGGCGCAGAGCTATAGAAATGGGAGGGCTACAGATGAAACGAGATAAATTAACATTTCTCATTGCAGAGCTTATTCTGATTGTCCTCGCAGCCTTCTTCATACATAAAATCTTCCAGGAGGATGTCGCTCAAAAGCGTGTAGCGGTTATCCTGCAGAATTCCGGTGACACCCGGTGGGAGGGTGTAATCAATGGATTAAAGCAGTCTGCGAAAACCAATAATCTTCATCTGATCATCTGTAATACGGATGATATTGTAAGCGCGCAGGACGAGCGGGAGCTGATCGAGGAACAGCTGGAAAACGATGTGGATGCATTTATCCTGTGTCCGGCACCGGGGGCAGATACAAAGGAGATGCTGGACTGGCTTGGAGAACAGAAACCTTTTGTGCTGATCACGGAGGATGCATATATGAGCAACCCGGAAGATACAAGCGGGTATGCGACAGTGAAGTCGGATAATTATGAGATCGGTTATACACTCGGAACACAACTGGTCCGGAAGGATGGAGAGCAATTGAGCGGAAAAAAAATCGGTGTTATTGCCGGACGTGCCGAGACGGAAGCGAGTGTCAATCGTATTCAGGGATTGGAGGATGCAATTTCCGGGTATGACTGCGAGATAGCATGGGAATACAATGATGAGAACAATGCCGATATCTGTGCGGTTGTGGATGCAAAAAAAGCGGTCGATTATATGGTTGTCATGGACACCGGTGCATTGGATACTTTAGGGGAAATGTCCCAAAACGGTGAGTATAACGGCGCAAAAATCTATGGCGTCGGAACAAGTATGAAATCCATATCTTTACTGGATGGGGGACACGTGCAATGTCTGGTTATTCCCGACGGATATGGGATTGGCTATGAGAGTGTTCTGGAGATTTCGCATAAGCTGACCAGGGCGTTTTATTCAGTGAAAAGCCATGAGAAAGAAGTGAAGGTTATCTATAAGGAAGATTTGTTCTCGGATGAGATAGAAAGGTTTTTGTATTCGTATGAGTAGAAGAAATGCAAAGAAAAATATGATAGCATGGTTGTGTGTGTGGGTATTTTTGATTTCACTGACAGGCTGCGGAAAGCAGGACACAAAAGCCGATCATACGTTGCGCGTTGGTGTCGTGACATATACACCGGACGACCCGTTTATCAATGCAATGACAGACATAATAAAAAGTAATCTGAAAGCAAAAGAGAGCAATACGATGAAGGTAATCGTATCTGTAAGAAGCGGCGACAATGACCAGCAGGAACAGGACGAGATCGTTGAGGAAATGATTGATGCCGGATGTGATGTTTTATGCGTGAATCTGGTTGACCGGACAGTACCGTCGAATATTGTCCGTATGGCGCGGCAGAATGATATTCCGGTTATTTTCTTTAACCGGGAACCGGTACAGGAGGATCTTCTTCAGTGGGATAAGCTTTTCTATGTTGGCTGTGATGCGGCACAGTCCGGTGAGATGCAGGGCGAGATCGCTGCGGAATATATTAAGAATCACCCGGAGGTCGATAAGAATGGCGATGGGAAGATCCAATATGTGCTTTTAGAAGGGGAAGCCGGACATCAAGATGCGATCAGCCGGACAGATCTGTCGGTTAAGACGATGATTGAGAATGAAATAGAACTGGAGAAACTCAGTTATCAGTTTGCAGACTGGAACCGGGCACAGGCAGAAAACCGGATGAGTCAGTTGATTGATCAGTATGGATCCGAGATTGAGTTGATTTTATCGAACAATGATGAGATGGCGCTGGGGGCTGTTGAGGCGTACAAAAATGCCGGCTACAGGCAGGCGGAGCGGCCGATTATTTTCGGCATTGATGGTCTGACCGATGCATTGGAGGCAGTGGAACATGGTACGATGCAGGGAACGGTCTATAACGATAAGGAAGATCAGGCGAGGATGATCGCACTTTTGACGGTCGCATTGTTTCAGGGAAGCGATATCGAAGGGTATGGTCTAGAGGATGACATCTATTATATGTCACAATATCGTAAGGTAGACGCGGACAACGTCGATACATTCCTTGGAAAGTAAGGAAGGCTGCAACTGGAATTATGCAGAAAATGAATGCACGGATGAATGGATGTATGACTGAATGCGCTGAAGACTAAATGCGTGGATGAATGGACGCACGGATGAATGGATGCACGGATGAACGGATGCGCGGATGAATGGATGCGCGGATGAATGGATGCGTGGATAAATAGATGCAGATGTTGATCGGTAGTATAAAAAGAAACGGAGAACAGCTATGCAGGAGACATGGTTAGAGCAATTTTATAACGAAATGGACGCGGAGAAGCGGCTGGACATATTGAATACGAATGCAGATAAAACTGTGAACGCAAGTGAAATGGCAAATCATTCCGCGGGAAATCCGGAGGAAGTGGATGCGGCGTTTATAAAGAAACTCTGGGTGGCGCGTTACGGAAAGCGCAAACCGAAGACCGATGCATTCGTCGGGTATCTGATGCAACTCAAATATATTGCGGAGAGCGGGGCAAATGATATCGGTGGACAGAAGCGCAAGCAGGCAGTTGAGACCGTCTCCGGATTGTGCCTGTTTGATGCAGACAAGCGGCCGGAAGCCGAACAGGAAATTCTGCTGTCTGAGATGACGCATGCATTTCGGAAGTTTATTGATGTAAGCAGAAACGGCAGAGGCTTTACGTCGATAGTTTTCGGTATGGGGCAGTTATCCGATGAGGGGGTGGCGAAGAAAATCGCAGAACAGATCAGTGCGATTGCATTTACAGCGCCGCACATGCTGCATATGGAGAAGGAATTCGCATTGCTGCAGGAGGCCGCGAAGCGGGCATTCCGGGCGGAATACCCGAACCGGGAGCATTTCCTGAAGAAACTGTAATCAGAAATTATGAAAGGGGTTGTCTCTTTCTGTATTGGGAAGGAGAGACTCCTTTTTGTTTGCGGAATAACCGGCTGAAATAGAGCTGGTCATCGTAACCGACGATCTTCGCAATCTCATAGATCGAATAATTGGTCTGCTCCAGAAGAATCTGTGCATTGTTGACGCGCAGCGATACGATAAACTGCATCGGTGTCATGCCGGTGTATTTCTTGAAGTTCCGGATAAACCAGCTCACACTCATGCCCCTGGTCTGGGCGTAGTTTTCAATACTGATATCCTGATTGTAATTCTCGTTGAAATAGGTAACAGCACTGTACATCTCCCGATCCAGATATTCGTTTTTCAGGATGTGCGCGCGCGTAAGTTCACGCTGAAATACAATAAGCAGATGACGAAGCAGCAGGGCAAGCATTTCCTCGTAGTGTTCCTGACATCGCTGTAATTCCTGAATAATCTGTTTGAAAATCTGTTCGTATTCGAGAGAGGAACCGACCGGAAATACTCTCTGGTTATCTTGCAGACCATAGCTTCGCAGGATGTTTTTTACATCGGAACCTGTGAAGTGAATCCAGTAAACTTCAGTTTTATCTTCTCCATAATATTCATATTTCTGTAATTCTTTTGGACGGAACAACACCATATTTCCGGCAGGGACGATCGTCTCATTTTCCGGTTTATCGAAATGAAAATGTCCAAGTCCGGATGCGATATAGATTATCTGATAATCCAGGCGTCCCTTTGGGCGGTAGGTCGGCATCCTCGGATCGCCGCTCAGACGATAGATGCCGCAGCTTCCGACGACGAGCGGGCGGCTTTTGTCCTTGAAATCCAGATGGGAATGATTTAAGTAACCGGTATTGATATACATAGGGACACCTCCTATTGCTCATTGTATCATGTCGCCTGCGGCTCCATGTTTGTATTCGCATTATGCTGGTATGTGCAAGCACATCCCATCGCAATGCTCATTGTATCATTTCGTCCATATTTTGTCCATTCCTGTTCATAGACTTTTTATACGGAAACCAGTATTATAATATCAGACAATACGAAAAGACAGAAAAATGAACGGCTCATTTAAAACAAAAAAATACATATACAAGGAGGACGATTTATGATTGTGCCACGTTATTATGAAGATTTGGATTTCTTACATGAACATACGATGCCGCCAAGAGCGTATTATATACCAGCTTCCCGCCGAATGGAGGATCTGGTGGAGCATCGGGAGGCATCCGACCGCGTACAGATGTTAAACGGCATGTGGAAATTCCGGTATTTTGAGAGCATCTATGATGTGAGGGATGCATTTTATGAGAGCGGTTATGATACGTCGGATTTTGATGAGATTCCGGTGCCTGGTGTCTGGCAGATGGCAGGCTATGACACGCATCAGTACACGAATTTCCGGTATCCATTTCCGTTTGATCCGCCGTATGTGCCGCAGGATATTCCGTGTGGTGCGTATGTGCATACGTTTTCTTATGCGAAGGATGAGAAGGCTCCGAAGGTGTACCTGAACTTTGAGGGCGTGGATAGCTGCTTTTATGTATGGGTGAATGGCGCCTATACCGGATACAGTCAGGTGTCCCATGCAACGAGCGAGTTCGATGTGACAGACGTGATAGAAGAGGGCGAGAATACGATTGCCGTACTTGTCTTGAAATGGTGCGATGGTTCGTATCTCGAAGATCAGGATAAGTTCCGGATGAGTGGTATCTTCCGGGATGTCTATCTTCTGAAGCGGCCGGAAAAGGCGGTGCAGGATTATCGCATCACGACGGAAATCACGGAAACGTGTGCGAAAATTACATTGGATATCAGCTACTATCAGGAGACACCGGTTACCGTATCCGTGGAGGATGCGGCAGGAAATGTGGCTGCACAGGCAGTAATCAGCAAGGCGGGAACTGTGACATTGGAGATTGCGAACCCGGAGCTTTGGAATACGGAACATCCGTATCTGTACACGCTCATCCTGCAAAGCGCGGATGAGACGATCGTGGATGCGATTGCTTTGCGCACGGTAGCGATACAGAACAGGGTGCTATATTTCAATGGACAGGCAATCAAGCTGCGCGGCGTAAACCGGCATGATTCTGACCCGGTCACAGGATTTACAGTTGATGTTGCAAAGATCAAGAAGGATCTCACTTTGATGAAGGAGCATAATTTCAATGCGATTCGTTCAAGCCATTATCCGAATGCACCATATTTCTATCAGATGTGCGACCGCTATGGATTCCTCGTATGCGATGAGGCAGATATCGAAGCACATGGACCATTTATGCTGTACCGCAAGGAGGATACAGACTACAACCGCTTCAAAAAATGGAACGAGAAGATTGCAGATGATCCGGCATGGGAGCAGGCGATTCTCGATCGCGTGAAGCGTATGGTTGCGAGGGATAAAAACCGCTTCTGTATCATTTTCTGGTCGATGGGAAATGAGAGCGCCTATGGATGTAATTTTGAAAAGGCGCTTGCATGGACAAAGAAATACGATCCATCCCGTATCACGCAGTATGAGAGTGCGCGGTATCGGAATTACGATGTGACGTATGATTACTCAAATCTTGACCTGTACAGCCGGATGTACCCGGCACTTTCCGAGATCGAAGAGTATCTCGAGAAGGATGGCAGCAAACCGTTTCTGCTTGTGGAATATTGCCATAGCATGGGGAACGGTCCCGGCGATCTGGAGGATTATTTCCAGATAATCCAGAAGGATGCACGGATGTGTGGCGGATTCGTCTGGGAGTGGTGCGATCATGCGATTGCGCACGGACAGGCGGAAAATGGAAAGACGAAATATTATTATGGCGGCGATCATGGCGAGACAATCCATGATGGAAATTTCTGCATGGATGGACTGGTGTACCCGGATCGTACACCGCATACCGGATTGCTTGAATATAAGAATGTGTACCGTCCGGTGCGAGTTGTGTCCTATGAGCCAGAGACAGGCAGACTGGTGCTACATAACTACATGGATTTTGATGATATAAGCGACTATGCAGACATCTTGTATGAAGTAACTGTGGATGGTCTGTGCGTGCAAAAGGGTGTGCTGGATGAGGCATCGATCGCACCGCACAGCGACGGTGTGATGACGCTTAAGTTGGACATTCCGCAGAGCGGCAAGGTGTATCTGAAGCTCCGGTATCAGCTGAAAAAAGAACTTCCATTGCTTCCGGCAAAGCATGAATTAGGATTTGATGAGGTGCTGCTTGCCAATGCCGACGGCAGAAACCAGACGGCAGTCAAATGGCTGGCAGAAGCGGAAGAGAAAAATGAGATCAGCGTCAGCGAAACCGATACAGAGATCACATTAAAGGCGAGCGATTTCACATATGCAATCAGCAAGAAAACCGGACTTTTTACGAAGCTTCAATATGCAGGACGGGACTATCTGAACCATCCGATGGAACTGAACATCTGGCGGGCACCGACGGATAATGATATGTATATTCGCACAAAATGGGAGAACGCACATTTTCACGAGGCGTACACAAGAGCGTATAAGGTGGAGACAATTCAGAACCGGTACGGCGTGATTGTGATGAGTCATGTCGGCGTTGTAGCACCAACGGTACAGAAGATTCTGGATGTCGAGCTCGTGTGGAAGGTGGAAAGTTCAGGAAGAATTACCGCATCCATGGAGGTAAGCAAGGATGCAGAGTTCCCAGAACTTCCGAGATTCGGTGTGCGTGTATTCTTCAACAAGAATCTTTCTGAGGCTTCGTATTATGGCATGGGACCGCAGGAGAGCTACCGTGATAAGCACAGAGCTGCGAGTCATGGATTGTATCGCAGTGCGGTGAAGGATCTGCATGAGGACTACATTATGCCACAGGAAAATGGCAGTCATTTCGATTGTGATTATGCCGAACTGTACAACGGCCAGTATGGAATCGCGGCAGTGTCTGAGACACCATTTTCATTTCAGGCATCAAACTACACACAGGAAATGCTGGCACAGGCAAAACACAATTATGAATTGGAAGAATCGGACAGTACGGTGTTATGTATCGATTATGCGTTAAATGGCATCGGCTCCAACAGTTGTGGACCGGAGGTGCTTGCGGCATATCGATTCGATGAGAAGGAATTTCAGTTTGGGTTTACACTTGTTCCGTATGTGAAGGGATGATATGAGGAGAAAAGCTATGGAAGAGAAAAAATATTTAAAATGGTATAACAAGGTGGGCTACGGTTCCGGCGATATCGCCGGAAATGTGGTGTATGCGTTTTTGACATCGTTTGTCATGATCTATCTGACCGAGACGGTTGGGCTTGCGTCCGGAATGGTTGGAACTTTGATCGCATTTTCGAAGTTGTTGGATGGATTTACAGATGTTTTCTTTGGTTCACTGATCGACAAGACACACAGCAAGCTTGGGAAAGCACGTCCGTGGATGCTGTATGGATATATCGGCTGCGCAGTCACGCTGGTTGCATGCTTTGCGGTACCGACAAGCCTTGGCAAGACAGCACAGTATACGTGGTTCTTTCTGGCATACACACTGTTAAATGGCATTTTTTACACGGCAAATAACATCGCGTATTCGGCACTAACATCGCTGATAACGAAGAACAGTAAGGAACGTGTACAGATGGGTTCTTACCGGTTTATCTTCGCATTTTCAACAAGTCTTTTGATCCAGTCGATTACCGTTGGATTTGTTGATCGCTGTGGTGGTGATGCGGCGGCATGGAGACTGGTTGCCATTATCTATGCGGTTATCGGACTGGTGGTAAATACAATCTCTTGTCTCTCCGTGAAGGAACTTTCCGAGGAAGAGCTGAACGAGGGAAAAACGCAGGATAATGAAGAAAAATATGGACTGATTCAAGCGTTCAAGCTGCTTGTGAAGAACAAATATTATATGATGATTTGTGGGACATATATCTTACAGCAGTTGTATAGTGCAATGATTGGTGCTGGCTTATTTTATATGACATGGGTGCTCAAAAATAAAAATCTCTTCGGATGGTTTGCATGGGCGGTCAATATTCCTTTGATTATCGCGCTGGTTTTCACACCGACATTGGTAGGAAAATGGAAGGGCATGTATAAACTGAATATGCGAGGCTATATGCTTGCTGTAATTGGCAGGGCACTGGTTGTCGTGGCAGGTTATATCGGCAATGTGCCATTGATGCTTGTATTTACAGCCGTTGCTGCGCTCGGTCAGGGACCGTGGCAGGGCGATATGAATGCGGTGATCGCATCGTGTTCGGAATACACCTATCTCACACATGGAAAGCATGTCGATGGAACGATGTACTCGTGTACTTCGCTGGGCGTGAAGATTGGTGGAGGTATCGGAACTGCGGTTGTTGGATGGCTGATGGAACTGAGTGGCTATGTTGGAACAAATACGACACAGCCGCAGTCTGCATTGGATATGATGCAGTTTATGTACTTGTGGCTGCCGTTGATCTTCGATGTATTGATTCTGGTTATTCTTTCCAAGATGAATGTGGAAGCAGAAAACGAGCGGATAAAATTGCAGCGGGGTATTGGTTCGGATATCCGTCATGAGATATAGGAAGCTGGAACGCAAACAAAAAGCTGGGACAAAAATCCCAGCTTTTTATGCTTATGTAATTACTTGCGCAACAATTTACCCACGCAGCAACAATTCCTTCTCGATCATCTTTCCGTTCCGGTAGTAGAATCTTGGAACTCGCTTGCTGACGGCACAGGTTAATTCGTATGGAATCGTGTTTGCCAGAGCTGCCATAACGTTGATGGAATTCTTCTTTCCGAAGATTTCAATCTCGCTGCCGACATCGACCTGCATCTTGTCAGTCAGATCAATCATGCACATATCCATGCAGATCTTTCCGCGCTGGTAAACCGGACCTTCCTCCGACATCAGCGTGCAGCGGTTGGAGAGCGCACGGAAGAATCCATCGGCATAGCCGTAAGGGATGACGCCCATACGTGTCGTCTTGTCCGTTACATAGATGCCGCCGTAGCTGATTGCGGTACCGGCCGGGTAGGTCTTGATCGTGCTGACAGTCGTTTTTAAGCTCATGACTGGCTGAAGTCCAAGCTCATCTGCGAATTCACCATAGCCATATAACAAAAGTCCCGGTCTTACCATATCAAGCCATGTTTCCGGATAACGGGCAACCGCACCGGTATTGGCACAGTGGCGGATGGCGAACCGTCTGCCGAGCTTTTCCTCGACGCTTTTGATCACATCGGTAAATAACTGGAACTGATGCTCCGTGTAGGCTTTGCATGCATCGCCCGGCTCATCGGACACAGCAAAATGTGTAAAGATGCCTTCGGCGTAAAGCCCAGGAAGAGAGCAGCCCTCGCAGATACCTTCCACTCCGGTATCAAAATAATCGCCGTCGCACAGATATCCAAGCCTTGACATTCCGGTGTCAACCTTGATATGAATCTTCAACGTACCGCCGCATTTCACGGCTTCTTCACTGTATTCAAGTGCCTTTGCCTTACAGGTAACAGCCTGTGTGATGTTGTACTCAATCAGGCGGCTGACCTGCTCCTTCGGTGTATGTCCAAGAATCAGAATCGGCATCGCAATGTCATTTAAGCGAAGTTCAATCGCTTCGTCGATGCTGCTGACCGCCAGATAATCAGCACCTAGCTCCTGTAGCAGGCGACTGACCTGTACAGAACCGTGTCCGTAGGCATCTGCCTTAACAACACCTAAAAACTTGACATCCGCACCAATCCGGTCGCGCAATGTTTTATAATTATGAGCAAGGGCATCCAAGTCAATTTCCGCCCATGTCCGCTTCAATGTGGAATCCATCTTTCGCACCTCGATTATGCAATATTTGGTTCTTATTTTAGCACAAAAAGTTACGAGAATCCATATTTACCGAAAAAACCTGATATGTAGTTTGTTTTTGGCTGACCATTTTGAATAGTAAAAATGAATATAAAAGACGAAAACAGGATAAAATATTGCAAAAACAGCTTTCGCGGTTGACTTACAGAATCCCTTGGGATAATATAAGGATATAACGTAGAAAAAGAGGTGCAATTATGTACAATGTATATAAGAATCATGAAGACCGGCTGCCGGATGTCAGAATCCAGAAGCTGGAGCTTATTAATTTCAAGGGCGTAAGATATGGTGTCGTTGAGATGAACTGTGCGAAAGAGATGGGGAAAACTGTGAAGCGGGTTGAACGGGACGGACTATGCATAACGCGGGAACCGAATACAGAAAAAAAAGAATGGAGTTCCGATATTCTGGCGCTGTACGGACAGAATGGCTCCGGCAAATCATCCCTGGTCGATGCATGCAAGACATTGAAGGCAATCATCGGCGGATACCGTCTGCATCATTCGTTCGCGAAGTTTATCAACAAGGGAGCGAAGCTTGCCGAAATCTATGTGGAGTTTTTGTTCGTGTATAAGGATGGAACGCAGGCGCTTGTCACATACGAGGCGGCCCTGCGCGCGGAAGAGATCACAGAGCAGACACAGGACATCGAGCAAAGCGGCGATATGGAGAAGACGCAGCTCTGCATGCATGTATCGGATGAAGTCGTCCGGACAAACCTGTACGAGGACGGCAGACTTGGACGGCTGCATGCAATCGTTGACACGAAGGAAAATGTACTCTGTGGAAAGGCACTGGAGGAATATTTCTTCGATAAGGATGATTCGGATGTACGCAACGAACTCATTTACCTGAAGCGGAAAACCTATGACGATTCGCAGTCCTTCGTGTTCAGCCAGTCCCTGACGAAAGAGCTTGATAAAAAGAATACAGAGGAGCATTGCTCCAAATACTACGAGATCCTGTCAGAGCTTCAGTATTATGCGACGCATTATCTCTATGTGGTTGATTCCCATACGAGTATGGTTGCGCTCTATGGAGCCGGCATACCGCTTTATATACAGGGGCTTGATAAGCCGGTTCTGCTCGGAAAGAGGAAACCGCTGGCGATGAATCTGTACGAATATGTGGAGCAGCAGTTCGCGAAGATCGATGGCATGATGCATGCACTGATTCCGGATCTGCACCTGGAGCTGGAGACGACAGAAACCGTACTGGAGAATGGACAGAAGGGCGTATTTGTAAATATTATCTCCGTCCGGGGAGACAACCGGATTCCGCTGCTGCATGAGTCAGATGGTATTATTAAGCTTACGTCGATCGTCGCGGTGTACCTGTTTGCTTATCAGGAGAAGGCGGCGACCCTTGTCGTGGACGAGCTTGATGCAGGTGTCTTCGAATATCTGCTTGGACAGATGCTCGAAATCTTCGAAAGCAACGGCAACGGCCAGCTGATTTTCACATCACATAACTTGAGAGCGTTGGAGGTGCTTGATAAGAAATTCATCCGGTTTACAACTGCGAATCCTTTGAACCGTTATTACCGGTTCAAGAGTGTCGGCAGGACGAACAACCTGCGCGATCTGTATCTGCGGGAGATCATGACACCGAAGCAGGATGAGCCATTATATAGCGGAAATGAGATTGATACGATCAAGGAAGCGATGGAACAGTTAAAGGATAAATAAAAAAATTGAATTATTTATCTAAATGATAATGTAACTTCTGCCGATACAAAACACAAAAATAAAAAAACGTATAAAAAATACGATTTTTGCTATTGACATTACAATATACGCATGGTATATTGTACAAGGACGCGAAAGGAGCGCGCCCTGGGAGATTGGTTGTGTAGTGGTTTTTTTATGATGAAATGGAGGAAGTACATTATGGATAATACATTTAATAGAGATACAAAGGCAGCACTTTTGACAGAGGAAGAGGTTCATGCACTTGCGAAGCGCATTGCCGCAGATCCGGAGGGCGCAGACGGACAGGCAGCCCGAGACACACTGGTTGTGCGCAACATGGGACTTGCCAGAAAGGCTGCAAGAAACTATGCCCAGATGAGTGGGCTGGATGAGGATGAGCTTATTCAGGAAGCAGCGCTTGGCCTGTTCGATGCAGCAATCCGGTATGACTATACGAAGGGCTTTAAGTTCAGCACCTATGCGATGTGGTGGATCAACCAGAAGATCCGCCGTTTCATCAGCAACAACGGTGCTGCCATCCGTAAGCCCGAGTATGTGATGACGAATCTGAGCCGGGTGACAAAGATGGAAACGGCACTCGCACAGAAACTTGGCAGAACACCTACAATCAGAGAGCTTGCGGAGGCACTCGATGAGTCGGAGGAAGATGTCGAGACGTGGAAGTCCATGAAGAGTATCCGTATGGAGTCAATCGACGAGCGCGTCGGTGAGGATGGGGATACGACAAGAGGTGAGCTGATCGCGGATGAGATCAGTCTGACACCGGAACAGAATATGGAACAGCAGGCACTGCGTCAGGCAGAGTGGGAGGTCCTCAGCATGCTGACAGACAAGCAGGCGAAGGTGCTCATCATGCGTACCGGTCTGGATGGCAATGATCCGATGACACTCGACGAGATTGCCAGGCACCCCGACTTCGGAGTGACGAGGGAGCGTATCCGTCAGATCGAGAGCCAGGCTCTCTCGCGGATCAGCCGGAATCCGAAGATGCGCCGTATGCTGGAGGATTTCCGGGAGAACCGGACAGCGGCTTAGGAACATAGAGATTCCCCGTGTATATCGTGACAGATATGCACGGGGCTTTTGTGATATCCGATGAAAACGAAGGAGAAACGGAGGTGGACATATGAGGAGATCAGATGGGTTACATATATTATATGAGAATATTCCGCAAGTTGAGAAGCAGGCGGTTGGAAGAAGAATTGAAGCATTGATGAAGAATACAGACATACGTCCGTCCGATATCGCACAGCTCATGCACATATCGGTGCAGGCTGTGGCAGACGTTGTCGCAATCAGAAATTCAATGATAATTATATTGAAGGTACAACAATCAGCAGCAGATGTATCGATATGCGCTGTCCGTTATCTTTCAGGTGCCTGTCGATCGTATCTCGTTTGAGTATTATCATTTGTATAGATAGAATTGCTCACATATAGAAAGTCGATGATATTTCTATTGCAGGAACACTGCCTGAAATTGTAAAATAAAACAAAAAACAGCAGATTGGAGCATAAGATATATGGGTAACAAACGATTTTATCCAGGAAATGCAGGGAAAAAGGGCATGGCAGAATCTATTTATGCCATGATGATGGAGAATACAAAGATACAGCAGAAGGAGAGAAAGGCGGAGAAGGCGGAGGCAGAGATGGCTTCCGCGGAGGAAACGCCGGTGCCTGCGGCAGAGAAAAAGCAGTATGCACCGACATCTCTGATTCTATACCGGCATTATGTCACGTATCAGGGTGCATTTTCTATCTGGCCGGCAGAGGGTGCAGATGTGGATGATTGTTTCTCGAAGACAATCCTGCATGTGATGCGGTGGCTGCGGATGCGCCTGAAGGGTGCAATTCCGGATGAGGATTCCAAGGAAGCGAAGATCCTGCAGCAGTTGGATGTCGATTATCCGGATCCGGAGAACAGCCGTGACTTCCACATCGAACAGGTAGGCGAGATGGAGGCAAAGGTTCTGCTTGATATCAACACGCTGTACCGGAAGGACTGGAACGACTGGACATTTCGCCTGCTTGAGCCGGATAACAACAATGACAGAAGCGATGTGCAGGGGCGTACGTTCGTGACAAATGTGCTCGTGAAAAAGGAAGCGGATTCTGTGACGCTTGGGGTGAAAGTGACCTGCCGCGAGTCGAAGAACAATCAGGAGGAAGCATCGGTCTATCGACCGGGATTTGTGAAGGCTATCAATGAAGATGGAACCATGATCGTGGGTGAGTATGGATTGTCGAAGGAGTATGCATTTACAGAGGGCATCTGCATCGTAAATGGCAAGTCGAACCAGGAGTGTGAGAAGCTGTATGCGCAGATGATCGACAGTCCGCGCCGGCAGATGCCGGTTGTATTTATTCCTGAGAATTATTATGAGGCAAATAAGGAACCGGTTGAATTCATGACACGTTCGATTCTCGGATTTGGTCATGTGGTCGTGGTTCAAAATGGCGTGAGCAAGCTGTTCGCAAACTGTATGAACAATCAGGAGTATATCGATCAGATGACCGCGCAGAAGATTCTTGTACATAGAAGCAATCATGTATTTGCCAAGGACGCGGAGACGCTATATTTTGATACGGCGGAAGAAGACGTGCTGAAGCGCGTCGGCACATCTGTGAAGAAGGAGCCGAAGAGAAAGCAGTTTACCTATGACGGACATGCATTTTACACCGAAGCAAAGCGCGAATACCAGACGGCAGAGCTTGAAAAACGCGACATGGATTCCCATTATGCAGCACTATATGCCAGTGAATGTGAACGCCGGGAGAAGCTGGAGAAGGACTACAACGAGGTTCAGATCGACCGGAACAATCTGGAGAGTGCAAAGCAGGCACTCGAACAGAAGGCTGCCAGCCAGGAGGCAACGATCCGCCAGATCCATGGGGATAATGAGCGCAAAGCAGTGAAGATTGTCACGCTGAACGAGGAAATCCGCGAGCTGCAGGAAAAGCTTAAGGACAAGCCGCAGCAGACAGTCAATCAGGAGGAGATGGATGCATTTTATAATAAGATGTACCAGCCGCTTCTGCACTGTCCGCAGAAAGGACCGAACATCAAGGAAGATTTCACCAGATGGATTGAGGAGTATTATAGTGAGTATCTGATCGTTCATCCGAAGGCGAGAAAGGCACTGAAGGATGATGACCGGCCGATCGACTGGAACCAGTTATGCCGGATTATTCACTATATCGCTGGCTACACGATCCACATGAATGAAGGCGGAACGACGCGGGATGAGAATATCGCGCGTAGCTATGATCCGTGTTCCGATCATTGGACGGTGGAGAATGTGTCATCCGGCAAGGCCGGGGCATTGGATATGTTCCCGGAGGACTATCAGATGGATATCTCTCAGTTTGATTCCGGCAAGCGCGCAGTGTATGCAGACAAGCATGTCGGTGTTGGCAAGGGGAGAGATGCGGGTGCTGTCCGTGTGTATTTCTATTACGATGCGGAGATTCAGAAGAGCATTATTGGAAGTATGCCGCTGCATCTGAGAACGGTGAAGGATCCAACTTAACAAGTGTATTATTATTGGGAAAAATAAGGAGGAAGAAAGATATGATTACAGGAGAGAAGATATTTGATCTGCCATTTTACAATGCAAAGGGAATTCTGACCGGGGGAGATGTGTTCGGACCGCGTTACCGGATTGCAAAGCTTACTGTAGAGGAAGCGCCGGAAGAGGAAGGCGGAGAAGGAACGAAGACCGATTATTTTGATGTCTGTGTGTGGGACGGAAGCACATGCTACGAGAAGACACCGGAGGAAAACAGGACACACCGACAGTTTCCGTTCGATGCGGATGGCAGGGAAGCTGTCATTGCGTGGTTGAACGAGCAGATTCCGGAGAAGCAGTAAAGCAAAAAACAGGAGGGTGTGTATGAGATTTTTACATATAGCGGATCTGCATCTGGGCAAATCTTTGGATGATTTTGATCTGAGAGAGGATCAGCAGTATATTCTGGATCAGATTCTCGATATCGCGCAGGCAAAGGAAGTGGATGCGGTTTTGATCGCGGGGGACGTGTTCGACAAGGCGATTCCGAGTGAGGGCGCAGTGCAGCTTCTGGATACATTTTTGCAGGAGCTTGCCAGCCGTAAGCTTCCGGTCTATATGATCAGTGGAAATCACGATTCGGACGAGCGGCTGAACTTCGGAAGCGGATTGTTCGAGGCAAATGATATCCATATCGCAGCGAAATATACGGGGACGCTGGCACATTATGTGGCAGAAGATACTTACGGGGAGGTGCATATCTATGCGCTTCCGTTCGTCAAAGCATCGCAGGTAAGAAGGTATTATCCGGAAGCGGAGATTAACTCCTATGCGGATGCAGTGCGGGAAGTGCTGACGCAGGCACAAATCGATCCGGATGCGAGAAATATACTGGTGGCACATCAGTTTGTGTCCGGCAAAGATGTGGATCCGGAGCTTGGCGGTTCGGAGAGTGTGATGACACAGCATGTCGGAACGGTGGAGAAAATCGGATATGACTGCTTTGACGCATTTAATTACGTGGCACTTGGGCATATTCACTCTTCCCAGAGTGTCGGACGGACAGAGATCCGGTATGCAGGTTCCCCACTCAAATATTCTTTGTCAGAGGCTGGTTCTGTCAAGGAGATTCCGGATGGAACAAGGGAACGGGATGGAGCAAAACAGGTACCGATCGTAACGATCGATGGCGAAGGACACGTGGAGATCGAGTTCGAACAATTGAAACCGATGCGGGATCTGGTGCATGTCCGCGGTGCATTTGCGGATATCATCAAACAGGAGAACTTAGAGGCAGACACGCAGTGCTTCCTCTATGCAACGCTCACAGATGAGGAGATTGTTCCGAATGCCATGCAGATCCTGCGGGAATATTATCCGAATGCAGTGCATCTTGATTATGATAATTCGCGGACACGTGGAAATTCCCATGCGGATGTTGTCCGTCAGACACAGAGCCGTTCATATGAGGAGCTGATCGGGGATTTCTACAGAGAGATCTATGAGCGGGATATGGATGAAGAAGAGATGGCTATGATGATCGAGGCTGCAAAGGAGGCGGGGATTCTATGAAACCAAGAAAATTGATTATGCAGGGATTTGGTCCGTATGTGGAGAAGACAGAGCTTGATTTCTCGAAGTTTGAGCATAAAGGACTGTTCTTGATCTGCGGAGATACCGGCGCCGGTAAGACGATGATCTTCGATGCGATCTGCTATGCGCTGTACGGAAAGACAAGTGGCGATTACCGCGATGAGAAGAATCTGAAGAGCGAGTATGTGGATGTGAAGGCGAAGAGCTTCGTGGATTTTTATTTCGAGCATCAGGGGAAGGATTACCATATCTACCGGGAACCAAGCTATCAGTATGTGAACCGGAATGGCAATATAACCGATAATGCTGAGAAGGTAATCTTCTATCAGCCGGACGGTTCCACAATCGAGAATGTGAAGCAGGTCGATGGCTCGAAGAACCAGCCGGGCGCGATTTCGCAGCTTCTGAATATCAATGTCAGCCAGTTCAAGCAGGTGGCAATGATCGCGCAGGGCGAATTCTGGAAGCTGTTAAATGCGAGTACAGCCGACCGGACAGCCATTCTTCGGAACATCTTCCAGACCGGAAGCTATAAGGCGTTGGAATTCAAATTGAAGAGTCGTATGGATGCAAGTGATAAGCAGAAACAGACGATTGCCCAGACGATTACCGAGGCGTTCGATGATGTGCAGGTGGATGTGGGACGCGTGGACACAGACACCATTGGACTGTCAGAAGCAGCGGATGCGAATCAGATAGAGGCAGATAGTCAGCCGCTTACCACGGCACAGAAGATCGTAGATCTGCAGGAGAAGCTGCGCAATCTAAGCAGAAGTCAGAACAAAAAGAAAGAAAATATTGTCTGGAACATCGATGATATGCTTGTGTGGCTGGATGAAATCCTACAGCAGGATAAGGTGCAGGAAGCAGGAAAGCAGGTGCAGTTAAAGGAAGCAGAAGAGACACTCCGCAATCAGCAGGACAGACTTGCAACTGCCCGGATGAACAACGAAATCCTTACAAGCTACGCGAAAGCGAAGGAAGCACTGGCTCTTCTGGATGAACAGAAAGATGCGTATGCAGACAGACAGGCAACACTGGAACGCTATAAGCAGGCGACCTATAAGGTGAAGCCAGACTATGTGGCATGGCAGACGAAGCAGGCGGAATGTGCGCAGACGAGACAGCAGATCGAAGCGGGACAGGTTCGGATCGAAGCGTGTGAGAAGCGTGCAGCGCAGGCAGATGCAGGCGTGACCGAAGCAGAAAAGCTGCGCCCGGAAGCAGATGCCTGTCAGCAGATGATCCGTAAGATTCAGGAAGAAGAAAATGACTATAAGATCCGGGAAGACTTAAAGCGTCAGGCACTGGATATCCAGGCACAGCAGGAAGCTCTGCAGCGCAGAGAGTCAGCGCTTGTCACAGATGAACAGGCATTGCAGAACAAGATTCAGGATCTGCTTGTAAGAAAGAAGCAGTTAGACGGAAAGCTGGATGAACTGTCCAAAGAGAAGGAAATCTATAAGGATTTTCAGGGAATGAAGGATAAGACAGACGAGATCGCAGATGTGGAGATTCCGGCATGGGAGGCAAAGAAACAGGCATATCAGGCAGCATCTGATACATATTCGGCATGCTGGGAAGTGTATGAAAAAGCCAGAGAAACATACAATCAGGCTGACCGGCTGTATCGCGCGAACCTGATCGGGATTCTGGCACAGAACTTAAGCGAGGGCGATGCCTGTCCGGTTTGTGGCTCCACACATCATGAGCAACTGGCACCGCTTGTGGAGGCGTCCGTAACCGAGGAGCGCTGGAAAGCACTCAGGCAGGAAGAAGAGACGAAACAGCAGGAAATGAACGCGGCCATGAACAAAACAACCGCATGTAGGGAAAGCTTGCAGGCGCAGGAAATTCAGTTAGAGAAGGATATCCGTGGCTGTATGAAAGAGGAGTTTGCGGTGAAGGCGGCAAATCTGCAGGAGCTGGTCGAAGCATTTCATGGTCAGCGAACGCTTCTTATGGACTGCCTGAAGCAGCGGGAGGCGAATGTCGCAAAACTGCAGAGAAGCTGTGATCAGTTGAAGCAGACAGAACAGGCACTGCAGTCTGCACAGGGGGAAGAAACCACACAGCTGGCACGTGTGCGGAATCAGCTGGCACAGGAGAAGCAGGAACTGATCGCGAAGCAGGCGGAGACGAAGGCGAAGCTTGAGAAGCTTGCGACACTTCAATTTCCGGATTGGAATACCGCGAAGGATGAAGGAAATCTTGCGATGAAACGCCTGAATCAGATCAACAAAGCGATAGAGACGGCTGCCGAGACGAAGCGGCAGGCGGAGGAAGCAAAGACGCGTGCGCTGACCGAGGTCGAGACGAACCGGAAGCTGATCGCGAAACAGCAACAGGATGCAAAGCAGCTGCAGGACGTATTCGAAGCGAAGCTGGCTGAGTATCAATTTACGGCGGTGGAAGAGCTGCAGGCATATGTTGTCTCTGATGTGCAGATACAGACTGGGGAGAAGCAGATCGCAGATTACGCAAAGTCGGTTGCTGAGGTAACTGCGAAGGTGAACCAGTTAGAGACGGACAATCATGCGAAGGAACTGGAACTGGTTGATCTGGAAGCTCTGAGGACGGAGCAGGATACACAGCGGAGACAGGTGGAGCAGATAAGAGCAGAGATGCAGACGATTACCTTTCGCATGCAGAATAACTGTGCGAAGCGTCAGAAGATCGAGGAGAATAAGTCCGGTTACAAGAAGGCAGAGAAAGAGTCCGATATGAGCAGACACCTGTATAATCTGGTAAGCGGGCAGGCAGGAACGAAGAAGGGAAAAATCACATTTGAACAGTATATTCAGGCAGCGGGATTTGACAGCATCGTGGATGCAGCCAATAAGCACTTAGAACCGATGAGTGAGAATCAGTTCCAGCTTTTCCGCAAGGAGGGAGCACTCAGTATGCAGAGCAACAATTTCCTTGACCTGGAAGTGCTTGACATTAACACGGGCAGACGGCGCCCGGTCGGAAATCTGTCCGGTGGGGAGAGTTTCAAGGCGTCGCTTTCTCTTGCACTCGGATTGTCGGATACGATCGCACAAAACCGGGGCGGAATCCAGATGGACGCACTCTTCGTCGATGAGGGCTTTGGCACATTGGATAGAAAGTCCCTGGAGGAGACGAAGGCTGCATTGATGAGTCTGTCCGGGGCGAACAAGCTGGTCGGTATCATCAGCCACCGCGATGAACTGATGGAGATCCCGCAGAAGCTGATCGTCACGAAGGCGCAGGACGGAAGCCATATCCGGATGGAGACGGAGCTTTAAGGGTAGCAAGAAAAATCAGAAAAAAACGGCATAAGCAACACGAATATTGTTAATAAGGCAGTCAATATAAGCTGGCTGATTATTATGGATATTGGTATGATCTTAAGAATCCTTAACGGATATAAAGGCTGTTGATGAGAAATTTCAGAAAGAACATCCTTGGCAGTTAATCTATATGAATTTGTATAAGATTGCAAAAAATATAACATGGAGAATAAATTGGATGGCTTAAGGAAAAAGGTGCATTCATGTGTAGAAGAGTAGTCATTTACTGTGGAAATGCTGAATCTGAATTTTGAGTTGCAATGTATTGCAGATGAGAATACAGTTTTCGATTGGAATGAGACAATTGAAAAATGGTTAAATAAGGCACCGGATAATCATAATCGTTATATGTACATAAGAAGGCGGTGCAGCCAATTCCTCCGGCTGCACCGCCTTCCTTATGTTGCGACTTAAAATCGAGCTTCCAATTATAACTGTAACTTCATCTGCAATTCAATTTAAAACCTAAGCAGTAGCTCAGGATTTTCAATTACCCATGAAACCTAAGCAGTAGCTTGGGATTCTCAATTACCCATGAAACTCAATCGTATAAGAGTGTACCGCCTCGGTGTTTGCGATAAGCTTCTGCTCGCCCGGTTTCTCGCTCAGATCTCCGGTGAAATCCATGTTATCAGTACGTCCGAGCCAAGGCTCTAAGCAGACATACGAGCCATCCGGTTTTGACCAGATTCCGACGTATGGGAAGTTCGTGCAGGTAAGTGTGACAAATGGCTTCTTGTCCGCATCGACAAGTCCGACACTCGGAAGCTGTCCGTCCTCGAAGACCAGCGCGTCGTTGTCGAACAGGGTATCTGTGACAGGAACGTAGGCGTTACCGGCGTCGTTGAATGGATAACGCTTGCTCGTATCGGCAAGTCCGGAACCGGCTGCATCAAGCAGGAGATAGTGCCGCGGATTTGCATCTGGCAGGGCGATGGAGTATTCGCTCCGCGCATGTCCCGGTGCAATCTGGAATCCCGGATGTCCGCCGATGGAATATAGCATCTCATCAGAACCAAGATTTTTCACTGTCCATGTGACGTGCAGGAGGCGTGGATTTCCTGCATCGAAGCGGTGTGTGATCAGCAGTTCAAATTCAAATGGATAGATCTCTAGTGTCTCGTCCGAATACACAAGCTTGTGTGTGATCGAATCCGTGGTTTCTGCAATGCAGGTGAATCCCGCATCGCGCGCGAAACCATGCTGTGTCTTCATGGCGTAGGTATTCCCGTTGTATCGATAGGCACCGTCCTTTACCTTCCCGACAAATGGGAACAGCACTGGAGCGTGGCGGTTCCAGACTGCCGGATCGGCACACCAGATCCGTTCGAAATCCTGTGCCTTATCGTAGACGCTTGTAAGTTCGGCACCGTGATCGGATACCGTAACCTTCAGATAATCATTTTCAATCGTATGTAACATGTGTGATACCTCCTAAAACAAATTTTCTTTCGTCAACAGCTCGTCGACAATTCCCAGAATCGAATTAAGCTCATAGCGGAACCGCTGGCGTGCCTCGTCAAGGAAATGGTCGTTCTTTTTATATTTGCCAAGCTCAAATGCATCGGTTCCGTTGTTCAATGCGAGCGTCACGATTCCCTGATTAAACTCGATATTCGTATAGCCATTTACAATCATATCCGCCTGCACGATATGTTCCATGAACTGCGGTGTCAGTACATAGAATGCAAGCTGAGGGTCAGATGTGTCAACCTTGAACTGCTGGTTGAACTGTGCATTTTCCGTCTCAACCGTGTTTCGGTCGATGTTGAACAGATCCGCTGCACCGTTTATGATGCCGGAGAAAAATCCCTTCTCCTTGCGCGGATTCTTGCGCTCGCGGATGCGGACATAACCATTTAACGGCTGGCGCAGTGCCAGATTGATGACGGGACCGCGGAACACCGTGTAATAGGAAGTGGTTGTGTTGCCGTCGCTGTCGGTGCTTTCCTGCTCGACTTCGAGATGCAGGTCACAATAGGTGATCGGTACACCGCGATAAGTTCCGCTGATATAGTCGGAGCCGCTGGAACGATCGTAGTTTGGAAGAATGCTGCAATGCTCGAGAAAGTCTCTGTTAAAATACTGGTTTGGATTGTACTGCTCAATCGCGATGCGTTCTGCGAGGATTTCTCTGACAACGGACTGACCGACCAGATTCTTCATCTGATCTTGTCTCTCGTTCATATGGGCGGCGTATTTTGCGGAAGCAACAATTGCCACGATACCAACAAGAAGGATGCAGATACCCGGTATGGTATTCCCGGATTGGATTATTGAAATTCCCCACATAATAATACCCATCGAGAGTATAAGTAAAATAGGCGTCAATATAAAACCGATTCGCTGTTTCTTCTGATTTGCCGCAATCTGGGATAGAAGCTGTTCATCTTTTGGATTTGCCATAGTATGTAATATACCTCGATTCGTCTAAAATAAATTATCCTTCGTCAGAATCTCGTCGATGATGCTCAGGATATTCTGGAACTCATCGCGGAAACGCAATCTGGTTTCGTCCAGACGGGATTTGCTCCAAAGTGTCTTTGTGAGTTCGAAAGAATTTTTCCCGTTATTTAGTGCCAGCGTGACTCTGCTGTTCTCAAATTCAATCTTCGTGTAGCCGTCGACCTTCTCATCCGCAGCAACAATATGTTCCATGAATTGTGGCGTGAGAATATAGAAGGCAAGCTCGTCATCGGAAGTGATTACCTTGAACTGCTGGTTGAATGGATCGCTCTCCATCTCAACCTTGTTCTGGCTCATGCCGAGAAATTCTGCCGCACCGCTGACGATACCGGAGAGAAAACCATTTTCTTTGCGTGGATTCTTGCGCTCACAGATACGAACAAAACCATTGATATTGGTCTTCGTATCAAGTGTGATGACATGTCCGAGGAAGTTCGTGCGGTAGCGGGTTCTTTTCCGTCCGTTTTTATCCCGGTAGGTATCCTTATACTGCAGATGCAGGTCGCAGAAGGTAAATGGAACCCCGCGATAGGTACCGGATACATAATCCGAGCCGGAGATACGATCGTAGTTTGGAAGAATGTTGCAGTTTTTCACGAAGTCCGGGTTGATATACTCATTTGGGGCGTATTTTTCAACCTGTACCTTCTCTGCAAGCACGCCTTTGACAAGGTATTCGCCGGTCAGGGATTTGATTTTCCGTTCCAATGCATTTACAGACTTTCCGAGTACGACCAGAAATCTGTGATATAATCTGTGAATCAGATAGATTTGAATCCATAATGTACATTCCCCTTATTTTGTAATATTTTACGTCATTATACATGGAAAAAATGAGGAATGCAATGGAACTGACCGGTCGGATGCTGCATTATTTTTGGTTCTGCCTGTAATTATGTTTGCGTTGATGGTGATTCGGTTGTATTATGTAATTTGGATTGTAAAATATGTAGAGATATAAGAGATGTTTGAGATGGAGATGATGATAGATGACTATGGATGAATTACAACCGGGACAGAGTGCTTATATCACGGCGGTCGGCGGAGAAGGTGCCTTGCGGCATCATCTTCTGGATATGGGATTGACTCCGGGAACGGAAGTCACTCTGCAGAAGATTGCACCGATGGGTGACCCGGTACAGATGAAGGTGCGCGGATATGAACTTACGCTGCGCTTGAGTGAGGCACAGAAAATAGATGTGGATCATGTGCACGAAAAGGAAACGGAAGCCCCAAAACAGACTGTGCGTTATGAGTCGATTGAACACCCGGGGGTTGGTGAGTTAGGACAGGCGGATCCCACTCATGTACATGACGAGAAGACGGCTGTTCCCAAGGGCGGTAAGCTGACATTTGCGCTTGCCGGCAATCAGAACTGTGGCAAGACGACACTGTTTAACCAGCTGACCGGCGCCAATCAGCATGTCGGGAATTTCCCCGGTGTGACGGTTGACCGGAAGGATGGTACGATCCGGAATCATCCGGAGGCAACGGTGACAGATCTGCCTGGTATATATTCGCTTTCCCCGTATTCAAGCGAGGAGATTGTGACGCGGGAATTCCTGATTGAAGGTAAGCCAAGCGGCATTATCAATATTGTGGATGCGTCGAACTTAGAACGGAATCTGTGTCTGACGATGCAGCTCATGGAGCTTGGAATCCCGATGGTGCTTGCATTAAATATGATGGATGAGGTGCGGGCGAACGGTGGTACGATCCGTGTCAATGAGCTCGAGCAGATACTTGGAATTCCTGTGGTGCCGATCTCGGCTGCGAAGAATGAAGGTATCGATGAACTGGTAAGCCATGCCATGCATGTGGCAAGATACCATGAACCGCCGGGAAGAATTGATTTCTGCCCGGACAGTAAGGATGACAAAGATCCGGTTGGAGCGGTGCATCGCTGTATCCATGCGGTTGCGCATATGATTGAAAATGATGCGAAGGAAGCCGATCTTCCTGTGCGGTTTGCTGCAACAAAGCTGATTGAGAAGGATACACCGATCGAGGATGCACTGCAGCTTGCAGAAGATAAGAAGGAAGCATTTGAGCAGATCGTGTCGGTCATGGAGAAGGAAACCGGGCTTGACCGGGAAGCGGCAATCGCCGATATGCGGTTTCAGTTTATCGGGAGATTGTGCGAGAAGACGGTTGTGCGTCCGCATGAGAGTAAAGAACACCGGAGAAGCGTAAAGATAGATAAGCTTCTGACAGGAAAATACACAGCGATTCCGTGCTTCATCGGGATTATGGCGATTGTTTTTGCCATGACCTTCAGCCTGCTTGGTGCGTGGCTGTCCGATGTGATGGCGCTTGGCGTTGATGCGGTCATTGGATGGATCAACAAGGGACTTATCGTTGCGCAGATTAATCCGGTAGTACGTTCTCTTGTGGTGGATGGTATCTGTCAGGGCGTCGGAAGCGTCATCAGTTTTCTTCCTACGATCGTGATCCTGTTTTTCTTCCTGTCGATTCTGGAGGATACGGGCTATATGGCGCGGGTTGCATTTGTCATGGATAAACCGCTTCGTAAGATTGGATTATCGGGCAGAAGCTTCGTGCCGATGCTGATTGGATTTGGATGTTCCGTGCCTGCAATTATGGCGACACGGACACTCTCGAGTGAACGTGACCGGAAGATGACGATCCTGCTGACACCGTTTATGAGCTGTAGTGCGAAGTTGCCAATCTATACACTTATGATCAGTGCATTTGTGCAGCGGCAGTATCGTGTATTTGCGATGGTCGGACTTTATCTGATCGGAATCGTGTGTGCAGTAATCTACGCACTGATTCTGAAGGTGACGAAATTCAAGGGTGAGCCGGTTCCTTTCGTGATGGAATTGCCGAACTACCGGCTGCCGTCTGCCAAAAGCGTGCTGCACCTGATCTGGGAGAAGGCAAAGGGATTTATCCAGAAAGCATTTACGATTATCTTCCTTGCCTCGATCATTATCTGGTTCCTGCAGACCTTCGATCTGCGGTTCAATGTGGCTGCATCTGCGGATCAGAGTATGCTTGCCATGATCGGAAGCCTGATTGCACCAATCTTCAAGCCGCTTGGATTCGGTGACTGGAGAGTATCAACGGCGCTGATTACAGGATTTACTGCAAAAGAGAGCGTGGTATCAACGCTTACGGTTTTGCTCGGTGGTGATGTGACGAGCGTGGCAACGTTATTCACTCCGTTTACGGCAATGGTATTCCTGATCTTTACGCTGCTTTATACACCATGTGTGGCTGCGATTGCTACAGTGAAGCGGGAGATGGGCGGCACGAAAGCGGCTGTGATCACGGTTATTGTGCAGTGTCTCATCGCATGGGTTGTTGCATTCTTAGTCCATGCGGTTGGACTGGCATTTGGCATTGCGTAATTCGTCCGGGCATTTGTACATACAAAGCGGAAATACTTCCATGTGGGAAATGCGCTGTTAACCGGCGGGGGAAATTATAATTGATAAATAATATCAAAAAAACGCTTGACATTCATTTTCGATAGGACTAATATGTCGGTAAACAAAGAGCAAATGCTGAGAACAGAACAAGGTTTTCGAAAGGAAATACTTCAGAGAGCTGTCGGTTGGTGTGAGACAGTGTAGGATTTCGGGAATTATCCTCTGCGAGCAGTACACTGAATTCCTAGAAGGACATTAGGTGTCACCGGTTTTCTACCGTTACATAGAAGCTTATTTCACAGATGACATGTTGAGATGATGCAAAAGATGCAAATATATCGATATGCGGTCTGTAAGATGAGAATGAGTGGTCGCATATGTGGCAAATAAAGTGGTAACGCGGAAGTTTAAACCTTCGTCTTTATATAAGACGGAGGTTTTTTATGTGTTTACTCTTTGTAACAAAATATTCAGAAGGGAGCCGCCGCGTGGCGGGTGATGAAGTATGAATGGTTTAGTAATTGTTTTAATCGGAATTGTAGTGTTGTTCGCGGGCTATCTATTCTATGGCAGATGGCTTGCAAAGAAATGGGGACTTGATCCGAAAGCTGAAACTCCGGCAGTGAAGTACGAGGATGGAGAAGACTATGTTCCATCATCCAAATTCACGGTATTCGCACATCAGTTTTCATCCATCGCAGGAGCAGGCCCTGTAACCGGACCAATCCTTGCATCTGTATTCGGCTGGGTGCCGGTATTGCTCTGGCTGTTGATTGGTGGATTGTTCTTCGGAGCCGTACAGGATTTCGGTGCTTTGTATGCATCTGTGAAGAACGAAGGAAAATCGATGGGTATGATCATCGAGAAGTATATCGGTAAGGCAGGAAGAAAGCTTTTTATGCTGTTTTGCTGGTTGTTCACATTGCTTGTTATCGCAGCATTTACGGATATGGTAGCCGGAACCTTTGTTGGTAAGGGTGTTGCAGATATGGCGAAGGAGACAAGCTACGCAAATGCATCCGCCGCTTCTATCTCTATGTTGTTTATCGTAGCAGCAATCGTATTTGGTGTAATTCAGAAACATGTAAAGAATATGAATGAGGGCGTCAGAGCTGTTATTGCAATCGCACTTTTGGTAGGTATGTTTGCGCTTGGTATGCATTTTCCATGGTATGCTACAAAGAGTGCATGGATCTACATTGTTATGGCATATCTGTTCCTTGCATCGGTTATGCCAATGTGGTTACTGATGCAGCCACGTGATTACATGACGACATTCATGCTGCTTGGCATGATCATCGGTGCGGTTGTCGGTGTTGTCGTAGCACATCCAACGATGCAGCTCAATGCATATAACGGATTTAATGTCGGTGGAAATTATATGTTCCCAACATTGTTTGTCACGATTGCCTGTGGTGCCGTTTCCGGATTCCACAGTCTGGTATCTTCCGGTACATCATCAAAGACGATCCGGAACGAGAAGGATATGCCGATGGTTGGTTATGGTGCCATGATTGTAGAGTCCTTGCTTGGTATCATCGCGTTGGTTGTTGTTGGTGCTGTTGCAGTCAATGGTACGAAGCCGGAGGGAACTCCATTTGCAATCTTCTCAAGTGGTGTTGCAGGATTCCTGGAGAAGCTTGGTCTGCCGGTTCAGCTCGCAACTGTATTTATGACAATGTGTGTATCTGCACTTGCACTGACATCGCTTGATTCCGTTGCACGTATCGGACGTATGTCTTTCCAGGAGCTGTTCCTCGGCGATACAACCGATACATCCAAGATGCCTGTATGGCAGAAAATTTTGACTAACAAATATTTCGCGACTGTGGTAACATTATTCTTTGGATATTTACTGACACTTGGTGGATATACTAATGTATGGCCTTTGTTTGGTTCTGCAAACCAGTTGCTTGCAGCGCTTGTATTGATTGCGCTTGCAGTATTCTTGAAGACAACCGGAAGAACCGGCTGGACACTGTACGCACCAATGTTCATCATGCTTGCCGTAACATTTACTGCATTGGTACAGAAGACAATCGCACTTGTAAAGAACATTGCCGGCGGAAATGCAACAATGCTCGTCGATGGACTGCAGTTTATCGTCGCAATCCTGTTGATGGTACTTGGCGTGCTGGTTGCATTTAGTTGTCTGAAGAAGCTGTTCACGAAGAAAGCAGAGGCTGAGAATTAGGAGAATTACGAAATAATATAACAAAAATCGTACGTATATTACATATCAGATTTGTATAATATAGGATGTATTGAAACTAAGAAGTACTAAAGATGTTCTGATATAAGTTTTGATAACGGACGCAACCGCCGCCGATTCGCCGTCCATGGCTCAGCGGCGGCTTGTTTGAACATCGTGTTCAAACATTGCTGGATATTTACAGAACATCAAGTACTTCTATGTTCCAAACATATCTATATTCCACAAATCTGATATGTTTATATACGTACGATATTTACAAATAGGTTTCGTAATAACAAATTTTTGACTTTGGAAGGAGATACAGGATGTGTACAGCAGCGACGTATAAGACGAAGGATTTTTATTTTGGACGGACGCTTGATTATGAGTTTTCGTATGGCGATGAGGTGACGGTGACACCGCGGAATTTCTGTTTCCGGTTCCGGCATATGGGTGAAGTGAAGACGCACTACGCGATGATCGGTATGGCGTATGTGGCAGATGATTATCCGCTCTACTATGATGCAGTAAATGAGAAGGGACTTGGTATGGCAGGCTTGAATTTCGTTGGGAATGTGAAGTATCAGGACGTGCAGACAGGGCGTGAGAATGTGGCACAGTTTGAGTTTATTCCATGGATTTTAAGTCAGTGTGCAACAGTGTCTGAAGCACGTAAAGCGTTAGAGAAGATGAATCTCGTTGGAACACCGTATAGTGAGAAGCTGCCATGTGCATCGCTTCATTGGATTATCGCAGATAAGGATGCCGCAATCGTGGTAGAATGTGTGGAGGATGGCTTGCATGTCTATGACAATCCGGTCGGAGTGCTGACCAACAATCCGCCATTTCCGGTGCAGATGTTCATGCTGAACAATTACATGCATGTATCACCAAGCCAGCCGGAAAATCACTTTGCGAAGGAGCTTCCGCTTGCGACATATAGTCGAGGCATGGGTGGACTTGGACTTCCGGGCGATCTTTCGTCGGCGTCGCGGTTTGCGAAGGTCGCATTTACGAAGATGCATGCCATCTCCGGAGAGTCAGAGGCGGAGAGCGTGAGCCAGTTCTTCCATATCTTAGGTTCCGTAGAGCAGCAGCGTGGCTGTTGTGAGGTGGAACCTGGGAAGTATGAGATTACGATTTATACGTCCTGTGTCAATGCGGACAAGGGAATCTATTATTATACAACTTATGAGAATCATCAGATTCAGGCGGTGGATATGCACCGGGAGAATCTGGATGGAGATACACTTCGCCGGTATCCGCTGATCAACGAAGAGCAGATTCGTGTGGTGAATTAGTAGTCAATAGTCATGGTTACAGAAATGATCTAATTTTTGTGGAAGTTAGAGTTTGAGGCAGTCGATGAAAGTCGGCTGCCTTTTTTCGTTGGTTTGAATGGTAAGTTTTTGGGAAAAAGTTGAAAAACTGGGAAAATCCCCCAACCGGAAGCTGTTGGGAAGCAAGCAGGTTGGGGGAAAAGTTGTGAAATCGGGAAAATCCCCCAAATTAAAAAATAAGGATTGACAGTTGGCACAATATACGTTAACATAACGGTGTTATGTAAGGAACCTCCTACAGGCGAAGCCTGTATTAGGATGGAGGCGACGACCTGCCGCATCACGAAGTGATGGGGCGAAAACCGTGAGAAGCCTGTATTAGGATGGAGCGAAAAGGAGCGAGAAAAGTGGAAAAGGAAACACGGGAGATGCTGCTGGCGAGTGCAAAACAGGAATTCTTGGAAAAAGGATATCAGGGAGCCTCGCTTCGATCAATCTGTAAGAATGCCGGGGTGACAACAGGTGCATTATATTTTTTCTTTCAGGATAAGGAAGATCTGTTTGCGGCAATTGTGGAGCCGGTTTTGGAGAAGTTAAAACATATGCTGCAACAACATATGCGGCAGGAACTCATGGAACTGCAACAGCTTCCGGATGCAAGGGAAGATAACATGCAGGATGATATGTTTGCAAGTACGCAGATAATCCATCTTTTATATGTGAACTATGATATGTTTACCTTGATTTTGACGAAGAGCCAGGGATCACGGTTTGAAAACTGCGTCGATGAATTCGTGGCAATTATGGAGAATGGATATCAGATCTTTGCTGCAGAACAGGCGAAAGTGTTGGGCGTGGAACCACCGGATGAATATACGCTACACTGGGTGGCACATGTACAGATCAATGCATTTTCCCATTTGCTGCTGCATGAGAAGGATGAGCAGAAGGCATTGAAGCATATGGAACAGGTTGTGTACTATCTGTTGGGTGGATGGAACGCCATGTTCCAAAAACATTAAATAACAATTAGCTATGTATGCATTAATATGTTGCATAGCTTTTTGTAAGACGACAACATAACGATGTTATGTCATTAGCAATCTTAGATAAAAAATCTTTCAACTTAATGCAATCAAAACATAGCGCTGTTATGCGACAAAGAAGATACAAATAAAATACAAAGAAAACACAAGGAGGATCAATAGGATGTATGTTGAGGTATCAGATGTAAAGAAAAGCTACGGAGAGGGTGGCAGCTATATGCAGGTATTGAAAGGCGTGTCGGTCGGTATCGAGAAGGGAAAGATGTGTGTGATTCAGGGAACGAGTGGTTCTGGTAAATCCACATTGTTAAACTGTATCGGTGGACTGGATGTGGTAGATTCCGGTTCGATTCAAGTCGACGGACAGGAGATGGTAGGACTTAAGATGGATGCACTCTCTGATTATCGTAGAGATTATCTCGGATTTATCTTTCAGTTTTACAATCTGGTTCCGAATCTTACGGTGCGCGAAAACATTCAGGTGTGCGAGTATCTGACCGATCAGCCGCTGGATATGGATGAGCTTCTGGATGTGCTTGGACTCACCGAGCATCAGAATAAATTTCCATCCCAGTTGTCCGGTGGGCAGCAGCAGCGTTGTGCGATAGCCCGTGCACTGATTAAGAATCCGAAGCTTCTGCTCTGCGACGAACCAACCGGAGCGCTGGATTCGAGGACTTCCCGGGATATCCTCATTTTGTTGGAGAAGATCAATGCGCAGTATGGTACAACGATGATCATCGTCACACATAACAATGCAATCAAGGATATGGTTGATCAGGTGATCGTCCTGAAGGACGGACAGATCAAGAAGAATTACAACAATGAAACGAAGGTGCCGGCAGCAGAATTGGAGGATTTGTAAGATGCAGAAAGTATTACGCAAAAGAATTTTCAGGGATTTCAAAGAGAATCTGCCGCGTTATCTGGCGCTCGCATTTTTGTTGATTCTCAGCATGTACATGGTTGTGAGTGTTGTTGGAGCAGCAGAGACGGTTATGCGTGGCACAACAACCGAGGCGGAGAAGCAGAACGTCGAAGATGGTCAGTTTTCCCTCTTTGTTCCGATGAAGGAGAGCGAGTGGGACGCACTGACGGATAAGGGAATTACATTGGAGAAAATGTTTTTCTTAGATTATGCTGTCGATGGGGATAAGACAATTCGAGTATTCCGCAATCGTACCGAAATCAATACGATTGCGATTTGCGCGGGTAAGCTCGCACAGGCAGACGATGAGCTTGTTCTTGAGCGGCAATATGCGGAGAAAAATGCTATACACGTGGGAGATACAATTGTTCTTGGTGACCGCACATATAAAGTAAGCGGTATCGGCACGGTGCCGGATTACGACAGCCCATTGAAATCACTCAGCGACACAAGCTGTGACAGCCTGAATTTCGGCTTGGCATTTGTGACAGATGAGGTGTACACGACACTTCAAAAGGAAGGCAAGAGCGCGAAGTCTGAGGAATATTATTATGTATATAAGTTAAATGACGCGATGACCGATGATGAATTAAAGGCAGAGTTAAAGAAGCTTTCCTTCTCATCCGACGATGTGGATGATGTGTATTTTCAGGAGTATTGGGACCGGACGCTCGGCAGGGAAGAGGAATTTCGCGATGGAATTAATGAGCTTGCTGACGGTGCAAAGGAGCTTGCTGAAGGACTTTCTGAGCTGACAGACAATAACCCCGCTCTTCAGAACGCAGCCGACGGTGCATCTGATGTACAGGATGGCATGCAGGAATTGAAGGATGAGACAGAGGATATGCTTGACGAAATCTTCACTGCCGATGCCGATAACCTGCTTTCCTTTGTAGCTGCAGAGGACAATGTACGTATCCATGCAGCGGGCGATGATGTAGCGATGAACAAGACAATCGGTATGATCGCGGGCGTTCTGCTCCTTGTGTTGATCGCTTATGTACTTTCTGTATTCGTGGTACATTCTATCGATCAGGAGAGTGCCGTGATCGGAGCCCTCTATGCACTCGGTGTAAAGCGAAAGGATCTGATGAAGCATTATATCCTGCTTCCGACTTTGATTTCCCTAATCGGAGGTGCGATTGGAACAGCACTTGCTTACACAAGGATTGGCGTGTGGTATCAGATGCAGGATGCATATAATTATTATTCTCTGCCGGATATAGCGGTGCAGGTACTGCCATATACAATCATATATGGTGTTGTGATTCCGCCAATCATATGTCTGATCGTGACGAGCCTGGTTATCCGTAAGCGCCTGTCTCGTCCGGTGCTTATCCTGCTGAAAAATGAACAGAAGGCCGCTACGGGCAAGGATGTGAAGCTCGGAAATATGAAGTTCATGAAGTTGTTCCGTATCCGTCAGATCCTGCGTGAGAGACGGACGGCACTTACCGTTGTATTTGGTATGTTTGTAAGTATCCTGCTTTTGGTAATGTCCATGGAGATTTATACATATTGTCATGCTGTACAGGACGATTATGTCGCAGATACGAAATTTGAATATATGTATACCTATAAATATCCAGCCGAACAAGTGCCGGATGGCGGCTATGAAGCTTATGCCAAGACGTTGAAGAAGGAAATCTATGGATATAACTTCGATGTAACAGTGCTTGGCATCAAGGAGAACAATCCGTTCTTTGATGTGATACTATCTGATTCTGCAGATAAGGTAACAATCAGCTCATCCATTTCTTACAAATATGGATTGAAAAAGGGGGATGTGATCACCCTGAAGGATGAGGAAAACGGAAAGATCTACGCATTTGAGATTGAGGCAGTGACACAGTATGCCCCAAGCTTCATGGTGTTCCTTCCATATGATAAGGCACTTGATCTGTTCGGCGAGCAGGAGGATTATTACAATGTCGTATTTGCAGATCATGATCTGGGTGTCGAGGGTGGACGTCTGTATTCGACGCTGACACGTGACGACGTGAAGAAAGCAGCCGGAATCTTCTCCGACCAGATGCGGTCGATGATCATTACGATCGGTGCTGTATCTGCCTTGATCTTTGCCATTGTCCTGTACCTGATGATGAAGGTTATGATCGATCGTTCTTCGTTCAGCATTGCGCTGATCAAGATCTTCGGTTACCGGAACAAGGAAGTGAAAAAGATGTATCTGGATGGAAACTTCTATATCGTTTTGATCGGTGCGCTTGTTTCGATTCCGCTTGCGAAGGTACTGCTTGATGCGACGTACGAGCCGCAGTTCGTGCCGAACATTGCGTGTGGTGTCGACAAGTCCTTTCCGGCATGGCTGTATCTGGCGATGTTCGCAGGTGTACTTGTATTGTATTTCATTATCAATCATTTACTTGTGCGGAAAATCAAGCAGATGCTACCGGCCGAAGTGCTGAAGAATCGCGAGTAAAATGAGAAAAAAACGCATGTATCCTCATTGAGAAGCATGCGTTTTTTTGGTACAATATACATATCTGAATTATGATACGAAAGGGGATTATGACATGGGATTTTTAGAAGGTAAAGTAGCAATTATCACAGGTGGCGGACGCGCGGTTTTGAGCGACGGAAGCTGCGGTTCGATTGGATATGGAATCGCAACTGCCTATGCGAAGGAAGGGGCAAACCTTGTCCTGACCGGACGGAACGTGCAGAAACTTGACGATGCAAAAGAAGAAATCGAACGCAAATATGGCGTGAAGGTGCTTCCGGTACAGGCGGATGTAAGCGCCGGCTCTGACAATGAGGCAGTCGTAGCAAATGTTGTAAAGCAGACGATCGATACATTTGGAAGAATCGATGTGCTGATCAACAACGCGCAGGCTTCTGCTTCCGGTGTGACGATCGCCGATCATACAACCGCACAGTTTGACCTTGCAATTTATTCCGGATTGTATGCGGCATTTTATTATATGAAAGCATGCTATCCATATCTGAAGGAGACGAAGGGCTCCGTGATCAATTTCGCATCGGGCGCCGGCTTGTTCGGAAACTTCGGACAGTGCGCTTACGCTGCAGCGAAGGAAGGCATCCGTGGATTGACGAGAGTCGCAGCAACCGAGTGGGCTGCCGATGGCATCAATGCGAATGTGGTATGTCCGCTTGCATGGACTGCACAGCTTGAGAATTTCGAGAAAGCATATCCGGATGCATTTAAGGCAAATGTCCACACACCGCCGATGGGACATTTTGGGGATGTAGAAAAGGAAATCGGACGTGTCTGTGTACAGCTTGCGTCACCGGATTTCAAGTATATGAGCGGTGAGACACTGACATTAGAGGGAGCGCTTGGTCAGAGACCATAAACGGTTAAAAAAAGTAAAATAGAAATTAACAGTTGCCACATAATTCGCTATGATTTGCCATTGAAGAAACGAGTTCCAACGAGGAGTTAAGTATGAGACGATGTGCAGATCACAAGCGAATTATTGTGGCAATTTTAATTGCAGCCTTAAGTATTCTGTGCGCAGTATCTTAGATCTTTTCCAGGGTATCGGTACGATGTTTGCGCAGTCACCACAGATTGCGATTGCGAGAGTCGTGTTGATCTTCTTAGGATTCTTATTGGTGTATTTAGGCGTGAAGGGAACGTTGGAGCCGCTCATCATGGTGCCGATGGGACTTGGTATGTCTGCGGTCAATGCGGGCGTTTTGTTCCTCGGTGAAAATCAGATCGGAAACCTGATCATTGATCCGCTGCTTTCTACGACGGATGAGCTGATGACATACATGCAGATTAATTTCCTGCAGCCGATTTATAACCTGACGTTCAGTAACGGATTGATCGCGTGCCTCGTATTTATGGGAATCGGTATCCTGTGTGATATCGGTTATGTGCTCGAACACCCATTTATCAGTATGACGATTGCGCTTTTTGCGGAGCTTGGTACGGTTGCAACCTATCCGATCGCGCGTGCGATGGGGCTTGACGCCGGTTCTTCGGCAGCCGTTTCCATCATTGGCGGTGCGGATGGACCGATGGTGCTTTTTGCTTCGTTGAAGCTGGCACCGGAGCTTTTCGTGCCGATCTCGATCGTTGCGTATCTGTACTTAAGTCTTACTTATGGTGGCTATCCATACCTGATCAAACTCCTGATCCCGAAAGAAATGCGGGGAAAGCAGATTCCGAAGGAGAAGAAGGTGAGCAAGATCCGTCCAAAGGAGAAGATTGTATTTGCAGTCATTACAAATGCGCTGCTTTGCCTGTTGTTCCCGGTTGCGGCACCGCTGTTTTTGAGCTTCTTCGTGGGAATCGTAATCCGCGAGACCGGAATCTCTGCGTACATCAAGATGATCGGAGAAAATTTCCTGTATTTTGCAACGTTCTTCTTAGGATTGATGCTTGGAGTTCTGTGTGATGCAAGCACGCTTTTGGATGCAACGGTTGTGAAGCTTCTAATCCTTGGTATGCTGTCGTTATTGCTGTCCGGAATTGGCGGCTATGTTGTATATTTCTTCAAGAAAGGAAAGTTCAATCCGACGGTCGGTATCGCAGGTGTGTCGTGTGTGCCGTCTACGGCGAAGGTTGCACAGAAGGCTGCTGCAAAGGCAAATCCGGCAGCATTTATTCTGGATTATGCTCTTGGCGCGAATATCTGCGGCGTTATCACCACGGCAATCCTGACCGGTATCTATATTACGTTACTTAGTTAAATCAAAATCCCCTTCTGTACCGGAAGCAAGCGAAATATGCTCTGGTGTGGAGGGGATTATTTGGGTGAGATTGAGTTTTGTTTGACATAAAATATGATACATAATAGAATTGGTTTAAGAGATAAAAAAAGGTTAACAAATCGGTATTTTTAGAACTAAGGAGGAATTTATGAAAAAGATACTAGTAACAGGGGGAACAACTTTTGTAAGTAAGTATGCAGCTGAATATTTTGTGAATATGGGCTATGAAGTATATGTACTTAACAGAAATACTAAGTCACAAGTTCGGGGAGTAAAACTCATTGAAGGCGATAGACATAATTTGAATGGTATATTGAAAAACCTCTCTTTTGATGTTGTGGCTGATATAACAGCTTATAACGAAAAAGACATTATTGATTTTGTTAAGGAATTAGGTTCTTATGGACAGTACATTATGATTAGTTCAAGTGCTGTGTATCCAGAGTATGGAGTTCAACCATTTCTTGAAGAATCAGAGAAAGCCGCAAATATCTTTTGGGGTACATATGGAACTGATAAAATAGCAGCTGAAAAGGCATTACTTGAAAGAGTGAAAGATGCGTATATATTAAGACCGCCATACCTATATGGGCCTATGAATAACGTTTATAGAGAGGCGTTTGTATTTGATTGTGCCTTAGCAGATAGAAAATTCTATTTACCAAAGGATGGAGATATGAAATTACAATTTTTCCATGTGAAAGATTTGTGCAGGTTGATGGAAGTGATTATAAAGGAAAAACCAGAGGAGCATATTTTAAATGTTGGTAATGCTGAAGCAGTATCTATAAAAGAGTGGGTTACAAAATGTTACGAGAGTTTAGGAAAAAAGCCGACTTTTGTAAATGTCTATGAGGAAATTGAACAGAGAAATTATTTTAGTTTTTACAACTATGAGTACTATTTGGATGTGTCTCGTCAAGGCGAGATATTCTCGGAAACTACAACTTTAGAAGATGGATTGAAGGATGCAGCTGAATGGTATCTTGAACATAACACTGAAGTTAATAAGAAACCATATTTTGAGTTTATTGATGAAAACTTAGTGGAAAGTTAACTTCCAGTTTGTAGAATCAAGAAAATCGGAATTTATCAAGCTGTTAATTTTGAAAATTTCTTTGAAAAACTATTGACTCCTACGC
>ERZ1026868.206-NODE-206-length-45528-cov-10.215556_pt1 | contig 45528 bp, 35 predicted proteins | sample MGYA00380164_ERZ1026868 | MGnify/ENA primary metagenome ERZ1026868 (study PRJEB33269, sample SAMEA4719800) | human gut metagenome | biome: human-associated habitat; feature: organic feature; material: feces | place: Cameroon | collected 2013-10 ...
CTGAGAAGCTGAAAGAGATAATCTGGAATGACGGCAAACTGTTCACCAGACCTGTCCAGACCTACAAGGGCCGGATCAACAACATCGGTTTCAACGACCCTGCCCGCTACGGCGGCGAGCCTTACACTTTCTATGAATATGACGGCTCGATTCCGTACATCCTCGATGAGTTCGGCGGCATCAAATGGGTCAAAGGCCAGGATGCCACGACCGTCAACTCGACGACCCAGTCATGGGGCTACGGCAAGAGCGTGGTTTCGATGGAGGATTTCTACAAGAGGCTTGAGGCTCAGGTAAAGGCCGTCGTGTCCATGTCAGACGTGATCTGCGGCTTCTGCTACACTCAGCTGACCGATGTCGAGCAGGAGCAGAACGGTGTCTATTGCTATGACCGCTCCGAGAAGTTCGACATGGCCCGCATCAAGGCCATTTTCTCGATGACTCCAGACAGCAAGTAGGCTCGCTGTTTCTGATCGGAATAGTTTTCGTAAACGCAAGTGGCGGCAACTCCATAAAGTTGTCGCCACTTCGTTGTTTGTCTTGCATTCGGGTGCAAAAGCCACCTTTCTGCCCCCGGATGGAGACACGATTGTACTCGGATGCTATTTCTTGTACAGGGCGAAGAGTGCGGAACCGGAGCCGGACATGGAGGCGTAGACCGCTCCGGAGTCGTAGAGAGACTGATTGATGGCCGCCAGCTCCGGATGAGCCTTGAAGACGGTGGCCTCGAAATCGTTGACCAGATTGTCTTTCCATTCGGAGACCGGCATCGCCAGCATGGTTTTCAGATCATTTATTGTGTCAGGCTTGGCCGGTTCAGTCATCCCGATGGCTGATGAGCAAAGGTGGCCAGGTTGGTCACTGAGCTTGTCGAAGTGACCTTCCCGAGGAACAATTCCCTTATACGCCTCCGCCGTCGAGACCGAGATCCCTTCTGGAATCAGAACTGGCGGCGCGGCGGCCTTCAGGAGCGACGAGGTGTACTCATAAAGGAATGGGAGATGTACAACCAAACCTTCTGCGGCTGCGAGTTTTCGGAACGACACTAAGCCTCGACCACATCACCTGTTTTATAATTGAATATTTAGAAGCTGTTTTGATTTGTTTGAAATGTTCTTTGAGGTGAAAAAATCCTCATCTTCTTCCCGCTTCTTCAGTCAGATAGTACCACTATCTTCCTTGGAAGAAGCGGTCGAACCTGAAGTTTTTCACTCTCAACCCGGCGCCCGAACCGAGAGCAATCGAACTTGTTCGGATTGCCGAGGTGAGTAGCAGGGGAAGAGCTTGCTCTTAATTTTCAAACAAACAAATCAAAACAGCTTCTTAGTCGTAACTTAATAGATTGCTTGACAGGCAAAGAATTTGCTTTATTCGTGAGGATTTAGTTTCTTTGTGTAGTATGAAGTTGATTGAACGGAATATGTCTCAGATTGTTGCCTTGTGTGAGAAGCACAAGGTTGTGACGTTGTATGTTTTCGGTTCTGCGTTGACAGACAAATTCAACAAGGACAGTGATGTGGACTTTTCCGTTATTTTTGACCGGAACTCTCTGTCTTTGTTGGAATATGGCGACAACTATTTTGACTTCAAATTCGCATTGGAGGACCTTCTGCACAGAGATGTTGACTTGATTGAATATAATGCGGTCAAGAATCCGTATTTCAAGGAAGAGCTTGACGAGACAAAACGAATGATTTATGGACAGACATCTTAAGGCCTATCTATTTGACATTCAGACTGCGATAGATGAAATCTATTCGTTTTTTGAGAGTGTCCCCAAGCGATTTGATGAATATGGACGTAATTTAATGCTGCGCCGTGCCATAGAACGAAATGTTTCCATCATTGGGGAGGCCGTCGAGGTTAAGGAGAACATCCTGAAGTTCCGATTCGTGCGTGAGTGGTGTAGTTTCACTCACGAATATATTCTTTGGTGATTATATGCGATTTCACGAATGTAGGTGTATTCGAGGAAAAGTCCGTAGGGACTGCGTTTGCCTGGGATTTCTAAACCGTAGCCATTGTCAAGAAAAATTTTTATGAAGTTTACGTGTTTAGGGTTAAGCGGCACCTTGATTCCAGAACAAAATCAACGATTTTTCGTCGGATGAGAAAATAAGAAAGATGATCTGCCTATACGCGACTACTACATATTTCGCACTGGCACGTCGGCTCTGTGAAATGGCGAACACCGACCATCTTTCCTCTATGTGAATCGAAGCGCGGCTTGATCCTATAAAAAAGGTCCGTTTCCTGATTCTCGAAGAATCGCCTCAAAGCAAAAGCGCAAAGGTCAGCAATTTGGACCATCCCGGTGAGTTCTGAATTTACATATAACGGTGTTTCAATGATGTGCTTTATTGACGTCCAAAGTGTTCCTTGCTTATGAAAACGCTTCATCAGTTCGGTATGCTTCTTTGAAACAGTCTCGTTGTTGTCGTGAATCAGCAGACCGTAAGTCTGGTCTTCAGAGTGAGAAACATTATCCATATAGTGCTCAAAACGCGAGATGACTTGTTCGAAAGCCTGATCCTCTGTTGATAGTTTGGATTTGGTAGGATCGAAGAAAACCTTATCGATACATTCTGCAAAGATTCTGGCGTGCCTCCAAGAGCCAACCTGATCTGCTATCTCTCGGATGAATGCAAAGCGCTCCGCATAGGTCAAATGTATATAAGCATCCGTCTGCTTATAATTCTTCTTGAGCTGCTTGAGTGCTTTTGAGTTATTGGTCTTCTTAACTCTAAATATTTCTGCCTTACGTTGCTTGATTACCTCGCTGCGACGCTCTGCGAAACTCATTGTGTCAAATCCGGGAATTCTGGTTTGTTCCAGATATGAACGCATAATCCATCCTGTATGGATCTCCGAGCCGGACAATCCGTACTTAGCCTTAATTTTGTTGATGGCGCTATCGCACTTCTTCCAATCTTTGACTGGAATTGAAATGCCGCAAAGTATGTAGTGTGATGTGTTTCCAGGAATCTGAGGCGTTCCGGATTCATCAACATAACAAAAGTAAACCATACTCTCCGAGACTTCAAGGTATAAAAAAAGCGACTAGTATCAAGGCCGTAGCCTATGATTGAGACGCTTGGCGACTCCTCCTAGACGCATTGCAAATGTAAACATATTATTCTGAAAATCAAAACAGTTTCAAAACAAATATCTAAACAAATATCTCATTCGGTGGTTTTTCTGCGACAAAAATTAGGGCAAACGTTACCCAAAAGAGTTACCGGCCACTTTCCGGGGACGAAAAGGAACAGATATGCTTCTGCGGAGAGCAATGCGGATTTCCGTATGGATGCCGGATGGTCTTTCAGAAGCGAAAAAGAAAAATTATGTTGCCCGTAGGTGCTTGGCGGCACTCTCGGGAGGCGAAAAGTGGGGCAAACGTTTCCCAAGAGTGTATGATACACTCTAGAGGATCAAAAGAGGTCGAAAGCGCTGCCGATGGGATCAAGCGCAAGCCTAAAAAGCATAATCCTGAAAGAATATTGTAATTATCTGAATATAGCACAATACATAGCACAATACGTGGGCAGTGAGTCAACTTCTATATAATGCCTATTCTTTTATTTCTGAATCACGAAGATGGTCTCCCGTAGAAGGTCTCTTTGTCTACGTGTTTTTTAATTGAATATTTAGTCGTAACTTAGCGGACTACTTGACAGGCAAAGAATTTGCGGTGAATAAAAACCGGCCGCAGAATCTGCGTCATCGGGTCATTGAGCCTGTCGAGGTGACTTAGACGAGTGCTAAGCCGACCCCGGAGCTTGTAGAAGTGACCAAGTTTGAGCCTTCGGGTGGGAAAATGCTTTGTGGAACATTAATTAAACACATTGATATGAAAGCAAATAGATTTTTGAGTTTCATTCTGTCCATCGCCGCGCTGTCGTTTATGACGGTGGCTTGCGAGGAGAAGAAAGAGGATTTGGGCGCTCCTTCATTGACGCTCAATCCGTCCGAGATTTCTGTTGAGAAGGCCGGTACAACGACCACCATCGAGGTGACCGCCACCAGAGACTGGACAACCAACATCTCCGATGATGACGCGAAGTGGATCTCTGTGCTCCCTACAAGCGGAAGCGCATCCGCGGATCCGGTGAAGGTCGAGGTTAAGGTACTGGAAAACCCTGGGTTTGACCGCACAGGCTCTGTCACTTTCTCCATCGGATTCGATTCCAAGACGTTGACCGTCAATCAGGCCGGAACAGGCAAGGTTGAAGGTGTGATCGGAGAGATCGCGGCCGGGGAAGAGAACAAGGCTGTTGAGGTCAAGGATGTCCTTGTGACGGGTGTGACCACACAGAGCATCGTCATTACCGACCCGACCGGAAGCATCCTGGTGTTCGCCAAGGCGAATCCTGGAGCCAAAGTAGGTGACAAGGTCAATGTCTCCGGTACAACCGGCAAGCACAACGGCCTTATGCAGATCGCCTCACCGACCATATCCGTAGTCTCTTCAGGCAATGCTGTCTCCTATCCTGATCCAACCACGATCGACGCGGGCAACATCACTTCTTTCAGCAGCAGCGTTGTCTCTTTCGTGACGTTCAAGGCTGTGCCTAAGAAGAGCTCTGACGGTAAATATGTCAACTTCTATGTCGGCGATGTAACCAGCAAGGATCTGTCACTGTCTTACTACCCTGGCGACCTTGAGTCATTGTTGGATAAAGAGACCGAAGTCAAAGGTTGGTATGTCGGCGGCGGCACACACTATCAGGTAGTGGCCACCAATGTCAACGGCAAGGACATCACAAGTGTTGACGGCGGCAGTGACACCCCTGACGTTCCGGGAACCAGGATGACTCTCGCCCAGATGCTTACCGCTGACAGGAAAGCTAACACCGTTGTCGAGTCCGAGGAAGTTCTGGTAGGTGCCATAACAACCAAAGGATATGTCGCTACAGACGGCACATCAAGCATTTATGTCTATCAGAATTCCACCCCGACCGTCAAGGTCGGTGACAAGATCACTTTTAAAGGTACTTTGGAGGATTACTATGGTCTGCCAGAGATAACCTCTCCTAAGACCACAACCGTGTCTTCCGGAAACACTGTGAAGTATCCGACCGCCAAGGACATCACCACCACTTTCGATTCTTATACCTCAAGTGTCGCTGAATATGTCACTTACACGGCCAAAGTCGTGAAGAACGGCAACTATACCAATTTCGAGGTAGAAGGCGCTACAAAGTTTAAGGGAGCCCTGTCAAGCGCTCCTACTGCCATATATTCAACATTCGCCGAGGGTGACAAGGTTCAGGTTACCGGTTACTTCAACACGCTCAACACCAGCACCAATCTTCTTAACGTCATCGCAACTGAGGTGAAGGTTCTTGAGAAAGGCGAAGGCGGCGGTGACAACCCAGGAGGTGACACACCGGCGGAGGGAGAGTTCTCCAGCAATATTACGTGGACTTTAGGCGATGGGGCATATTCAGATAAGGCCACCATTAACGGCACGAAAGATGTTTCGGTATTAAAACTTGGTACAACAAAGAAGATCGGCTCCGCCACTATCGTGATTCCTGCCGGTACAAAGAAAGTCTCTTTCTATGGTTTGGCTTGGAAAGGCAAGACCGCAAGCGTTGCCGCCGAATTGGGTGGAACTGCCATAGGCAATGCAATCAGCTTGGAGGCTAATCCAGGGTGTACAGGCAACTCTCCTTACACAATAGATGATGTCACGACCGCGTCCAAAAAGACCATAGACATAGCGGCTCTTAACGGAGGAAACGCATTGCCGGCGGATGTGACTATCACTGTCAAATCTGTCAAAGGTTCAGACTGCAGAGTGGTACTCTTTGGTATTCAGGCTGAGAAGTAATATAATTAGTTGATAATAAGCAGTAAAGGGATGTCCGTCAATTCGGGCAGCCCTTTTGCTCTCTAAACAATATGCGCTTGAAAATCGCGTTGAAACATATTCCTATGTTCCTTGGGTTATGCATTGCCGCCCTTACGATCGCGTCGTGCGAGCCTGCGGATGAGGTAAAGCCGCTGCCGCCGACTGTCGAGCTTGGAAGCGAAATCGTCGAGGCGGACGGGGGACCTCAGTTTATCCGTGTAAAGTCAACCGCATCCTGGACCCTGTCTATTGTCTCTGAATATGATAAAGCGGTGGACTGGATAAAGGTTGATCAGGAGTCGGGCAATGGAGACTGCAACATCGAGGCAAAGGTCGCTTCGAATGAGTCTGATGATGAACGTTCGGCCACAATCATTGTCACATCCAAGGCAGGGGAGGCTTCCGCAAAGTTAACCCAGAAAGGGAAGGCAAACGTGAAGCCGGATCCTAAACCAGACCCGGATCCGGAACCGAAGCCAAGTGTGACAGGGTGGCTGGAACTTCCGGCGGTAAATGACGGCACTGACTTCTTCACCCATTCGATGACCATCGGCTCGACAAAGACCAGAAACTATTCCTTTATCTGGGATTACGATAATCTGGTGGCTCCGTGGGTGGCTTATCCTCTGTGCAAATGGAACATCGGCAACAATATCAAGAGAACCAACGCTTGGGGGCTGGATCCGCTGCTGCCGGAGGGCAAACAGCCGGTGCTGTTCAGAGGCTTCAGCGAGGGGAACAACGGATGGTATGCCAGAGGTCACCAGATTCCTTCAGCGGACCGGCTTACTTCGTATGAGTCAAATTCAATGACCTTCTACGGTACGAATATGACCCCACAGATACAGGATGGTTTTAACGGTGACATCTGGGCGACCCTCGAAGGCAAGGTCCGTTCGTGGGCCAACAGTTCCGATACCCTCTATGTCGTGACCGGTTGCGTGATAGACTATCCGGAAGGCCAGACAGTCAAGTACGCTCTTGACAATTACGGCAAGAAAGTCACGGTCCCGACGGCTTATTACAAAGTCGTCCTCCGTTATATGAAGAGCTCAACGATAGGTTATTCCGGCTATTCCGCCTGCGCCGTCTGGCTTGACCACAAGGTTTACAGCAGCAGTTCCATAAAATCTTCATATTCAATGTCGGTCGATGAACTTGAGAAGAGAACTGGAATTGATTTCTTCGTGAATCTGCCGGCTCAGGTTGGTGAGGAGACCGCCGCCAGGATCGAGGCCGAAGATCCTGCCAAGGTGTCTTGGTGGTGGTAGAAACCACTAAAAATGAATATAATACAAAACTGATATGCGTTTGAGAAAAATACTTTATTCCGCCCTTCTGCTTCTGGTTGTGACCGTCACGGCCTGCGCCAAAGGTGACAAGGGCGCGAGAGGCTATGTCATCGGCTTCTACAATGTCGAGAACCTCTTCGATACCTACCACGACGAGGGCAAGAACGACTATGAATATCTCCCCGACGGAGCGAACCGCTGGACTGACGCGCGTTACAACCGTAAGCTCCACAACATCGCGACCGTGATCAAGGCGATGGCCGAGGAGAACAAGGCCTTCCACACGATACTTGGTGTGAGCGAGGTCGAGAACCGCCACGTGCTTGAGGATCTGGTCAGCCAGCCGGAGATCGCTGACGCCAACTACCAGATAGTGCACTACGACGGGCCGGACAGACGAGGCGTGGACGTGGCCCTGCTTTACAGGCCGGAGCAGTTCAAACTGATTGAAAGCAAATCCATTCCGTTTGATTTCAACAGTAAGGACATAAAGTTCGACATGGACGAGGAGTCTCAGGGACACTTCCGCACCCGTGATGTGCTGATGGTCAGGGGCGAGATCAAGGGCGAGATGTTCGCGTTCTTCGTAGCCCACCTTCCATCCAGGATCGGAGGCAAGGGGAGCGACCTTAGGAGCCGTGGCGCGGAAATCATCTACGACAACTCGGTGGAGCTGATGAAGGAATATCCCGGGATCAAGATCGTGGTGATGGGCGATATGAACGACAATCCTACGGACGAGAGTATGGCCGTCTATATGCACGGCAAGGAGAATGTCTCAGAGGTCGGGAAGATGGACTTCTTCTCTCCGTTCACTTCTATGCTGAAAGCTGGATACGGTTCTCTGGCATATCGTGGGGAATGGAATATCTACGACATCATTATGGCCAACGAGGCGTTGGTGAACGCTCCTAAGGGTTCTCTCCGCATCGTCCCGATCGTCAAAGGGAAATATTACGGACGTGTTTTCAACCAGCCGTTTATGATCCAGCAGACCGGTCAGTACAAGGGGACTCCGTTCCGGACATATTCCTCCGGCTCCTATGTCGGCGGCTACAGCGACCACTATCCGACTTATATTGTTGTCAGCAATAAGTAATTATCGCGGTCGCTTCGACAGGCTTGGCGACCGGAAAACATTAATATTCAATATTTATGAACAAAAGAATATTCCTTGCCGCCTCGGCCCTGTTTCTGGCTCTGACTTTGTCGGCCCAGAACTATACCGGTGGCGTGAAAGGTACGGTCGTCAGCCGATTGAGCAAGGCGACCATTGACGGAGCGGATCTGACCCTATATTCAGAAGGAAAGGAAGTCGCCCGTGTGAAGGCCGGACAGGACGGTACATTCCAGATCGGAAACCTGAAGGACGGAATGTACGACCTTGTCATCGAAAGCCCGGACTATCTCCAGTCCAGAGTGAACGTGACCGTTAATGACGGCTATGTCAAGAATATGTTCAACCTCTCCCTGACCCCGGTCGCGAAGGTCGCCGAGGTGGATGATGCCAGCTTCTCCGAGTTCGATATGGATGACTCGGGCTATCAGGACAGCCCGACAATTCTCTTCGGCCAGAACGACGTGTTCAACAATATGGCCGGGTACAATTTCAGCTCGGTGAGGTTCCGTGTCCGTGGATATTCCAGTGAGTCACAGGATGTTTACCTTGCAGGTGTGAGGATGAACGACGCAATCACGGGCTACACTCCGTACTCTCTGTGGAGCGGTCTCAACGAGGCTGTCAGAAGCAAGGAGTCCGTGAACGGAGCCGAGGTTTCTGATTTCGGATTCGGTGGCTACAACGGCCTCACGAACATTATGCCGATGGCTTCTTCCATCCGCACGGGTTGGAGGGGTAGCGTGCTGACCAACAGCGCCTTGTACAGACTTCGTCTGATGCTGACCTATGCTTCCGGCCAGCTTGACAACGGCTGGTCCTACGCTTTCAGCGCATCCGCAAGGCTTGGCGGAAACGACTGGATCAAAGGCGTTTTCTACCGTTCGTTCGGTTACTACGGAGCCGTTGAGAAGAAATTCAATGAGGAGCACAAGCTCGGCCTTACCTTTATGGCCGCTCCTGGCGAGCGCGGAGCCCAGAACGGTTCCACTCAGGAGGTTTACGACCTGATGGGCGACAATATGTACAACTCCAACTGGGGTTACTTTGGCGGAAAGGTCCGCAACGCCCGTGTCCGCAAGACTCACGAGCCTATCGCGATTCTGAAATATGATTTCACTCCGGAATCCCAGAAGTTCGCCGCCTCGGCCACAGTGCTTTACAGGTTCGGAAAGAACGGCTACACGGCCCTTGACTGGTACGACGCGCCGGATCCTCGTCCAGACTACTACAGAAACCTTCCAAGCTATTTCTATATGGAGAACACTGACTACAATCGTCGGAACTTCGCGAAATACGCTTGGGCGAAGGAGGCTTGGGAGTCGGACCTTTCTTCAGTCACTCACCTCAATTGGGATCGTCTCTATGCTGTCAATTCACTGAACGCCACGGATGCCGGCAACCGTTCCAAGTACGTGATCGAGGAGAGGCGCGTGGATCAGAACGACCTCAATTTCGCCCTCAACGGCAAATGGAATCCGGTCAAGTTCTTGACAGTCACCGGAGGACTTTCCTACAAATGGAACCGCACGGAGTACTATAAGATTCTGGACGACCTGCTTGGAGGAGACTATTATGTCAACATCGACCAGTTCGCCGAGAGGGATTTCGCCGCCTATCCGACGATGATTCAGAACGATCTGGACTACTATCTCAGGAACGGAGCCGCCCAGACCCTTGCCCAGGGTGACAAGTACGGCTACGACTACTACGCTCACGTCCGCCGCGCGGAGGCCTGGGCTTCAGGACGTTTCACATTCGGTGGCCTGGAGGCTACAGTCGCCGGTAGGTTGGGATATTCAAAATTCTGGAGGGAAGGTCTTTTGAGAAAGGGTCTTTTCCCGGGACTTGACGACAACGGCGACCCGTTCACCTACGAAGGGAACGTCATCACGAAGTATGATCAGATCGATGGCCGCCCTATCACATCTAAGGGAGAGTCCGACAAGAAGGATTTCCTCACCGGTTCTGGCAAGTTGAATCTCAGCTATTTCATCCGCGGCGGCCACAGGATCTACGCCGATGCCGCCTACATCACCGATGCTCCGACATTCAATCAGGCGTTCATCTCTCCGAGGACGAGGAACACCATTATGCCGGACCTCAAGACAATCAAGACCTTGACAGCTGACATCAACTACGCCTACCGCAATTCCGGCTACGATTTCCGCATCACGGGATTCTACACTTCCATCAAGGACCAGACCGACGTGATGAGCTTCTACGATGACTCACAGAACTCTTTCACCAACTTCGCGATGTCCGGAATCGACGAGCGTCACATCGGAGTCGAGCTCGGATTCAAGGTGCCTACCCCTGTCCCGAACCTTTCCGTTCAGGGAGTCCTCTCCTACGGCCAGTACATCTACACTTCGAACCCTACGATGTACCAGACCTACGACAACAGCGCTGAATATGTCGCCGGCACCTACGGAGTGGTCATCCCTTACTGGAAGAGTCACCCGACCGCTGACGGAAAGACCGTTCAGCACTATGTGCCGAGCACTCCGCAGCTCGCGACCAGCCTCGGCCTCGCGTGGAACAAGAACTACTGGTTCATCGACGCCGATGTGGACTTCTTCGGAAACTCCTATCTGGATATGAACCCTCTCTACAGGACCGATATGGCCACCGCCGGCCCGGACAACACCGTCACCGCGCAGGAGATTGAATATATGGCCGCTCAGGAGAAGTTCAAGAATTTTATGCTGGTGAACGCCAGCGTGGGCAAGTCCTGGTATATTCAGAGAAAGTACCAGCTCGGCTTCTCGATGCAGGTGAAGAACCTCCTGAACAACAGGGATGTACGCACCGGCGGCTACGAGCAGACCCGTCTTGTGGACAACACCGTCAGCAAGGAGAGATTCTACAGGTTTGATTCCAAGTACTTCTACATGAGCGGAATCAACTACATGTTGAACATTTATTTCAGATTCTAAGGTATGAAAAGAATATATTTCGCGCTGATCGCCGCCATATTCGCCCTCACCTCCTGCGAGGAGTGGGATCAGGTTTTCACCACGGACTACGGCAAGGCTGATGTGTACGAACCTGTGACGATGACTCCGAACACGACCATCGCCGAGCTCAAGGCTCTGTACAAGAACGCTCCCGTCAAGATTGACAAGGACATCCTTATCGGCGGACAGGTCGTTTCCGAGGACCGCAGCGGCAACATCTACAAGAGTCTTTACATCCAGGACGCCACCAGCGGCATCGAACTGAAGATCGGCAAGAACGCCCTTTACAATGACTACAAGCTCGGCCAGTGGGTCTATGTCAAGTGCAGCGGTCTCACCATCGGAGCTTACAACGGAATGATCCAGCTTGGCTATGCCGATCCGACCGGTGAATATGAGACCTCTTACCTTGAGGTTCAGTACATTATCGACACTCACATATTCAGAGGCAAGATTGACACTCCGCTCCAGCCAAAGAAAGTCGCGGCCGCTGATCTTCTGAAAGAGGAGAATCTTGGCTGCTATGTCGAGCTTGACGGGCTGACCTACGGCAAAGAGATCTTCTGCCTCGTCTATGTGGATCAGAACAAGGACAAGAAAGACAATGATAACAGGATTTTCTTCTCGGACCAGACTTGGGGCGTGACGACCTGGGCGATGTCTAAGGAAGGGTTCAAAAACTACCTGAATTCCGGAGTGTTCGATTCCGGTGCCACAAACACCGGCCGGACTGTGCCCCAGCTCAAGGAGACCTTGCTGAAGAACGCTGCCGCATATTCAGTGAGCCAGTACTTCAAGATGGGTGGCAAGGATGTGCAGATCCGCACCAGCGGCTACTCCCGCTTCGCCGACACTCAGATCGATCCGGCCATCCTTGACGGCAAAACCAAGATAAATGTCAAGGGCATCCTGACCATCTATAAAGATGCCGCCCAGTTCACCCTCATCGACCTTGACGGCGTTGAAAAAGTAGAATAATAAAGCCATATTATGAAAAAAACAATCTTAGCATTAGGAGCGATCGCTATGATGGCAGCCTGCACACAGACAAAGAACAATCCGTTCCTTGAGGAATGGGACACACCGTACGGCATTCCGCCGTTCGAGAAGATTCAGCTTACCGATTACATTCCTGCCGTCAAGGCCGGGATTGAGGAGCAGAACAAGGAACTTGAGGCTATCCTGAACAATCAGGAGGCTCCTACCTTCGAGAACACCGTGGCGGCTTACGAGCTGTCCGGCAAGACTTTGACCAAGACGACGGCTGTGCTGTTCAACCTTCAGGAGACAGAAGGCAGCGATGAGATGAACAAAGTTGTCGAGGAGGCCACCGCGCTGATGACCGAGCACGAGGACAACATCTCGATGAACAAGGCGTTCTTTGGGCGTGTGAAGGCTGTCTATGAGGCTGATCAGAGCGGACTTACGAGGGAGCAGCAGATGGTCCTCAAGAAACTCTACCAGAGTTTCACCCGCAACGGTGTGGATCTGGAGGAGGCCGCCCAGGCGAGGCTGAAGGAGATCAACCAGAAGATCGCCGCCGCGCAGCAGAAGTTCGGCACGAACCTTCTGGCCGAGAACAACGCGTTCAAGGAGCAATTCGGACTCCCTGTCTCATCCTACACCTCCGAGATGACATCCTGCGAGGACAGGAACCGCCGCGAGGCGATGTTCAAAGCCTATTCGTCAAGGGGCAACAATGGCAATGAATATGACAACAAGGCTCTCTGCCTTGAGATCCTGAAACTCCGCGCCGAGAAGGCCAGACTCCTTGGCTTCGACAATTTCGCAGCCTATCAGCTGGACAACAAGATGGCTCACGACCCTGCTACCGTGGACGCTTTCCTTGACAGGATCATCGGCCCGGCAGTGGCCAAGGCTAAGGAAGAGGTGGCTGACATGCAGGTGATTATGGATGAGGACATCCAGGCCGGTAAGGTGGCCGCAGGTTCGAGGATCGAGCCTTGGGACTGGTTCTACTACGCCGAGAAGGTACGTCAGCGGAAATATTCATTGGACGAGAATCTGACGAAGCCATATTTCCGGATGGAGAATGTCCGCAACGGCATATTCTTCGCCGCCAACAAGCTTTACGGCATCTCCGTCGAGCCGCTGAAGGATGTTCCGCTCTACAACCCTGCCGTCGAGGCCTTCAAGGTCATTGACGCGGACGGAAGTCTTCTTGGAATATTCTCGACCGACTATTTCCCTCGCTCTTCGAAGAGAGGCGGCGCGTGGATGACGAACTTCCGTGAGCAGTATGTTGACGCCCAGGGCAATGACGTTCGCCCTATCGTCATCAACGTCTGCAACATGACGGCTCCGACCGACTCTCTCCCGGCCCTCTTCAACATTGATGAGGTGGAGACGGTGTTCCACGAGTTCGGCCATGCCCTTCACGGACTTCTCACGAAGTGCCACTATCCTTCCGTCAGCGGAACCAATGTCGCCCGTGACTTCGTGGAGACGTTCTCGCAGTTCAATGAGAACTGGGCTTTCCAGCCGGAGATTCTCGCTGAATATGCCAAGCATTACGAGACCGGTGAGGTAATTCCAGACTCCCTCGTCGCCAAGATCAACAACGCCAGGAAGTTCAACCAGGGCTTTATGACCTCTGAGCTTTGCGCCGCGTCAATTCTGGATATGAAGTGGCACGAGCTTACCGAGGAGGATCTCGCGAAGCTTTCCGAGGGTGACCAGGCCGCCAACGTGGCTGAGTTCGAGAAGAAGGTCTGCAAGGAGATGGGTCTCATCGACGAGATCATCCCTCGCTACCGCACCACCTATTTCAACCACATCTTCAACAGTGGCTACAGCGCTGGTTACTATAGCTACCTCTGGGCCGAGGTTCTGGACAAGGATGCCTTCGAGTACTTCCAGCAGCAGGGAATATACAATCCTGAGGTTGCGATGAAGTTCCGTCAGACTTTCCTTGAGAAGGGTGGCAGCGAGGAGCCGATGACCCTCTACCTTTCCTTCCGTGGCGCGCAGCCGGATCCGGGAGCCCTTCTCCGTGCCCGTGGACTGACAGAATAATAGACTGGTAGTTTTGAAGAAGGACATTCCCTTTTTGAAATTTTGCACGTTACCAAAATTCTCAAAAAGGGAATGTCCTTCTTCTGTCCCGATGATTGAAAACTGTTCCGTCGTTCTCTGAGCTTGTCGAAGTGCCGATAATGCATTATACAACCGCTGATAGAAGGGCAGAAAAAACGAAAACGACGGATTTTGCACGTTACCAAAATCCGTCGTTTTATTTTTCTGCCCTTAAGTGCATTGCCAATGTATTTTACCGACAACGGTTTGATATAAATTTATATGAAATAAAATTATATGAAATAAAATTGTATAATTTGTAGAAACCTCCTATATTTGCGAAAACGAATCTGATGGACGTTCCTTTTGTATATGGTAAAATTGTCGCGGCCGAGGACTTTACCGACAGGGAGAAAGAGACAGCCAAGCTTTTGGCGAACATCGGCTCACTGACAAACACGGCGATAATTTCCCCAAGGAGATGGGGAAAATCTTCCTTGGTGTCCAAAGCCATCGGAATAGCCGAGGCGAGCGGAAAAGACCGCTTGTTTATAAGGATGAATATCTTCAAATGCGGTGATGAGCAGGAATTTTATCAGGCTTACGCAAAGAGCATTATGTCGCAGGTCTCATCGACATTGGAGAACATGATGACAAACGCAAAGGAATTTATCTCATCACTTCTTCCTAAGATCGCGGTGTCTGACCCGGCAGGACATTACGAGCTATCATTCGGGCTGGATGTGAAATCCAACCCCATTGGTGAGGATATTCTTGATCTGCCGCAAAGAATCGCCATCAAGAAAGGGAGAAAGATCATTGTCTGTATAGACGAGTTCCAACAGATAGGAGAGTTCGCGGACTCTGCCAGGTTTCAGAAGATTCTTCGCAACCATTGGCAGGAGCAATCCGATGTGGCGTATGTCCTTTATGGAAGCAAAAAGCACATGATGCTGAATATTTTCGGGGAATACAACAGCCCTTTCTACAGATTCGGCGACATCCTTTTTCTCCCCAAGATTTCCAATAAGGACTGGTGTGATTATATAGTTCGCCGATTTTCAAAGACAGGTAAGTCGATAAGCCCTGATGTGGCATCATATCTGGCCGAGAGGGTTGACAACCACTCGTACTATGTGCAGCAACTCGCGCAGGCATGTTGGCTCCGAAGCACAGTGAGTTGCTCCGAAAGTGTTGTTGATTCCGCTCTGGAAAGTATAATGGACTCCTTGAACCTTCAATTCCTGAACACAATGGATTCCCTGACCGAGAAACAACGCAACTATTTGTGTGCGGTCGCTGATGGTGTAGAGCACTTCAGTTCCACCGAAACCTTATCTCGTTACAAACTGGGGACAAACGGGAATGTGCGCATCATAAGAGACGCATTGAGAAAGAGGGACATAATAGATGTGGAAGGGAAACGTGTCTTCATTCAGGATCCGATGTTTCACCTTTGGCTGAAAACCCAGTACCGGACCTTCTGAATATGATCTGGTTGGAAAAGACGTTTTCTGCCGTAAGAGGATATGTTTTTTATTCCATTAAAATTATTCTGCTAAAATAATTTTGGCAGAATAATTTTTGCTATCTTGGAGCGTATTTCCAAACTTAGTTTTTGGTTTATGCTGAATACTTGATATTCAATAATATATATAATTATGAGAAAAATCTTTTTGACTCTCTTGTTGGGAGGAATGGCGCTTTGGGCGGTCGCTGAGCCTGCCGAAGTGACCGATGAGGCGAGACTGTTGAGGTTCCCGGCGACAAACGGGACGGAAGTTGTGTTCTCTTACGCCGGAGATTTGTTCACGGCACCGCTGACAGGTGGCGAGGCGCGCCGACTGACCTCGCACATCGGCTACGAGATGTTCGCCCACTACTCGCCGGACGGCAAGACAATCGCCTTCACCGGGGAATATGACGGCAATCGTGAAGTTTACATTATCCCTGCGAAAGGCGGTGAGCCTGTACGTCTGACCTACACGGCTACCAACGGGCGTGACGACCTTGGTGACAGGATGGGACCTAACAACATCGTGATGGGATGGACCCCTGACGGAAAGAACATCATATTCAGAAACCGCACGGGCGACGGTTTTTCCGGCAAGCTCTGGACGGTCTCTGTGAACGGCGGAATGCCTAAGGAGATTCCGCTTCCGGAAGGAGGCTTCTGCTCGTATTCCCCTGACGGAAAGAAACTTGCCTACAACCGTGTGATGAGAGAGTTCAGAACCTGGAAATATTACCGTGGCGGAATGGCCGACGAGATATGGGTCTATGACGGCAAGAAGGTGGAGAAGATCACCGACAACCCGGCGCAGGACATATTCCCGATGTGGGTAGGCGACGAGATTTATTTCGCCTCTGATCGTGATATGACGATGAACCTTTTCGTTTACAACACGAATACCAAGTCAACGGCCAAGGTGACATCCTTCGATGACTACGATGTCAAGTTCCCGAGTACGAACGGCAAACTCGTTGTGTTTGAGAAAGGTGGCTACCTCTATAAACTGGATCCTGCCACAAAGGCCGCGGAGCAGATCCACATCACCCTTGGCTCCGACCTTGTCTATGCCCGTGCCGAAAGGATGAATGTCGGTAAGAAAGGCCGCTCGTCGTTCAGCCTTTCCCCAGATGGCAAGAGAATGGCCATCACAGCCCGCGGAGAGGTCTTCGATGTGCCTGTCGGAAAGGGAATCACAAGAAACATCACCAAGACCCCAGGCTCGAACGAGCGCAGTGCTGACTGGAGTCCTGACGGAAAGTACATCGCCTTCATTGGTGACGGAACGGGGGAGACAGAGGTTTACCTCTACGATGTAGCCGCCGGTGGAGAGCCTGTCCAGATCACCAAGGACAACGACACCTACATCCGTGACCTCCAGTGGAGTCCGGACAGCAAACACATCCTCTATACCGACCGCAAGAACCGCATCGTCGAGGTCGATCCGTTCGCAAAGACCACGAGAACGGTTCTTCAATGTCCGGAACAGGAAATACGGGATGTTGAATATTCCCCTGACAGCAAATGGCTTACCTACAGCCGCCCTGCCCCGAACAAAATGAGCGTAGTCTATGTCTATAACCTCGCTTCCGCCAAGGAATATCCTGTCACGGAGAAATGGTACGACTCCAGCTCACCGACCTTCTCTACCGATGGTAAATACTTGATATTCACATCCGACAGGGATTTCCGTCCGATCTACAGCTGGATCGAGTGGAACTACGCCTATACCGATAGGAGTGGTGTTTATATGACGATGCTTGCGGCCGGTACGCCTTCGCCGCTGCTTCCGACAGACAGCGAGTCTGTGAATATTTCCGAAGATAAGAAGGATGAAGCGGTTCCTGCGGAAGCTTCCAAAGACAAAAAGGCCGCCAAGGATGCTGGCAAGGCCACTTCTGACAAGAAGTCTATTGATGTGAAAATCGACATCAACGGCTTGGTTGACAGAACCATAAAACTTCCTGTTGGAGGTTCACGCTCATATTTCTGTGACGGTAAGAAACTTTGGTACAGGGATGGCCGTGGCACTCAGGTGCTTGATTTCGAGACAGGTAAGTCCGAGCAGTGCTCCGAAGGGATGGTCATCTACCGTCCGGGAGACAAAAAGGCTCTCTCGACCGCAAAAGGCAAATGGACGGCTGTCAGCTTCCCGTCCGCAAAAGTCGGCGGAGGCGAGGCCATCGATCTTGACAATATGTACACGACCGTTGACTATGCTCAGGAGTGGCCGCAGATCTTCGACGAGGTCTGGAGAGCCTTCCGCGACGGCTACTATCTTGAGAATATGCACGGCCGCGACTGGAATGCAGTCAAGGAAAAGTATGCAGCCCTTCTACCGTACGTCAAGACCCGCCTTGACCTCAACTATGTGATCGGTGGGATGATCGGCGAGGTCGCCAGTGGCCACGCCTACGTCAATCCGGGCGATTATCCTAAGCCAGAGCGCATCCCGATGGGGCTTCTCGGAGCCAAGATGAGCAAGGACAAGAGCGGCTATTTCAAGATTGACCACATCTACTCCGGTGCCATCTACAGAAGCGAACTTCGCTCGCCGTTGACTGAACCAGGAATGAATATCTCCGAGGGCGACTTCATCACGGCCATTGACGGACAGTCTCTTCAGAATGTTGACAACATCTACAGGCTCCTTGTCGGCAAGGCTGACAAACTAATCGAACTGACAGTCAACAAGTCAGCTGCCGAGGGCGGACGCAAGGTCGTTGTCAAACCTATCGCCGATGAATATCCTCTTGAGCATTACGAGTGGGTTATGAGAAATATCCGCACCGTTGAGGAAAAGTCTGGCGGCAAGGTCGGCTACATCTATATTCCTGATATGGGCCCTGAGGGTCTTAATGAGTTCGCCCGCTGGTACTATCCACAACTGGACAAGGAGGCCCTCATCATCGACGACCGTGCCAACGGTGGCGGAAACATCTCCCCGATGGTCATCGAGAGGCTTCTCCGCAAGGTTTACAGGATGACGATGTACAGGAACTCCAATCAGAACGGAACCATTCCGGAAGGCACTCACACCGGCCCTAAGGTGCTGCTGATCAATAAATATTCGGCCTCTGACGGAGACCTCTTCCCGTGGAGCTTCAAGGCCAACAACCTCGGGACCGTGATCGGGACGAGAACCTGGGGCGGCATCGTGGGCATCAGCGGCTCACTGCCTTACATGGACGGAACCGACGTGCGCGTGCCGTTCTTCACAAACTACGACGCGGCGACGGGACAGTGGATCGTCGAGAACCACGGTGTCGATCCGGACATCCTGCTGGACAATGACCCGGTCAAGGAATATGCCGGTGAGGATCAGCAGCTTAACAAGGCCATCGAGACCGCTCTCCAGCAGATCAAGGACTGCAAGCCGCTCCCTAAGACTCCGGCTCCACGCACCTTCAAGGATCTCGGACTTCCTGAGATTAAATAAGTAATTCTCGAAAAGAACGCTTCGGCAGGCTCTGCGACCAAGTTTTCCGGTCGCTGAGCTTGTCGAAGTGTCTGTTTTTTCATAAATGAATAAAAAAACGTATCTTTGATTTCAGATTGAAAACAGTAAAAGCATTACGAATATGAAAAAGTTTTTTACAATCGTGCTTGCAGCCTCGATGCTGTTTCTCGGAACCAACGCCTCGGCCCAGAAGTGGACGGCCGGCGGCGGATTCACATCCTTCAGCCTGTCCGGATCGGATGCCAAGTATGTGATGGACGGCAGCGTGCCAGGATTCTATTTTGGTGTTAACTACGACTATGCGTTCTCAACAATCGATGGCCTTACTGTTGAGCCTGGTCTCTATTTTATGCACTATGGCAAGGACCGCACAATGGCTTTCACTTCTGAGTCAAAGGCTTATCGCGCCAACTACATCCTCATCCCTGTAAACATCAAATACACCCTCCCGTTTGATTCAAATTTCAGTTTCTCCGCATTTACAGGTCCACGCTTCAATCTTGGAATAGGCGGTAATATGTTCAGCAAGGGTGTTACCTATCCTGGACTCAAGGGAATTGACGCTCAGTGGGGATTTGGCGTTTCTGCCGTCATAGTTGACGCTGTTATGATCCGTGCCGGTTACGACCTCGGTCTCACAAAGTGCATCAAGGACAACAACAAGGAGCACGAAGGTTGGGATAACCTCAAAGTTCACAGAAACACCTTCTACGTAGGCGTTGGTTTCGCCTTCTAAAATATGTTTCAGGGTTTCATACCCCTGCGACAAGACATTGATATCCTTCCGTGGATGCGCAACCGCGTCCACGGAAAATTAATATTACGATGAACATTAATCACATAACCACAGCATCGGCATTTGCCTTTATTTCTTTGAGTGTTGCCGTTCTTTTGGGTGGATGCGCTAATCCGGTCCATCAGAAGTCGGGTGTTGTTGTCGATGGGTATGAGACGACCTCCGACATATATCCGGCGGTTGTGGACAGCTATGAGATCGTGCCGCTTGAGCAGACCGACAAGTGTGTCCTGACGGGCATCAAGAAGATCGTAAAGTCTGATTCGGTATATATTGTCTTTGATAATTATAACAACTTGATAGCCAGGTTTGACCAGAATGGAAAGTTCCTGAATAGAATAGGCTTGAGCGGCCGTGCCGCGTCTGAATATCTCCGAATAGACAATTTTGCCACAGATGCGGATGGCAGGGTCTTGATATTCGATGGCAGCCAAGACAAGGTTCTGGTTTATGAACAGGATGGTGGCTTCGTCACGTCTGTGTCTTTCCCTAAGCGGGCTTTGGGTTTCATTAATGATGCTGTGTCTTTGGGAGGAGGGCGTGTGCTTGTCAATAACTGTATCTATAACAATAATAATGACATATATCGCGTGTTGTCATTGACCGACAAGGGCATTGCCACGCTTGTGGAATTTCCTATGATCTCGGAGAACATCGCGGAGCCGACCGGCAAGAACCCGATTGGCGGAAGTGGAAGGGTTGTTATTCTTAAGCCGTTCGACGACACTGTCTATACTCTTGATGAACAGGATGCCGTCGTTCCTCTCCTGTCCGTTGGGCAGTCAAAGAAACTTGTTGATGACAAGTATATCGAGAACCACAACATATTCTCTATCGCTACCACTTATGCCGAATTGTCAAAAGACGGTTATTTCCCAGGCTTCGTTTCCGTTTTTGAGACGGAAAAACATCTGCTTCTCGTCACGTACAATAATGTATATTTTCTGATTGACAAGGAATCGAATCTCGGCAGACCACTAAGACAAGGATTCTGTGAAAGTTATGACGGTGTGCCGCTTATGAGCATCGTTGCCGCTTCCTCCGACGACACTCTCATAGGCTTGTACCTTTCGGGTGATTTTGTGGACAAATATAATCTGTCGGAAATAAGCCCTAAATTAAGTGAAACAGCACCGGACTTTGTTTCGTCACTGACCGCCTTGCCGGAAGAAGGCAATCCGTGTCTGATAATCTATCACTTGCGGTAATATTAATGTATTGTCTATTGGCGCTGTCGTAGCGAATTTACTAAACACTTTCAGCCCAAAGTCGGTCAGAAGCACCCAGAATGCCCATTGCCGTGAAAATCTTGTATAATAGGCTTCGAGTTTTTCAGCCCGATCCGGCCTTTGTGGGCGTAGGCACGTTATGTGGCTGAAAGCGTTTTGTAAATAACCGCGCCCACTTGACAATGATTGAGTTGGCTCTTCAAAAGAGGGCGGAATCACGCACCTGGGAGTCGGTAGCTTTATCTCTGCCAATCTTTTTTAGTCCTTCAAGCACCCTATCGGAACCACATAGACCCCATCCTCACGTCGGTATGCCACCTCTCCAATGCCTATTAGAACCATCAGGAAGGAGGGACTCTTCATTTTCGTAATGTCAATCTTGTTATGGAGTTTGATGAGTGTTTCCGCACCTTCGTTGATTAGTCTTTCACCACCTATCTTGATTTCGATTAGACCATAGCTGCCATCACGTAGATGTACTATGGCATCGCACTCCAGTCCTTCCGAATCACGATAGTGATAGACATCTCCAAGAAGGCCGGACGCATAGGTCCTTAGGTCACGTACGGCCAATCCCTCAAAGTGGAGGCCGAAAGTGTTGAAATCCGACAGCAGGTCTCCGGGACCGATACCTAACGCGGCGGTTCCGATTGATGGATCTGTGTAGTACCGGGTGTTGGTTGTGCGGATGGCAGTCTTGGAACGGAGATTTGGATTCCAAGCCTTGGATTCCTCAATTACAAAGAGTTTCCGCAATGCTTCAATATAGGCTGAGACCGTCTCCGCGTCCAGCCCCTTTGGCTCATTGGCCTGCATATCGGCGGATATAGTCTCGTATGAGACCTGTGAGGCTATGTTTCTGGCGTAGGAACGCATCAACTGCCGCACACGCTCCGGGTTACGTCTTACTTTGTCCACCACTCGATTCATATCCTTTTTTGCGATGGAGTCAACGTAGTCGAAAGCCTGATCCAATGCGATGTCTCCTTTTAGGTCTATGGCGGCAGGCCATCCTCCACGGCAGAGGACAAATGCAAGATCTTCTCGTGTGAGGCTGCTTTTGGCATATATCTTCTCCGGAGTGTTGAAGAGGTTCTTCAAACTGATGGCACCATTGGATTCTCCGGATTCATAGAGAGCCATTGGACGCATTTTTACCCAAACATAACGTCCGGTTCCAGAGTGTCGTATATTCTTGCTCTCTTCTTCATCTTCAACAGGAACTGACGACCCGGTAAGGATATAGTGTCCGTTGCCCTTTCTATGGTCTACATCAAAACGAATTGTGTCCCAAAGTTGGGGCGCGATTTGCCATTCGTCAAGCAGACGAGGGTGTTCGCCTTCAAGAAGTTCCTGTGGAGCGAGTTCGGCTTTGAGAAGATTCTCCTTTATGGTTGCCGGATCATCCAAATAGATTATGCTTTGGGCTTGTTGCTCGGCGGTTGTTGTCTTGCCGCACCATTTTGGCCCTTCAATGAGAACGGCTCCCTTGCCGGCAAGTTTTCTTGCGAGGACAGAGTCTGCTATTCTGTTTTTGTAGTTGTTCATATCCTGTACTTTGGAATACAAAAATACTAAAAAGCCGGAATTTGTGGGAATATTTTTCCGATATTTGTGGAAAAATAAAACCGACATTTGTGGAATTCTTGCGCTGGTTGTCCTAAAAGACGTCGCACACCTGGAACTTCATCTGCTTGACAATGATTGAGTTGGCGTTCCAGGTGCGGGCGGAATCGCGCACCTGAGAGTCGGTAGCTTCGCTACAGGGCAATCTATTGGCACCTATGACTTCCAGGTGTGAAAAACTTCGCACACCTGGAGCCGCATCGGTTTGACAGTGATTGAGTTGGCGTTCCAGGTACGGGCGGATTCGCGCACCTGAGAGTCGGCAGCTTCGCTACAGGGCGTTTTATTGGCGTTTATGACTTCCAGGTGTGAGAAACTCCTCGCACCTGGAGCTTCATCTGCTTGACAGTGATTGAGTTGTTGTTCCAGGTGCGAACAGATTTACACACCTGATTGCGATGTGTTATTTATTTTGGTTAAGTAATTGATAATCAGTGCTTTGATTAACGTGAGATGAGAAAGGAAATTTCAACCCACTTTTAACTAATTAAGTATTAAGGAATTATATTTGTCAAAAGTGAAACTATTTTCCATTGTATAACCGACTTTTCTACCGAACTTTGTAGCCCAAAATCATACATTATATGAAACTGAACGAATTAAAGACACTATCACTATTGGCGATTCTAATTCTGATTGTTTTACTGCCGTCCTGTAGGGAAAGCAGACAAAAGGCTGTGACTCCTGCTGAAATCGTTGCTAAAGTCGATGTGTCGGAATCAGATAAAGGTTTCGATGTCTGTCAAATTGCAAATCTCGAAAAAGTCATTCCTCTTGAGACTGTTGGCAACGCACTTATCGGTGAGATTGACAAGCTTGAGATGGACGACAACCACATAGTGATTCTGGACAAACTGATACGCGCAGTATGGCTGTTTGGGACTGATGGCAAATATATCCGCAGGATCGGGCGTTTGGGCAATGGACCAAAAGAATATGTCTCGCTTGATGATATGTGCTTTGACAAGGAAAACGGAACCGTCTGGATTTGGGATAGGGTCAAGCAGGTGATGCTTGAATATGACCTGGCCGGTGACTTCTTGAAAGAGGTTGCGACAGGTTTCAGCTCGAACGTCTTCGCAAAGACAAATGAGGGCTTCTGGCTTTATTACTCCTATCTTAAGAATCCTGATAATAACAGCCTTATTCTTGTAAATGAAGAAATGGATCATCTTGTGAAAGGCTTTTTCGCGACAAAAGAGACTTTCCCGGTGTCTTTAAGTTCTGGCTTCACCTCTTGGGCCGGGAAGGAATATTTCTACTTCCCTCTATCAAACGTCCTGTATTCATTGGATGGAACGGAAGCTCGTCCTTACATTGAATTTGATTTCGGAGAGCAGACATTACCATATTCAAAAATAATGAATATGTCCCCGGAGGAATATGAGACGTTAATTGGTTCAGGCTCTTATTTGGGACGTTTGAATAATATCAGGCTGTCTGACAAGTATTGCTTTTTCCGGTTCTCATCAACTGTCCAGAATAAATATGTCACTGAATATTATGGTGTTTTGGACCTTGAGACATCAAAGGTCGAGGTATTCTCTTACTTGAATAGATCGGATTTGCTTGTGGATTTTTCGTCTCTCTTGTGCGTGACGGCCAACGATGAATTGGTATATCCTATTTATCCAAGTAAGCACCACCCGATTTATTACGACGAGTTGCGGACATTGGTTCCGGATGTGACGGAAGAGTCGAATCCGATTTTGGCGTTGTACAAGCTGAAATAAATGACGATATAGTAATTAAACTATTTGATGAATAGCCTGTTAGAGATGCTGTGTTGTTCGCTTTAAGCTTTGCCTTGTAGCTATCCTGCGGTGTGGTGACGTTACTTATGAGTATGGAGAGGAAGGATGCGACGCTGCGAAAAACCGGAGTCTGTGGGAAAAATTTTCCGATGTTTGTGGAAAAATAAAACCGACATTTGTGGAAATTGAGCTTGGGCGATGGAAGGCCGTAAATAGATGCACTCAAAGAAAACTTGTAATTTGATAATAACAAATGAGAACAATTTATGCTATTATGTTGGCCATATTACTATTGGCCACCGGTTGTAGTGATTCATACTGCCCTTCGTTGGAAAAGGTTGTCACAGTAGGGGAAAGTGATTTCTATGAGATTTCTCTTTCCGGACTCAAGCCAAAGGAAATAGATCTTGGCTTAATGGGGATTATCGGGGTGCGTTATTGCGACACTTTGTTGGTTGTCACGACTTTGGGGACGGATCGGTTGCTTCACTTGTATGATCGCCATTGCCTGGAGCACAAAGGCGACTTTTTCACAAAAGGACGAGGACCGAAAGAATTGTTATTTCCATTATTCGGAAGTTCTCTGAGCCTGAATAACGAAGCTGGCTCATATATGATGCGTTTTGTGGACCGGTACTCTGACCGTCTTGTAGAGGTGAATCTTTCAGAGTCCATTAAGAATAAAGATCTTGTTTTAAAAGAACGTGAGTTTAAAAGCGATGAGGAACTCTTCACGGCGCTGCCTCTTGACGAATCCCGTTGCTTTATGAAGCGGATGGTTCAGAATGGCACTTGTTTGGAACGTTATGTCCAGGATGTCGAAGGAACAGAAAGTATGAGCCAGCCAATGCTCAAGTTAAACTCCTGTCAGATAGGCAATAATGATGGCTATAATATTAATTTGTTCACAGGAATAGTTGGTTATGACAACTCCCGGCATTTGATTGTTGAGGCGATGAGTCTGTTGAATCTTGTTCAGGTGTATCCTGTTGATGGCGATGGCGGTTACTCATTGTGCTATGGAAAGACTATGCCTGACATCCGTGTCCTTGAAAAGCAGTCGCCTCAATTATGCACTTATCATACAGGTCTGTCATTGAATGATAGTTACTTCTCTGTTATGTACACCGATGAACGTGTGAGTGGGACGACAAAGGAAATCCACGGCTACTCCTGGGATGGACGCCCATTGTTCCGTATACCATTGCCTTCGAATATTACCAAATATGACATCGACTGTAAGACCGGATCCTTATTGACGGTCGATGAGGAAGATCATATCCGGGAGTACAATATTGAATATCTAAAGTCAGCAGGAGAGACCGGAGAGGATCTCATTTGATGTGGGTGAGGACTTGCGGTCGATCATTGGAGAGGCCAGCAACGGTGGCTCTTTGATGGTGTTTCCTCTAATGGCGTGAATACTCTCAATAGAAAAATGATTATTTTTGTGCGGTAATCGCTCATTAGGGGGCGCTTATCGGTGTCGTGAGACTATTCAGAATATTCATTAGACTGGTTGCGGCGGCGGTCGCCGCGATGGCATTCTCCTCCTGCTGGAACAGGGAGGCAGGGCTGATTATGGACTCCGCCGAGGACGTTATGTGGATAAGGCCTGACAGCGCTTTGGCTGCATTGGAATCGATTGACACGCTGAGTCTTAAGACCAAAGCGCAGCGTGCGAGGTACTCGCTGCTGTACACTATGGCGTTGGACCGGAATCGCATCACTATTCGGGATTTACGTGTCATCAAGTCGGCCGCGGGCTATTATGATCGCCACGGTTCCAATGATGATAAGATGAAGATGTATTTTTATCTTGGGACGGCGCAGTATGACGCGGGAGATCCGGAATCAGCGATAGCGAGTTATATCCGTGCGAAGGAATATTCATCCCATTCGGACAATCTCGTGTTCAAGGGAATCATCAGTTCCTCCATTTCTGATGTCTATTTGTGGAACAATAATAATACTGAGAGCATTTCATATTGTAAGGAGGCCTGCGATTATTTTGCTCAGGCCAAGGACTCTTTCAGGCTGTGGAATACTACTGGATTGTTGGCAAATCGCTATTCGAACATTCGGGACTGGACTAAGGCCGACAGCCTTTATTCTATTTTCTTCTCGCAACCAGTCCGTGACACCTCAATTTATTCAGGACAATTATTGAATCTTGCGTGGAACAACATCTTCAAACCAGGTTCTGACCCTCACGAATCCATTGACTTGTTTAGAAAGGCGACTGGGGAATACGGCGTAATACCTTCTATAAGCGATTATGGTGTCTATGCCTATGCTTCTGATGTCATAGGAGACCACGATACCGCAAATGATATTATCAGGCAGTTGGATAAAGTGGACAGCAGTTCGACTATCTTAAAGATTTGGAAGTATAGGATATTAAAGCGTCGTGGGGATTACAAGGAGGCTTTAGTGTACCTCGAACAATCAATAGATGATAGGGATTCCGAGGTATTGGAAACTGTGGGCCAATCAGTGGCGTTGGCTCAGTCGGATTATTATGAGAACAAGTCCTTGTTGCTGGATAAGGACAGAAGGATCCAGCGTCAGATGAAATGGCTGATTTTCCTGATAGCCTTGTTGGTGGTGGCATCAGGCCTGGGCATTTATTCAAAACGCAAAAAGTTGTGGCAGCGTCAGATGGAGGAAATGTCATTCATTAATGACGAAGTGAACCAAAGGCTTAATGAGATTCTGCTTAGTGAGAAGGAGCATTTGCGCTCTATAGATTCATTGGCATCCGCTAATGAATTGGCCGAAAAGAATATACAAACTTTGTCAGAAAAACTTTCAAATGCTGCCGAAAAAGAACATGTGTTGATTGGTTTGAGGGCTAAATATGTTCAGGCGAACAAACGTCAGTATGCTCAATTGAATGTTTTGTGCTGGCAGTATCTGGAGGCCTCCAATTCTTCCAAAGATGGGAAGGATAAGATTTACACTGAGGTCAAAAAGATTCTCGCGATATTGGATGAGCCAAACCAAAAGAGTCTTGAGTCAATGCTTGATGACAATCTTGACGGCATAATGATAAAGATTAGGGAGGCGTTGCCGGATGTCACTGAGAAGGATTTCCGTTTCATCTCCTTCCTGATCCTTGGTTTTGACACCAAGACCATAGCCAGAATGATGGACTATAATGTGAACACTGTTTACACAAAGCGGTACATCATTAAAGAAAAAATCTCAAGGTTGGACGGCGAAAACAAGACTCTTTTCTTAGAATTTATATCGTGATTGGTGTAAGTGCTTGATTGTTTGCGCGTTGATAATAATGCTGCGCTGTTGATGATTGGCTAAGGTATTGATGATTAGTAATTTAGCCTGTGTAAAATGAGAAAATGAATTTCAATTCGCTTGTAACTAATTGATAGTTGGGAATTTATATTTATCAAAAGTGAAACTTTTTTTCATTGAGTTATCAATCTTTCTGCCGAACTTTGCAGTCGGAAATAATACGTTTTATTATGAGAAAGGTTATACTAATATTATTGGCACTGCTAACAGTCGGCAGTGTGGCGTATTCGCAAAATGAGGACATCAAACCTATTCTAGTCAAGGAAAAAACGAAGTCAAACACAAAGGGCAATCTCGCTCCTGCGAAAGTTCAGATTGAATGCTTCTATTATTCTTACACGAACAGTCTTGAGTTATCATTTCTCTCGAATCTCGGAACAGTGAATGTTGTGCTTGAGAATCAAACTACAGGAGAGATCCAGAACTATGTAGGGAATAGTGCCACAGGACGGATGGTAATCTATGTTGAGCCTGATTCAGCATACCGAATGGACATCACAACGGAGAATGGCCATAGTTACTATGCTTTGTTCTATACTGGCTACAATTCCGAAGAATAATATCATAACTTGGAAACATTAATCAACCAGTTTAATCGTAAATTTGTTGCGTATGAAAAAGATTTATAAAGTTTTGCTTGTGACCTTTGCAGTCGCATCGGTCGCTTTGGCTGCATCAACGGTTTTGATGGCCGAATCAGTGAATACTGGAGGGACTGGCGAGGCTGATCCTAACTGTCTCTTCCAATCAATGGGCTATTGCGGTAACAAACCGATGAACTACATTTGCAAAATCTCATATACGGCTGAACACTGTCGTCGTCACCTTTGCTGTTTGCCATATTAGTAGGATTAATATTTAGTAGGATTAATATATAATTTAGATAACATTAAACTGGTTGATATTTCATATGAATTGCTGTAAATATATTCTTGGGTGTTTGTTGGTCGCATTGGTTTTCGCCTCTTGTAATTCGGACAAGATATATCCTGTTGAGTTGCAGGAAGGGATGTACGTCATTGATCGTCACGGAATGGTTGATGATTATAAGCCTGATTTCTCCGGTAATAAGTTTTACACGTATGTGTGGATAAATGACTTTAATGATTGGCTGCAGCACACGCCTCAAGGGAAAATAGACAGAATAATAGCGGATAACCCAGATTGGGAGTTTGTGACGTATGTAAAGGGTAGAACGGAGGATAGTACCAGTATCCGCCAGAAATTGGATAAGTATGACTGCAATTTCCCTGTGATACTTGATGTTAATGATGCTTTTTGTAAGAAAAACAAGTTGCAGAATGTTTGTCTTTGGGGGGCGATGTGCGACAAGAAGGATGAGCTCCTTGACCTGAGCGTTATCGGAGATGAGCGTAGTTTCTTTGACCCCACGTTCAAGAAGGTTAAACGAATGATGCGTGGAAATGGGAGATAGTCGTTTCTGGAAAGTAATTACGCTTGTATTTTTCCTTGTTGATTTGATTCTTCTCTCGTTGCTTGTACATCTTCGCAAAGAGTATGTGAATATTTCGTCCTTGTTTCATGAGCGTCAGGGTAGAATTGAGGAGATTCTTGAAGATTATTCGGAAGTGGATAACGATTTGATTCAAAAGCTGCTTGATGATGAGTGTTTGATTCTTGATTCTGTCCCTCAAGTATTTATGATAATACCGGCTTATCCTTGTTCGGCATGTTTGGATAGGGAATCGGCTCTGTTTGAGCGGTTTGCAGAGTCTGATGTTGCTAAGTGCCGCATTCTTGTACCGGATTATAGACTTAAAGATGCGCGGGCTCTGTTCTCTAAAGTCTTGAATCTGTCGATAAATGCATATACATTGGAAACTATGAGTGACGATTATTGGAAACATTCGGAAATGATTATCTATTTCTTGTCGATTGGGACGGAGATATCCAATATTATGATCACTTCAAAGTATTCGGATAATGCTTCGGAGTACTATTTCAACCATATCCGTGAGAAATTTGAAAAAATTGGACAATGATTTTTTTGATTTTATGAATATATTGCCTTAATTTTGAGGTGTTGAGACAGAAGATTCCGGCGAAATATAACAGGCATCTAATCAAACTTTAAAATGAGAACCATAAAGAAGACTTTCTTGAGTTTTGCGACCTTGCTTCTGGCCGTAGGCTGCGGGCGGACAGCCGCTCCCGTGTCTGAGCGCATTCAGGTGGAATTCAACAATTCGATAAACCCATTGGCTAATGTTGTCGAATCCGTCATCCTGGTGCCGTTGGAGACCGACAGTGAACACCTGATAGGATCAATGGCGGACATAATTGTGACTGATGACTCATACGTGGTCATTGACGGTCAGAACGGCAACATATTCAGGTACACCCTTGACGGCCGTTTCCTCAATGCGATAGGCCGCCGTGGAAACGGCCCGGAGGAATATGTCCACATAAACGACGTGCAATACAGGGATTCAAGCCTGTACGTGTACTCCGTCCCATCGAAGATTCAGCATTTTTCCCTTGACGGAACTATGCTGGGGGCGCGGACATTTGACGATCAGGAGCTTGGCGTTATGTCGTGGCTCACTCCTGACGGTGTGCTTACATACTACGGCTACGGTTCGGGCCGTGAAGGACGCTTCGCCCTGCTGTCCGGGGATTCTCCGAAGTTCTTCTATCCGTCTGACGAGAAGGTTATGAACCTGACTCCTGCGGCTCAGATATTCTCCGCATCGGGTGACTCGGTTTTTGTGGTTGACTCATATTCAGACGTGGTCAAGCTTTACAGATCCGGCCAGATGTATGATGGTCCGTCGTTTGACTTCGGAAAGTACGCCATACCCGGCAGCTTTTTTGAGCAGGATGACTCATTTTTGGCGATGGACTCTCTGTTGGGCAGCGAGTTCGCAACAATCAGCCAGTACCTGTGTGATGGGGAGAGTCGTCTGTTGCTGTTCAATGTCCAGAAAGGGATGGACCTTAATTCCTACGGTGGCCTCTTTACGGGTGCGAACTGGATTTGGTTTGGCATCGGAAAGTTTGGTGAAAACGTGCTGGCCGGGGCATTTCACCAGTTGAGGGACGGAGTTCTGTACTGCCTCCTTGATCCTTCATTGATAAGTGGTTATCCGTCATCCTTGAAGGCCGTCACGGTTAATCCGGATGTCCTTGACAGCATCAGTGAGGAGAGCAACTACATCATTGCGAAGATTCAGTTGAAACGATAGATTCTGTAACGATACGCTTGGCGTTAAAATCTGAAATAAATATTCATACGTTGTGCATAGCCATATCAACTTTTTAGTTGAACTTTGTAGTCGGGTGTAATACGTTTTATTATGAGAAATGTTATATAATCTTTTTAAGGTTCGTGCTATGAGGCGTTATATTCTATTTATGATTCTGTTATTGGCGGGGGGCTCCATCTTTGCTTCCGTCATCAATGAGGGCACGGACACTTTGAGGGCGTCTGTTGTACGTGGTGAGCGCAGCGCTAAGCCCATTGTCAGGGAGGCCAGCCGTGATTTCTCCAGAAACCAGACTGACTATTACGCCTCGTTTTTGATAGTGAGAACCATTAGCGCCGGCGGAAAATTCAGGGAGGCGCAGAGTGCTGTGGGCGTGTTCGCCTCCCTGGATTTCAACCAGAAGACGAACACAAGACTCTACTGGGAAGACCCGAACGCGATGGGGCGTTTGTACGTCTGCGACACATTCGTCAGCGAGAATCTTTTTGCTGACAGGAACGAGGTCAATCCGGTCTTGAGGGTCATATCGAAAGACCGTATGGATGACATCAACGCACTCAAAGTAAACTATGCCAATTCGTTCGATGTCTTGGCCCTGGACCGGAAAAGGGCGGTTGAGATATTCTCTCCGCTGAACCCGAAGATGACGGGTGCCTACAGTTACAAGAACTCCGGAACGGCCGTGGTCAACGGCAGGAAAGTCAGAGTCATCGATTTCGTCTCGACCGCCAGTTCCATCTCCTTGAAGAACAGGATCCTCTGTTCCGGGCAGCTGTTCATTGACTATAATGGGCGTGTCCAAAGGATTGTGGTGAAGGATATGGATGACAGGTTCACGAGATATCTCCGGAATTTTTCGGAAATGACAATGGCCACTCCGTACACGTACACGATAACCTATGGCGAAAAGGACGGCCGGATCTTCACCAAGAGCATAAGGCAGGAACTGTCCTGGAGAAAACCGGAAACGGCTGCGGGTCCGCTTTACAGTGCCGAGTGGAATCCTTACCGTAATCCGTTCAAAAACCGGATTGAAACAAATTTTGTGATGACCTTCTCGGAGCCGCAGAGGGTGAAGACGGACAGGAAGGGGGCCACGGTCTCCGCAAACACGATCTTGTGTTACAATGAATCCCGTGATTTCGACTTCTGGAAGCGGGTTCTTTCATCCAATATCGATCTTGGCAAGTTTATGAAGGACACCGGAACCACTTGGGACACCCTTTGCGCCCAGACCATCACCAGGCAGGAGAGGGAACTTGTCTCGGTCAGCGGCGAAGCCAAGGTGGCGGATGTGAAATCCAAAATGTCGGCAAGGACGGAAAGAGCCCGGAATGTGTACAGGACAATATTCAAAAAAGACTATACTGATGATTCCCTGCGATGATAAGACTATGAGAAAGAGAATGATAACCATATTGGCCACGCTCGCTACCCTGTGCTCGGTGTCATCCTGCCATAATGAGCCCGGTCCCTATGACGGAATCGTAGCCAGCGGAGTCAAAAACATAACCATTAACTCATTGACATTTGACACCCTTAGGGTCGATGCGAAGTACACATCCCTTTCCGGTCAATGGCATATTAAAGACAGCATCTTATGCTTCGTTGATGAATATGCCGTCGGAGTGAAAGAATATGACCTTGAAGGCAATTTCCTTGGGGATCACATCCGCCAGGGGAACGGTCCTGATGAGGTCATCGCTCCGTCTTTCATCTCGACATTCGACAAGACCGCCGGAGACTTTGTGATGGAAGACTCAAATTGCTTTATCTACAGGTTTTCAAAGGATTATAAGAAGCTGTTCACATTGGACAAGGCCTGGTTCACCGCACTGAGTCAGAATTTCGGGAATAAAGGCTGGTCCGACCTCTACAACAATCCAGACCCGGAGGTGCCGGAGATGTATGAATATAATTTCGAGTGCGGCAGGATGCAGTCCGTTGATTCGGAGGTGATAATGCCGGTTATCACCGAGCACGTCAGCTACAACGGCTACGACAGAAGATACAACAAAGGATTCTGGAAGGATTCGTACATATTCATAAGGTTCCGTCCGGAGAAGATTGCCTCAAGTAAGGTCCTTTTCGGCCACTATCCACCTATTTATTCGAAAAGGAACATTCCTGCATTCTCAAAATACGACTTCTGTGCGGATGAGAAAGGTGTTATTGTCACATTCGCGGCTGATTCGAGAATATTCATAATGGATTATGAAGGAAATATAGCCGGTTCCTTTGGATTTCCAGAGGACGGGATCTCCGGAAATTATCCAGCGACATCCTCCTTTGAGGAGTATGAGTCCAAGCGTAAGAAAATGATGGAACAATATGGCTTCTATGATAGGCTTGCGCGGTGCGGAGACTACATTTTCAGGACCTGCCATCTGGACAAATCGGCCGGGACAATACTCCAGATCTATGACGGAAACTATGACCTTGTGGGACGTGTTCCTGTCGGTGACGGATTTGAAGTGATAGGCGAATGTAATGGCACCTATTACGCTTATAATAGCCTTGATTTGGATTCGGAACAGTTTGTCATCATAACTTTCAGAATATGAGTATGCAACATAACTCATTGTCTTTGAGTATAAAAATCAGAATTACCACAAACGCTGACCGACAGCAAAGCATTGTCCGGATAGACTATTTTGTCGAAAACGGAGAAAGATAAGGTCGCCTTCAGCCCATTCAAGAAAATCTGAAAGTGATATCCCTTGATGAATCAACCCAGACTTTGTATGGGTCGATTCCAGTGATTTAGTTGGTTTCAGAGAAAATAATTATCTTTGCTACGGACTAATCCAGTAAGGAGACAGATCTGTAATGAAACCATTCTATGTCATTCTGAATTTTATAGCGATTGCTATTGCGGCAACTGTAGCATCCTCCTGCGGGAACAGGGAGGCAGAACGGGTTATGGACTCCGCCGAGGACGTTATGTGGACAAGGCCTGACAGTGCGCTGGCTGCGCTGGAATCGATTGACACGCTGAGTCTTAAGACCAAAGCGCAGCGTGCGAGGTACTCGCTGCTGTACACTATGGCGTTGGACCGGAATCGCATCACTATTCGGGATTTACGTGTCATCAAGTCGGCCGCGGGCTATTATGATCGCCACGGTTCCAATGATGATAAGATGAAGATGTATTTTTATCTTGGGACGGCGCAGTATGACGCGGGAGATCCGGAATCAGCGATAGCGAGTTATATCCGTGCGAAGGAATATTCATCCCATTCGGACAATCTCGTGTTCAAGGGAATCATCAGTTCCTCCATTTCTGATGTCTATTTGTGGAACAATAATAATACTGAGAGCATTTCATATTGTAAGGAGGCCTGCGATTATTTTGCTCAGGCCAAGGACTCTTTCAGGCTGTGGAATACTACTGGATTGTTGGCAAATCGCTATTCGAACATTCGGGACTGGACTAAGGCCGACAGCCTTTATTCTATTTTCTTCTCGCAACCAGTCCGTGACACCTCAATTTATTCAGGACAATTATTGAATCTTGCGTGGAACAACATCTTCAAACCAGGTTCTGACCCTCACGAATCCATTGACTTGTTTAGAAAGGCGACTGGGGAATACGGCGTAATACCTTCTATAAGCGATTATGGTGTCTATGCCTATGCTTCTGATGTCATAGGAGACCACGATACCGCAAATGATATTATCAGGCAGTTGGATAAAGTGGACAGCAGTTCGACTATCTTAAAGATTTGGAAGTATAGGATATTAAAGCGTCGTGGGGATTACAAGGAGGCTTTAGTGTACCTCGAACAATCAATAGATGATAGGGATTCCGAGGTATTGGAAACTGTGGGCCAATCAGTGGCGTTGGCTCAGTCGGATTATTATGAGAACAAGTCCTTGTTGCTGGATAAGGACAGAAGGATCCAGCGTCAGATGAAATGGCTGATTTTCCTGATAGCCTTGTTGGTGGTGGCATCAGGCCTGGGCATTTATTCAAAACGCAAAAAGTTGTGGCAGCGTCAGATGGAGGAAATGTCATTCATTAATGACGAAGTGAACCAAAGGCTTAATGAGATTCTGCTTAGTGAGAAGGAGCATTTGCGCTCTATAGATTCATTGGCATCCGCTAATGAATTGGCCGAAAAGAATATACAAACTTTGTCAGAAAAACTTTCAAATGCTGCCGAAAAAGAACATGTGTTGATTGGTTTGAGGGCTAAATATGTTCAGGCGAACAAACGTCAGTATGCTCAATTGAATGTTTTGTGCTGGCAGTATCTGGAGGCCTCCAATTCTTCCAAAGATGGGAAGGATAAGATTTACACTGAGGTCAAAAAGATTCTCGCGATATTGGATGAGCCAAACCAAAAGAGTCTTGAGTCAATGCTTGATGACAATCTTGACGGCATAATGATAAAGATTAGGGAGGCGTTGCCGGATGTCACTGAGAAGGATTTCCGTTTCATCTCCTTCCTGATCCTTGGTTTTGACACCAAGACCATAGCCAGAATGATGGACTATAATGTGAACACTGTTTACACAAAGCGGTACAACATTAAAGAAAAAATCGCAAGGTTGGACGACGAAAACAAGACTCTTTTCTCGGAATTGATATCGTGATTGATGTAATCGCTTAATAATTAGCGTATTGTTAATTGTGATATATCGCTGATATTTGATTAATATGCTGATAATTAGTGTGTTAGATGGGATGAAGTGAGAAAATGAATCTCAATCCGTTTGTAACTAATTAAGAATTAAGGAATTATAATTGCTTAAAGTGAAACTATTTTTCATTGTATAACCGATCTTTCTCCCGAACTTTGCAGTCGGAAATAAAACATTTTTTATGAGAAAGGTTATACTAATATTATTGTCATTGTTGACAGCTAATATTGCGGTGTATTCGCAAAATGAGGACATAAAAACTATTCTAGTTAAAGAAAAAACGAACTCTAACATAAAAGGTAACCTTGCCCCGGCGAAAGTTCAAGTTGAATGCTTCTATTATTCTTACACGAACAATCTTGAATTGTCGTTCCTGTCAAATCTCGGAACAGTGGATGTTGTGCTTGAGAATCAGACCACAGGAGGGATTCAGGACTATGTCGGAAACAGTGCTTCAGGCAGGATTGTAATCCTTGTCGAGCCGGATACCGCCTACAGAATGGACATCACAACGGAGAACGGTCATAATTACTACGCCGTGTTCTTCACTGATAATGATTCTGACGAATAATCTTCATAATAATTCAGGAATATGCCCAACTCGCTTAAATGTTTGATTGTTTTCGCCGCGCTTGTCGCATTCTCTTGTTCTTATGATCAAGTGGATGTAGCGCTGCGAATGGCAGGAGAGAACCGTGGCGAGTTGGAGCGTGTTCTGGAATACTTTGAAAAGACTGGAGATAAAGAGAAAATAGCCGCCTCCCGTTTTTTGATAGGGAATATGCCTGGGCATAAGTCAATGCGTGGTGCCTATGAGGAATATTGGGACGAGGCGGATCGTACTCTCTCGGCCTCTGATGGATCGCTTTCGATTCTGGACTCCCTTGAAGCCCTGAAGGAAAAGTATGACGGGCGGATATATTATGATTTCGACCTAAATTACATATCGGCAGATTATCTTATTCACGACATCGAGACAGCGTTCGATCAGTGGCGGAATGGTGAGTGGGCCCGACATTTGACATTCGAGGAATTTTGCGAATGGCTGCTGCCCTACACCTGTTCCGACAATCAGCCGTTGATGAACTGGCGTGACAGCCTATCGGACTTCGCACGAAGTTACATCGATCATTTGAATGAATGTGATGAATATATAGGGAATCCGCGTGCGCCGATAATGCGTGTCAATAACAAACTCATCCCTATGATTACAGAGCAGAAGTGGATTCATTCTGGTCACGGGTATCCTATTTATGATCCTTCGGTTTTTGTCAAGCTTCCCGGTGCGTCGTGCAACGAATATATGACAAATGGAATGCTCATAATGCGGAGTAAAGGAATTCCTGTCGGTATGGACTATACACCGCAGTTCGCAGATCGATTGTATGGGCATTATTGGAATGTTTATCCGAATGTGAGAGGCCGGAATACAATGTTTACTTCGTTTGGGGTCAATCCGGATTATCCTCATTATCCTAATGTCGTTTTCGCCAAAGTAGTTCGCCAGACATATTCGGCAAATGAAGAATATTTGAAACTACTTCGAAGACATAAGGGAAAAGTCCCTAAAATGTATGATTCTCCATTCTTTAAGGATGTCACGGATGAGTATCAGGAAACTTCAGATGTTTGTGTCGAGCTGATGAAAGGTGTGCGGCTGTCAAGCCGTGATGTTTTCATCTGTGTTTTTGGGGATGATGGTTGGGAACCAGTGTCTTGGGGACAAGCCAAATTTGGCAAAGCCAAGTTCTTGAATATGGGTCGGCGTGCAATGTATTTAACATTAGGATATGTTGAAGGGGCGTTGGAAGCAGTCTCATATCCATTCTTTTTGAATGATTTTGGCGAGGTTTCGTATGTGGGGAAAAATGAAAGTGCCGAAAAGACAAGCTTTAGGTTGAACAGAAAATATCCTATGTTTCAGCACGTGATATTTGCCCAACGCTATCTTCACGGGGGCATAGTCCTTGGTGCGGAAGACAAATCCTTCCGGAATGCGGATACAGTTTGTGTTTTTCCGGAATGGAGCCTGACTTCTGGAATGGTTTCCACAGATCAGGAAAGTCCGCATAGATATTGGCGTTTCATTTCAAATATGAGATCGGAGTCTGATATTGCGGAATTGTATTTCTATGACAATAACGGCGATAGAATTAAAATGACTACGGATTCCGATTCTCTATCTTATGCCATTGATGGCGACCCCTTGACATATTATTTGGCTAAGCGTGAAGACCCCTCTGGTGTGTTTGATGCAGGAAAACCTGTAACGTTGGACCATATCTCATATATTAGAAGGGGAGATGGGAATGCGATTGTCCCAGGTGATTTATACCGGGTGTCTTGGTGGAACGGAAAAGGATGGGCAGTTCATTGTGAAGTTGAGGCGAAGGATATCGAACTTCAAATTGAAGATATCCCTGCCGACAAGTTGTATTATATTGAAGGTTTGTCAAGAGGTGTGCAGAATAGAATATTTTTATGTGGGTCTAATGGACTCATTTGGAAATAATAGTTTTAAGTTTTATCAAAAAAGTTATCACAATGAAGAACAAGATTGTAATTGCAGTTGGTACGTTTATTCTAACTGCCGGTATGGCTGCATTTATTTTTGCTAGCAGCGAAAGAAATGTTATGGAGAACTTGTTCGATGCGAATGTTGAAGCATTGGCAAGAAGCGAAAGCAGTAGTAAAGCTATGTGCTACAGTCAGTACTCGGTTAACGACACGATGAGATGCCTCGAATGTGGCACGTGTAATTATGTTAATGGTGCCGGAGTGGATAAAGGCGGTTACTGTAAGTTTTAATTAGGGATGCGAATAAATTCAATACTCCTGATATGTGTCGCTCTGACCTCCTGTGGCCAGAGCGACTATAATGTTTTTGATGCCCCTGTCCACGAGGCAAAAGCGCAGAAAGAATGTACCCTTAATGGGGCTCGTCTACCCCTTGGCGAGAACAATACTGGTAATATTTCGGGGATATTTATTTACGAGTCAACGCTTTTGTTGAAAGGAACTGTCCCGGGGTCTCCATTTCTGATTCACGCATTTTCCACGGTGGACAACTCTTATGCGGGTGACTATATCTCCAAAGGACGTGCGGAGTATGAGTTATTGACGCCAATCATCAAAGGATTCATTCAGAATGATGATCGTCCTATCTATCTGTTTGATTTAAATTTGTGTGCGGCATATAGTTTTGACATAAAGAAATCTTTGAGTAACCGGATGACCGAATTATCATTGCTGCGTACTTTACCTCCTCAAACACTGGATTCATATCCTTGGAATGATGGACATTTAGTTTTTGTGCCACGTAAAGACGATTATGTCTGTGAGATTTTGAGTTGTGATGGTGAGCGGCTCAAGAATTTTTCATTGTTTCCTAAGATTTCAGGAACAGATTATTTTGATGCGTTGTCATCAGCTTGTGCAGTAAACCAGGCACGAAATCGTTTAGTGATGGCTATGTGTATGTTTCCTCAGGTTAATGTTCTGGATGTTTCCACAGGAGAAAAGTCTACTATAGCGGTTTCTAAAGACTATAAAAATTGGCGCAAGATTCTGAACAGTAGCAATAGCGAACGCAGGATTTATTATACGGCGATCACACAGTCATCTAAGAATATTTTTGCGCTGTATTCGGATTGTCCCTTTGAGGAGTGGGTAAAAGGTTCCATAACCCCTCACTTGCACATCTTTGACTGGGACGGAAACTTCTTGTTTGATGTCACACTATCAGAAAACCTTAAAGTTATATCCTTGGATGATGAAACTAATATGCTGTATGGTGTGGACTTGAATGATAATGTGTACAAATATGACTTGTCAAACCTTTTGTGCGATATAAAATGAAGCATATCGTAATAAGAAATGCAGTGTCAGCCGTGATACTGTGTGCAGTGCTGGGCTGCTCGCAGCAATCATTGCGTCGTGAGATGAAGGAATTTATGTCAAACAAGATAGCATTGCCGGTTGAATTAACAGAAATAAAGGATGGTCATATGCGTTCTGTCAAAATGACTATGGATAAACCTATGCTGATAGTATTTTATGGCGTGGACGAGTGTTCATCTTGTGCGATAAATCATTTGAATGATGATTTGTCTGGATTTGTAGATATTGAGCAATCAGGAAAATGCAAAGTCGTGATTCTGTTTTCTCCATCAGAAGATGATCTGTTGGATGTTCAAGATCAAATTAGAGAACTGAAATTTCCTTTTCCGGTATATGTCGATTTGTATGGAGACTTTTACAGAATCAATAAGGATTTTCCATCGGATCGGAGATTCCATAGTTTCCTGTTAGGAAATGATGCCCATCCGGTTTTTGTCGGGAATCCGCTGCACGGGGAAAAACTGTATAAAGTATTTGAAAAGGTCTTAAAAAATAAACAAAACATCAATGTATAAAAATATGAAGAAAATTTTAATTGTATCTTCTGCTTTCTTACTGATAGAAGGCCTTATCGTTTTAACGCTTGTCGCTAATCGTGATATCGACATTTATATGTTTGCGAATGTGGATGCGCTTGCGAGTGAAGAAACTCCTGATGGAGGGAATAAGTGTTACAAGCTTGTGAATGATGATCCTTCCGATCAGGTTATCTATTGTGGAACGTGTGAAGAACTCCCAGGAACATATAGAGGAGGGATGAATTTCTGCAAGCCATGAGAAAGATTTTATTTATACTTACCGCATTGGTGTTAATTCTGACATCGTGTGAACATAAGGACTATTTTGCATTCGACGATGTAAGTTTTGTGCGGAACTTTCCAAATAAGTATGTGTTAGGAAAGGCTGATACATTGGATGTGGAGCTAATAGGAATTCACGGGGTCAAGAGTTTCGGGGACTATCTTTTAGTGTCTTGTGCCGCCCCCAAGGGGTGCTTGTCAACCGTGACTTTAGGAAAAGAAACCAAAGTGACAAACACCTTCTTGATGATTGGCTCCGGTCCTGGAGAAGTCCTTTATCGTCCCTATATCTCCTGGATGAGTTTTTATGAAAAAGATGGTGGATGTGAGGCCGGAGTTTATGACTATGCAGGGTCATTTATTGAGCTAGATGTTTCGCAGGATTCCCTTTCAAATGCCTATAGATACTTGTCGCGTTCTCTTTCAACAAGATCGGGCTCCCGTTATTTCTACGTTTCTCCAAACTGTTTTCTGTGTCGTAGGTCCAAGGCTGATGGCAGTGGATTTGAAAGACTTTTGGTGGATTCTTTGGGAAGAGAATGTCATACGGCTTCGATGGATTATCTTAATGAGATCTCATCTTCAGAACAGAACCTTCTTTCGTCTTCTTTTGTCATAGACGATGAAAGAAGAACAGTGGCAGAAGTAAGTTCCTATTTTAATGTCATTCAACTATATTCATTCGATGCCACGAGTAAAGGGTTTGCGAAGACGTTGGCTTTGGGGGAAAGGCTTCAAAGCATCAGTGACATTGAAAGACAGGGTATTGATCTGACTCCAAGGGCCTACTATGACGTACATCCATACAAAGACTTTTTTGCGGCTCTTTATGTAGGAGCGAAAATGGACGATTTTGAACAAGGAGTCTGCTCCCCACCCTCTATTCATTTGTTCAGTTGGACAGGTGAGCCTTTGGCTGAGATTAAGTTACCTGTCAAAGCATTACTATTTGATATTGACACAGAAAACAATGCGATTTTTGTGGTGGAGAGTTATTCTGAGAAGATTCTGAGATATGATATGCCAAATTTAGGCATCTAAGTCATTTTTTGCGTTAATATCTTCAAAAACAATGAAAAGAATGGTAAGAGGATACTTTAGCGTATGGAGGCAGCCATCGGCAGCTTCCATATTGACGTTAGCATTGCTGTTGGGTTCGTGCGCCGACGGTGATAACATTTATGATTCAATGCGCAGGATTGTAAGTGATGGTGCTCCTGCTTACAATAGTGTGCGGCTGGAACAGCTTCAGTTGGATTCCGTGCGCTATTCCGGAGAGTCTTTCTCGTGGGCGCAGGAGGACCAAGGAATATGCTGTCTGGACATATTCTATGGTTGGCTTTATAGGTTCGATGCGGAGGGGCATCTGATAAAGAGGACTCTTGGCAACGGCAGAGCGTCGAATGAGTCAATAATCAAGCATTATATGATTGGCACGATGTCAGATGATGGTGAGCTTGCGATTGCGGGATCAAGTCTGGATTTCGAGTACTTCGCAAAAGATTTGACCGCAGTCAACAGGTTCCTTATCGTGAAAGACCAACAGAAGGAATATGCCCCGTCAGAATTCCTTGCCTACACAACTCCAGGGGACTGTATTGCCAGGTTCTATAAAGGTAAACTCTATGAAGGTCTAGTATCAGATATTCCGGATTTTATATTTGGTCCTGATTACGAGAAGGAGGTTTGCCACATCGGCGTTGTGGATATGACTGAGGGGAAAGCGTTAAAGTCAGAGATTCAAGGGCTGCCATCTATGTTCAGTGATGACAAGGCAAAGTATAGAGGGATGGATTTTGTGATGTTTGACATAGACGGCCAGGATAATATGTATGTGGGATTCGCCGCAGATTCATTGGTTTATGTATTTGATCACAACCGTAAGCCGAAGTTTGCGTTCGGACGCTCAGGTGTTAATATGGACACGGACTATGAACGGTTCGGTTCTTTGGACGAGATGAATGCCTATAGGACAAACATAACGAAAAAAGGATACTATTACTGGATTGAATATATTGACGAGACCGGAGTATGTTTCAGATCTTATAAGAAAGGAGCGGATTCAGAATACGATGGACTTCAGGTGTATAAGGATGGAAAACTGATGTCTGATAGTGAGATTCCGAAAGGGTTCAAGGTCGTCGGTTACATCGCTCCATACTATTATTCTCAAATCATTGGTGGCGAAGAGGATGGCTCTCTGATGGTATATCGGTTCAAGTTGGATTGATCCAGGCGGTAAATTAGTGTTGTGGTTTTTCTGGCTACAGTTCTCTTATCATTGGCCTTGTTCGTCTGTCGGCGAGAGGTGGCTGAACGCATAGTCGTCTCTGCGCTGTCGCTATGGCTTGCCTACGAGTCGGTGCTTGGGATTATGCAGTTGCTTGGGATCGCTGTCTCTCATAACAGTATGTGCCCTATGACTGGAGGATTCGCTAACTCTGGTCCTTATGGCGGGTTCCTCGCGGTCTGCATAGCCGTGGTTTTTGCTGCCGCGTGGAAATGGCGTGATTCCGTAAACCTGTATGATAGAATACTATTTTGGTTATCATCTGTTTCCGGATGTCTGGGCATTGTAGTTTTGCCCGCATCAATGAGCAGGACCGGTTTTGTCGCGCTGGTCGTGTCAGCGGTAGCTTTCGCCTTGACCAATACGGAATCAAAGTCATATTTGAAATCACATAAATGGTTGATTCTGTCTGTTATAGCTGTGACCTTTGTTGTCGGTGCGGGAGCGTTCTGCCTCAAGAAGGACTCGGCGCTTGGCCGTTTCCACATTTGGGAGATGGAACTGCGGGTCATAGCGGACAAACCGCTGACAGGGCACGGATTCGGGAAAGCACTCGGGGCATACGGTGATGCGCAGGCGGAATATTTTGAGACGGAGGAGCGCGGTCAAGAGAGGGTAAGGATCGCCGGATGCCCCGAATATGCGTTCAATGAATATCTTCGTATGGGGATGGAGTTCGGGATCCTTGGCTTGTTGTTGTCGGCGGCAATGATTGTTCTCGGAACGATGATGCTATGCCGTTCAGATTCTTCCTTGACTTTTGGGCTCGTGGCGTGGGGCACATTCGCAATGGCTTCATATCCTTTGGATGTGTGGCAGTTACGATTGCTTTTGGCTGTCTTCTTAGGAGCGGCGATAGGAGTAAGTGTGAAAGTCGGAAAAAAGGGAAGGCTGATTTTGGTTCCGGCACTCGTCTGCCTGTCAGTGGGATCAATGTTGGTATGGCTGCCGGAAAACAAACACAAAAAAGAGGCTGAGAGCAAATGGCTTGAGGAGCGTAGGTTCGCGGACTTTGAGATTTTCGATGGTATGGCGGACAGGTTGGCGGAACTATACCCGCAGCTCAGGATGAAGTTCCGTTATCTTTATGATTATGGCTATGCGCTTCATAAGGAAGGTCGTTATTCTGAAAGCAATGTGATTTTAATGAAGGGTGCGTCAATATCCTCGGATCCTATGTTCCACAACATAATCGGCAAAAACTTCGAAGCGCTTGGAGATTATGATGAAGCCGAACGTAATTATATTCATTCGCACAATATGGTGCCGTCGCGGTTGTATCCTTACATCTTGCTGATGGAAATGGAAGAAAAGCGGGGAGACACAAAGCAGGCACTGTCTTATGCGCGGAGGGCTTTGTCACTTCCGGTGAATGATAGGAATATGTCTATGCGTGATCTTCATAATAGGGCGAAGAAATACTATGATGAACATTCGGAAGATTATTAGGCTGTCGCTTATTATCCTGACATCCACGCTGTCGCTTGTCCTTCTCCATTTGGCTGGCAGGGCTCTGGTAGGTGACTCTTTTATCGTGAGAGGGGAGTCTATGGAGCCGGTGCTTCATAGCGGCGAACGGGTGTGGGTGAACAAACTCAAGATGGGGGCGAGGATCTATACCGACTATGATTTCACGAAACCGACATTATCGTCGTTTCGTTTGCCAGGTTTCTCGAAAGCCAAAGCGGGGGATCTGGTGGTTGCGAACTATCCTTATGCGAGGTCCAAGGACACGATCTCATTCCGGATAAATTATGTGTATCTGAAGCGTTGCTATGCCGTGCCGGGAGATACGGTGAGAATAAGGAATGGCTATTACGTGGATTCCCGGACAGGTGGACACATAGGTGATCTGAAATACCAGCGGATCTTGTCCGAAACTCCGGATTCGGTTCTGTTGGATGCGGGCGTTGTCTTAAAGGCTATGCAGGTGAACAAGAGGCTTGGGTGGACGATACGTGATTTCGGACCGCTGCCCGTCCCGAGAAAAGGAGACACCATTGAGATCAATATTGACAATTACAGGACCTGGCGCAGACCTATATTGTATGAGACTGGTAAGCGCCTGAGCGAGAATGGCGGACAAGTCTTCCTTGGGCAGGCACCATTGAATGAATATACCTTCACTCACAACTGGTATTTCCTCGGCGGCGACAACGTTCTGGACTCCCGCGACAGCCGTTATTTCGGCCTTGTGCCAGAGGAGTACATCGTCGGGATCGTGATCCAATGAGAAAAATTTACTGCCTTGATGCATATTCCGTAAATATTCAGTAAATTAGCAAGCACTAAAAGGTTAGAACACGATGAACCTTAACCATAGAATAACCACGGCCGCGGTCGGCATATTTCTCGCTCGTCCAGGCCCTGAAGAACCAGGAGGTCGTGAAGTCGAACTATGAGAACACCGAGAAGAAGCGCTCCGTTGCGGCGGAAAGGATGAATTGATATCGAATTGAGTACAATTATTTGATAATTTATATTATATAAATCTGACAAGTTGTAGGATTTCTGCCAATTCATTGATGGGTAGTTGCTTACAAGGCTCGTATTGAGAAATGCGAATCTACTCTAAGATATAAACCATTATAGTCGAGCGTTTTACGTTTAGCATGGATTAAAACGATTTTGTGTTGCCATATTTTTTACCTAACTTTGCAGTTGTAAAACCAATAATTATATGCTTATGAGAAAAAAAGTTTTTTTATT
>ERZ1026868.212-NODE-212-length-44809-cov-25.786477_pt1 | contig 44809 bp, 63 predicted proteins | sample MGYA00380164_ERZ1026868 | MGnify/ENA primary metagenome ERZ1026868 (study PRJEB33269, sample SAMEA4719800) | human gut metagenome | biome: human-associated habitat; feature: organic feature; material: feces | place: Cameroon | collected 2013-10 ...
ATATGGAAAAGTATGAATGGGAATACATGGTAACTTCAATAGTTATTGATAAAGCCGATGAGATTGCCAAGGTTCTATCTGGTAGATTCAACCAAGAAGGCTATGAAGGTTGGGAGTTAGTGCAATGGAACATCATGCCACCTGCTGCACTTTTAACGGCTTCTACAACACATTGCTGTGGCTCAATATATATTCTTGCAACATTTAAGAAGAAGTTGAGAGTGTAATGGTAAGCAATGATACTGAGCTTAGAATGATAGCTGCACAGATAACTATGAAGGCTTCTGTTGGAGCAGAAGACTTGTACAGCCGTTATAGTAGTGTTTCACGTATGTTAGGTAATATGTTTAATGACGTGTATTACATTCTCCAAGATGTAAGATACAGATATAAATATAAGTAGTTATGAGCAAGCAAACATTTGACTTCTCGGAGGCTCTGAGAAGAATGAAGGAAGGGAAGAAAGTGAGAAGAAAAATTTGGACAGAATGTGGAGCTTATATCCATATTGTCTCTGAGACTATTGTGGCTGTATGCGATGGCAAATTCTTTCCTTGTGTTTTCAAAGATTCTGAGGATATTCTCGCAACAGACTGGGAGGAGGTGGAAGGGTGAGCGAAGATGATATTGTTCGCAAGATTATGCAGGTCGTGCGTGTTTTCAATGATACTGATGAGTTCTGTGCTTGCCAACGTCTATCAATAGAACGTGAAATCAAAATGAACGAATACTTGGATAGAGAGTATGCTCTTATGCCAGTATATACAGGTAACGGATATATATTCTTAAGAAAAAACGAAGATGAAGTATAGTTTCGCAAACGCCAAGCCTGTCAACCTAAGAAAGATAGACTACTGGTTTCGTGTAGGTCAGTGTGGATGCCATAAGACGGACTACAAGCCGAACCTAAGAGATAAGCGAAAGTTTAACGCTGAGTTAAGAAGAGACAGAAATATAATGATTAAAACATTCTGAGTATGGAAAATCTAGAAGACATTAAGGTAGGAGACAAGGTTATCCTGTACTTTGACAATGTGCAATCTATGTGTGAGGTCAAGCGACTGTTCAAGAATATTGTCTGCACCATTGGTGGCGACAAGTTCCGAAAGAAAGACGGAACTATGGTAGGTGCCATAAGCAATCCTCCACCATACATACGTGAGGCTACACAAGAACGTATTTTAGAGTTCGAGCACAGAAAAGAACTTTTATGTAAAATACACGACTACCCTTTTGGAAAGCTATCAACCGAGGTGCTAGAGAGAGTGTATGAACTAATTAAAAAGTAAGCGTATGGAAAAGAAAGTACTGACCCTATCGGTCAAGAAGTTGTGGTTTGACAAAATCGTGTCGAACGAAAAGAAGGAGGAGTATCGGGAGATTAAGCCGTATTGGATTAAACGTCTGACCACTAATTGTGAAGTAGTTTACGATGTGGTGGCAGAAACGTATTGTGGAAAGGTGCTTTACCGTCCTTACACTCACGTCCTCTTTATCAACGGATACGGAGACGACAAGCCTAGAGTCGAGAAGGAAATCGAGTGGATTGACATTGATAGACCTCGAAGGGGCTGGTGTCCCGATGATTTCTTGGGCAAGGAGTTTTTCGTTATTAAATTTAAGTAGCGTATGATAGCAAATAAACTGTATATTCATCCCGATGAGGTAGATGTTACAGAAAGTAAAGCATGTTGGTGTGCAAAGGTTAGCAATAAGCCAATCAATAAAGGATTGCTTACGTATGTAAATACTGCATCGTTGTGGCATGATTTAAAGGAAGAGAAGCCACCATTAAAAAAGTGGGTGATGTTCCGATATAGTGGTGGAGGCGTAAATCCTACGTCTCTTCACCACGGAGCGATGTGTGATGATGGATGGATAGTCACTAGAGGAGACGGAACACATCGTATTGAAGCTCTGTACGAGTGCTACGATAAGATTGAGTGGCTTGACTTTGATGAACTATAATAATGATAGTATATGAAAGCAAAGGATTTTTTGAATGCCATGCAAGTCATGGATAAGTTTACGAAATTAGTATCTTGTGTTTATCCCGATAAGTATAAGATAGTTTGTATGAAGCATGGGATAGATGAACGTGATGCTATGGATATGTACTCCTACTTACAGAAAATGAAGAGTGGTGAGTATTGGCGAGTTAGTAATAAGCCAAAAGATTATATTGAACGTGTATTGGCTATGGCAAATGAGGCATATAGCCTTTATACGAACAATCGTTTGATTTTAGATATGGCGAATTTTGGAGATAATTTAACTAGAATCCTTGTAATCTTCGAAAAGGAAAGTAAAAGAACCCAACAAGAGTTTGACCTCAAAGAAGAAGGGACGTATGTTGCTATTGCTGAACTTATTAGTAGTGGTTATTCTGTTGTGTCTGTTATTCGTCAATCAGATAGCATTGATAGTAAAAACTTTGTAGGCGAAAAAATAGATAAAAATCAGTCTCGTATTCCTATCTATGATGGCGATGTGATGCTCTGTTACGTCAAAAAGCCTGAGTTTTGGAGCACAGACTGTTATGACTGCGGGCTTTATATCTGCGAGAAAGGTTCATACCATAAATTACTCTATACTCCAAACAAGGGGTATGTAAGACATGGCGAACCAGATACGGATGAAGATTTTGAGCTTGATATAGAAGAGAATGCCTTCACCAATTACATTATGACTTTGGGGCAGTCTTTTTATAAGCTAGGTAATATTCATGCAGGAATTGGTTTCTTGGTAGAAAAACGTAATAATGACAAATAAAGAATTTTTTGATGCGTATTGTGGAAAGCCTGTTCTTTATAAGGGAAAGGATATTGGCGCATACGTGGCTGGGTATATTGAAGATAAGTATATCATCTTAGGATTTGATGATTATACAGGCTGCATTCTGTACTTCACATCTAAGGTGTATAAAACGCTTGGTGAAACATATAACTCATACCGATTCGCAAAGTTAAAGTATTTGGAAGTTGTAACACATTAGCAATATGGAAAAATATAAATATACAAATAAAGAGGAAAGACCCATTCCAAAATATAAGGATGGTGATATTGCTTGGTATATTGATGGATGGTTTGAATCCCCACAACGCTGTATAGTAAAGGGATGCTGCAACGTATCTTGGTTCGAGGGGAATGAATTTGATTCTTCGGGTTGGTGGATAGATTATAGATACAAGCCCGACTATTGTGAACGAACTAAACAGCATACAATTAGAGAGGAATCACTTTTTGATACCGAGCAAGAGGCTTTAATTGCATTGTTCGAGGAGTTTAAAAATAAAGTAAAAACAAAAATAGACTTCTTTAGCAAAGAGGCAAAAAGACTAGGCATAAAACAGCAGTTGTTATTACAATAATAAGAAAGGGTAGGGCGAAAGCTCTACCCCTTTTTGTTATATAGAACGTAATCAATTACCTTTCTGTTGGCATCATCTATCTTCTGTTGGTCTTTGCGAATGTATATTTGAGTGATATGATGATTGCTTTTATGTCCTAAGCAGTCAGCAATAATATCTATTGGTATTCCAATTTCATACGCTATCGTCGCAAAAGTATGTCTCGCCCAGTAAGTTGTAATCTCTGGCAGTCCAAGACTAATACATATCTGTTTCAATAGCTTATTTATAGATTTATCTATCCCTTTTACGCTTACATTTGTGTCGAATATGTTTAGGATATGTTGAGTTCCTTTGTATTTTTCGATTATCTCCATAGCCTCGGGCTCTACCTTCACATTGTATAAAGTTCCAGTTTTTGCACGGCGATACGATATTCTATCCCCATCTAAATGCTCAATTCTAGATAGGTCTGTTATATTAATACCCATCAGGAAGAAAAATAGGAAAAATATATCTCTATCCCTTGAACGTATCTTTGACAATGGGGCATTATATAGTTTTCTAAGCTCCTCAACTGTAAGGGAGCGTTTCTTCGTTTCTTCTGTTTTGATACTATACATCCCAAAAGGATATTCTTTTATCAAGCCTCTTTTTCTTGCGAAATTAATAACCGCCCTTATACACCTTAATCTTGCAGCGATTGTGTTTTTAGAGTTCCCACTTTCTTTTAGATATCTTGAAAAATTATCTATCCACTCAATATCTATCTCTTCTAGTCTGAGATTATCATAATCACAGAACGCTCTTATTTTTGTTATCGTGCTCGTATATACATTTTTCGTTCCTTCGTTATCTACTCGTTCTAGGTAATTTTTCATCTGTGTACGAAAAAGTCGAATATTGTATTCTTCTTTATCCTCTTCGTTTGAGAGGTACAAGCATAACTTTTTGTTAGAGAAATATCTAAGTTTACCTTCCGATTGCAACTCAATAACCTTATCGTTGATGTCAGAGAGACGTTTCCCTAACTTCATATTCAAAGCTCTTCTTTCGGGAAGATTCTTAACCTTTTCATTTTCTGAGTCCCAGTCTTCTGCGTTTAATTCATATCCTGTATGGATATAGATAGCTTTGTCTTTTCGGGCTATCTTAAATTTTAAGGGGTATTTTCCATTGTTAAGCCTTCTTCTTTTGTCAAGTTTAATAGAAACCTTTATCATTATCATATCTCCTTTGTTTGCACGAAATTTGCACGTTTATTTATAATTTATGCCATATTTCGTAATGTTATGAAAATATATTCGAATGCAAAAATAGTACTTTTTTATGAATATATCATCTTTTTACTAGCTTTTTGCGAAATAGTTACCATATTTTTTGAATAATCGAATATCCATTGATAATGCGCTGATTTACAGGTTGTTGTGTATAATTAACTTTTCCTTTTGCACGAAATTTGCTCGCTTTAACTTATTGATAGTTATTTAATGGTTATGCAGCAGCGGACACGATACCATCCTCTTATATCTGATGTGTCAACTATATAATCAGAAAAGTTAGGATTAACAGAGCGGCAAATAACCTTCGTATCATCATCTTTTGCAGGAAATACATTCTTGATAACTGCTCCATTCACGGTATCGAGTACATAGGTACACCCCCATTCAATGAAAGCCTTCTCGTTAACCTTTTGCACAAGCACCTTGCTTCCGCTAGGAAACTCTGGCGACATGCTGTCGCCAGTTACGGGAATAGCCAAAGATACATTCTCGATAGGAGAAAGCATCATTTCACAATCATGTTTCTCAATCTGACACTCGAAATCATCTGGAGTTCCACCTTGTGCAGCGATAGGAAGGAGAGGAATGCGAAAGGCACTTTCCGCTTTTTTTTGCTCCCTGACCTTTTTTTCATCTATCATTTCACCATTTCCTGTGCGCAACCACTCTGCATTAATCTCAGGAAATCTCTCCTCCAAAGCCTTCATAACTTTCAATGAAAGAGAATTTGCATTATAGAAGTGACTGATGCTTACCCCAAGAGCCTCTTGGAACTGAACCATCGACATATTCTCATACTTTGCGGCATTTTTTGCCCTTTCTAGCAATGTACTCATATAATTATATTAATTATTATTAAAATACTAATAGAAAATAATAGCTTCTCAAATAAAATTATTAATTTTGCGGTGTATTAAAAAGACACCTTGTTTATTTGGGTGCAAAGATAGTAATATTATATTATTTTTTATATAAATTTATAGTTAAATATGGTTATAAATGGTCAAAAAGACAAAGAGCGCATGGTTTGCTTATCTGTAAGCAGATACATGGAGCAGGGTCTCAAAAAGTCTGAGGCTGTGCGGCGCACAATGAGTGACTTTAACTATGCGGCAGAAGCGTCAATCTATGGGGTTCTGAGACGCAATAATTTCGGGAAGGAGGTGATAGATGATAAATGAGCCGCCTGATGTAAAGCCAAGAGGAAGATACTCTATCAAGGAATCGGCTGAAAAGTTACAGATTAGTGTAACGACAATTTACCGATATATCAAAGGAGGCTTGCTTAAAGGCATTATAAGACCAAATGGGAAAATAGCCATCGCAGGAGCGGAGATAACTAGATTTTGGGGTGGCGAATATATATAATATATATTAAGGTGTAACAATGGAAAAGGAGATACAAGAAGCAATCGAACTATTGACCCATAAAGGCTATGAGGTCATTCCTCCTCAATCAATTTCTATTATTAATAAGGAATTTGAGGATTGGTGGAATCTTTATAATAAGAAAGTAGGAAAGGAGAAATGCCTAAAAAAATGGCAGCACATGACGAAGAAGGATAGAAAGGCTTGTATCGAGGCAACTCCAAGATATGTGGCTTCTATCACTCAAAAAGTCTATCAAAAGCATCCTCTTACTTATCTCAATAGCCGTGCTTGGGAAGATGAAATCTATTCTGAGTATGATGAACCAACAGCAAGAAAACAACAAACAGAACTTGCCTTTACAAGAACAGCGGCAGAGGTCTTTGAAGCTGACTGACAATGAAGAAAGCTTTTATGAGCAATATCCTTTAGTAAGTCAGAGAAAAGAACAAGTAGCTAATTTGACTGAGGCACTAAGTGATGAAAATTCTTTAGTTCTTATCGATAAGAAAATAGGAGAAGGAATCGCATTAAAATGGATAAAGGCTCAGCTTTTAGATGCTTTCCGCATCCTTGGTGCTGCTGATGTTATAAATAGCATTCAGATTGTGATTATCGCAAGGCGAATACGTAATATATACTATTACCTTACACCAAGCGAGATTACATATTTCTTGGAATCGCTCATCGGAGGAAACTACGGAACGATATACGTAGGCAAGACTGTCAATCCTCAAAATATAATGGAGGCTTTAAAGCAGTTCGATACTGATAGAGCTAATAGATTATCTGAAATTGAGGTAGATAAAGCAAAAGAGATAAATAAAGTAACTAAGGAAATCAATATTGATAAGGTGAACGAGATTTGTAAAAGAATCCGTATGCAAATCAATAAGAATAAGTTTAATCAAAAATGATACAATAATGAAAATTGAAATTAAGTCCATGACTTTACAGAACTTTAAGAAGGTTCGGAGTCAAGAGATCGAGTTCAGCCACAATATGCTTATCAGCGGTGGCAATAAGGTAGGCAAGACAACAATCTATGATGCTTATCTTTGGGGTATTTTCGGCGTTCTTAGCAAGAAGAATGGAATAGTTCAACCACTTGATAAGAATAACGAGGTCGTTCATAAGTTGGAAACCTCAGTAACCATTATACTCAATATCAACGATGAGCGTGAGGTAAAGATTCAGCGCATTCTCACCGAGAAGTGGGTAGCAAAAGACACCGCCGATGAGAAGTTGAATGGAACGCAAACGGAGCGACTTTTCAATGATGTTCCGCTTTCTGATTCTGCTTTCAAGAAAAAGCTCGGTGAGCTTTGCAACTATAATCAATGGTTCATGCAAAGCAATATCAATCTTTTTATGTCATACAAGATTGATGACCGCCGCAAGATGTTGATGTCTATGGCTGGAGAGATTGATGAGGAAAAGCTGATGCAACCTTATCCTATCGTCTATCAAGGTGTGATAGTTGAGAAGAAAGATTTGAATGAGATTTACGCACAGCATAATACCTCGAAGAAGAAAGCTGATAAGGAACTGGAAAAAATACCTGCAAAGGTGAATGCGCAAGATGCTTTAGTTGTCAAGGCTGACTTTGAATCACTTCGCAAGCGCAAGGAAGAACTTGATAAGCAGATTTCTGCCATTGATGCCGCACTCGAAGGGAAGAGTGAAAAAGACCCTCTTATGAAGAAGTATCTTGCTGATTTGCAAGCGCACAATGAGAAGGTCGCTAACGCTCAAAAGGTTTGGCAAGATAAGAAGATGAATGAGATTGATAGCTTGACCAAGCAAATCTCAGAGGCTTGTACGAAATTGCAAACCGCAAAGAATGTAGGCATGAATAATATTAAGGCGTACACCGATGCGAAATCAAAGCTCCCCGAAGTTCAAATGAAGTTCAATAATAAAATGAAGTTATGGAACGATGCTAACGAGAAGGAATTTGGTGACTTCAAGCAAACAGATGTTTGTCCTGTTTGTGGTCGTCCTTATACGGACGAAATGAAGGAAAAAGAATATGCAAACGCCGTAGCCGAGTTCAATGCGAATAAATCGGCAAAGCTAACAGAGTATCAGAATGAGGCTTCCGAGCTGAATAGTCAGATTGCTGTCATTAAGGGTAATATTAATACCTTTGAGCAAATTACTAAGGCTCACGATGAAGAGGCAGTAAAGAATGCTCAAACCACTTACGATGAGCTTATCAAGAAGCGCACTGATTTGCAAAACATGAATTGGGAGCATTCTGCCGAGAAAGTCGTTTTTGACCGTGATTTAGCAGCTATTCAGGAAAATAAGCCTGCCAAAAAGATTGATAACTCTGCTGAGAAGAATAAGGCTGATAAAAAAACTTTATCTGATGAACGTGATGAGGTAATCAAGCAGCTTGCAAGTGAGGAAACAAACAAGAGAATCGAAAAGGAGAAAGAAAAGCTCAATGCTCGTTCTTTGGAACTTGCGAAGATTATCGCTGATTGTAATGAGGCAATGAAGCAAATCAAGGCTTGCAAGAAAGCAAAGATTACGCTCGTTGAGGAGAAGGTGAATTCATTCTTCTCTTTGGTTCGTTGGAAGTTCTATGAGCAGAATACTTCGAATGATGACGAGAAGGCAATTTGCTCCGCTATTGATAAGGATGGCGTGGATTACGATAACACTAATGATGGTACGGTGATTGATATGGGCGTTGATATTATCAGCGGCATATCAAAGGCATACGACCTTTATGTTCCACTTTTCGTTGACCGCAAGGAATCAGCGGAGAATATCGTTTCCGTTGAGCAACAGACCATCTTCTTACAATGTGTGTTCGGTCAGCCTTTGAAGATTGAATCAATTTAAGTATAACCTATAAATGTTACGATAATGGGAGAAAATAACGTAGTGGTTTCAAAGCCACAGGTAAGTGTCGGATTGAATATGTTTGCCGACCAACAGAGTTTTAATACAGGATTTCAGATGGCAAAGATTTTATCTGCCTCGACCATCGTTCCAAAGACATTTCAAGGCAATATTGGCAATACAATGATTGCTATTGATATTGCACAACGCTTGCACACAAACCCACTGATGATTATGCAAAATGTGTATGTTGTGTACGGTATGCCTTCATTCTCGGCAAAATTCCTTGTTGCTTGTATCAATGCAAGTGGACTTTTCGCTACTCCGCTCAGATATGAGTTCGTTGGTACAGCAGGTAAGGATGATTGGGGATGCTATGCCTTTGCGATTGATAAGCAAGGCGAGGTATTGAAAGGTTCAACCGTTACAATCGGAATGGCAAAACAGAAAGGTTGGTATCAGAAAGATGGTAGTAACTGGAAGGTAGAGCCAGAGCAGATGCTTCGCTATCGTGCCGCCACTCGTTTTCAGTCTGTTTACTGCCCAGAGATTACGTGTGGTCTCGCCGTAAAGGAAGATTTGGAAGATGCCGATTATACAGAGATTACTTCTGATAACGTTGAGCAACTTGCAAATGGAAATCAAGATGAACAGCTTGCCGCCGCACAAGAGAAAGAAAAGAAGGAGGCTAATTCTCAGCAGCTAGGTATGAATAACGGCGCAGAAGAAGCTCAATCTCAGCAGCAGAGTAATAATGAAAGTAAGGAGCAAGCAGCCGCTCAGAATAAAGAAAATGCGGCTCAAAACGGCTCCAAGCCTAAGCCGCAGCCAATGGGTAAGCAAGAAGTGCCAGATATATTTAAGCAACAGTAGTCAATCATAAAAGGGAGAGGGAGGAATCCTTCTCCTTTCAAAAAATCTGAATAATATGAGATTAACGGTTTTAGGTAGTGGCTCAAGCGGAAATGGGTATATCTTACAGAATGATAATGAAGCACTTATCATAGAGTGCGGAATGCCATTGCAAGATGCGGCAACAGAGCTTTGCGGCAATATGCAAAAGGTGGTCGGCTGTCTGGTTACTCATAGCCATGGAGACCACGCAAAGTTTATCGCTCAATATGCCCGACCTTTCCATATCTTCGCAACCAAAGGTACTTTGGAGGAGAAGAAGGCTAATGATAACGATTTTCATTATCACGCCGTACCGATGCTTAAAGAGTTCAAGGTTAAAAACTTTGTTATCAAGGCTTTTGAGACAGAACACGATACGAAAGAACCTTGTGGCTTCATCATCTATCATCCAGACTTCGGAAATATGCTTTTTATGACAGATACCCATCACGTCAAATATAAGTTCACTTTTCCGTTTGACTATATATTGATAGAGTGCAATCATATAGATAGCTTGGTTGATAAGAATGTTAAAGAGCATATCATCCCTAAAAAAGTAGGTATAAGAGCAAAGGCTACGCACATGAGCCTTGAAAGATGTATAGACTGCCTTAAAGAATGCGACTTACATAATACGAAAGCCATCGTTTTATTGCATCTGAGCGCAAATAATGGTAATAGTGAGCTATTTGTTAAGGAAGTGACAAAAGCCATAGGAAAGGCAGTTTATGTGGCTCAGAAGGGACTTTTCTTGGAGTTATTTAAATAGTGATTTATAATTTGTAATTATGTTTAAGAAAATTGATAAAGAACAGATTGATGCTTGGGTCGAGCGTGCCTACGCAAACGCAAAAAGGCACGGCTGGCACGAGAAAGAAAAATCAGATAAGCATTGGCTTATGATGATAGCAACGGAGATAGCCGAGGCGGTGCAAGCTGACAGAAAAGGCAGATGGTTCGATGAGTTTACAAAGAGTGGGCTTGAATGCGTACTTGCTAACGACCATCATAACGGTCTGGTCGAGAAATTCTATGAAGATAATATAGAAGGAACAGTTGAGAGCGAGCTTGCTGATATTTGCATTCGTATCTTTGATTTCTTAGGAGTGAAAGGAGAGCATATAAACGGCGACATTATTACTTCACAATATAATATAATCAATTTTAGATGCTCGTCTTTTACAGAGAACGCCTTTAAAATATCGAATATGATTTTTGAAGACGAAATACTTGACGATAATCTAAGAGCGACATTTTTAAGTAGCACTCTTAGGTATATGTTTCAATGGGCAGAAGCAGTTGGTGTAAACCTGCAACAACAGATTGAATTGAAGATGCGCTATAACGAGAGCCGTGAGTATATGCATGGCGGTAAGAAATACTAAACGATTGAAGGCGACTACTCACCAAGAGCAACCGCCTTCTTTTTGTTATCCTTCAATCTTTTACCTATAACTAATTCTTATCGTATTTTTTTATATTTTAAAATGGCTAAAATAATGAGCAAAGCAATGAATGCAGTAATAAAATAGAACGTACCTCTACCTAATTTAAGGTACATCTTTTCACTCTTGCTTAGTTGCTTCTCTATATACATAGGATAGGGAATGGAATCTTGTTTTACCTTCCGCAAGGAGTCGATTTTAAGTCGATAACCCTTTATGCTATCTATGTATGCTTTATAATAAGAAACGCTATCTCTGAGATTCCGTATATCTTTTTCTGTGTAGTTATGGCTCTCATAATGATAGCTTTCCTTGCCTATTATCTTCCCATTCTCATCAACCATCAATCGAGTGCTATCTCGAATATGGTTCGTTTCTTTCTTGCTCGTCTCATGCAATTCTTTCTGAAACTTCTGATATTGTTCAAAAGACATCTTAAAACAAGCATTAAAGATGGAATCAAAACGCTGCTGATAGTTGCTGATATACGTCTGCTTTGTAAGCACCTTCTCTTTAGTTGAACAGCCAATAAGAGCTGAGCAAACGCCGAGCAGGATAAGTATCAGCAGCACCCAACACCAAAATTTTTCATTATATCGCTTCATCTTATTTAATATTTAAGGCTTTCTTGGATCTTCGTAGATATAACTTTCTCTCATCGAAGCCATTCAAGCCACCGTTAATTTTCTTTGTTATATTCTCAATATCATCAGCATCAGCAAGAGAATTGAGATTTTTATACACCGAAAAGAACCACATAGCAGATTCAACCGCCCAAAGAGGTTGCTCCAACATCTGAGGATTATTTTCAAGGTCAAATCCACAGTACTTTCCGCAAGCCCTGTAATTCGTGCGACCAGTGATTTGCATAAGTCCTCGACCTTTGAAGCGTACACCGTCACCTTTATGTGTGTTTCCAAGGTCTTTTCTGCCTTCGTAGGCTCTTCCGCTTGCTATCTCTTGCGTATATCTCAGCTCACCTGATTCTTGTGCAATCTGAGCTAAGAAATGAGCCATCCTCATAAGCGTATTGATTTCAAACTTATCGGCATATCTGTTGATATAAGGAAGAAACTTATCGTATCTCTTCTTGGCGTTTGGCATAATCGCCAGTAATTGCGTTGCTGTTATATTCATACATTATTCCTCCACAGATTTAAATCCTTCATTTAAAGCATTTCCCACATCTTCACTTTTGCTTTTGGCGAGAGCCGTAACGAATGCCTTAGTAAATCCAGATATTGTTTTTTTCTTTACCGTCACACCTCTTACATAGAACAGATGACCTGCTGAACTCGGTATCTCAATGAATGCCGCAATACAGAATGCCACAACCCAACCGCCCCAGATATAATCTATTGAAAGCTGAGGGAGTAGTGCCTTGCCTATTGATATGCCGACCATCATGTAGATAAGATAATCTATGAGCTTATTTGCCGTTTGCCTTCGGGCACGTGAGCCTCTGAATTTATATCTTTCTTTTAGCACCTCGTTACCTTCTTCTACTGCCTTTCTGTATTGTATCTTGCTTTCCTCGCAACCAAGGCGGTAATCAGCGATAATCAAAAGCCCAATGGCAATGAGCATCCATTTCATATCATATATCATCGACGTTAGCTCCCCTCCGAAGAGAAGTATTCCTGTAGCTCTTGTACCTGTATTTCCTATCTGTTCAATCATAATATGTTTTTGTTTGCAAAGATAGCTTTTAATATTCAGAATGCTCATATTTTTCTCTTTTCTCAATAAACAAATAAGGAGAGACCTTGAAAAGACCTCTCCTTTAAAATGATTCAAACTGTATAATTACTTCAAAAAGTATTCTCTTATATTGTACGCTTTGTCTTCGTCTTTAAGCAAATCAATGGCGAATTTATAAGCGGTTTTAGTAAGTTCTTTCGGCTCTATATCGTTCAGTGATTTCTTATCGAGCATGCAAGCGAAGGTCTCACCGTGGTCGCTTACAACTTGGTTCATCACAACGTAAAGAGCATAATCGTTATAATATGGTGCTTCTTCCATGTGAAGACCTGCATTTTCCATTGAATCAACCCAATCTTGCATATTCCAAGCTGCCTTTGGATTCATCAGAGACACGATATTGATAGCCTCTTTCTTTGTGAGATAATTATCCCAGTTGATAGAGCACAATCTATCAAAATACTCTTTTGCAAGCTCTGGCTTCAATTCAACCATATCGCTCATCATACGTTTCATTGTATCTCCAAATACATTCATGTACTTCTGTTCGCCTGATGTAGCCATTTTTTGATATAGCTCATCAAACTTACTCATAATTTCCTTTTGTTCCATACCTTATATATATTTATGCTGTTACCAAATCCTTCAATTCTACAAAGTCTTCTTCTGTGAAGTTGATGCTTCGCTTGCTGCCGAAGAGGATAGCCGTGGCTATGTTGTCGGGAAGGTCGATTGAGATAGTTCCGTTACTGATATGACCGTGAACGATACCAAAATCAAAGTGATAGTCTTCGACTGCCTTCAACATCTGCATCATGTCGGCAAAGATGGTGTCGGCATCTATGTTACCATTCTCGTCTGCTATGAATAAGGCAGCGTTGTCTATCGACTTATCCCAACTTTCCTTGTTCTTGGCGATGATGTTGTGCGATGCTCGCTTCATATATACGGAAGGGATAGCCAATGCAGGGTTTTCCTTCACCATATCGCTAATTCTTGCGTCTGCCCACATATCAAGCGATGCAAGCAGCTTCTCTTTAAGTTCCGTTACGTTCATTTCTTAGTTTCTCCTTTATGTGTTTTATTGTACCAAGCGAGATACTCTTGCCAAGTTTTGTCGCTATGGTTAGTCATATAATCGTTGAGCATAGCAGATTTTTGTTCCTCTGCTTGCGCTACTTCTTTTCTCAAACGCTGCATCAAAGATAGATGTTTCTTTAATGCCTCCTGCCCTTGCTGAGTACTTTCGATACGGGGGCGTATGATGCGCAATTCCTCGTCTTGCACTAACTTAGATACATATTGCAAGCTATTAACGTACTCCTGGTTTTGCATCAAGTACTGACGTTGTGCGCCTGTAAGATTGTCCTCAATCTTGTCAATTTCATCCCAAAGTGGGGTGGAGGACTGCTGCGCTTGCATATTGATAGATGCTCGCTTCTGCTGTATCGCATCATACATCTTCTGTAGCTCTGCATCCATCATCTGCGGCTGTTGCTGACCTGTGCCCATATCAAGCAAAGGGCTGTTTCCGAAATTCATCATAATCAATATCTTAAAGTTGGTGATATATTATAGAGAGGTGAGAGGGCATCCGCCAAAGAGGGCAAACACCCCTCACCAACTCATTTTTTCTTAGTCCGTCTAACCGACTTCCTTACTGCTCTGTTACGCTCCTGTAGTGGGAGTGGAAGGAGCGGTGCAATTACAGCCGTAGCTGCCGTAACCAGTAACTACTGGCGTAGAAGGGAGCACAAGCTGACCATCAATCTTGCGGCAGCACTTCTCGTTCACGTAAGCCATCATCAGCTTCTCCTTGTAAGGAGTGAGGGCTTCCATAACGGCTACCTTCTTGTCGAGGTCACTATACTTTGCTTGCAACGCATCGTACTGGTCTCTCTGATTCTTGTACAGACCGAAGTCCGCATCAACCTGAGACTTGTAAAGACCGAACTCAGCCTGCATTGCACGGCGGTTCTCGGCGTTGATAGCATCGTTAGCACCCTTATACATAGAGAACTTCTCAGCGATGTCTGTCTCTCGCATAGCGTAGAACTTGTTAGCGGTGTCGAGCTTCATACCGAATATGTAGGTGAGCAACTTCACCTCATCATCGCATTCCTTCTCCATGACCTGCAAGGCAGTTGGCTGATTTGAACTTGCGTTAGCCCCATAAGCGTTGATGTTCACGTTCTCAGGCATATTGCCGCCGAGTGAACCAAATACGCTGCGGTTGTTACCGCCAAGCAACCAAGCACCAGCACCGAGTGCTGTGCCGATGATACCAAGGGTAAGACCAGCATTACCTGTAGCCTTAGAAGCATAATCGTCATGCTTTTTTCCCTCTTCGTAGATTTTCTTCTCTACGACCTTTGCATCTGTCATTTCCATGATACAATCTTTTTAAGTTATCCTTAATATTAACTAACACTATTGTAACGTTACTGATGCAAAGGTACAAAGAATAGGGGAGAGCAAATATAACTCTATCACACTTTCTTTTAGTGGTTGATTATCAGAGATTTAAGGTGATAGGAGGTAATATCATATTAAATAAAAAAGTGGTATATCGGAATTTCCGAATAACCACTTTTCGACTATTTCCATTTTGGAAACAGTCACTCTCAGTTATTAAGTAATGCTTAACAACTGAAACAAAAAAGAGAATCAATCACTTACCTCTCTTACTCTTAATATAGTGAAGAATATCCCACTTCTTCCAATATCGGGTATGCCCACGCTTCTTGCACTCTCCATTCGGGATGTCGCCCCTCGTCACCATTCTGTTCAACGTTGCGTCAGAAACGTGAAGCTTCTCCTTGACCTCCTCTGTGCTCAACATAGGATTGAGCATATCTGGAATGATGTCACACAATCTATCCATATCCTCATCGCTCATTCCGCAAGCGGTGACTTTCTCTCCGTTCTTCTGCTGTTCGTCAGCCTTAAAGCAAGCGTCACTGAGCGACTTTAGAGCCGTACCGAGTATCTTATAATTCAATATCTTTCCCATATTATGCACAGATTTTACGTCCTAACTTGGTTCTACTGATAAACATATCAGCAAAGCCGTATAAATAAAATAATGCCGTTACCACCATAACTGTAAAACAGGAATCTATCATATTCTTGGTCGTGTACCAACTCCATTCCACGATGTGAGCTGCATTGATGCCAAAGAAATAGAAAAATGGTATTCTGTATCTCCAACACAAAAAGAAGAATCTGCTAGCCAGAATAGCCACCATAGGCAAGATGTAAACCATAAAATATATGTAGAGATAGCAGGGCGCATTCTCTGCGTAAGGGACAAACATCTCTCTAGGATGCTGAGAGAACTCCCATATCCCATAAGCGTGAAAGCACATAAGGATGACTGGCACGTACTTGCAGAACCAGCGGAAGAACTTCAATATTCTCCTGCTATACCGATTTCCGTGCTTCATCAGCATATCCATCAGCTCGGTAACGTCCACATTCTTTAATAGCCGTTGGACATCGGCTTCGTCTTCTTTAGTCATATTCATTGATTTTTAAGTTTAATGCTGCAAAGATACACTTTTTTCAAGTTAAAAAAAGGATTTGCTGAAATTTTGAGTTAAAATTTTCGAAATGTAACAATTTGTAAGTATCATGCAGAAAATGGCTACCATCCTCCCACTCATATAATCCGCAAAACGAAACGTATATGTTTTTAGTTCCCTCTAGGGATAAAAGAAAGCGGTTATAATGGCTTTGGAATTGCATTATAATCGCTTTCTTTTTACTTTTACTCTATGGGGGAGTTTTATACCCCCCTTACATTGAGTGGTGGCTACCAAATTACTTACTAGATATTTCAGCTTTGGGGTATCGTGGCTTTTTCTATCACCTCGTTCACCGCCACGATGACGGCAGGGATGAAGTTCTTCTCAACGAAGTCCTTGATGGCGGAAACCTCCTCATCGGTGTAGTCGGTATCATTGCTGCCGTTCCACATCTTCGTGGAGAGTGCCACGTCCGCCAAGCCCCTTCTGCCAGTCTTGTAGATGGCGTTTGCGATTTCCTTTCTCAGTTCCATTGCGGTACGCTGCTCGCTATCCAAGGAGAGGCGCACCATTACATTGTCTAATTGTAGTTTCATAATCTATTATATATTTTTAAAAACATTATTTACCGACGGATTCCCTAAACCAATTTATTCTCCAGTGGTCGCCTATCCAGATAATCTCCGTTATCTGGTTATATGAGTCACTCGTAAAATTGTCCGTTTGACCAACATGCATGCTATATATATTCTTGCTCGATGATTTGATATGAAAACTTCCAGCACCTTGTATGAACTTGTAGTACTGACCTTTCTGTGGATTATCTGGCAGAATAAGGTAAACACCTGTTACAGAAACATATATTATACAATCCATGTCAGTAAGTTGACAATTCTCTATAGCAAAGCGAACGGCAGGGCGGAAACCAGCATAAGCTCCTTTTTTGGCGTATATGGCGAAGTTGCCCATGAGGTCTCCCTTATAATCCGTGTCTTCACCAGTATAACCCTCGGCGCTAAGAAAAAGGCAAGCCTTAGATTGGGTTTGTGTACTTACTCTTTCATCTATCCAAATATCCGACAATAAGCCAACGGTACCAGTGCTACTTTCTGAAAAGTTTGTCCTTCCAACCCATACGATAGCATCGTTGCTCTTGTGGTCTGTTGTATGTGTGAAATACAGTGCCTCCTTGGATAGACCGAAAGGACGGTGGGCGACGTCTGTGTAACCATCATCATACATAAGTTCTCCATTTGGACTAATCGTGAAGTAGCCTATCTTTCCACTCGTTGCGTGCATCGCTCCCTTGCTCGTCACATAGAAAGGCGACTCCTTCGCCGTAGCCCCACCGATGAAGAGAGGCGCAACCGTATAGTCGCCTATCTTACAAGCATCTTCCTCCGTATTGCCGAAGTAGCCCACCTTGCTCGCTCCGTCATTACTCTTCGCCCAAAGGTGCTTCACCTCGATTTGGTCAGCGTCAATGAGTGAGGCGTTAATCTTTCCGTTAGCGAAGAGGGCGATGGTGGTGCCATTGTTGTCGCGGAAGATGGTGTTGTTGGCGGTGATGGTGATTTTGCCATTTGTGATGTCGATGCCTGTGGCGAGCAAGGCTTGCCTGTCCACCATGTCGGTTCGCTTCTCCGTCCAGTCGGTCATGGTGCAGCCGACTTCAAGCTTAGGTTGGGCTATCCATGCCTCGGTAATATCAGCTGCACGTATCAAAACGTCGGTCGGGAGATTTGAGCCAGCAACTCTCCAATGTACGTAAAATTTCCTCCATGTTGGCTCTAAAGCAAAATTTATATGACCATCCGATATATAGCTACCATTCGTTTCTTTGTTGTCTGTATAGATAATTGGTGTGCCGTCTTTGAACATATAACAGGTGATGCGACCTGTACCCTTGGCAAGGAACGAGAAAACATAATCTGTGCCAGAGGTAAGCGAGAGATTTCCACTCTGTGTTCCCCACATTGCGATTTCTGTGTGTGTATCTTTCTTCTCGTTCTTTGCGTAGGCGACATTATACTTTCCTTCGTAGCCATTTTCGATTACCTTATTGACAAAATTCACATTATCATTGTCATCATTCGCAAATGTCGCCGTATTATCTAGCAAGTTTCCCCCGATATAATCAAAATCCTTCTCGGACAACGACCAAATTCCACTGTATTTGTTGCCCTCTTCCATCATCGGACGGCTCATAGATACAGTATATATACCATCGTCGTTAGAACGGAAGAAAAGGTATATCTCTAGATACTCGTAGCTTGCATCACTAGGAATTGTAAACGTGGTAGTTATAAGCTGCCATATGTTGACCTTATTCACGCTTTCTCTTATTTGAAAACCACTACCATCATTTCCTGGTCCAGCATATCCAGCAGGGCGTGTGTAGTCAGATGCCGATGCTTGCCATACCGCCTCCATCGTAAAAGGAATGGATGTAGAATCAGCCTTAATCCAACATGATAGGGTGTATGTGTGTCCTTTTTGAACTCGTACACTTTGAGAGTCCGAAGCGCCTATCCAGTGCAATCCAATAAAAGTCTCTTTTGCTTTAGACGTGCCCACGTATGAGTTAGTGCCAAGATAATTGTCGGATAACGATACGTAACCATTTCCTTCAAAACATACTCCTTCGCCCACTTTCCTCCTCAACGCACTTCCTGGCAGCATGTTCCGTCTGCCCATCGCCTTCTCGCTCACGGTGAGGGAGATTTCTCTTGCCGTTTGTTTGAAATCCGACTCAGCCTTTTTCAGATCATCCTTGGTTGCAGTATCTTTAAGTCTATTTGTCACCTCTTCAAACTGCGACTTATAACCATTATTGTCGAATGCTACGACACCAGTAAACTTAGCAACGTTAACAGAGAAAGGAACCTGTGCAAAATAAGTAACCCCACCGTAAGTAGCCTGCGCAACCGCATATCCTGACGTCGCAGAAACCTCACCTTGGCTTACGCCGTCAACAATCACGTCGTTCTTTGTGATATTGTTGCTTGATATAGATACGCTGATGTATCCATTCTCCTGCGTAACACCACATTTACAATTTACGCACATATCATCCCTCGAATACACATCGCTGCACTCGTCTGAAACGTTCCTGTTTCCCCTCATTATCTTTACCTTCGCAATCTTTGCTATGTCAGGAGACACGATTCCATCATCATTTGTGTCAAAGACAAGCGGAGCGTTCTCGACAAGGACTGAGACTGCATCTTTACCGTCAGTTCCGTCAACTCCATCTTCTCCCTTGTCGCCTTGGTCACCCTTCTGTCCATCCTTACCGTTCCGAATGATAGGTATGTCACAGGTAGCGAGAATTTTGTTTGTATTATATTCGCTTCCCTCGCACATATCAACTCTTACCGAATTTAGCCCCGAATTACTTATCTCTTGCAACATGCTGTAATAGCTATCCTCGTACTTAGGCTCGAAGTCGATGGAAACAGAATCGCCGTCAGATGGAGTATATTCGCTATACGCACTTCCGTCATTAATGGTGAGTCGTAAGGTAACTGGACTCGATTCCGTTGAAAAGCGATTGTCTCTCACACCTTTCACCACCTTATAGCCTCTAACTACAAGATATTTGTCGCTCTCATATTCATCGCCCTTGTCGATATATCCATTCGTGTAGTCGATACTTCCGTCAGAATTAAGTCTGATATAGCTCGGTGACGCCTCAAGGGTGTAGATAACGGCATCATCACCCTTCTCGCCTTTACCTCCATAGAGGACTTTTTTCCATTGGGTCGAGCTATCGGAAGGTTCTGCTATCACGCTCTCCTCAGAGTTAGCGACACATACCCATACGGCGTTGTTGTGATTCACTTGGTCGTTCTTATGATAAGTATTTCCTTTTACCCAGTCACCTCTATAATTGATGATATTGATAGTGCTGCCATCATTAGAAATCCACTCAAAACGTGAAGAGTTGATTTTTGTTCCTCCCTTTGGAGAGGTCTCAAATACAGACAGAGACACCTCTTTATCCTCGCCATTCACGCTTTTTGTGATAGTATGCTTATACTCAGAGATATTGGCATAACAAGCGATACGAGGAGCATATTCGCCTGTCGTTTCGAGGACAATCACATTCTGCCTGTCGGTCTTATCATACTCGCCGTGTTCATTACGATGTCTGTTACCATCAAGCACGATTGTGTCGCCATCAGCAGGGATGCCTCTCGTCTCGGTAGGCGCACTATCCTCATCAGTATATCCATCTAAATCTTCGGAATGCTTGCCAACGACAATCCAAGCAAACGACTGACCTCCGTACAATTCCACCTGTACTTCTCTCGTCTGCTCCTTACCAGCTTCGTCAAGGTAAGTTTCCGTCATAGTGCCATATATCTTTTCGTTCTGTGTAGATACGCCACCATTAGGGATTGTACGCCAGTAACTCTTGTTACTTGCATCCTGATATGTTCCTCCAGCCACAATCTCGCCAGTAGTCTGACAGCGCACTTGGTCGCCCTCCTGCCAGTCGTTCATCGTAGCAGTAGTACCATTATCGGCTAAGAGATAGCATTTCCAGCCAACACATTCCACATCATCCTCAGCTGTTTCGACCCAAGATATCACACCGTCAGCAGATACCGATTTCTTGACAGGTACAACCTTTATAAGCTTACTTCCTGCTCCAGATAAATAGATGTTGCCTCCCGAATAAGACAACTTGCGTACTTCTAATTCGTGGAATATCGCCTTGCCCCAGATGGTGAGGTTGGTAACGAATGCATGGTACTTTCCGTTCTTCTCCTTCTCAACAGAGAAGCCTTGTTCAGCCGCATTGTCGTAATCGAGAGACTTGATAGCACTAAGTACCGCCTCGCCAAGCTCTGTAATCTTGGCATTATTGCCAAACTTTGCTCCCATCATCAGGTCTGCAAGACCTTTGGCAATAAGACCTTTCGCTAAGGTTATTAAGCCTTCTGCGGTGTCATCAAAAAGCTTTGAAATAAAATAGCCATTACCATATTTACCGATAAGATTCCTTAATTGTGAGGTTGTATAATTTCCACCGCCCCCTGAACCAGAGCCACCTGATGCAATTATCTCCTTTACATCTTCTCTAAGCTGTGCCGTATTACCTTTGATAACCTCATTTCCTACCGTGATTTCTTGCACAAATTCAAAATCGATATTCGTACTAATCTTTTGAACACGAGTATTAAGCTGATAGCCGTTTCCGTCATCATACACAACCTTCTGCCCAATCTGTAAGCAAGGATTCTTTGCTTCAAATACTTGTGGATAAGACTTAACTGAATAGTTATTCAAGTCGGAAAGCAACCTTTTTATTTCCTTCATTGCAGCATCTAAAAGCCTTTTTTGAGCATCTTCTGTATAATTACTCTCTGCCATTGCGATATTGTAAAGCACAGTAATATTACACTTGTAAGATGGCAGACTTTCGCCTTTCGGAATTATCATATCTTTTGCATTCGTAGGTATGATAAGGTCATTATCCTCCTGATAGATAATCTCAAAATCACCAGCCAAAACTGCGAAATTAGAGCTATCAACATCGTCTGTCGTGTGAGTAGATGACGCTTCTTTGTGATATGTAAGCTCAAAGCCTACATAATCACCATTAGTGCCACGACCTGCAAGAGGAGTAGATAATGCTCCTTCATTAAAATTCGCCTCAAAGGAGCATCCGATATTCTTGCCATTAATAAGCAAATCATCGGTTACCTCAAAGTCGTACCAATAATGAGTAACACCATTGTCAACAGTTGTATTAACAAGCTTCTTGTCTGCTATCTTTTCGGTGGTTGGGTAAGCCATACGAACATACCATACAGTAAACGTTTTATATGTCTTTACCGACCCGTCAGCATTATACGTAAGAGGTATTTTATTTCCATCTTGCAGCACATATTTTTCTCTCCCTCGCACATTATATACGTAAGTATTAAGCGAAGGGTATATTTGAGAGAGATTGAGTATCTTAGTAAAAAGCTGCTCATTCTTATTCTGCCGCATATCGATAGTAGAAAACTCATCAATAGAGTAAGAAAGCTTCTTTCCGTCAATCTCCGTTATTCCGCTACCTTTAGATAGTTGCAATTTTATATCCGAAGAAGATATATTTTCCCCCTTATCGTTAACTTGTGTAATATTGCGAGTGCCACCAAATACAGCAAAAGCGTTATAGTAATCCTCCTTGCTATTAGTGATAGAAGGAATACCTACATTTTCTCCGACCTTTAATGTAACGATAGGTAAATCATCACGAAGCACATTACCGATATGTATAGTTTCGTTATCGTAATCAATATGCCATTCACAATTATCTCCGATAGCATTTGTGATAGCTGTAAGCGCTGACATAAAATCATTATCGCTAAAGGATACATTAATAGCATTCGTATTAGTTGTGTTGTAATTGATTACCCATCCTGCGTTACCGAATTTAAGCTCATTATTCAAAAAATCTTTGAGCTTATCGGCTATCGTAACCATTGTTCCGCAGAAATCGAAGTTGTATTGTTTTACAACTTCATTCTTTGAGTTTCTTGTGCGAATAAAGAAAGGAATTTTAGAAAGAACCATCTTTGGGTGCTGAAACTCTGGCGTATATTTCCAAGACATTTCATCGCTCTGTGTAGGCTCGTAAGATTTCAAGAGACGAAACTGACGGGTAACTTCTCTTACTTTATCAATCTTGTATTTATGTACAATGTATGCTCCAGCAGGCAAGATAACCTTTTCAGCACTATTCCATGAGAGGGAGATATAATCTGATTTAGATAATTCTTCCACTCTAATAGCCGAGCTGGTTATCTCTGCTTGCACAAGCACTTTACCGTTCACGTCATAGATATTAATCATAACTTTTCTCTATCATTTGGATTAGACTCTGTTAATTTAAGTACAAATTTACCTTTTTTTAATCCATAATCACCAAATTGTGAGCATTGCGAATAAACAAGTTTAAAAACCCTCTTTAAGCAGGGAACTTTTAGGCAAAATTGCCCCGAATATGCAATTGTATCAAGGAAAGTTTCGTATTTAATGAGATAATCCTCTTCCGAAGAACCTTCCAAGAAAAAAGATATACTTACATCACGCTTTGCTTTCTTTGCATACTTTTTTGTAGCAATAATGCTTTCTCCATGTTCCAATCTACTATCATTCGTTACATAGCTTTTTACGGATGTCGGAGTTAATAATGCTTCTCTCCATCCTTTAATGAGCGTTACTCCGAAAGTATCAAGGTCAGCGTAGGCTGTATCAGCCTCGCCAACCATCTTTATAAATGCCTGATTCTTCATGCTTTAATAATTTTCCTTCATTAATTTATACATACTTGCGATGTCCTCACGAATAAGAATGATAGGTGCCGTATTCTTGTTTATCGCTTGTAACTGCTCCAGACCTTGGTACTGAATATCTCTCATTTCTGAGATATTATTACCGATAGTCTCTGAGTATGACCGCAAAAGTGACATATCAAGACTAATTCCCTTTCGTACCTCATTTCCTTGTTCTAAGGCGATTTGCATTGCATAACCTATTCCGATAAGACTGCTTGCTTGGTCTTCCGTAATAGCCTCAATTCCTTTGCCTGTTGCTGTTTGCTCCGACTGTGAAGCACTACCAGTATATCCAGTAACCTTCGCCCATTCATCACGCCTCTTCAACCCCTCGTCAACGATGGCATCATATCGCTTATTTAACTCCTTAATATCATCTTCTGTGAGCTTTCCTTTCTTATCCTCTATCAGCTTTGCCCAATCATTATACAGATTTTTTAGGTCTGTATTGATAAGGTCTTCCATAGAGTAGGAGAGGAGAGCCTTTTGCATCATATCGGCGAAATCGTCGGCGAAATCCTCAGCAGATTTCTCCATATCCATGAGGTTGCTGACGAAGCTATCCTTCATACTATCAAAGGAAATTTGAGTGATGGACTCTTGAAATTGCTCTGTCAAGTCATCTATTTCACCTGCTAGGTCGGCATAGTCTTTAAGCTTTTCTAGCACTCTATCTCCATAGCCGCCCTTTCCGACTCCTTTGATGAGGTTGACAGCATTTTCACTTCCAAGAAGCTTGTTCATTTCCTCTGGCGTGAGACTCCAAATGTCGTCCTTTTGATTATTTGTAGCTTTAAGGACTTCCTTTTCAATCTCCTTCCTTGCGGTGGACATATACACTTGCCCATTGTCAGTAAATCCAAACCTTAGGCTATCGAGATAATGATTCCAAGAGCCGTGTGCTCCGTGGTAGCCTGCCTGTGTCTTGGCAATTTGGAGTGTCTGCGAATTGACTTTCTCTTGCTGCCTCTTCGCTTCCTCGTATGCTTCCTTTGCGCTGTTTCCATAGGTGCTCGACATCACCTTCTCCAGGCGGCTGATTGAATCGTTCAACCTCTCATTGCTGTCTGTGAGCTTGGTGATGGTCTTTTGCACCTTCTCGGCATTCGAGTTCTTGAACCAAGATGAAGGACCTTTCGAGGAAAGAGCACCAAATGACAAGACGTTGCCAACTCTTCCGATTACCGTGTCAAGCAAGCCTCCTACGCCCTTGACAAGTATGCTTTCGAGTGCCTTGAATATATTCTCAGGCAAATCGAAGATAGCATCAATGAGATTGCCGACAGCATCAAGTATGCTGTTCACAAGGTCTGAAAGCCAGTTGAATTGCAATAATTCCGTAAAAGAATTAAGAATCCCTGTCACGAAATTCTTTATAGCATCGGCAATTTGTAAGATAATCTTTGGTATCTGTGCCACAATTCCCACAATCTGCCCAATTCCTTTCGACATCAGACTGGAAAGACCACTTCCAAGGGTGTTCGTCACAGAACCCATTGCTGCCGACATCTTTGTTCCGATGGTCTTCGCCACACCATCGCCCATCTGTGGAAGAACGGAATCAAGCGCACCTTTCAGGCTGCTGATATTCTTTGATGCATCTTGAATGCCTGAGAATCCATCAACGCCCTTCCAAGTGCCCATCTTATTGAGTGCCGCATCAAGCTTCGATGAATAGTTCTTCACGGAATCGGTTGCGGAGTTGAGTTGCACGCCAAAGGTATTCATCTTTTCCCTTGCATCAACGACCGCTTGGCTTGCCTTGTCGGATTCTGCCTTTATCTTCTCAAAGTCCTCTTGCGTTATCTTGCCGTTTTTGAGGTCATCCTTGGCATTTTGCAATGCGCTGTCTGCCTTCTTCTCCTCCTCGACTGCCTTTTGATAATCGACAACCGACTGGTTGAACTTATTGATTGCATCGGCAAGGGTCTCCCAAGTGACAGACTGGTCTGTTCCGATGTAGCTCCTTATCTCTTGCATCAACTCGACGACCTTCTGTTGGTTCTCAGCACCTGCACTTCTAAACTCTGAACTTTGCGTGTAGGCTTCAAGTTGGTCGAGCATAGGCTGTAACATTTCCTTGCTGATGTTTGCGACACCAGAGAAAAGACCTTTCCAGTCTATGCCCATCGATATGTTCTCGAAATTAGCGTTCGCTAGGGCTTGCTTCTTTTGCTGTTCGAGTTGTAGCTTCTCGCCCTTGGTCTGCGCCTTTCTGATTTTCTCATCATAATCCTCTGCGATGGCTTGCTTCTGTTGCATCAAGCTTCCATACTCTTTCAGATATTCACGCATTGATTGCAACTCCGAGGCTTGTATCTCGTTGTTTGATGCCTCGATTGTCTTTTCTTTTATTACCTTGTACTGTTCTACGATGTTGTTTATAGGCTCATTGTTAAGATGTTTCTTCTCATCCCATTTTTCAGTCTTTGAGCCTTTAGCTTTATTAACGGCTTGCTGTGCCTCAAACTCAGCTTTCTGCCTGTCACGCTCAGCCTTGATTAAGGCGTTTTTCTTTTCCTCAATCTGGTCGAGTTCTTTTTCAAGCTCCCTCTTCTTTTGTGCGATAACCTTTTCCTCGTTATCTCCCATCGCTTTGAGCTTTGCTTCTGTAACAGCATCTTCAAGTTCCTTTTCTGCCTTGATTCGCTCGTAGGCGTTCTTGTACTGTACGTCTTCAAGCTTACCCTCAGCGGAAGAAACTTGCCTGCCTTTATTCTGCTCTTTCTTGGCATCGGATTCATCTTTCTTTTTCTTCTGCTTCTCAGCATTCTCTTCGCTCCTTCTGTTCGATTCTTGCATACGTGTGAGCATACGTGTGGAAGCCATTTGCTGCGCTTGTGTTGACAGTAGTGCGATATGCAAGTCTCTTTCCTTCTTGATGTCTTCAAGCGAGGAGGTGTGCATTTGGTTGCGTTTCTTCTGAATCTCGTAGAGTTCCTTTTGAGCCTTGATTTGACCATCGTACTTTTGTTTCATTAAAGTCTTGGTCTCCTCAATCATCGCATCTTTCGCCTTGCCAGTGAGGGTGTATATTTTCTCACGGTTCTCCGCAATCTTTATATTAAGCTTTTCCTGCTTTTCCTTTTCCTTTCCTAGTTGTATATTTGTGTTGAGTTCCTGCTCTGCTATTTTCGCAGCGTTGCTCGCTTTGGAGAGCATCCCTTCGAGAGCCGAGCCTAGTTCCTTTCCTAATTTATCGCTTGTCAACATATCATAGGTGAGCGAAACCGTTCCGAACGCCCCCTTAAAAGCTGTGCCTATTGCATCTATAGCCGCCGTTCCTGCTTTTTTCAGTCCGTCCCACGTCTTCGACAATCCATCAGTGAAGGTGTCCCAATCAAGCGTAAATATTCCTTTCAGTGTTGCTCCAAGTCCGCTCACCAGGGATATTGCAGCAGATATTGCTGTCTTGAATGTCTTCACGAAACTTTTTGCGAAGCTATTCATCGGAGCTTTGTTGTCTGCGAATGCGTGATAGAGGTATTTGCCGAAGATAACAACAATATCCGTGATAGAAGACATTATAGAGCCGAAATAAGCTGTTATTTTCGTGAATGCCCTCTGTCCTTCGGCACTTTTCGTGAACCACTTATAAACCGCTTGCAAGCCGATTGTAATAGCAGCAAGCACCGCACCAACAGGAGTAGAACACATCGCCCAAAGGGCTTTCACCATTTCGCTTACGCCTTTCGTCACGCTATCGATAGGAATAGGCAATCCCTTTACGGCTGTCTTTATGTTTCCAAGAGATTCTTGAAACTTCCCCCCACCAGTCGCAAAATCAACAACCTTATCTTTTGCCTCTCCTATCTTCGAGGTAAATCCAGACAGAGGCTCTAAGCTTTCCGCAATATTGTTTTTCAATGCCGCAAAGGCATCACCTAAACGCCCGAAAATACCACCTGTGGCTTCTGTATTCTCGTTGAGTTTTGCTTGCACCTCTGATAGCTTGTTTAATTCCTCGGAAGCTTTCTCGCTCTGCTCTTTAAGCTCAGCGAGTTTTGTTTTCGCTTCTGACAAAGAATCTTTCAAGACCCCAACTTGCTCAGATATTTTCTCAACGGCTTCTGTGTTGTTGGTGGCTTGTGCGGCTTGTAGTTGCTCCTGTAATTGCGAGAGTTGCGTTTCAAGACCTGCAACAGCCTCTTTTTGCAACTCATATGCCGCATTCGCCTGACCGCTCGCATAGCTGACTGCTTCTCTGTATTCCGATATTTTCTGCTTGATAGCATCAATGTCGGATGCTGGGTCGCCAGTTCCGTTTCTTTGATCTATACGAGTGTTAAGCGAAGAAATATCTATGTCTTCTTTGAGAGCCTTGGCTTCCTCAGAATAGTTCGCTGCCGAAGCACTCAGCTCATCAATGCTCTGTTTGACCGCCGAGATAACTTGGTTTTGATTTTCAAATTTCTGAGACATTCCATCTATATCCGATAGGGATGATTTCCAGTTCTCAATCTTTGCGACAATATCAGAAAATTCATCTGATTGCCCTTTTGTTGCGCTAGCTTGCAACTTCTGCTCGTCTCTGAGGTCAGAGAGTTGCAACTTTGATTTTTGAAGTTCAATTTGCAAGCCTTGCAACGCCCTCGTTTGTTCATCGACCTCTTGCTGAGACATATCAATTGCAGCATCAGTATTCTTGACGACAGAGCTTTTGCTTCCGTATTTTGCTGCTTGCGTTTCTCTCTGTGCCTCGAAGTCCTTTACGTCATTCTTTGCATTCTGAATATCTTCCTTGGTTTCGATAATCTTTTGCTGCAATTCTGATATTCTCTGCTTTACAGCATTGATTTCCTCCTCATAATCCTTGAACGATTGCACGCTTTTCTCTACGCTCTCGGATTCATTGTTGATTTCCTTCGCGTTTGACACGTGCGCAGCCGCCTCTGCTCCTACAGCCGTGGCGACACCTGCGTGCGCAACAGCAGATGCACCTGTCGTAGCGGTAGAAATGGAGCGACCTGCATTCAGAGCCTCGATAGCCGTATTCAGTGAGCCAACATATTGTTGGGTGTTGCCGAACGTTCCAAGCATCGAATCATACTCGCCGTTGAGCTTACTTACAAGATTTTGCTGATTCTTTATCTGCTCATTTATCGCCTCCCATTTCGGCGTTCCCTCAGTAGCTTCCGATAGGCGTTGTTTGAGCTTGTCGAGCGTAGCTTCGGCGGTCGTAGCCTCAGACCCAAGTTTCTTTATCTGTTCGGGTGTTGTTTCAAGAGCCTTATTTATTTCGGCGATACCATTCTTATAGACCTCGATTGATTGTTTGGTCTTCTCACCATCGGATGCTGCACTTTGGGAAATGCTATTCAATGCCTTTGACATCTTTGAACTTACCTCGTCCGTCTTGACACCGAGAGAGTTGAGGTTATTGATAATGTTATCAAACGCTTTTTGAATATCGGATATATCCATCTGTGCGCTGATACCAAGTATATCTTCTGCTGCCATATTGCTTATATGTTATATATAACTTATCCCATCATTCCCATGAAGAAATCATTGGCACTGATAGGTCTATCTATATCGTGATGTTGCTTTGAAGGTTTTTTCCCATTACTCTTTTCTCTCCTGTTTGAATCCGTATCTTTACTATCGGTATCGAAAGGAGGAATTGAGCGATTCAAAAGCAAGACGTTAAGGTATGAGCGTTTAAATACGACCTCCTCGTAACTCATACGGAAGTATTTCATCACTGCCCCGACTGTTGCCCAAGGGGAGTCGTTTTTGGCTCCGTCATCACTTTTGCTTGGGTCAGGAAAGTTATAGAGGTCAAGAAAAAATTTATGTTGAAGGAGCTGCTCAGAAATTTCACAATCTCACTGAAATGCAAGATTGTCAAGCGTTTCTTTAGGTACGTGCGAAACAGTCTTCTCTTCCATTTCTTGCGGAAGAGGCAGACGATGAAAACCTCTTGCATCAATCTTGCATCGTTGCTATGCTTGATAAGTTCTTGCATGACGTTGACTTTGTCGCCATCCTTGAAGTCGGCACTTTTAATCTGATTGGCGAACACTCCCATTTCATAGATTTGTGCAAGTGTCAGCGGATATGCCTTGAAGGTAAACATTCCGACCTTGATTTTCTTTGGCTTCTCCAAAAGTGTATCTGCGACTTTCTGTTTGTCTGTTGTCTTCATATATTACAGATGATTGAAAATGAAAATAGCGGTGCGGCTTAGGAAAATTCCATCACCTCACCGCTATGAATTCATATGTTTTCTAATTAACAAGAGAACTACTTTGTGGTAGTCTTCTATTTACCACTCACCTTTGCTTCACTTACGGTTTCAGTAAGACCAAAACGATGTCCGCTAACCTTGTTACCAGTTGTATCAAATACCGCCATCTGACGGCACTCAATATTAAGGTTAGGTAAGCCAGATTTGCCGATTGAGCCACTGCGAGTAACGGTAAGCTTCATCTTAGACCACTCAAAAGTCTTGGATGGAATATCATCCAAAGTCTTTGTGACAATCTGAATAGCCTTATAAACCTCACTCTCTGTTGGTGCTTCCTCATACCATTTTCCATCGGAACTATCGGCATAATTAAGCAGAGCCTTAAAGTTCTCAGGTGAGAGGTCATAAGTCTGGATAGTGAATCCCTTAGTTGCAGCACTAGAAGTAAGCACTACGTATGGGTCTTCTGAATCCTCAATCTCTACATCCGTTGTAGATGCTGCCTGGTCGTTGAAAGTCAAACTTCCTGTTACAATAGCTTTGATGCTATTTGTAAAGGCAGAAGGATAACCACCATTAGCAACAGGGTCGGCAAATGAAAATTTTTCAATGCCATATACTCCGTTCTTTCCCATATCTTTATTCCTTTAAATTGTTATACGTTACGTTAAATTTTAGATTGATATAATAAGTATCATCGTTGTCACGAGCAGGACGTGAATCAGCATAGAACTCAAAAATACAATCTTTAAGATGTAGTACGCCGTCATCAAAGAGCGATATTATTTTTTTTATTAAGCTAATCATATATTTTACATTAGGCTCATTTGTTGGCGTTTTTGGGACATGAACGTTTACGTTCACAACTCCCTCTTCGATTACATTGCGGCGCACAAAAGGAAGATGGTTGATGACAATATAACTGCCAATATCAAACCTTTCGGGGCGTTCATATTTAAATATGCGCCCCTTTTGCAATCCTATATCCTTATAGTGAGAATTAAGATGCTTCCACATTGCGGTAACCGCATCATCGCCGAGTATCATACACTAATTTTTGTTTTTAATCGTTTCAGTGATTTCTTCCAATATCTTTTTCATTTCATCTCGAAGGAAATATCTTGTGAGATACAGCACATTATAGCCTTTATCTTCGACATACTTGCCGTAGTTCATTCCAGATATAACAATAAGCGAATATCCTTTCGGAGCGATAACGCCCTCTTTCTGGACGTACTGATTGAGTGCCGATTGCACTGCTTCTTGCCCTCCCTCAGCTTCATTAGCCTTTGGTATCTTGCCAACCTGCGAAGTTATCTCCACACCATCAAGATAGAGCGCAAAAGATATAGAGTTCTTCAAGTTCGCCGTGCGGTCTTGATAACCTTTATTATTCTTGGAGTAGGTCACGGCTTCCTCTGCTAACTGCGAAAGGCGCACATTGAGAGCAGCGAGAAGTTTCTCTCTTTTCTCATTCAGCCTCCTTTGCAGGGCTTCTCGACCTTTTATTTGCAGTTCAATTTTTGCCATAACCTCTAATACTCTTCCTATAACCAAAGTTTTAGATAGCGTTGCTTATAGGTAACGAAACCCTTGACTTCCATTTCCTTGTCAATTGTGCCATCTTTTTTCGTTATCACAACCTTATCACCTTCCTTGGGGATAAGAGGGTACTTAGCCTTAGATAAAGGCGCATACACCTCATAAGTATAGACATACTGTTGTCCGTCCGCAAGTCCGATGATGCTTGCCCTTGAATTTGGCAATATAGTGCATTTCCCAAAGTCAATGAATACTGTATCTATAGGTATTAGAGGATTTCCTTTATCGTCATATCCTCCTTGTAAGTCATTATCACAATCGGTGGTATCAATGCTTCCATCCTCATTGAGCGAGTAGTATCTACCTCCAATCTCGGCATAGCCTACATCGTACACCTTTGCACCAATCTTCAAAGTATCTTCAAAGTTCATACGCTTATAACATCACCAAACCTTTGGGCTACACAGCCAAAAACCATCAGAATCAGCATTTAAAACAAGGTCAGCATCCAACCCAGCATCCTTTGCGATTGACTTAATCATATCATCTATCAAGGAGTTCTTATCCTTGTAACCTTGTGAGATACCTCCGATATTCTCGCTTGACAGAGGACGCATCTTCATGAGAAGGCGCATCGCTGAATAAGCAACAGGCTTCTTCATAGCAACGGTGTAGTCATCAGAGACGGATGCCGTGATGCCGTACTTATTGCTTGCATCAATGAACATCTTCTCCAACGCCTCATCCGAAGTAGAAAAAGGCTGTATCTCGCTTGCTATGGCTTCTGATATTGTCATGCTTACCTTGTTTTAAAATGCCGTACTTATTATTCAATCACTTATAAAATACACTTACCTTAGCCTTTCTGACTTACGTCCATGATGAAGTAGTCGTTAATGCCGTCAAAGACTGGTTGCATCCACATCTCGTTGGTGAGGTGGTAACCTGTCTTATCACGCCAGTAGCCTACGAGGTTATCATCATAGGTAGCGTAAGCAACACCAGGCAGTGGGTCGATAACCTCCAATGCCTCGGCAGCCTTTGGAACAGCCACCTTGTCGGCACACATAGCGACAACTCGGTCGTCTGGAATAAGGTTCTCGGTATTGCCGCTCGCCAACTCAACATACTGGTCTTCGTCAATCTGAATGGTTGGCAAAAGGATAGAGCGCAAGTAGATATTCATCTGGTCAACCGAAATCATCGGTACAGATGGATTCACCTGAAGAGTTCCGAGATTGAGCTTGAAGGTGTCCTTAACCTCTGTCGCCTGACACATCTTATAGAAGGTGTTCTCAGACATACGCAAGCGCAAAATCTTGCGACCATGCTGCTTCGCCAAGTCCTTTAACTGCTTGATATCCTTGAATGGAGTAGCGTTCGCATCGCCCCACTTTGCGGTAGTTGCCTTGATGGTCTTGACGTCAAGCTGGAAGGTGTAAGACACATTAGCCTTGGTGTTATTGGTGCGAGATACGGTCTGAGTACCCTTGTAGAGACCCTCGAAATACAGCATATCTATACGCTTGTGAGGGGTGACGGTCGCAAGCTCAAATGGTTTGAATGCGTAGGTCAAGAGCTTATCATACTCAGCGTTGAGCGATGCCTGCGTATAGTTGCCACGACCCTTGATGTCATTATACTTGCCCTCAAGCAAGTGCAACTGGTCGAGGTAGTCATTATCAAGCTCCCACTCATCACCAATTCGCCCGATAGAACCAGACAACTGACCTAAGTCTGGCATAGTATGTACTGGACGCTCTGCGTTCTTTGCGATAACAGAACCGACCATAGCAGCAGCATACTTGGCGATATTTGCGCTATAGGTCTTTGCAGCACAATATTCAACTGGTTTCATTTCAGCCTTCCACAATGCCTTGAAAGTGGAAGTCTTCATGTACTCATCAATGTAAGTTTGCAAAGATTTTGGCTCTTGCAACTGCTTCAAAATACTATCCATAATCTATTTCTCCACTTTAAAGGTTTACTGAATCTTGAAAAGCGCAACACCATTGGCGTTCAGACCAGCCTTGATGTCTGCGTTGATAGGATAAGGGAGAGTTGCCTCCTCCACCTCCATTACTTGCAAGGTAGGCTCAACGAACACTGCGACATCCTTATCGAGGTCACGAGTATCGTATGAGAGACCAAGGAGAGTATCCTTGCTCTTATCATAATCGGTTACAACGGTGTTTGCCTCAATAGCCGCTCCTAAAGCAGCGATAGTCAGTGTATCAATTCCGTTATCAGTCTTGATAGCTGAAATCTTCTTGCCTGCGATAGAATCGCCTACCTGATAGAGTGAACCGCTCTTAATCTTCAAAGTTGTAGCGGCACTTTCAGCCTTCTCAGTCACGAGTGCCGTCTTTACTGCCACCGCCTTGCCACCAGTACCCAACTTCAAAACAGTGCCCTTAGGCAGCCACTTCAAAGTAGCAGGGATATTTGTCTGGTCGAGGTCGTAACCGCCCTGTCGGCGAACGCACTGCTCTTCCCACCAAACCGCCTCATTGATATGAGTAGGCGAGGTTTTTCTCAAAAACATTCCTTTGTTAGACATAATCTTTCTTCATTTTAAGTTCGACATAACATCTTTTGAAGCCTAGTCCTTCTTATGGGCAGATACACGCTCCGCAGATTCATGCAAAGACTTCAAGAAATCATTCTGCTCGTCCTCTTTAGAAGGAGACTTTGGTGTTTCGATGAACTGACCGCTTGATGCAAGAGATTGTTTCAATGCCGTCCAATCGTCCGCAATCTTCTGTGCGGTAGTGTCCAAGTTCTCTTCCTTGTCGAGCTGATAACGCTCACGGAATTGCTTTGGAATATCCTTCAACTTATCGCTGCCTTGCAAGAGGGTAGCAAGTCGCTCACGCTCCTCTCTCTCCTTATATGGGGCGAGTGCCGCAGCAACAGCATCATTGATAGCCTTCTGACTGTTTGCCGCATTCTCGGCAATCATCTTCTGTACTGCTTCCATCGTGAGTGGGGTATTCACTGGAGGGGTAGGTGGGGTCTTTGGTGGCTGTGGGTCGGTGATAGTCTTTGGGTCAACGAAACCCTCAAACTTCTTGGTTGTCTCCGACACGGCACGGTTGTATGACGATTGAATCATACCCACCATCGGCTCGAAAGCCGTAATAGCACCATTTACATCCTCATTTGTTGACTCATCTGTTAGGCTACGTGTCGCAACAATCGTATCTACCAGCTTTGAAAGTTCGTCCTTCTTCAAACCGTACTTTGCGAATGACGTTTTGCAAGAGGAAAGCACTTTTTCCTTTATTGTCATAGTAATTCTGTTTTAAAACGTTATTAATAATTTCTGATGGCAAAATTACTATTATTATTAAAAAAATAATATTAAATTATTAAAGCTGTGTAAACAAATGCGATTTTCGGGCGTTTTCCTTGGTTTTATGGCAATATTTTTAATAAAGCCTATAAGTTATTACATGAAAATAAGAAAAGGCAAGAGAATCGCTTATTTGCGCCCTCCTGCCTTTCTGAGTATCATATCTAACTTTGCCTTTACCTTATTTATGTCTCTCGCATCATGATTGCTCAGTCTCACTACATGATAGCCGAGCCGCCAGATTCCTGCCGAGCGATTGCCGTCCTTGCGCCTTTGCTTGGCTGTGAAGTGATAGCCTCCATCACATTCTACGATGGTTTTGATATCGGGCAGATATATATCGACGAAGTATAGCTTCTTGCCTGTTGTGATTGGCTGCTGATAGATGACCTTATATCCAAGGCGAGCGCAGTTATTACCTGCTGCTATCTCCGCATCGGTGATATGAGATAGCAGCTTACTGCGCATCTGATATATGAGTTTCTTGGATAGCATTATTTATAATACTTTTTGAAATTTTCTTCGTTTGCGAAGTATTTGCCTGTAGTCGATGTTACTTCTTGCTTGAATTTTTCAACGCCATTAGCTAGTTTATTAAACTTATCTTTTGACATAGCACTCTTAATAATAGATACGAATGCTTCGTGCGCTTTATCTGTTACATTCGGCTTTAATAGGGCATTAAAAATGCTTCTATCATCGCTGAAATTTATATTTCCAGAGATATTTTCTCCATGATTTATCGCACTCATAATTTTCGTCACATCGTACGTTGTATTTTTGAGGAGTTGATGCAAATCTTGTTTATCATATTCACTCAAATTGCTTATAGCACTATTTGGCGAGTTTGTCTTCAAGACTATATTTTTATTTGCCCCCCCGATTGCGCTTTCCGCAAAGGTTCTGCTTGCGGCAGCATTTGCGCTGCTCACGGTTCTTGTACCGCCACTTGCCTTGCTCATAATCTTTATATTTTTTAAACGTTAAACTTATTTTTTCGATGCAAAAGTATTATTTATATGTCAGATATTGAGTACCTTTGCAATTTCTGTCTAAACTATTCATTCATCTTCTCCGCTCTCTTTCTTGCAAGTCGTTGAAGATGCTTGATGTGTCTTTTCTTCCTTTGCTCACGTTGTGCAGGTGTCAGCATCAAGTAAGCCTGCGTCTTAGTCATCACCTTGATGATAACATCTTGCACTTTCGAGATAATAAACTTCGGCGATTCACCCTTACGAATAAAGATGGGGTTGTATCGTTTGTGTGCCTCGTACCATTCCTTATCGTTTCCGCTCTCAATCTTTATCTCCACATCGTGATAATCGCCGACCTTGAAGGCGAGTGCCGTAAAGTCAGCACTCTTCTTCTTTCTGTACTTTTTGCAGATATGAGGGTCATATCCATTCTCCTTTAACCACTCATATACTTTCGTTAGTTTCGTCTCGTTCTTCATCTTAGCTCAATTTTAAGTTTGTACTTATCCTTTGGCTGATTCTCAGCCGTTCCACATAACATCAAATCTCGTATCATAACGAATACACCATCATACAATGCTCTATCGACATATCTATTCGCATCGCCCTTATCGCTTTTCTGCTCTTGATAGACCGATAGCGTCTTATCATCTGTATCTCTAACGATTACGCCATTATCAGCAAGCTCAAATTCAAAATGTAGTGTCACCATTTCCCAGTTGTTTTAATTGTTCCTTAATCTTCATATACTCTCCGTTAGCCATAGAATCAACGATTTCATTGTACTTATCGCCATTATGACCTCTGACCCACTCAAAGCTGACTTCCTTTCCCTCAGCTACCTCACGATATTTCAGAATCAAGTCTTTGTTCTTAGTATCGTCTTTCAGTCGCTTTCTCTCGGAGAAGGAAAAGATGGAATACCTCGAATCTGTGTAGATGTTCACCTTTGTGCCCTTTGGGCAGAAGTTGACGGCACTGATGATAGCAAGCATCTCAGCACGATTGTTGGTCGTATTCTTCAATGCTTGACTGCGGCGCACAACTTCCTCGTCATTATGCAACACAAGATAAGCCGCCCCTCCCTCGTGGTTAGGGGATAGGTTATTGCAACTGCCATCCGTATAGCAGTCGTAAACGTCTCGCTCAATAGAGCCTTTGATGTAGTTTTTTAATGCCTCTGTCATATTCGTATCTCCGATTTTATAATTTTTATAATCTATATTGTACCATGTATAGTGAAGCGAAGCGGAACGATTATTTTGAGCCTTTATTATCCTTATTGATATATTTATATAAAGGGTACGAAGTACCCCCTACAACCTCATAGGTATTAGCCTTCACCTTGTAGGCATAGTTTCTTGTAGTGAAGGTGTACCCCTCCAGAGGGTAGTAGTTGATATTTTTATAAAAAACTGCCTTGAAGTGATTTTGTTGGATAATAAAATCGTGCGAAACCGCAAATCTTACATAATCGAAAGCGGATTTCACCGAGACGCCCAGCTTCTTCGCAATCTTCTTGTATGATATTCCAAGCTCACGGTACTTGAATCCCTTCGCATACTTCCTAATCATCGCCTTAGCACGCTTTACGACTTTGAGGTCGTTAGAGTACTTGGCATCGAGAAATGCACGCTTGATAAATTCCTTCCTTTGCTGTAGAATACATATAAGGATAGCAAAGAGGGCTTTCTCCACCTCTGCCAAACTATCGTATGAAACCTTGTCTAATCTCTTATTTCTCTCATAATGTTTTGACGTGATTGATTTGAAGATAAGGGTGTCAGCCTTAATCTCCATAAGACCTCTTTGTTTCAAGGTTCTCAATCTTTGCTTAATGGTGGAGGCGTGAACGCCAGTTATCATCGAAAGTTTTCTGATTGAGTAGCCTCTTAGCTCGTTAGAGCCAGTCTTTGCGTGATAAAGAAGTACAAAAGCAATGGCTTTCAGAAACCTCTTGTCTCCGAACATCCCTATTGCTATCTTATTTCTGAGTTTCTTTATCATATAAGTTTGAATCAAATAAAAAGCCGAACGAAAGAAATGTGTGGCTTTCTAACGTTTGGCTACTTTATAGTATATTTTGAACCCTACCCATTCTGGTTGGGCAAATATTTCTTTTTATGGAATCCACACTTTCCTCTTCACACCGCAAAATTAATAAGAAATTCTTAATTATTCTTTTAAAATCTATTAAAAAATAATAGAAAATTATTAATAAATTAAAAATGCTTATTAGAAAGTTTGGTAGGTTAAAAAGAAATTATTAATTTTGCGGTGTAAAACTTAATAAAATAAGAGTTTTTACAAGGCAAAAGTATTAATAAATTAAAAATAAGGAGATACAACAATGATTAAAGATTTAGTAAACGATTCGGCTCTAAAATATATCCTATCAGATATAGAGCTTACTTGCAAGAGACTTGGTATCAACGCTAAATTCTCTATCAAGACAGAGAAAGATTACAGTGGAAAGCCTTATGAATTGATTGAGAGCACAAGTTTTCAAACTATGCCGATGCTTTTTAAGGAAATTCATATCGAGGGCAATATCACCGCAATGAGCACTACGGGAAGTATCAGAGTTATCGCAATTCTTGAATATCGTTATAAGACTTTCGAGAGCGGATATAATGGATGCGCTCTCGGCAAAGTCATCTATGAGGTAGATAATATGTATGATGGGAAGCGACCTGAGAATGCTCATATGTATATCGAGAAAATAAAGTCAATCAATATTTAACAACATAAATAGGAGATACATAATTTATGAAAAGAAAAAATATGAATCAGCAAAATCTTACAGAAGAGGAGATTAAGGAAGCAGCAGGGGCATTCTTGTATGCTAGCTTAGGAATGATATTGGTGTATGCTATTATTTGGCTCGCATACTAGAAAGGAGGCAGATATGGAGATAGTTACAACAATGACTAAGTTCCGTTGCCAAAAGAAGGCAATGACTAAGCAAACACAAAGCGCACAGATATTTCTCTTCGATACCGCAGAAGGCAAGGTCAAGGTATTCGTGCCAAAGTCAAAATTGATTATCAAGAAGGATGCCACATCTGATAAACACAATCTTTGCATTATGCCCAAATGGACATTCAATAAGACAAAGAACCTAGCAGAGCACGTTGAGATTATCGGTGAGACGCAGCATCTTGACGTAATCAATGATATTGAAGATTAAGGAATTTATAATTTAACAAACATATTTATTTAATAATTAAAAAAATAGGAGATACAACAATGAACGCAATGAACGTAATGATGGGTGGCGCACAGCCAAAGGCAGAGGTAATGGTAGCAGACAAGATGCCAGAGTTGAAGAGTATGAATGATAATCAGTTCTTGGACTTTGAGACTTCTAAGGTACAGATTCTTACCCTTGAACAGTTGAAGCGCACCGAGAAGGAGAATGATGTGTACGGAAATCCTTTGAAGGGTATGTATCACTTCGATGTCATCGACAAGGTGCAAGAAATGTGTGCTGCCCACGGTTATAAGGCAGAGATTTATGACCTTTTTGCCGCCAATAACAAAGACCGCAATACGCCAGGAGTTACCCGATTGCCTGAGAAAGAAGCGGTGATAGGTGATAGAGCGGTAGAGGCGCATATCCTTCGCCGAGTGTATTGCAATATACGTCTGCGTGATTTCGATGCTGGCAGTGGAAATGATGAGATTACGACCAATATGGCAATCTCGTATCACCAGAAAGGCATTCAGCTTGGAATTGGCAGGAATGTAGTTATATGCCATAATCAAACGATGCTCGCAGCAGAGCAATATGGCGCAACATATTCCGATATGAAGAGACCTTCATACAAGCTCGATGAACTGCTTGCGATGGCTGATATGTGGCTCACAAATCTTCGCCAAATCGTTGCTGATGATGACGAGAAAATTGCGAGAATGAAGGAACGTCAGATACAGGCACAGGAAATGTTCACCATCATAGGTATGCTGACAACGCTCCGTGTGGCTTCTGAGACCAAGCACAAGGAAATCCGCAACAGCCAGACCATTCCGCTCAATCAGGCGCAGATTGGTCGATTGACTGAGAAGATGATGCTCACCTATCACGAGCAGGGCAGCGTTTCCGCTTGGGACTTGTACAATGCTTGTACTGATATGTATAAGCCAGTGTCACTCGACCAGCCGATGATTCTTTCTCAGAACTTGGCTATGAGCAACTTCATTCAGTCAAACCTTCTTTAGATTTTACGGTTGAAGAATAGATAAAATATTTGCAGAGAGCCACAAGGTTGCCGTGAGGCAATGGCTCTCACTCTAAAATGTTATATAGGTTAAACTCATAAATGGTATATTGTGTAGCCTCACGGCGGTGGGGCAATATCCCAAGGCAATCAATCGTACATGGAGTGCGTGGGCTGTATAGGTCGTGATACCGATATTATTCTTATCATGTTATCTAGTGACCAATCTTAATAGATAAAACATTCAAAAATAGATTGTTGGTTATTTACAAATGTATGCGTAGATACTCCGCACCAAGCAGTCCTTAATAAGCGGAGGTTGATATGGGTTCGAGTCCATGCCTTGGGGCAAGTATAAGTTTTTAAATATAAACAATATGGCAAATTTCAATGCAAAGATTAACTTGATGAAGCTCAAAAGAGCTGGCATTATGTCGATTCAAGGAAGAGGTGAGACCTTGCGATGCTTGGTTATCCCAGTTGAGGAGAATCATCTTTTTATCAGCTCGGATGAGCAGAATAAACCAAAGGCGGCGTACCTTGACTTGACGGCTTGGGAGTTGAGAAATCCCAAATATGATGAGACGCACATGATTAAGCAGTCTCTCCCGAAGGAGGTGCGTGAGCAGATGAGTGATGAGGAGTTGAAGGCTCAGCCAATCATCGGCGGTCTGAAACCATTTGAGAGTGAGCAGCAGAATGCAGCAGGCTCTTGTGATGCACCTTTCGCTCAGGTGAGTGACTATAACGATTTGCCATTCTGAGTGAATGAACTGATTGAGAAATTGAATTTAAAAATAGTATTAGATTATTAAGATATGAGAAGTAGAAGTAGTGTATGGTTTGAGACTGGCATCCGTTACCGCAAGACTCAGTCGGACGGAACGGAGAAGGCTGTAACCGAGAAATATGTGGTTGATGCCCTTAGCTTCACTGAGGCAGAAAGCGCAATCATCGAGGAAATGTCCGTTTATATTTCTGACGAGTTTAAGGTTAAGTCAGTGGCGCAAGCGCCTTATGGCGAGGTCTTTTTTAGTGATAAGGATGATGATGATAAGTGGTACAAGGCTAAGTTGCAATTCATCACCATTGATGATAAGACCGAGAAGGAGAAGCGAACCAACGTAACCTACCTTATTCAGGCAAAGTCAATGGCTCGTGCCCTCCACAATATTGACGAGGCGATGGGCAAGACGATGATTGATTATGATGTTGTCGGCTTGAATGAAACCAAAATTTTCGATGTCTTTGAGCATAAGGCAAAGGAGGTAGCAACAGAGAGTGATAAAGAGAAGTCTAACGAAGAAGGAAAGGAGGAGTAAGCTATGGGGCGACCAAAGAAGAATGCCGATGAGCAACCTTTGAACTTGGAAGGCGATAAATTGTTTAATGAGCAACAGAAAGTCGCAGAGAGCGGCGAAAATACGGCTCATAATGAAAATGATGAGCAGTTGCAAGAAGAAGTTGAGTATGTAATGCCTATCTCGCTTGAATCTTGGGCAGAAGCTACTCTTGATGATGATGGCGCATATATCATCAGTTTTTCGCAAGACGTTGAGCTGTATGAAGGTCGCTTGCTGCTAAAAACAGGTATCTATATCAAGGATGGCTGGGTTGGCTTCATCAGTCCAATCCAGGATAATGCCTATAACGGCTTGAAAACGGAGAACGGAACACGCCTTACCAATTCGGACGTTATCTGCATGAAGGCAAGCAAGAAGGTCAAGATTGTGCTCAATATCAGTGATAACGTCTTCATTCAGGAGCAAACCAACTTCGGAACGAGACCGAGAAGATTGAAGATACCTGCACATACGCCAGTGGCGAAACTTGTGCTTTTTAAACAATAATCAATCAGTGGGAGAGAGTTATATGTGCCGACCCTCTCCCGAATCTAAAAGGAGATACGCAGATATGAGGAGCAATACCCGAAGAAGTCAGCTCGACCATGAGCGTTATATGGCGCATCGTGAGGAGCGCAAGGCGAAGCAAAGGGAATACTACAAAGCCAACCGTAAACACTATCTATGGTTGGCGAGACAAAGGTATCTGATTTAAATTTTATATATATATGGCAAATAATAGTAATAATCTGGAGCAAATCAAGGAGCTCAATACGCAATATAAGATACTCCGAAAGGGCGGTATCGTCACGGAGGTAAGCCTAAAAACGAATGTGGCTGATTTTCCAGTGCGCAACCCAAGCATCATTACAAAGGTGCTTGATTTACTTATTAGTGAATCTCAAAAACAGATAGAAAGTGAGGTGAAAAAATGACAGAGGAGAAAGTAAAGAAGAAACGTAAGAGTAGGGCGAAACGAGTAGTCATCGTTAAGTTCTTTGATAAGGGCAAGGGAGAGATATTCCATACCTGCCCAGAGATATACTTAAAGTATAGCAAGGAGAAGGTGGGCATTGGCTTGCAAGCCTTGTGGAATGCGCTCGCCAAGGGCGGCTTCTATGAGAATAAGAAATGCGCCATCTATTATCAGATGACGGCACAACTTAAACCTTCGGTATGGGAGTAGTTCGGAAGCAGAATGAGCACGGAGGTTTTGCGCTAGTCTATCCGCATTCGATTGATGCTGAGTTATTGAGGATGTATGCTCAGGGCATGACCGTGATAGGTATCAGCAAGAAAATGGGTATCTCATATTACACCGTCCGAAAACGTCTTGTTGAGCAAGGTGCTACTCCATCTAACTCACGGCGCATACAAGGCAAGGTCGGTTTCAGAACCAATGGAAGATGCATTGATTGGTCGGATGATATGATTAGAAAACTCATTGAACTTTATCCAAACCATACAAATGCCGATATTGCTGAGCATCTTGGGCTGATTGCCGATAACGTTAAGAAGAAAGCAATGCTCTTGGGGCTTCGCAAGGATAAGGAATGGCTCAAAAAGAAGCGCATTGAAAGCGTCCAATGGGCGACATATAAATCTAAGAAAAGTCCGAATCGCAAGGTCTTTCAAAAAGGAAACACTTACAGCAAGCCATACCAGTTCAAGAAGGGCAGGGTTTACGATAAGGAATTCTTCGAGAAGTACAAAAGAGGAGAGGTAACCTTTCCTTAATTATCAATCGTTAAATACAGAAAATGAAACAGAAAATTATGTATTGGTTCAGCACTCACTGCGGTTTTATCTGCTGTTGCCTGCTGCTTTGTTTTGTTGTCGCTGATGTAATCAAAGGTGATTATCATTCAATTATCCTTATAATTCCATTTCTTGTTACTTGGGCGATGTACGCACAGAAGGAGAAGAAATGCGAATATGCAAGGCAGAGATTGCAAGAGGCTGATGATTTCGCAAATGATATGAAAGGCATGTTAGATGAGCTTGAAAAGCTAATCAATGAAGCGGCTCTTGAAACTGAGAAGTATATCATCGCATCTAAGGTGTATCTCCACAGATGGCTGCGTGAGAAAAATAAGGTGATGTTCTGTAAATTCAGAACGAGCGCAACCAATTTTGAGAAGAGAGATAGATACCTATCTTTCGTGATTGAGATATTTGAAAAGGAATATAAAGATAAATTTGGCAGTGAAGTATGAAAGATATAGAGCTATTCAATGATTCTTTTCAGAATTATAAGGTGTATGGAATACCGAAAGCGCAACTCATCCTTACGGACGTTCCATATGTACTTGGCAAAAATGCCTACGCTTCCAATCCATCTTGGTACGTAGGGGGAGATAATAAGAACGGAGAAAGTGAGCTTGCTGGCAAGCAATTTTTCTCTTCTGATAGTGAGTTTCGCCCTGCTGAGTTTATGCACTTTTGTTCCAAGATGCTTGTAAAAGAACCAAAAGAATCAGGCAAATCACCTTGTATGATTCTATTCTGCGAATATGAACAACAGTTTCAGTTTATTCAGCTTGGAAGAAAATACGGATTGATGCACTATATTCCTTTGGTATTTAGAAAGAATTTCTCAGCGCAAGTGCTGAAAGCGAATATGAAGGTGGTTGGCAACTGTGAATATGGCTTGATACTTTATCGTGACAAACTGCCTAAATTCAATAATGATGGTCAGATGATATTCAATTGCTTTGACTGGGTTAGAGATACGCAAACTCCGAAAGTTCATCCTACACAAAAACCAGTGCCTCTTCTTGAACGACTGATAGAGATATTTACGGATAAAGGAGATGTTGTAATCGACCCTTGCGCAGGCAGTGGAAGTACTCTTAGAGCAGCCATGAATATTGGTCGCAAGGCGTATGGGTTCGAGGTAAATAAAGAATTTTGCAAAGGTGCAAAAGAAAAAGTTTTATCTAAAATTCAACCTCGTTTATTTTAAAATATGAAATATGATGAGTTTTTAAAGCGAGAGGTGGCGAAGAAAACCGCCTCTCATCCTCAGCATAAGGAATCACAGATACAGCGGCAGATGGTGGCTTGGTTCAGATTACAATATTCGAAGTTCATCATTGCCGCCGTACCTAACGGAGGTTTCCGCAATAAGTTAGAGGCAAGCATCATGAAGGCTGAGGGTGTACTGGCTGGCTTCTCAGACCTTATCATAATAGCCGATGGAAATGTGCTATTTGTAGAGGTAAAGACCGCCAAGGGGTATCAGTCTGACCTACAAAAGGAGTTTCAAGCCAACGTTGAGCGTATGGGGTTTCAGTATAGTGTATGCCGCTCTTTGCAAGATTTTCAGTTAACCTTTGAAAAGTGGCTGAAAAGCAAATTTTCTGTGTAAAATCCTAGAAATCAATAGGTAGAATATTAAAATCTATTAAAACAATAAAGA
>ERZ1026868.216-NODE-216-length-44253-cov-8.217363_pt1 | contig 44253 bp, 50 predicted proteins | sample MGYA00380164_ERZ1026868 | MGnify/ENA primary metagenome ERZ1026868 (study PRJEB33269, sample SAMEA4719800) | human gut metagenome | biome: human-associated habitat; feature: organic feature; material: feces | place: Cameroon | collected 2013-10 ...
CGAAGGGAGAGGCATGCTGCCCCTCCCTCGCCCTCCCCTGCTCACGTTCCGTCGCTGTACTGTACTCACAACGTTAAACTTATGAGCAGGACTGAAGGGCTGTACTGCTAAACGAAGCCTGTCCGTCATGAATCCTCGACTTTCATCAGATTGATGATACACGACATCTCCAATAAATTGTTGATGAGCATTAGCTACGAAAGTCAAGGCTCCATGACTCTTGTGAATCAAAGGCGTAAAAGAGCCTAAAGATTCAGGAGTGTACTCATTCCGAAGTACTAACAGGTGCCTAAAGATCGAGGCTTGCACTAGACCCGAGGTACTCAGTGCCTAAAGGTCGACGCTTGTACTCGATCCGAAGTACATAGTGCCTAAAGATCAGGGCTTGAACTTAAAGCCGAGATACTCGGTGCCTAAAGATCTACGCTGTACTTACAGCGGAGATCATAGTGCCTAAAGTACAAGGCTGTACTAAGGCCTTGGCTTGTAGTGCCTAAAGATCGAAGGTACACATACACCAGAACCCAGAGTGCCTAAAGTTCTAGAACGTACTAGATCCTACGTGGGAGCTAGTACCTAAAGAACAGGTAGGCACTACGCCGAGAGACATAGTGCCTAAAGGTCGAGGATACACTATAGCCGACGCCCTAGGACAGTGCCTAAAGATCAAGGTTAAACTGCTGCCATGGACTTAGCCGCCCTTCAGGCGGCATAGGGACCGTTCCACGTCCCTACGACCCTATGGCTTGTAGAACAGTGCCTAAAGAAAAAGGATACTACTACGCCGAGGCAAGAAGTGCCTAAAGTTCGAGGACTGTAGACACTCCGACGCTGATACTCGCCCTTCAGGCGAGAAAGGGGCCGTTCCACGCCCCTTTCGATCCCCTTGGCCTATAGCACGCGAGAGCTGTACTGCTTAGCAGCGGTAAACTTACGCAGAGGGCTTGCCCTTCAAAAGGCAACGCCGTAACCAAGGCCAAGGCTTGGGGTGTACTCACAAGCGTAATCTTCATTTACAACACCTACCCTTATCAAGAGGACAACATGTACAAACTAACCGCCAACATGTATGAACGCGTCAAGGCAACGTATGGTGAAGATGTCGCTAACGACATCAACGACGCCCTTCGAAACCCCGCAGGAATCGAAAACGAAAACGGTACCTGCGTGACGGTCAGCGTTAACCTCGGCTGTCGAGACAAGATTGTGTGTCTTGACTCAGCAACCTTCATCTTTGACAAGATGGACGAGGTCATAGACCTCAAACCGCCTCGAATGCTGGAGTGGTACATCCCCAAGGATATCTTCATGGGCCACCTTGAAGAGAAGACTGTCGTCTTCTTACACAAGAGTGGTAACAGCTACTACGGCAAAGTGGACTGCATTGACTATGAAGATGAGTCCATTCATCTTGAAAACGATGAATGGTATTGGATGCAGGATATAACCAAGATCATGGTTATCAAGTAAGAATGAACAGAATTCATTCTGCAGGTAGCTCAACGGATAGAGCATAGGTCTTCTAAACCTACGATAGGGGTTCAATTCCCCTCCTGCGGTCCAGAGTTGGAAGTACAGTTCAAGGGACTACCCATGGGCTGTACTTGCAATGCGATGGTGAGATCCATCGCGTGGTCTAGCGCAAGACCCAAAGCAAAAGCCAGAGTAACTCAGCTGTAAGAAAACGAGTTGGTGAACACCACCTGAGCGCTTCGTGCAGAAACCCCCGTTAATGGTCTCGTTGCTCCACGTATAGGCAGAGCTTGGAACTCTGAAACTCACCACGCTGTGATGCCGCTCCATCACCCTTCATAAGATGAGGTAGAATCTTACGCGAGGTCATGCGTTAAACGACTAGGAAGGGATTCTAGATACCTTCCGGACTACACTCAGGCCAGAGCGTAGTCCTATGGATCAGTCCATAGGTCTACGTTTTGGGTATAACCAAGGAGATTACCATGAAACACCTCAAGGAGCAGTCAAAGACGCTCATTAAGGCAATTGTCCTGCTCCATGCGGACATCATCGAAGTTCCAGACGACGCATGGGACGAGATCTTCCAGAACATAGAAGAAGCCTTCGCTGCACACACCAGTGACAAACCCTGCAGGTTTGATATCAAGAACCCCAAGGGACTGGCATACAGCGTGTACTTCGATTCCAACATGTTTGAGTAATCAAGGAGATTACCATGAAATACAAACTCACCGCAACTGCTCAGAAGTGCTTGGTTGCAATGGCACCCAAGATGCCTCCCCGATGGACTGACGAAGGTCATGCCATGTGGGAAAGGGTCTTTAGGGAGATTGAAACCAGATACCAAGAAGCAAAGGAGCGTGGTGCTACGCCGAAATACATCTTCCTGAAGGGCACCATCAGTGAAGCCATGGATGTGGGAATCTGTCTACTCGACAGTATGTTCGTTGAAGCCCTCATCCCCGTCAAGGGGCAGTGGTATCCCATGTCCGAACGCCAAAGGCTGTACCTTGAACCCGATGACATCGTGTGGTACAACGTATGGTATGCAGAGCCTGACAAGGGCTACTACGTATCCAAGTACCCGTCAGGCGGAAACAAACGAACTACGCACTTCTGCGTGGTGAATGCTCTTCAAGAACCCGAAGCAACCAAGGAAGAAAAGCAGAATGACAATTAGTGAACTGATCGAACTCCTTCAGGAAATTAAGGAAAAGGAAGGCGACCTAGGTGTCGCCTATGTATACAACGATGGCGGCTACCCCATGATGGGAGAGGAATACGTCGGGGGAGTCGAAGTTCGACATACCCAGTACGGCGACAAGGCCGCCGTACTCTGGTAATCAAGAAGGAGGAGAATCATGAATCTCCAGAACATGACAATCATACGCCCTGATTGGGAAACTCAAGCCTTCTGCTTGTTGTACGACGGGAGGTACATCCTCGTGTCGTACGACACTGCAATCTGCTGTGTACACGACGATGGTAAAGCCATCATCGTTGAGTTCAACCCATGTTATAGGCAGAGCGTAACCACGAGCAGACACTTCAGGTGGTTTATGAGAACCATTCCGTATTATATGTTGCGGAAGATGCAAGAATTCCCTAAAGGCAAGATGCGTAGCACAAGGGAATTCATGGACTACTTTGGTACAAGAACTGAAATCCCGTATGAAGAAACACGGACCTCATGAAATTGAAATTACTTGGTTGGGCGGATACACCTTGGGCAGTATCCAAGGTGAAGCCCATTCCAAGTACGGTGATGTGTATATTGACATCACCAAACGTGGAGCCAGTACATGGGTATTAGACATCTACAAAGATGAATACGAACTCATTGCGACATGGTATATCAATAACCAAGAACTAAGGAGCATGCTTATGTATGTTCAGGTAAACAATCACTCTGAAGATGAATCCGAAATGTACGGTGAAGTCTACAGCATCGGAGACAACCAGAAAATCTGTGCGTTCAAGTGGACGCTCAGCGACGGCGTGGTGTGGACGGATCCCGCAGGTCTGTGGGGTACCAGCATCGTGGATTTCATTGACGAAGAATGCACGGGGATGTACTATGAATCGTTGCCTTAAGAACAAACGTGTAAATAAAAACAAGCGTAACCAAGACAAGGAGATCCAAGGCTACATCTTCGGACAGAAGCGCGATTGGAAGAAACTCCAGAGAGGTAAGCCTCGCTATGGCTGTACTGCCACTCTGCAGTTGGTAAGCGCCTTTGTCTTTGGCGATCCCTACTACTTTACCAAGACTCCCTCTTCGATTATGTGGGAGAACCTTCAGCATGAAGTAATCATTGGGACCATCGACAAGAAGAATGGACTCCATGTGAGTTCCTCTATTCATGCGGCATGCGCTCCCGTTGAGTACAACGCATACAAGGTGTTGGTTGAGATTTGTAGTACGCAGATCATCAACAACGATGGAACCAAGGAGTACATGACCACTCGTGTTACTGCCGATGATGATCAGAACGATCTCCTCATGGCACCCATGAGTTTTGTGTACAGAATCTGTGACAATTTGGTAAAAGCAAGAGCTAAAGGATGGAGACCGAAGAGTGGCTACAAGAAGCACAGAGACTTCCTGTAGGTAGTTCTAAACGGATCTATCATGGTGCAGAGAGGCGCCCTAATCTCGTAGTAAGGAACCTACCAGATAAATGGACAGCCTACTGCTTTGCGTGTAAGGAGTACGCAGAGGTACGTAAGTCCTACGTTAGGATCGAAGAGGAGCAGTCAATCATTAACCAAGATCAGGTTAACACGACAGGACTGTACAGCCTGACTGATCCTCGTGTACCTCTGCGTCGCATTGTTTATTTCCTTCACACCAAGCACATGAATCTATCGCTAATACAACCTTACAACCCTAGATGGGATGCAAGGCGAAAACGATTAACCATAGACCTGCCAGATGGCAGACTTGGTCGAGACATTTATGGAACCAATCCTGCCAAGTGGTACGTGTATTGGAACTCTGTGCAGTACGGATCCGCATTCGGAACCAATGAGCTAACAGCACAGAACATCATCCTCACAGAGGACATGTTCAGTGCAATCAAGGCTCAGAGATTCCTGCCCGATACGCAGTGCATAGCGCTCCTAGGAACAGCCCTTACAAGGGGCTTAGAACAGGCTCTATTGCGTTGCAAGCCTCGGATGGTACATCTTATGCTAGACGGGGATGAGACGGGCTACAAAGGCTCCTATAACCTCCTACGGCGTCTTAAACTCCTAGGGATTCCCTGCGTCATGCAGAACCCTGAGAAAGGCGACCCCAAGGATCAATGTAGAGAGTGGTTTGAAACTAAACGAAAGGAGGCTACATGATTGACATCGTGCTTCTTAAGGCACTGTCAAGCAAGAAGCATTTCACAGCAACGTACAAGAACCTACCACAAGAGATGTTGGATCCTGTAACCAACAGGATCCTGTATCTCTATGGCTTGTACTTCGTAACTTATCCTGATCATGAAGAGATCAATCATGAAGCGTTGATCTCATACATTGATTTTAAGGTAAGAGATGCAACCAAGCGTGAAGAGATTCATGCTGTGCTAAACACAGTACAGAAGACTGAGATTCCTCCAGAGGTTCTAGAGAACACTCAGAACCAGATCGAGGAGCTGGCATTCAGTGGTAAGCTCGGTGCAATGCTGACGAAATACAACGCAGGTGAGGACATTGATCTCACCTATGAGGTGTCTGTACTTGCAACCCAAACAAGAGAAAGAATGTCTGTGCTTGGCTCCAAGAAGTGGGCTGACGAAGACATTCTGAAATACCTAGAGGAAGATGCTGATGACAGTGGACTTCAATTCACGACTTTCGATATTCTTCACGATAATCTTAAAGGCTTACATAGCGGGCACAACGTGGCTGTGGTTGCACCTACTGACAAGGGGAAGACCTCTCTACTCTGTAGACTGGCAGTTGACTTTGCGATTCAAGCCAAAGACCTCGAAGAATACAAAGACTCCTGCATTCTGTACCTTGTCAACGAAGGGTTAGCTGAGACTATCACGCCCAGAATTTACTGCACGGCGTGTAATTGCACGAGAGACACAGCCCTTGCTATGGCTAGGGAAGGCAAGCTCGTACCTGCCTATGAAAAGATCGTAGGCAAGAGAGATGCTATTCGACTTGTGAACATTCATGGTATGAACGTATCTCAAGTAGCCAAGATCATTGAAGCTCATAAACCGTACATGGTGATTACCGACATGACGGGTAGAATTCGTGCTAATGGTAACTCCAAGGGCATGAACGAGCTTCAGGAACTTGAAGAAGTATGGAACAGTATGCGAGAGCTCAGTGCCATGCTGAAGTTCATTCACATCGGTACCATTCAGGTATCCGCCGAAGGCATGGATCAGTTGTATCCGCCTTTAACTGCTATGCAGTGGTCCAAGGTTGGTATTCAAACAACGCTTGATTTGTGCATTATGGTAGGCGCACACCAGAATCCTGAGCAAGGACTAGAAGATCTCAGAGGTATTAGTACCCCCAAGAACAAGCTCAGTCGCTCAGGTAAACGCGCAGAGAACAAGTTCGAAGTAGTGTTCAATCCAGAACTTAATCAATGGAGATAGTATGATTCCAATCCCGCGATATACAATTGTTGACCTAGAAACGGAGAACCATGAATACTATGGCATGGTAGCTCCTCCTTTCTGTCCCGAAAACTACATTGTTGAAGCGGGATGGAAGAACAACCAAGGCCCCGTTGAATCCATGAGATTCAATAACAGGGAAGAGCAGAAGAACTCAGCATGGTTTGACTATGCTTTTGATAACGGAAAGCCTGATTCATTCTGTGAAGTCATGGTTGCTCATAATGCAACCTATGAATTGCATTGGTTCATGCACGACTACATGCCTAGTCTTATGCGATTCCTTCAGAATGGTGGTAAGATTTGGTGTACTCAATACGCCGAATATCTGCTTAGCCAACAGCAAGACTTGTATCCTGACTTGAATACCACGGCACCTAAGTACGGTGGTACGCCTAAAGTTGATGAAGTCAAGATTCTATGGGAACAAGGCGTTCTCACTTCAGAGATCGACCCTGATCTTCTGCATGAGTACCTGTGTTCAGATCATGGTGACGTAATCAACACTGAGAAGATCTTCCTTGGACAATGGGAAGAGGCTCAGAAGCGTGGTATGCTCAAGATGATTCAGTACAGAATGGATGCGCTTCTGTTCAATGCGTTCTGTACATTCTTCGGTATGCACATCGACATGAATGTTGCTGAGAAGAATCTCAAGGAACAAGAGGATCGACTGCAAGAACTCCACAATAAGGTCAATGCTCATCTTCCAAAGGATCTGCCCTTTGAATTCAAGTTCTCTTCAGACTACCACATGAGTGCTTGGTTGTTCGGTGGAACGCTCAAGTACAAAACCAAAGTGTCCTATGACCCGCCTAAATACGTCAAGAAGACGGTGTACAAGGACTCTGAGGGTGGATACACTAATGAGCCTACAGAAGGCTGTGTACGCTTTGCTAGCGGCAAGAACAAGGGACTCCCTAAACCGTTCAAGATCGACACGGATGAAGAACTTCTGAAGTGGGGTGAGAAGCTGTACACATTCGAAGGGCTAATGAACCTGAAGGATCTACCTCAAGAAATTTCTGATAAATTCATTGGTGAACGTCCTGAATTCGCAGGTAAGCGGTTTCAAGTAGACGGTACACCAGTCTTTAGCACTTCTGCGGATGCACTTGCAACCATAAAACGATATTGCAACGTGGTCGACGAATTGCTTGAGATTGCTCAGTTGGAGAAAGACAATGGAACGTACTATCGGCGGTACGAATACGACTCTGAAGGGAACGTTAAGAAGATTTCTGGAATGCTACAGTATGTTATTCCAGAATCATCCATCATTCACCATCAGCTTAATGCGTGCGCTTCTAGAACAGGCAGACTCTCAAGTTCGAGACCTAACCTCCAGAACTTACCTAGAGATGGTACAAGCAGAGTTAAAGAGATGTTCTCAAGTCGATTTGGAGAGCATGGAAGATGTGTTGAAGTCGACTATTCCGCCCTTGAAGTCGTAACACTAGCTGCTGCCAGTAATGACAAGAACTTGATTGAACAGCTTGAGAAAGGCACAGACATGCACTGCTATAGACTAGCAGGCGCATTGAATGAGTCTTATGAAGAAGTGTACAAGAAGTGTCATGAGGAGGATCATCCTGACCACAAGAAGTACAAAGAACTCAGAACGGCAATCAAACCAAGAGCCTTCGCTGCTCAGTACGGAGCCTCTGCAGGAGGTATCTCCTTTGCAACAGGCTGTACGCTACAAGAAGCAGAGAAGTTCCTCGAAACTGAAGCTAAGCTCTTTCCTGAGAGCAGAGCATTTAAGGACAAGGTTCGTTCAATGGTTGAACAGACAGGCTTGTTACCTGAAGCCATTGAGCGAGAACTTGATCCTGCGACAAATTCATGGTATGTATTCCGAAGGGGATACTACAAAGCGCCTGGAGGTACGGAATACTCCTTCAGGCAAAGAAAACAATGGAAGGATCACAAAGAAGTCCTAGACTACAAGGACACTGAGATCAGCAACTATCCTATCCAAGGCGAAGGTGCGTTCATCGTGCAGACAGCCTGTGCTAGGATCATTAGATGGTTGATTAAAGAGAACTTCTTTGATGGATCTATCCTACCGATTAACACTGTTCATGACGCCGTGTACATTGACTGTAAGACTGAAGACCTCGCTAGACGAGGAGGTAAGGCAGTAGCATGGATCATGGGCACTACACCTAAATACATTGCACAGAACATCCCAGCGTACAAGGCATGGATGTACGACGAAGTACCTTTCCCTGCTGTACCTGAAATGGGATACAACCTCTTTGACAAGACCCACGTAGAATAAGGACTAACTATGCTTTCCGCTATTAAGAACATTGCAAACGAAACCACGACTGACCTCGACATGAGTACCGCCTCCAAGGGCGGTGAGAAGTACCTGCTTCCTGTTGGTACTGCCCTTGGTCGACTTGTTGAGTACATTGAATTCGGCAAACAGCCGCAGGAATTCAAGGGTGAAAAGAAGGATCCCGCCATGGAGATCCAGATTGGCTTTGCCCTGTACGGTGAAGGCTATCAGAAGGAAGACGGCTCCCCGCGTATGATCAGTACGTACCGCATGAAGCTCTCGAACAATGAGAAGAGCAAGTCTTTCAAGCTCTTTAGCCGCATGAACGCCAAGAAGACTGCCAAGAATTTCGCACAGCTCCTTGGTGAGCCGTTCCTTGTGCCGATCATTCATAGCACGAATGGCAAGGGCACGTATGCTCGTATCGACCTTGACAACATTGGCTACGCCATTGATCCGATTCGTCGTACTGAGTATCCTGTCCCTATGCCTAACGAAGACGTTTATCGTGTCTTCCTGTGGAACCATCCGACGAAGGAGATGTGGGATTCGATCTACATTGAGAAGAACAACTTCCTTCAGGAGACGTGCCTCTCTGCTACTGACTATCCGAACAGCAAGCTCGAACAGCTTCTGAAGGGTTCTGTCCCTTCTCTTGAAGCCGCTCCTGAGAACTTCGACGAAGTGCCGTTCTAATGAAACTCAGGGATATACAAATCCCTGATACCGATCAATTCAAGCCTAGCATGGACCGTGTCCTCATCATGGATGGGGATGCGGCATGCTATGAGGCGGCTTCTAAGTACGTAAAGTTGGATACAGCTATTCGATGCGTACACATGAAGATTCTTGAAGCTATGTTTCTTACGAACTGCAAGAAGGCTAGAGTTCATATCACGCCTGCAAGTTGTTTGAAAGCAGGCAGAATGAACTTGATTGGTGTAAAGCCTTATCAGGGTAATCGTAAGGACAAGAAGAAGCCTGAGTTGTTGGAAGCTCTCAGGCAGAATATCTCGGCATTGCTCAATGACAAGAACATTGAGGTGTTTGCTCATTATGATATCGAGGCTGATGATGCAGTGGTTATCGACAGTTATTACTACCGCAACAAAGGACTTGTGTACAGTCCTGACAAAGATCTTAGAATGGTTGTGTATCCTCTGTATGATTTGGATACTGGCAGGGTTTGTACTATTGCTGACCCTTTTGGTCATATTAGCATCACCTGTACTGAGTCTGGCCTTCCTCATCCAAGGGGGCAAGGACTGAAATTCTTCTGGTGGCAGATGCTCATGGGAGATACTGCCGATAACATTCGAGGCTTGGATAAGTACCAAGGCAAGAACATCGGTATGAAGAAAGCCTATGAACTGCTGAAGCCTATTAAGGACGAAGTCACTGCGGCTATTGTAGTGCTCAGTGCATACAAGGAAATCAATCAGAATCCTCTTCCTGAAGCGAACATGCTGTGGCTTCTGCGTAATGAAGCAGACAGCTTTCAGAAGCATCTTGCGGAGCTTACTCCGAGTATGCCTCAAGAGCTTGTCCAATGGCTTAGAGATTGCTACAAAAGGAAGTGGAGGAAGGATTGAGAAAGATTAGTAGGTCCCAGCTCAGAGCATGGGCTATCGGACACATCAAGACTAAGCAGGGAGGACTGTGTCCTCTCTGCGGTAAGCCCATCTCTCTTCAGGTGATGGGTAATAAATCCGACTACGTGGTTGACCATGACCACGAGACGGGAGAAATTAGAGGCGTGCTGCATCGCTCATGCAATGCAGCTGAAGGTAAGGTAAGCAATGCAGCCGCCCGTTGGGGTGCCAAAAGCACCAAGTACAGCGATATCATCCCATGGTTGCACAGGATGCTTGATTACCTAGAGAACAACGAAGGTACTGGGATTATCTATCCCGACCATAAGACTCCTGAAGAACGTGAAGAACTCAGGAAACAACGCGCTAGAAAGGCGCAGGCATTACGCAAAGCAAGACAGGCTTTGCGTGCTAAGGAGAAACATGATTAAGGTAATTAAGAAGGATGGCACTGTAGAACCGTTTGATATGGAAAAGATCTTCAAGGCTATCGACAAGGCCAGCCAACGTGCTAACTGCAACATCCGTAGAGGCGACCATGAGCTTCTGGAGTCGTACATCACTTTTGAATGTGAGTCCAAAGGCAAGGACATTCCTACGTCTGAGATGCACGGCATCGTAATCAAGGCGCTGTATGCTTGTGACTACAAGGCTATTGGTGACGCATACAAGGAGTTCAGAGACTACAAGAACACGTATGCCAAGGCCTTTGAAAAGGTGAAGGATGATGCGGACACCGTTCTTCTTCTCGGAGATAGGGAGAATGCTAACTTTGATTCTTCGCTTATCAGTACGAAGGGTTCGCTCATCAAGGGGTACCTCACGAAAGAACTGTACAAGCAGTTCTATCTGAACAAGGAAGAGCTCCAAGCTACGAAGGAAGGCACGATCTATATCCATGATCTTCGAGACATGATTTTCAACAGCATCAATTGCTGTCTGTTCGATATGGGTAATGTCCTCAAGGGAGGATTCAGTATGTCCAATGTGGACTACACTGAGCCTACTAGCGTGCTCAGTGCGCTTCAGGTTATCGGTGACATCACGCTCGTCGCTACTGCACAGCAGTTCGGTGGGTTCACCATCCCGAGTATTGATAAGACGCTTCTTCCGTATGCCAGAAAGACTTACAATAACGCCTTCAAGAAGTATTTCGATACTTGTAATCTGGAGCATGACGAGGCAGATTCCATGGCTCGTGGCGAGCTCAAGCGGGAGCTTGAGCAGGGCTTCCAGTCTCTTGAGCTGAAGCTCAATACTGTGCCGTGTTCCAGAGGTGACTTCGCCTTCACCACTCTTACGTTCGGTGAATGGAGCAATGACCTCCCTGATCTCGACAAGGAGATCCTCCAGATGGTGTGTGAAACCATCCTTGAGATTCGCATGAAGGGGCATGGTCCGAAGGGTAAGCAGGTTGTGTTTCCCAAGCTCGTGTATCTATATGACTGGGAACAGCACAGTGGTGCTGAGCATGCTGAGGTGTTTGACAAGGCTGTTGAATGCTCCAGTAAGTGCATGTACCCTGACTACCTTGCAATCAACTCTGACTATGGTGCGGTGTCTGAAACCTACCGAGCATCGAATAAGCAGTGCGTGATTCATCCGATGGGTTGCAGGGCGTACCTAACGCCTTGGTACGATCTTGAAACCAATGAGTACGTGTCTGTTGGCCGATGCAACATCGGCGCTGTATCTCTGAATCTTCCTCTTATCTACAAGAAGGATCCTGAGAAGTTCTATGAGAACCTCACTGAGAACCTTGAACTTATTCGTAAGTTCTTCCAGAAGAGGTACGAAGCAGTTGCTGAAACGAAGGCATGCACGAACCCCATGGCATTCTGTCAGGGTGGATTCTACAAAGGGAATCTCAATCCTGATGATAAGATCGGTGACCTTACTCAGTATATGACTGCGAGCTTTGGTGTTACTGCCCTCTCAGAATTTGTTGAACTTCATGGTCTGAAGCTGAACTCTGCTCTTGGCAGAGACCTTGCAATCAAGGTTGTTGACTTCATCAATAAGAAGATCAATGAGTTCAAGGAAGAGGATGGCCACCTGTATGCTCTTTACGGTACTCCTGCCGAGTCCCTGTGTGGTACTCAGATGCAGCAGTATCATGACTATTGCAAAGCACACGGAGTTAAAGATGAATTCGAAGGAAGAAACTACTTCACAAACTCGTTCCACATCCACGTCGCAGAAGACATCTCGCCCGTCGAGAAACAAACGTGGGAATTCCCCCTGTTCCATAAGGTTCAGGGTGGGCACATCCAGTACATCAGAATTGATAACCCTGAGAATCTGAAGGCCGTCAAGGCTCTGATTATCAGGGGCATGTGCAACGGTTTCTATCAAGGTGTGAACTTTGATGCCGCAGTATGTGAAGACTGCGGTGAGCACTCCACTAATGTAGGCAAGCACTGTCCGCATTGTGGTTCCAACAACATCTCTGTCATCAGTCGTGTCTGTGGTTATTTGGGTTACTCCAATGTCAATGGACATTCTAGAATGAATGATGCCAAGATGGCAGAGATCAAAGACAGGGTAAGTATGTGATGGAATTGCTAGTTCAAAGCGCTATAACCTTACTCCTACTGGGATTTAATATATGCGCAGTGGGTCTAGTGGTATTTGTTTGCATACTCTGCTACAAATCTATTAAAGACTGCATAGAAGGGAAAGGATAATCTATGATCCGTAACGACGACAAGACTAAACTTAAAGAAGACATTCTTGAAAAGCTAGAAGAAGTTCAAAAGATGATTCGCGAATACACTGATGAGTATGATTGGCAAAACATGGATGACGATGTATGTGTCCCTCTCGGGGACGTTAGAGATATCTTCGCATTCGATCTCTTGTACGCTAACTGCTCTTGGTTGAAAGAAATCGCCGAAGAAACCCTTTAACTAACTAAGGAAAGACCCTACAATGACTATCCCTAAGAAGTACACTAGCGTTACCCGTATTGGTGTTAACGCTGAATTCGAAGCCTACCCCACCTGTAAGGGACACGTGGACTTTGCAACCTTCAATTTCCCGAGCATTCGCTCCTTCGTTGCTTGGGTGAATGACCATAACAGCCACATCGCTTTCGTTGTGGTTAAGGATCCTAAGAAGACTTCGGCTGATATTTACACGGAGTGTTGGTCCCGAACGTTCATCTCGCCTCATATCAAGCGAGGTTGTACGTGCCACGTGACCATCAGGCTTGACTGTGGAGCTGTCGGACGGCTTACGTTCCATAAGAGTGAGTAATGAATTACTCTGGACTCAACCTATGCGATACCGCTAACGGGCCGGGGGTCCGCGTATCCCTGTTCGTTAGCGGATGCTCCTTGCATTGCAAGGGGTGTTTCAACCAAGAGGCTTGGGATCCGTGCTATGGACAACTCTTCTGTTCCCATACGCTCGGCATCATCCTAGAGGCGCTTAAAGCCCCTCACATTGAGGGGCTGAGCATCCTTGGGGGCGACCCCATGGAGAAGTACAATCGACCCAAGGTAGGGCTTGTATGCGCCTCTGTGAAGGCCTTGTACCCCGACAAGAGTATTTGGCTTTGGACTGGTCGTAAGTTCGACGAGATCAAATACTATGATCATATCTTGGATTACATTGATGTGCTCATCTGTAATCCGTTTATCGAACATCTTAAATGTAAAGGAAAATACTATGGAAGCTCAAACCAATGTGCTTATCGGAAATCTCCAGATGGAACTTTTGAACTGGTTTCTGAAAACGCACTATAGCAAAGGGAATAACTCCAAGCTGTACAAGGATTACGCAATCCTGTATAGCAAGTGTATTGCTGAAGAGTTCAAGGAGTTTCTTGAGGAGCCTGTTGGTACCCCTAACGAAATGAAGGAGCTGTGCGATCTTATCTGGGTGTGCATGCAGTACGCCAATGCTTGTGGCTATAACCTTGAAGCAGGCATGCGTGAACTGCTTAAGGAGTATTCCAGTAAGTTCTATGACAGTAATGGTAACTACAATCCCACCTTCCGATCGGATGGTAAGCTCCTGAAGGGAGCAGGTTTCAAGAAGGCAGATTTCAACAAGTTCTTCGAGGATAAGCATGAAGATCAGTGATATCTCTGTTGAGTACATGGATCACATGGGCAGTGATTGCACCATTGTGAATGCCGCTCGTGTCTCCTTTAACAAGGAGATCAAGGTTATGAGCCTCAGTGATGTGAAGCTCCTGCAGTACCTAGCCAAGCACAGGCACTGGTCCCCGTTTGCTCATACGAGCATTCAGTTCAGGTGCAAGGCGCCTATCTTCCTTGCTCGACAGCTTGTTAAGCATCAGGTCGGCGGTGTGTGGAACGAGGTGTCTCGTCGATACGTAGACTCTGCACCTGAGTTCTACATCCCGCAGGTTGTGCATAAGTACCCTCAGAATGCTAAGCAGGGTTGTGGTGAAGAGCACTTCTTCTCTGAGTATTTCGTAGGAGAAATTCTCGCAGTGACGAAAGACGCAGATTCTGAATACAAGCGACTCATCGTAGAAGGTATCGCTCCCGAAGAAGCGCGTATGGTTCTTCCTCTGAACACCATGACCGAATGGATCTGGACTGGATCTCTGATGTTCTGGTACCGAGTGTGGAGTCTGAGGCATGATCCTCATGCGCAGTCTGCCGCACGAGAGTTCGCTGATCTTCTGTACAAGGCTATTCCTGATGACTTCAAGGAAAGTATGCAGAGTTTGGTTGATTATTATGGAGATGCGTGATGCGTAAGAAGATTACTAAGTTCCCTAGCAAAGTTCTTAACCAATTGCTCTACAAAGAGCAGGTTATTGCTGATGGGTACTACCTTCAGTACGTTATGAATGAAAGGGTGGATGATGAAGCCTCTGGAGAGCACCGCTGGTACTACCTGTTCAAAGATGTACAAGAAGACAAGTTCTACCTTGCAATGTATTTTGAACACGATGATATCTCTGGGTTCTTCCCCTTTGATGGGAAGGGCATGATTGAATGTCGTGATGTAAGTATTATTGGTATTTTAAATCGTTGAGATTACTATGGAAGAAAACTACATCGTACTTAATAAGTGGGAACTTGACGCTCTTATTGGTAATTCAGGATGTGTAGCGGTGAATGACAAGCAGTATTATAGGGATGAGATTAAAATTCTCAGTGCTTCGGGCTTTACCCGTGATTGCGCTTGTGTATTCTTTGATGCAACTGCAGATGAGCCCATCTACTACATCGTTTGCTACACGTATGATGCGTACAATGATGAGAATATCATCAGAGCACCTGTGTGGAATTCGAAGCCTGAGAGTTGCTTTATTTACTACAAGATCCGTAAGGCTAACTCTCGTCAGATTACAGAATACTATTAAAAGGATTGGTTATGCTTTATAAAGATGTGCCTTATGAAGGCGAAGAAGATTACTACGGTGATGAGCCGTATGACGAGGTGTATGATGAGGTATACAGTAATGATCCGTATGTTACCTCTGATGAACTCAAGAAGAGCCTGAATGCGTATTCCAAGACTGCAAAGTCTTTCGATCTTCTGGACATTGCTCCTGCGATCCCGTTTGTCCTTGGTAACATCATCAAGTACACGCTTAGGGCACCACACAAGGGTCAGAAGGAGTCTGATATGGCTAAGGCCAAGGACTACTACTTTACCATGGTTGACAACTACGAGGTTTACACGGCGTGTCAGATTTGGTATAATGGACATCTTGATGCCATGCGTCTGATCCGAAAGCTCTATGGTGATGAGCTGTTCGCTGACGTTGATTCTGCAGACTGTACTCTGAACAACTTCTGTGACCATGTGCTAGCGCTTTAATCTTAAAACATAAGGAGAACTGATGACGGAATGTCCTGATTATACCGATGAAGAACTTGAGAAAGAAGCTCAATACGAACGTAGGTTCTACCAAGAAGGCTTGGCTAGAGCGTACCAACAGATGAAGGAGGCCGTTGATAACGGTAGGCTTCCTGATGTAGGTGTTGGTAAGAAGATCATCAATAGGTCTTTTGCTACGTTGGTTGAGGATCTTACGGAAGCAGCTAAGCCCTGTCGAGGTGTGGGTGCAAAGTACAGCGCACACATCCGTAAGCTAGGGATTGAAGCATCCATGATGATTGGTTTGAGAATCATCCTTTCCAACGGCAGTTCTCCTGAACCGCGACACAGAACTGTTCAGTGTATCTTGGGACGTATTGGTATGGCTATTGAGACGGAATTGCTCGCTCGTAAGTTCGAAGAGATCAACCCGTACTACAATGCCCGTATCGCTTCTCAGGTTAAAGAACAGTGTGTTCATGACGTGCGTACCATCAGAGCCAAGTACCTCACTGGCTATAAGGATCTTAGTATTAACTACGAGCCTTGGACTGAACAGGAGAGGCTTGGTACTGCAAAGGTAGTGATGCAAACTATCTGGAAGGCTGGTCTCTTCACGATTACGAACGGTAGTCGTCGTGCTCCTTCTCTAGTTGAACTCTCTGATGAAGTGAAGATGTTCATCCAGAACAACTACGACCACATTCATCCAGTGATCCAGTTCCCTGTGATGCTCATCAAGCCTCTTCCGTGGAGGGGGATGTACAATGGTGGGTACATCATCCCTGAACTGAGGAACCACTGTCCGATGATGAAACTCCACGCTATGCCTAGGAATCTCCGTAAATGGGTAACAGAGCGCGTAGGAGGCGTCGAGGACGCTCAGGTAAGGGAAGGTATGACCAAGGCTCAGGAAGTCCCGTATCGCGTTAATACGCGCGTTCTAGAGGTTGCTAGGAAGGCGTTCGCCTCTCCCAAGGGATTGCTTGGGCTTCCTCCTCATGGTCCACAGCCCCAGCCTCCGTTCCCTTTCCCTGAAGGATGGAATAAGGACGCCGCTACAAAGGATGAGCTTGAGTTGTTCACGAAGTGGAAGCTCGAAATGAAGAGCTGGTACACGTATGAGAACACTCGACTGGGTAAGAAGAGCGGATTGAATGGCAGGCTCAGGTACCTGAATGAACTTAAGGATGAGCCAAGGTGGTACTGTCCTGCGTTCATTGACTGGCGTGGTAGGGTGTACTTCAGAAGCACGATCAATCCCCAGAGTGCTGATGTAATCAAGGGGTGTATTGATTTTGCAGAGGGTAAGGAGTTAGGTGCAGAAGGTCTGTACTGGCTGAAGGTTCACGTAGCCAACTGCTGTGGATACGACAAGAAGAACTTCGATCTTAGAGTTCAGTGGGTCGACGAACATTGGGAGGAAATTAAAGCATTCCTCCATGACCCGTTGAATGTCGATCCTCCTGAGAAGGATACTGCCTTCACGCTCCTGCAAGCAGGATGGGATTTAGAGAGCGCTCTAGCACTTCCTGACCCCACCAAGCATATCTCCCATACCCCAGTGGCTATGGACGCCACCTGTAGCGGTCTACAGCACTACAGCGCTATGCTGAGAGACGAGGTAGGCGGGTACTACACGAACCTCGTAAAGAGTGATTCTGATGAGAAGCACGACATCTACAAGGCTGTTGCTGAGAAGGCTATGGAGTTCCTTCCTGAAGTTACCGATGATGCGTTCATCATCAAGTGGTGGAAGGACAGGGGAATCCCTAGGTCTATGGCTAAGCGCCCTGTGATGACATACGTGTACAGCGCTACGCTTAGAAGCTGTATTGATTACGTAACGGAGGAGCTAGTCGATGAAGGTGTTGAGATCCCTAGCGGTTATAGCTACATCAGTCTTAGCACGCCTATCGGCAAGGCTCTTAGAAAAGCCGTTGAAGCTACTGTCCCTAAAGCCAAGGAAGGTATGGATGCTCTTAAAGAGCTAGTTAAATCCCAAGAAGAAGCTATTAGATGGATAACTCCAGTAGGTGTTCCTGTTGTTAACTACAAGGACAGCTACCACATGAAGCTAGTGCGTCTTAGCTGTATGGGTTTGACGAATATCTCTTATGGCTTTGGTGGTGCAGAGTACAATCGCATGAAAGCTATCAACGGTATTAGTCCGAACTTCATTCACTCGATGGATAGTTCACATTTGATTAAGGTGGTTAATGCTTTTAACGGTCGTATCCTTTGTATCCATGACAGCTTTGGTACTCACGCTTGTGATGTACCTGTTCTTCGAACTGAACTGCTCAGACAATTTGTGGATCTGTACGCACATTACGATGCCAAGGACCATTTCGTATTGTCTGCAGAGAATCGAACAGAGGTACAACTCCCTCCTCATGGGACATTGTCTCTAGAGGATGTACTAGAATCGGAATTCGCATTCTGTTAAGTTCGCATTCTGCTAGTATCCTAATGTTACTATGTAGGGTCTAATAAAGAACTTTTATAGTACGTATAGATGTAATATACTAATGTATATAATATGTACTCTAGTATGTACATACATTACGTACTATATTAGTTCTTTATATAATACACTCTAGTATACTAGAGTATACTATATACTCGTTTGCTACAAGGTTATGAGATGAGTAATAATAAAACTACTGTTAAAACTCTACAAACTACTACTGTTGGTAAAGTAGTATGGCTACCTCTACATGTCAAAGAACTCGATAAGGTTTTTCCTGAAGACACTAGTAATGACAAGTACGGTGTGATGTGCTATCGTAATGGACAACGCTCAGTTATTAAGTACATCGAGCAACAGGTAAAGAAGATGCTTAAGGAAGATACTAATGGTATCCCTCGATGAGTATCACTATGAGGTACCAAACATCAATATCTTGCGTAATGTGATTGAAGCACACGCTGAAGACTACCCGATGTACCAAGGTGATAAGGTACCTTGGAGTCAGTGGTTGACTCTATCTGCTGTGTGTGCTTCTAATTGTGTTCTTGTAGGTACTGATGATGAAGGTAAGCAAGCGTTTGCGATCTTCGACATAGGCTATGATCCTCATGTTGTTGGTTCTGTCTTGACTATGCAGATGACTGTAAGCAACAGTCCTAAAGCTATGTCTGCGATTACAAAGCGCTTGCTAAGAATTGCGTACAACTGTGGTTGCTCGTACATCTGGATGACTAGAAGGACAGGTGCGTACAGCTACTCAGGTACGTTTCATAAACTTAGAGAAAAATCTAATGGGATTTTTTAAAGACTTGATTACCTTTGGTGGATACAGTCAGTCTAAGGCTACGGCTAAGGCGGCTCAGGATCAGGCTAGACAGCAGGAAGAGCTGTATAACCAACAGCTCAAGGAGCAGCAGGAAGCCGCTATCCTCAAGGGTGACGAAATGGCAGAAGCCGTTGCTACTATCAACACTGGTGGCGGGGGTTCTTATGCGGATGATCCGTTCGCTAAGAGAAAGAAGCGTTTTAATTTCGGATCCAGTGATTCGTTGGGGATCATGTAATGAGTTATATAGACAGCCATGAACCTCAACCATGGATTGGTGAAGAAGCGAAGCGCAAGTGGAATGGAACGCAGTATGGTCGAGACGGTTACATTGCCATGTGGGATGTCGGCTGGTGGAAGAAGCATGGTGGTACGGGGACGTATGTCGGTGAATCCAAGACTAGCTCGAAACATAATACTGGTAAAGTAAAAGGTTCTACGCGCTATTGGGACGGTACCAAGTGGTCTAAGGATGCACCTACGAGTATCCCCATGATTGAGCTTAAGCCTGCGTATAACGACACTAGCAAGCCTGGTGTTTCAGAGAGTGTCCCTGACAGTAATCTTCAGGGTGACACCACGGACGTTAGTGGTGACGAGTCGTTTACTCAGACTGGTAATAGTAATATTGTTGATAGATTTGGTCTTGGTGACACTGGTTCGCCTAGACGTAAGAGAGGCAGAGGTATGTCTGCGGCCCTTGGAGTTATTTAATGGGAAAGGTTAAGAAGTGGTTTGGCGGTGGCGGTGATAATGGTGCCGCTGAAGCTGAACGTCGTATGCGTGAACAGCAGGAACGTGATCGTATCGAGCGAGAGAACAGGCTCATGCTTGAGGGTTCTACTGGTGCGGATACTGCTGGGTCGTCTGGTAATGTGCAGACGGGCTACGCTGATTACAGCGGTGGTGGTGTTCGTCGTAAGAAGCGAGTCGGTGATAATGTTAGTTCTTCTCTCGGCATTGGTTAACGACGGTTGGGACGGTTAGTTAATGATCGACAAGACGCATCAAACCCTGTTTGAGGAGTACAGGGATTTAAGACTCCTCAATAAGTTCGAACAGTACAGTAAGTGGACTGTAGCTTCTGTGTTCCCTCACAGTATGAAGATTGACGATCTTCAGGGTAATGATGTGATTGAACGTGACTTCCAGTCCATGGGTGCTGTGTTGGTTAATAACCTCACGGCTAAGCTGTGCAAGCTCCTGTTCCCTGTTGGGCTTTCTTTCTTTAAGCTCAAGGATACGAAGGAACTTAAACAGTTCTTGGGTTCTCTTGGTGAAAGGAAGAGAACTCTTACCGAGATCGAGAACACATGCTCGGAACGTATTCTGATGAATGCAGGATACGCACAGTTGCATCAGTTGATTAAGACTCTGATTGTGACTGGTAATGCTTTGGTTGTACGCAAGGACAGCAAACTCGTTGTGTACACTCCGAGAAACTACAGTCTCTTGAGAGACGCAGACGGCACTGTGCTTGACATGGTACTGTGTGAACAGATTAGCTATGATAGAGTTCCAGTCGACATTAAAGCATTTATCAATGCTCAGGGTAAAGAACCCAGAGACACTGTCGATTTGTATACACGAGTCAGAAGGATTGAAGAAGATGGAAGGTACAGAGTCAGTCAACAGCTCGAAGGACACCAAGTTGGAGACGAAGTCATCTTCGCTCAAAATCTGTGTCCTTACATTCCTGTTGCTTGGAGTATTGTTAATGGCGATTCTTACGGACACGGACTCGTCGAAGACCTCGCAGGAGACTTCGCCAAGCTATCATGTCTCTCCGAAGCCCTCGCTAAATACGAGATCGACGCATGTAGAGTAGTTAATCTCGTCAAGAGTGGTAGTGGTGGTGACATCGACGCTCTTGCTGAAGCAGAGATTGGTGAGTGGGTTCAGGCTGATCCTGATGCAGTTGGTAAGACTGACGCAGGTGATGCGGACATGATTAAGAATCTTCTGGTGGATCTTGAACAGATTATCGGCAGACTCAGTATTGCGTTTATGTACACGAGTAATGTTCGTGATGCAGAACGAGTCACGGCTGAAGAGATCAAACAGAAGGTTGCTGAAGCAGACCAAGCACTGGGTGGTGTTTACTCCCAGTTGTCTGAAGCTCTGCACAAGCCCATTGCGTATCTGCTCTTGGCAGAAGAAGACATTAAGATCGAAGCCGCTATCAAGGCGAACAAGATCAAATTCGAGATCCTTACGGGTACTGCCGCTCTTGGCAGAGGGAATGACACAGAAAGACTTCTGAATAGTATTCAGATTCTCGGCGTTATCATCCCTGCGATGTCACAGCTCAGTAAGAGATTCAACACCGAAGGTGTCATCGACATGATTCTGACGAACAACGGTGTTACGCTCGATAAGGTTATGAAGTCTGACGAACAGCTTGAGCAGGAAGCTCAGGAAGCTCAGGCTCAAATGCAGGCAATGCAACAACAGGCTACTGCCCTTGACGCCTCTCAGGCGGCAGGTGGTATGCTTCAAGGTTTTTAAGGAAATTAAATGACAGACCCTATGAATCAGAATCCGAATCCGAATCCTGAATCTCAGGTGGCAGGTACTCCTGACACCCCTCAGAACGCCCCTAATAGCGCGCCTACGGCGCCGACGACGCCTCCGAGTATGTACACTCCAACGAGGGCTACGGACGCGTCTACAGCTCAGGATACGCGTCCTGCGGCAGACGCAGACTGGGGTAGCCTCTCTTCTGGTGACGCAGTCCTTGATGGTGCCATCAAGGCGTTTACTGCCTCTGCAGGCATGAGTCCTCATGACTTCATGCAGATTGTCGGTAATGCAGTGGACTACAACGATCCTGAACTGATTGACAAAACGTTGCTTAGTTCCAAGTACGCAGGTACCGAGGACACGATTAAGGGGTTGGTTAATGCCCTGATCGCACAGGCTAACAATGCGGACAACATGATTCGCAATACTGCGTATCAGATTGCAGGTGGTAAGGAATCGTGGGATCAGGCAGTTGCTATCTTCAACGCCAACGCTCCTGCGTATCTCAAGGAGACGGTGAAGACGATGATTGACAATGGTAAGATTAAGGAAGGTGCGCAGATGCTCATGAACAGCGTTGGCTCTTATGGGCAGGGCGCATCGTCCATGCCTCAGATGGGTGGTGGTATGACTCCCCAGAAGGGGCTGAGCTTCGACGAACTCAAGGTTGAGTTGGGTAAGCTCGTACAGGAGGCAGGTGGTGCCTCTCTCGAATCTGGTACGTATGGTAGACGTTATCAGGATCTTATGAAACGCCGTGCTATCGGTAGACAGCAGGGTATCTAATTAAACAGGGAGCCAAGTGCTCCCTTATTTTTTTTAACTAAGGAAACTAAAGAATGGCTAATACTCAGTGGCAGCCGTATTATTCCCGAAATCATTGGTCGGGTCAGGACGCCGATACCGATCAGCATCTCGAAATGTATCTTGGCGAAGTCGAATCCAGATTCGAGTACAATGCTGTGATGCGTGGCTTCACGAACGAACGTTCTGTTGCTAACGAAACGAATACGTACCGTATCGACCGAATCGGTTCGTCTAAGGTTATGGGCCGTAAGGCAGGTGAAACCCTGACGGCACAGCGAGTCACGAACGAGAAGATGATTCTCTCTGTTGATACGGTGCTGTATATCCGTGAAGTCTTTGACTGGCAGGACCAGTGGACGGCTCCTGATCGTCTTATGGAAATCGCTCGTAACAATGGTTATGAATTCGCTGAAATGTATGACAACGCTCATATCATTCAGCTCATCAAGGCGCGTAAGGTTACGGTGCCTGCGCACCTCAAGCCGTCCATCAATGACGGTATTGAGATGACGGGCGAGTTCAAGGCTGATGCTAAGACGCAGGCTGAACTTGAAGCTAATGCTATCGCTATTAACCTTGCTCATAAGAAGGGTGTTGACTACCTCATCAAGAACAAGGTTCCGCTTGCTGACATGGTTACGATTGTCAAGCCTGAGATCTATTCTGCTCTGCTTGAACATCCGAAGCTCATCAACGTTCAGTTCGATAATGTGAATGGTGGTGACTACTCGGGTCGTCGTATGGTTCGACTCAATGGCATTCCCGTTATTGAGGTTCTTGAATGGCCGACGGACACGAATGCCCACCCGCTTGGTACGGCTTTCAAGTGCGACGCTGAAGACCTCAAGGCGGGTATGATTACGTTCTCTCGTTCCAAGACGCTTGTGACGATTAAGGCCAAGGACTTCACGACGAACCTCTGGCAGGATAACGAGAACTTTGCTCAGGTGCTTGACTGCTACACGATGTACAACGTTGGTATTCGTCGTCCTGATGCCTGCGTCGTCTGTCTGTTTGACGAACCTGCGGGCTAATCAAGGAGACCAGTATGCCTACTATCATTGATATGAAGGGTGTCTGGTCTGCTGCACGAAATACGCAGGCCGAAATTCACGAAGTGAACAGGCCTGCGTATCAGGGTGCTCCTAGGGTTGATGCTAAGGCCGCAACCCGTAAGGCCTCTGAAAAGCAGACGGCATCTAAGGCTGAATAATTCAGAGGGGAATCCTCTGACACTAAGGGGATTCCCCATGGATTTGTTGGAAGCTGTAAATAATATTCTGCCTTACTTTGGTGAGGCTCCTGTAACTCGTGTGGATAATAAGCATCCCACGGTTACTTTGATTACGAGTACCATTGACACTGTTCGTAAGACCTTGTTGGCAGAGGGTTGGTGGTTTAATACAAGAGTGGTTACCTTGTATCCGTCTAGTGAAGGCGATATGCCTGCTCCAGAGAATGCTATTAGCATTGAATCCGCAGACGGTAAGAACTATGAACTTAGAGGTAGAGCCATCTTTGATTTGGATACTGGCTCCTTCGTGTTCAAAGAAAAGGTTGTTATCAAAGTTCATGAGGACATTAAGTTCGAAGACCTTCCTAGAACTGTAGCTCAGTGGATTACCTGTAGAGCGGCTAGTAAGGCTTACACCATGGACTTTGGTATTGAAGACGTACTGCAGGAAATGCAGTTAAGAGAACAGGAAGCATACAACAAGATGCTTGCTGAACATCTCAGGAAGAGAAAGTATTGCACGTGGAAGAGTCGTGCAGGGATTACGTATCTGGGATCCTTGTTGACCTAAGAGGTAGAGTATGATCGTTGAATTGGCGTATCCGTCTTTGTTGTATGGCGTCTCACAGCAGACACCTAGAGAGCGACAGAACGGTCAACTCACTGAACAAGTGAATATGCTGTCTGACCCTGTTACGGGTTTAAGACGCAGACCCGGACTTCTCAAGGCGTTTGAGTTAGAGTCTAATGGGGACATTGACTGGACTAAGGTGTGGTCTCAGTACATAGAAGTGGGTTCCTTGCAGATTAACCTTATCGTTTTTACGAACTCAGGTAAATGGCTTGCGTTAGACAAGCGAATGACGACCTTGTTGTCCAGTGGTCAGACAGATTACTTCAAGGCTAGCAAGGCAGGATCCCTTAGAGCTACGAACAACACTAGTCTTGGTTGGGTTCTGAATACAGAACAGAAGCCTAAGCCTATTACGGGTGGTGCTGACTATCTCGATGAGACTAGTGGGTATCTCACCATTAAATCTGGTGCATTCCTCAAGGAATACTCCTTCAGACTTGAAGGCAAGTACAAGGGTGTAGCGTTCTCTCATGAGATCTCGTATACCACTCCTGCAGGTACTGCTTCTGGTGATGCGGCTAAGAGTACGCCTGAAGGTGTAGCCAAGGAGATCTACGACAAGATCTATAGCCTCTCGAATATCTATCCGACTAGAGAAGGTGCTAGTGTGTTCATCCGTCTTGGTGACGGTAAGAAGGACGGTGACTGGCTGGGTGTTGTGAACAAGTCAGGCACCACGTATGCTACGGCTAGCACTAGAGCTAAGGTACGCAATGTGTCTGAACTTCCTGCTACGCTTCCTAGTGTAGCTGACAATTGGATTTGTAAGGTAGGTACTAGCACTTCTGCTATGCAATACTATGAGTGGGATCATGCCACTCTCTCTTGGAATGAATGTGGTAGGAGAAGTTCTGTACAGAAGATTCAGAACATGCCTGTGCAGATCTCTCCTAATGAAGAAGGTACTGGCGTTACCATCAAGGCTGTAGACTTCGAGGGTAGAAAGGCAGGAGATGAGGAAAACAATCCTACCCCTGCTTATGTGTACGATGGTATCACGGGTATTGGTACGTTCATGGGTAGATTGGTACTCATGAGTGGTTCTAGAGTGTGTCTCAGTGCAAGTAGATATCCTACTAGGACTATGAGAAGTACCGTTACTGAGATCCTCGATGATGATCCTTTTGAAGTAGCTTCTGGTAGTATCAGTAGTGCTAGCTTTGAACATAGCGTACAGTTCAACAAAGACTTGATATTGTTCGCTAGTACGCATCAGGCTGTGATTCCTACTGGTAATGTAGCCATTACATCACAGAACGCTATGCTTGTGATTACGTCTGAAGAGAACGTAGACACGAGTGCAAGACCTGCTGTGGTTGGTCAGACGTTGATGTACGCTAGTAAGCCTAGTGGTGATTACTTCGGCGTCGGAGAACTTACTCCGTCTGCGTACACGTCTTCTGTGTACACTCCGCAGTCTCTTACGGATCACATCCCTAAGATGATGCAGGGATCCTGTAGGCACATTGTATGTGCCAGTAACAGTAACATCGTGTACTTCACGAGTGATAAAGATCCGTACACTGTCTATGTCTGTGAATACTTCTGGAATAATCAGGAACGTACTCTGCTCTCTTTCCATGGATGGAAACTTCCGGGTAGAGTCTGTGCCATGCACTATACTGGAGATAAAGTATGTGTAGTGCTTGATGCTGCTGAAGACGGTAATCACTGTCTGATTTGTAGTATTGATACGAAGACTGCGCAGTACCTCACGCAGGATACTGTGGTGTTCCTCGATTGCGCTCAGGATGTGCCCGTAAACGTGTCTAGAACGTCTCAGAAGACGACGAAGACTATCGAGCTACCTCCGCACCTTCAGGGCACTAAGAACCACGAGAAGCTCGTTCTCGCGTCTCTTACGGCAGGTCTGGTTGGGGAGCCTATCGGTATCTCGTCGATTAACGGAAACACCATAACGATTGACAGTTCGTACAAGACTGACAAGATCATGGTTGGTTGGTGCTATGAGAGTGCCGTTACTCCGAACTCTCCTGTCGTGTACAGCACTAGCTACAGCACAGGCAATAGACGCATGATCTCTGACACCAAGGATACGCTCCAGAGTGCATTGATTACTGTTCAGAGAAGTGGTAACTTCAACGTTACCCTCAGTGATGTGAACACTTCACAAGAGAAGTACAATCGTACTGGCCTTACTTGGAGCGCTAGAGAACTTGCCCTTGGTAAGAACAAGATCAGTAAGATCGGAGACATCCTTGTTCCATGCAGATTGAATGCTCATACAGCAGAGATCAGGCTTAGCACTTCAGGTACTAAAGAAATGAATGTTCTGTCGTTGGTTTACAACATCAGACTTCATCAGAATAGAAATAGAAAGCAGTATTAATGTATGGCGTATAGAAATAACAATTACACTGTAACCTTCAATAGTCCCCTGAACACTACGCATAAAATGACTGCTCAGGGGATGTCTCAGGGCTTCCAGATGGGTGGGCCTTGGGGTATGCTCATCGGTGCCATTGCAGGTACCGTTACTGGTGGTATTGTTGGGAGGTTACAGACTAAAGAAGCGTGGAAGACCTTTCAATCCCAGTTGAAAGCGGCTGATGCTCAGAACAAGAGCACACTTCAAGAGCTTAGTAGAAACCTCTCTGAAGTCTCCAGACAGCGAGCAGTCCTTGCTATGGAGACTCAGAGTGCCTTGATGTATAACAAGACTCAGGCTGTGAAGGCTAATGCTGAGGCTAGGAATACGCTAGCGGCAGCTGATCAGGTCGGTAGTGCAGTGGCGTATGCTAAGAGCCAAGTCGCTCTTGAAGCATCTCAACAGGATTGGATGGCTAGATTCAACTATGAAACCCAGCAGTGGAATATGAATGCTCAGGCTCAGAATCTCATCAATACTGCGGATGCTCAGTTCGTTGGGGTTAATGTCAATGGTCCGAAGTTCAATGCCGCAGAAGCCCTGCAGGATTTGTTTAGTGCAGGGTCTAGCATTGCGCAGTCCTATGCCTCAAAGGGAGGTGGTGGGTCTAGTAAGACTAGCGCACAGAATAGCAACTACATTCAGAAGAGAAGCGACTCTTGGAATGGTAAGACCACATGGGGCACAGGCTCAAGCGGCTTGACTATGAATGGTAAATCCTATAGTAATCGAATGAAAATGAGTCCGCAGGTCTCTAGTATGTTGGGGCTTTAAATGATTGAACAGAAATTTGCAGGTGCAGGTGGTGCCTCGTTTGTTAATCCCTACCATGGGACGAGCGATCAACTGTACACGCCTACGGATTACAGCGACGTAGCTCAGAACTTGGGAAAGCTCTTTAGCACTACGTATAAGCAAATCCAAGACAATGCCTTTAGACAGGGGCAGATTGATCAGTTGGCTAACGCTGTGGACACTGATCGTTGGCTTGGCAAGGATCAGTATCTCAAGGGAGCCAAGTACGCAAAGGCTCAGATTGATCTACAGACTGTCATTGGTAAAGCACAGGACATTGTGAACACGGCCATTGCTAATGGCAAGGGCAGTGAAGAGATGCTGGAAGAGATCAGGAAATCTCAGGAAGGTCTCTTTAACGTTGCTACTGAGCTTAGGGATACGAATCCTTCTGCGGCTGATAATCTAATTAATCAACTTAAGAATGTTCAGGGTGCGGCTGTAAAGAACCATGCTGAGCAGATGGTTGCTAAGACTAATGAGTACCGTATGAACGGTGACTACATGAGCGTTAATTCATTCCTTAGCAACTCTGCTGAGTCTGCTAGGCTTAGTAATCAGGGATTTATCCTTGATGAAGAAGCTACGTACAATGGTCTGAAAGACCAGATCAATGCTCTTGACACCAATGCTACGGTCATGGGAGTTGACAAACTCCAGTATCGTAGTCAGATTCTTGGTGGGTCTTTCCAGAACATGCTCACTAATGCCAAGATGGATTCTCCAGAGGCTGTGGGTCTTGTGAACAGTATGACTCGTACCATGGATAGACTCGTCAAGGATGGGTACATTGATCCTAAGACGAGTCTTGGCATCAAGGTGTTTGCTGAGAATAAACTCGGTGAAGCTAGACAATACTACATTGCTCAGGCTAGTATTGTAGCTAATAACCCTGAAATGGCGTACACTCCTGAACTGGAACAGCAGTTCAGTGGTATGCTTACCACTATGAAGGCTATGGGTGTTGAACCCATGACGCTTGCTAGTCTCCTGAATGGCTTTAGTACAAAGAAGGCTCAGTTTTTGAAGGCTGAGGGTAACGCCATGGCTTCTGGTATGGCACCTCTTGCAGGAAGTCCTGGTAGCGAGTCTTGGCGTAAGACCCTCGCTAAAAAAGTGGATGACCAACATAAAGCTATTGCAGCACAGACGGGTACTCCTTACAGTCAGCAAGAGGTTGCAAAAGACATCATCACCCAGATGTGTCAGTTCACTGACTTCAAGGGTAGTCATAAATACATTGAAGGCCTTGCAACGAAACTTACCAACGGTATGAGCGCCTCTGGTGACTTCTTCAGTGATGACGTAGCCCATACTGCTATGGTGCTCAGTCAACTCATTAACTCTAATGAGCCCAACATCAGAATGACTGTTAGGGATCATCTTGGTCCGAAGCTCAGTATCTTCTTGGATCAACAGCTTATCCCTGCAATTCAAGCAGCCAGTGCTGCTGCAGGTGATAAGAAGCCTGAAGTCATCAAGGAGATTAACAACAAGCTCCATGAGGCTTGGAGTAATCTCAACAGCGGTAGTACGTACAAGCTCGGTGATAGCATTACCGAGGACACTAAGATCGCTAATTGGTTAGGTGAAGGCGTAGCTAATAAGTACACGTTCTTTGGCTATGGTTTCGGTGGTCTTGGCTTCAATGATGGGCTTGCTAAAGTGCTTGCTCCTACCATGAAGGCTTACACGCCTAACATCACTTCCATGCTTCAGAGTGCAGGTACTACACTCACGGAAGGTAAGGAGCTTGAGACGCTTCAGGCTGTCGGTGTTGTGCAGTCTCTGAATGACGATTACACGATGATCTCTCCCAATGGTAATGCGCCTATCTTTGCTATTCTTGGTAGTGATGGTAATACGACCAGAGAGTTCATTCCTGAAGTTCTTCGGAGTACCCTTACTGAGCTTGCCAAGAGGAAGAACATTGGTCTTGGTGATGTTACTAGTACGTTCGGTAATAGTGACGTTGCGCTATTCCTGAATCCCGATACTGGTGGACTTGAGCAGGTGTTTGAGCCTGCTGACTCTGGTATGCCTGCTAGACACAGGTACACCAACAGAGAAGTGCTTGATCTCTATGATAAGCTCAAGGACGATTACGTTGCTCAGAAGCAGGAGTCTGCTAGTTCTAAGATCGTGTCTGCTGAGGATCTAAGATCTAGGATTACAGAGTTCGAAGATAGTGACTTCTTGGATCCTGAAAGTGTAGAGAACATCAAATCCAGCGGTAACATCATGGAGGTTGGCAAGGATCAGTTCGTGTTCGTTACTGATCCTGATAAACTTCAGAGTCAGTACAAAGAGGTTAGTAATAACTTTGTGAATATCAGTGAGGCTCTTAAGACTGCATGGGATGCTTCCAGAGAGAGCATCGGTGAATCTTATGATAGTCTCGATATTGACGCTCTTGCTAAGGGCGCAGAGGATAAGTTCGTTGGTGCTTCCAAGACTATTCAGGCTATTGGTGCAGACATCAAGAACTCTGACATTCCTGCGGAAGTTAAGCAGAAAGCTACTGATATTTGGGATTGGATTACTAATCCCGAAAACACAGCTCAAGTGCAAGACTTGCTCTCTGAGGCTAATGAGAGCACTGTCGATGCCATTAAGCTCGTGATGAGCAAGGCAGGTGATTACCTCAAGGAGAAGTTCAAAGCTCCTGAGTTGAACCTTGCTATGGATGCTTATAACGCTCTTCAGGGTGCTGAGGATAGTTTGTCCTTTATTGGTCAGCATATCTTGAACAGAGTGCGTCATGGGTTCTACGGTCCCAATGGCAAATACTATCCGCCTCTGAGTCAGAGAGATGCTGATGTCATTGAGAGATTCATGGCTAATCCAGAGGGTGTAGGTCCTCTGCATGCCAATACCCTTGGCAATATCTATCGTAGATATGCTGTGGATGCTATTGGTCTATTTGAGAATTTGATGGATATTTCGCATAAGAATATTACCCCTGTGAAGGTGAGTAATGGTAAGAACGGCTTTGACACGTTCTATGTTACTGGTGCCATGTCTGGTTCTGTGTTTGGTCAGGCTCTTGGTAATACAGTTATGACAGAGCTTGCCAAGGAAGAGGGTATGCTCCTGAATTGGACTGCTACTAATCCGAAGGTTACTAAAGACCCTGTGATCGGTATTGGTTACAAGAGGGGTTATCCTGCTTGGGATAAGCGCTTTGAAGCCGCTGAGGGTGATGCTATCGCTCTTAGTAGAGTTACGTGTGAGTTCGCTACTTGGTACTTCAACAACATTCCGACCAAGTTCTCTAAGGCTACGGGTACGGATTGGGAAAGGGCTACGACTAACCCTATGCTGTTGCCTGTGATCGTTGCGACTACCGACTACTCTTGGCATGCAGGGCGTAATGCCAACGGGTACTACGAAGCGCTTGAGCTTGTGAAGCAGAATAAACTTGATGCGGCTATGGATCGACTCAAGGCGTCTGCTCCGTACCAACAGAGTGGCTTTGGTAGAAAGATGAAACTTGAACGCGGTCTCAGAATGTACTACAAGTTCTGGCACGAGACTGAACACTAATAAGGATAAAGGATGTTCCCACAAAAATACTCAACGGCAGTCCCCGATATTGACTTCGGAGTGGGGACTCCTTCTACTGGGGAATGGCAGGGCGTTACGTCCTCGTATTCCCCCGCTAATTACTCCAAGCCTGAACATAGCATTGATATGTGGCAGGCTTTCAAATACTCGTGGCTGTACGACAGCATGAGTACCGCTCTGTACAATAGAGCAACTAAACCTAATCGTCTTGATCAAGCATACGTAGACAGCGGTGCTAACAACAAGTTCATGGAAGAGATGAAGACTACCTACGGTAGTAAGCTCAACGAAGCCATGCTTGATGAGATCAAGAACACTAGATCCAAGGAAGACGAGGACCATACTAGAGCTACTATTCAACATAAGCTCATGGCTGAAAAGGCATGGCAGGACCATCCAGTGATTGCTCTTGGTGCGCAGTTCGTAGCTCCTGAGAACGCCGCTCTGCTCGCTCTTGGTCCTGTAGGTGCCGCTATGAAGGGTACTAGTGCCGCTGTTAAGTTCGCCAAGTGGGTTGAAAAGGGTATGACGCCTGTAGCTAGGAAAGCGCTGTATGCCTCGTACTGGGGTGGTGCAGGTGCAGTTCAGGCTATCCCCGGAGTTGCTTGGAACTATGATAATCCGAATGCAATCATCCTCTCTGCTAGCATTGGTGGTCTCCTTGGTGTTGGTATGTCTGCAGGCATGTCCGCTAATAAGGTCTTTGCAGATGCTCCTAGACGCGCATACAAGGCCTCTACGGGGTCCACAACCACTCTCAAGGGGGTACCTACTAGGAAGGCTTACGGAGTCCCTCTATCGCTCTCTGATGACCTTAGAGTGGCATCTGATGGGGATAGGCTCGATGAACAGCTCCTTGGTGCTGCACAGTTCGGACATGCAGCAGACAGTGGTTCTGCGGCGGCTATGCAGGATGCCCTGCAGGCTGAGCTGAGCATTAAGCTCAAGAAGTTTGAAGACCTCTGTATCGAGAAGGGTCTTGTTAATGCCGGTTTCTTTGATCAACTTAAGCAGGCTTTCGGCTTTGAGTCTGCCAATACTAGAATTCCTCTTAGGGATAGAGAGCAGGCACAGGCTGAAGCTATTGCGTTCCTAGGCAATACCAATCACTATAATAGGGCTATGAATGAACGTAAGATGCACATTGAAGCTCTCACCGAGAAGATCAGTAAGCTCAAGCAGGAGTTGAAGATCAATGAAACTACCGTAACTGATGGTAGTCCTGTATCCCTTCGTGATGAATACAATCGTTTGCTCGATGCAAAGTACAAAGCCGAGATGGATGCTTATAACAAGGCTGTAGCCGATGCTAAGAACACTGGTGCAGATACCAGTAAGCTCGCTAAGCCTGAGCCTCCTGTGAAGCACTCCCTCACGCTTGGTGCTGTCAAAGTCATGGAGAAGCCTAACATCGACTCTCTTAGTCCTACCGCTAGGAAGTGGGTAGAGGCTTACAGAGAATCTGGGCTTGCTACTGAGTTGGGTAATATGGTTAATCGTCTCGGTAAGGATATCAGAGAAGTTGCCGTAGACGAAAACTACTTCCATACTAGATTCTCTCTTGATAGAATTGATGAAGTAGCCAACGATCTCCGAGAAGAAGAGTATCGTAGAGCTATTACTATGGTGGAAGCTCTTGAGCAGAGTAGACCCAAGAGATTGAAGTACATTCAGAATCAGGAAACTAAGCTCAAAAACAAGATCACAAGGCTTGAACAGATTAGAGCTAATGCGGGTAATAATCATCCTATTGTTGAGACGATGGAAGCTGAAATTGAACAGCTCCGAAAGGACATCGAAGTCCTTGTAGCTGAATTCCAGAGACGAGATGAGTTCGTTACTAATGTTCGAACCAAGTGGGCAGATTCGTCTAACGGACATTGGATGCAGAAGGGTTACAGACGTGTCTTCACTATGCTCGGTGAGCAGATGGCTGCTGACATCAAAGCTCTTACTAAGGAAGAAGTAGACGCTACTAAGATCGGTGCATTCCTGATGTCCAAGTACATCACTAAGATTGGCCATGACGATCTCAAGCAAGCCATTAGATCTACGGGTATTGAGAACGAACAGAGACTCGCTGAACTTATCCTTGAGGTTGGTGGTGATCTTGATATTCCTAAAGAGGCTTTGGAATCCCTGAATCTGAGTGCACTTGTTGCTCAGGCTACTGAACTTAAGGCAGTCAGTAATGCAAAGATCATTGGTGAAGCCAGTGCATTCAAACAGCGTTACATGTGGGACTATAGTACGCCCAGTAAGAGTACGGGCATTCCTCTAAAAGCTCTTCTCGGTGGCGACTTCATGAACACCGTGAATAGAAACATTCAGGAAGAGACTGGACGTATTGCTCTTAGTCATGTTCATATGAAGGATAATACGGGTGAGACGTTCTACCTCAACAATGGTTTGAATATCAGTAGAGCGCAGGACATCATCAGAGACAGGCTCAAGAATCAAGGGTACTCTGATCGTGCAGCAGAAGAAGTTGCTACGCAGACCTTCGATGCTCTGTTGGGTAGGGCTACTGGTGAAACCCTTGGTCCCGTTATGCAGGTTCTTACGCAGGTGGCTATGGCTTCACAGCTCAAGAACTCTGGTATTTATCAGGCAGTGGAGGCTATTGCCAATACTGCTCATGAGTACGGTGTGCGTATGTGCGTAAAGCATATGCTTCCCGCTTTGAAGATGGGGCTTGGTACATCTAAGGTTACCAAACTGGATGGTAAGAAACTTGCCAATATCCTTGCTAAGATGGGTGCCATGGACTCTCGTATTCGTCCTGACGTTGCTGTGTTGCCTGATGACATGTCGGACGTCACTAAGAGTGCCGTAGGTAGAGGCATCATGAACTGTGCGCAGTATCAACGATGGATTAACCTGCAGGCCCCTATTCAACAGTGGCAGACTAATATGTGCGCAGGCATTGTTGACGAGCTTTTGGAAGATGCTCTTAAGGCTAAGGATATCTCTAAACTTGGTGAACTAGCCGAGAGCTACTCCAAAGAGGAGTGGAAAGTCATGCTCAGTCAGTATGAAAAGCATGGTATGAACGTCAATGATTGGGACTACGAGATTGCGCATACTGTTCTCAAGAACAGCTTCTCCGCTATCAGTATGGTGGCTCTTAGGGCTAGACGAGGTGACAGACCTCGCTTCTTGAACACTGCTTGGGGTAAGGTGTGCTTTGCATATCAGTCCTTTGCATTGAAAGCAAACAATGCGCTTACCCGTAGATACGCGAATACTAGAGGTATCGGTAGTGCCGCAGGGCTTGTCGTTAGACAGCTCCCGTTGTCTGTTCTAGCCGCTATCAGTATTCAGGCTATGGATGGTAAGGATCCATTCAAGGATCCTGCGGCTCTTGTTGGTAAAGCAGTGAATGCTACATCTGGGCTTGGTCTTATGACGTATATTGGTTCCTTCGCTAGTCAGGACATTGGTGGTACGGCTCCTGCACTGGGTTTCTTGAATACTACTAAGAGAGACCTCATCAACACCGCTACTGGTGATCCTATTGGGTTGGCACAGCACTTCCCGCTAATCAGTGCGTTCTTACCGTTTAGAATTGGTATTGGCGCTATTAAAGGTATTTCAGAATAATAATGGGTACTGTATCCTCTGAATCTCCGAAGGTACAGTATTCTGTTCAGAGAGAGCAATCTGATGGTTCCTTGAACCGAATCTCTGTCAGAGTACCGTACTTTAGTAAAGATGACATTCATGTGTACGTGGATGACGTTGAGATCAATTCTTCTGCTTCTGAGCAGAGTACGTACACTTGGCGATGGGACGGTGATTACATCGCCATTACTCCGAACGTAGCTTCAGGCTCTGAGGTTCTTGTTCGTAGAATCACACCGATTAATGAAGCCATTCATATCTTTGATGGTCGATCTGAATTCGATGATCAGAGTATGGATGAGAACTTCCAACAGTTCATCTACATTGCTCAGGAATACTCTGAAGGCTCTGGCATTAAGGACGTGTTCTCCGACATTAACATGCACGGATACAAGATCCGTAATGTTGGTTGGGCTACTGACGATGATGACGTTGTTACCTATGGCCAGTACAAGAAGGATGCTGAAGGTGCTAAGGTAGCAATGCAGAAGGCAGAGGCCGCCGCTACTAAGGCAGAACAGCATGAGCAGAATACTCAGGCTATTGCCAATCAGGCACAGACTGACATTACTGCATCTAAGGAATCTGCTATTAAGGAGATCACTAACCGTATTGCTCCTGAAGTAGATAAGGCTAGGGTTCATGCTGTGACTGCCCAGTCTGCTGCTGGTACTGCAGTCAGTGCAAGTAATAGGTCTGAGACTGTACTTCAACATGTGCAGATGCTTGAGGATGAAGCTGAGCTTCATGCGGGTACTGCTGAAGCGGCTAAGGATGAGTCTCTTCGCATTAAGGACGAACTCAAGAGTGGTCTTGATCTTCAAGAGCAGATTGCTCCTGCCGTAAAGGTTGTTGCTGACAACATCGAGCACGTTCGCACTGATAGTCTGAACATCAACGACATCAATACCGTTGCCGCTGACCTTGAAGGAACTACGACCAGTTCGTTCTTTGAAGACTATGGTGATCTTAGCAATCCTGGGAGTGGCGGTACTGCCATCACTGGCGGTAACATCAAGACTGTTAGTGACAACATTGAACATGTCAGAACCAATAGCACGAACATCACTGACATCAAGAAAGTAGCTACTGAGATTGATAGAATCCCTGAGACCATCAAGACTATGGAAGGGCTTAGAGATGAAGCTACTGCGTCTAAGAATCTCTCTAAGGATTGGGCTACTAAAGTTGGTGGTACCGTTGATGGCACTGAATACTCCGCTAAGCACTACGCTAATGAGGCTAAGAAAAACGCTGATAAGACGGACTCTGATCTCACTGCGATCAATACTGCTAAGGCTAATGCTCTTAAGGCTATTGACGCCTCTAAGGCTACTGCTGTACAGGCAGTAACCGATGAGGGTGATACTCAGGTTCAGAGGGTTACTGATGAAGGCACTGCTCAGGTAGGTGCTGTTGGCATCAAGGGTACTCAGGAAGTTCAAAAGGTTACTGCTGAGGGTACTAAGCAGGTTCAAGCTGTCCAGACTGAAGGTACTGCCAGTGCTAAGAAAGTTACTGATGAAGGCACTAAGCAGGTGGGTGTCGTTAGCACTCAGGGTACTACTAGTGCTAATGCTGTTAAGGCACAGCAGACTACCAGTACCAACGCAGTTGTTGCTGAAGGTGATAAGCAGATTGGGCGTGTTACTACTCAGGGTACGACTACCGTTGGTCTTGTGACTGCTGAAGGTACTAAGCAGGTTACCAGAGTTACTGATACTGGTGATGCTCAGGTTACTGCTGTGCAGACTGAAGGTACTAAGCAGGTTGATCTTGCTAAGGCTGAAGTTACTAAGGCTACTGCGCAGACTGCTGAGGCTACTCAGCAGGCAGGCATTGCTACGACTAAGGCTAGCGAAGCTAGTGCTAGTGCTAGTACCGCTACTGCTAGAGCTAACACTGCTACTCAACAGGCTACGCTAGCTACTACTAAGGCTTCTGAGGCTGAAGACAGTGCTACTAGTGCTTCACAGTCCGCTACTGCGGCTGATGCCAGTGCTAATAGTGCTAGTGCTTCTGCGGGTACTGCTACGACTCAGGCTACTAATGCGAGTAACAGTGCCAAGGCGGCTAAGCTCTCTGAGGACAATGCGGCTCTGTCTAAGACTGCGGCTAGTACCTCTGAAACTAACGCTAAGGCTTCTGAAGTTGAAGCTAAGAAGCAGGCTGATCTCGCTAAGGGTTATGCCGATCAAGCCGCTAGTGGTCAGATTAACTCTGACTGGGCTGAGACTGACAGTACGTCTAAGGCGTTCATCAAGAACAAGCCTACACTTGGTACGTTGGCTAGTAAGAACAGTATTGCGTACACTGAGGTTACGGGTACTCCTGATCTCTCCGTGTATGTTCTTGGTAGCACCCTTACTGCTGAACTAGCTAAGAAAGCTAACCTCTCGCATACGCACACTACGGCACAGATTACTGGGCTTGACACTGCGTTGGCAGGTAAGGCTCCTGCGAGTCATACGCATACCGTGTCTCAGATTACGGATCTTACTACGACCCTAGCCCCTTATGCAAAGACTACTGATGTGAACAGTAAACTCAGTGCTAAAGCTGATACAACTACTGTTAATGCGGGTCTCGCTAAGAAGTTGGATATTACGACCTTTAATGGTTTCGTTGATTATGGAGATTTAGGTTCTTAATATGGCTATTAAGGAACGAAAACAAATTACGGGCACTGCGGCACAGATCAAGAAGTTCGCAGGCCATAATGGTGTACTAGCGTATGCTACGGATACCAAGCATCTGCATGTGCTCAGTGGCACTGCAGGTACCACTACTGAGCTTGCTAACAGGAGTGACATCCCTGCCCCTGTGGATATCTCTGGTAAGGCTGATAAGACGTATGTGGACACTGAGCTTGCTAAGAAGCAGGCTAAGGGTGATTACGCTACTAACACTGCTCTTACTAATGGCCTTGCAGGTAAGGCTAATAGCTCCCATACGCATACTAAGGCTCAGATTACTGACTTCCCTAGTATTCCTGATGCTAGTACGTTGATTCCTAAGAGTGGCAATAGAGGCAGTATCTCAGGGTGGGAAGCATCTGGTAGATATACATCGACTACAGTTACTATTACTAAAGATTCTCCTGATACTCTTACTGAGAAAGTTGGGCTGCTCCCAGCCACTGGTGTAGCGTTTACAGTTCCTGATGGGGATAGTGCTACTACCTTTACTAAAGTAGTTAAAGTCTATAATACAGACACTTTCTCGTTAGGAGGAAATTGGAAATGGGCAGGAAATAAAGCGCCTGAAATGAAGCAGGGGTTTGTGGTGCTACATTGGAATAACAATGCGGGTGTGGCTAACTTGATAGCGATGGGGTAGGATATTTTATGAAAAGGTTTGTTTATAAAACGGAAAAGTACGCGTCAGAATACTACTTACGTCAAGCAATCTTCAAGCATGAGCGTTTGTCTTTCGGTAAGTTGACTCCTGAGTTCATGAAAGAACACGAGATCACTGAAGAAGAATACAACCCTGAAGATGAGTGGACGGATGACCAATGGGCTGATACGGTTCGTAGAAAGAGAGACTCTATGATCTCTGGTACGGACTACTACATCCTCCCTGATTACCCCAGTACCCCTGATGGTATTGAAGCTGTGAAACAGTACAGACAGGATCTTAGGGATATTACACTTCAGAGTGGGTTCCCTAGGAATGTACAGTGGCCTTCCCTTCCGTCTGCCCTGAGCAGAGATAAGGGTTTGGCTACTGTGGGTCTTGCTAAGGTGGGAGTTTGAGGTGCTTAACAAAGAATTGCTTATGACGGGAATTACTGGGAAAGAACCCCATATTACTCTTTATGTAGACGACTTCTATGACCTAAGTGCCCCCGATGACGGTTATGGTTATGGTTACAGCGCGACTGAAGATACTGGTATGGTATCAAGAATTCCTTGTTGGGGTGGGTATGGTATGATGCAAAATTACACTGCACTACGCATCCTAGCTACGGTAGGGGATAAAGAGACTCTTATTTCGTGGAGGAACCCCTATTCTTCCCCTAGGCTTATGGTTACACGTCTAGACACTGGAAAATCAATAGAGTTTGTACACTCGGACTCCTCTACATCTGGTATGTACAAGAAGGCCCCCTTTTTCACGAGGGCGGACCTGTATACAGAAATTCCACTAATCTTTGACCCCCCCCCGACTATTATTTGGATCCAGCTACGGACAACCCGATCTAAGAAGAGGGTACTATGTAGAAGAAGTTCCTTGGGAGGTGCTAGATGCTGAACAAGGAACTTCTGATGCTAGGAGGCTCTTACACTAATGGGGCTCTTCCAACCGAGGAGGAGTTTAAGGAAGTAGCGAATTTCTTAAGAATGCTAAATCCCGATATAGAATTCCTCATTTTTTTTAGCTCAGATATCACCGTAAATGCTATGCGATTAGACACTATAGCTGATGCTTACGGAACAGATGTTACCCGTGACTATGAATTGCATGTTATTACCGATAGTAATTACGTGTATCTCACACATATTGATGGGCACTCTAGAGGTAGTCCTTATGCACTTTACTTCAGTGATATGGACCCGTTTAATCCTAAACTCTTGTATAGGACGAATGATCCGACAAATCAAGCTACTGCTAACTACTGGAAGAAGGGGGATATGCTTAGAATCTTAAATGTTCCAGACAAGTTTGATGGCTTTATCATAGCACAGTGACCGAGAGGTGCACTATAAACTACCTCTCAGAATGCTAGGCTTTTCAGTAGCTATAGCCTTAGAGCATTCTAGTTTAACCTAAGCTACTAAACTATTAACTCTAGCTAAATGCTAGAAAGGAATATATTATGGCTGAATTTGCTTCTAAGGGTGTTGCAGGTGCTGGTCTCGGTACTGGTATCGCAGGTCTTGCTCTGGGTGTTCTTAATAGCTCTAATAACGGCAATGGTCTCCTTGGTGGCCTCCTTGGTGGTGGTAATCAGAATGTGGTGTCTGCTCTTCAGGCTGAGAACAGTCAGCTGAAGGCTGAGAACTACTCCGACAAGAATGCCAAGGAAGTTTATATGCAGTCTCTTACGGATAACCGTAGGCTCCGTGATGAAACCTTTGCATATCTTAAGCCTCTGTCTGATGAAGCGGCTAACAACCGTGTTGAGCTTGCTAAACTTCAGGCTGAGCTTAAGTGTTGCTGTGAAAAGCAGGAGCTTAGAGAGCAGATTGTCCTTGGTAAGGTTAATGAGCTTGCTCTCACGACTCAGGCGAAGTTCGGTTGCCTTGACCAGACCATTGCAGGCATGATGGGTACCATGAACAACATCACCAAGACCATTGTCCCGATGTCGGCCATTTGCCCTGCCCCTATGCCCCAGTATAACTCTTGGGTTGCTCCTACGAACACCCCTGCTACTGGCGGTTAATGGTTAGTAACTTATGAAGATCAGTTTGAGTAAGCTCTCTCAGGTTCTCCCTGAGTTCGTAGATACTCGACTGATGCCTAGTGCTCCCTCCACGATGAAGTGGATTCTTGGAGGGGGTACGTTCCTTGTCCTGCATCAGGCAGATACCCTCATCGGTAAGTATCTGCCTATGCTCAAACAGGTGGGTATCGTCGATGAAAGCAACAGACTCGACATTGATGTTGCTAAGGGTTTTATCAACAGTGCATTCGATAAGAGTGGTACTGTTGAATATCTCGGATTTAAGTTCGATAAATCTGATGGTGAAGCGCTAATTAATATTATGGAGAAATACAAAGATGATTGATGAAAAGTGGGAAGATAATGTTTTTATGATGGCTAAGCATAAACTTCTTGAAGTTATTGAAAAACTTAATAAAGAAGAATACATTAGCGCAGAGGATGTTACTGAATACAAGAATGCAATTAAAGCACTGTATTATCTCCTGAGCATTGAAAAGAGTAAGTAACTCTAGTGTTACAGTAGCCCTAGAACGACTGCAGTACAGTCTTTTCCAAGATCAGTACCCGTGCAGTAACTATCATAGGGCTACTGAATCCATTTAAGATATTAAACAAATGAATATTCAAGTTTATTGGGATGGTAATTCTGGAGTTATTGAATACAATAGCGATAGACTTAATCTGACTTCTAAGCCTAATATTAGTTCCGTTAATTTCGATGTTCTTAATTTCAGTGAGGACGACAATATTGGAATTAAGGTTTATCAGAATAAGACGATGGAATTAACCCCTGAAGAAATTACAACAATTAAAGCGTTTGCTAAAACTAATGCCAAGCCTGCGAATACCCTTGATTCTGCGATTGCACAGCACAACGTTGCTCCCGACGCGCATCATGATATCCGTGTGAAGATCGAAGAGCTGTCTGCTGTGATTGCTCAGTTGAGTGCTTTGTACAGTCAGGCTATGGCTATGTCTGCAATGGAGGAGCCTAATGAGTGCGAAGACCAGTACGCTTGAGAAACTTCATGAGATGCTTGCTGAGCTGTTTATCGAGGACATCAAGCTCTGTAGAGAAGAGGGTATTCCTATGGCGGCATCTGACAAGGGTGTGATTGTTTCGTTTCTGAAGAACAACAACATCACTGCTGATCCTGATCTCGATGATATGAAGAGACTCGATGAGGAGTTTCATAAACAGGCTGAGATTGAACGTGCAGCTAGAGCAAAGAGCATGCTTGAACAGAGAGGAGATGATCGCTTTGACGATCTGTTGAACTGATGGATGATCTGACCCTACAACGAATCAAGCTACTCAAAGAACGTGTTAATCGTTATTCTAACGATCCTACTAAGATTCCGCCAGACGAAAGGCGAGAACTCTCTCTGATGTTCGCTGTGGTCTTCAAGGACTTCAAGGACTTCTGTGAGATCGGCATGAGGTTCCTAGGCTTCGGTATTACCGAGATGCAGATGAGCATCGCAGATTACGTCCAGAATGGGCCTAAGAAGAGAATGGTCCAAGCACAGAGAGGTGAAGCTAAGACGACCATTACAGCTCTGTACGCTGTGTGGAGATTGATCCAAGATCCTACTTGTCGTATCTTGATCGTATCTGCAGGTGAAGATCAGTCCAATGACATCGCAGTGCTTATCATTCGATTGATCGAGCAGTGGTCTCTGATGTGTTGGCTTAGAGCAGATACCTCCAGAGGTGATAGATCCTCGTATGAGCACTATGACGTGAATAGGGACCTCAGACGAGTTGAGAAGTCCGCTAGCGTATCGAGTGTCGGTATTAAAGCTAACCTACCCGGTCGAAGAGCTGACCTCATCATTGCTGACGACGTGGAGTCGATTACGAACTCCACTACGCAGGTTATGCGTGATGACCTTCTGAACAGAACAAAGGAATTCACTGCTATCTGTACGCATGGTCATATCCTGTACCTCGGTACTCCGCAGACTAGAGAGAGCGTGTACAAGACTCTGCTCAGTCGTGGCTTTGATATCCGTATCTGGCCGGGGAGATATCCTGAGCCTGATCGACTGGATAGGTACCTACCGGGCACACTGGCTCCTGAGATCGAAGAAGCTATCAGGAAAGACCCTTCCCTACAGAGTGGTGGTGGTCTAGACGGTACCAGAGGAAAGCCTACTGATACGGGTAGATACACCGAAGAGGATCTTCAGGATAAAGAGCTTGACTACGGTCCTGAAGGCTTTGACCTTCAGTACATGCTCGATACTACGCTCTCTGATGAAGCTAGAACGAAGATCAAGCTCAGTGACCTTATGATCGCCAATACAGGGTACATGGAAGCCCCTGAGACGTTCATGTACAGCGCAGAGCCTAGACTCCTCATCAAGGATCCTGAGATTGCCACACCTCCGATGCACGGCAATCGAATGTACTACACAGCTAGAGCATCGGAGAATTTCATTAAGTACGATCATAAGGTTATGGTCGTAGACCCTGCAGGTAATGGCGGTGATGAACTGGCTTATTGCTGTGGAGGCGCATGTAATTCGTATGTGCATATCTTCAGTGTAGGCGGGTTCATTGGCGGTACTACCGAAAAGAACATCAACGATATTATTGATCTGTGCTTGGAGTTCGACATTAAAGCGATTAAAGTCGAATCCAACATGGGACATGGTACTGTTGAATCACTGTTCATCGCTGAACTCCAGAAGCGAAAGATTAACGACATTGGTGTAGAGGGGTTCTATAACACAATCCAGAAGGAGAAGCGTATCATTGATACAGTATCTCCTGTAACTCGTAGACATAAGATGGTGTTCCATGAGAGAGCCATCAGAGACGATTGGAAGTGCTGTATCAGGTACACCCCTGAGAAGAGAACCATCGTGAGTTGTCTGTATCAGATGGCTAACATCACATACGATAGACAGTCCTTGGCTAAAGATGACCGTGTGGATGCTCTGGCAGGCGTTGTACAACACCTCAGTGATTGTATCGCAAAGGATGACGATAAAGCGAATGAACTTAGAGAAAAAGAACAAGCAATGGAGTTCTACAGAAATCCTATGGGATACAAGAACTACGGAGGTAAAAAGTACAACGAATGGAACAACTTGCACAAATTCAGCAGGGTAACTCGGAAGCATCACTTGTAGTGAAGGTCGCTATCCTTGAGGAGCGACTTAAGCAGACCAATCAGGATGTACATGAATTGAACGAGAAAGTGGATAGTACAGTTACTGAGATTAAGGCAATGATCGAGAAGATCCAGAACAGACCGAACTCTGTACAGGAGTTCATCTCTGAGAACTGGAAGAGCATCCTTCTCGTAATCCTAGCAATCATGGGGGCTAATGCTACGGTTGTAGAGAGCATTAGCCGAGTGATGCTTGGTGGATAAACAGGATACCCCGTAGAACGCGAATACAGCCCTTCTACGGGGCTTTTAGAGGGTGGGTAATGAAGTCTATCATCCAGAGGGTGTCGATCGCTCTAGCGGCTTGTATGGCCGCTTTAGCGGGGTATTGGTATATCCAGACCCTGAACACTAAGATCGACAACCTAGAAAGAAGCCTCCAGAACGCTGTAGAGGCGCTTGCAGACGTTCAAGGAGCGGTGAGCGCACAGAACACTGCACTGAAGAACTGGAGAGCCTATCAGGAGCGTCTAGAGGCCTCTCAGAAGGAAACTAGAAACAGGATCGAGTATGTTCTCAAAACTACGAAGGGTAATGCTAGGGTTGTCGATAGCGCTGTTATTGACGAGCTGTGCAACGGTGCAGGAAGGAAATACTGCGCAGAGAGCGTGTACGCCAGTAAGAACAGTGGTACCAACAACGCTAACAATGCAGTGCAAAGAACCAAGTCTTAAAGGTAATACGATAAGTGATCTCGTGAGACATATCGTAGAACTACGAGAGAGCGTAGATGAATGTAATAATCGTATGTCTACGATAGATAAGAGTCTAGATGAGTACGATAGGAGATCTAAGGGTAGTCTAGAATGAGTTAGAGGTGCGAATACTAAGTAACACCTAAATTTGGTATACTAACGCGAGAGGGTATCTCCCATTACACCAAGCGATTATCCCCCGTATACCCCTAGTGCACTATTACCATCATCATGTTGAACATCATGTAGTTCACCTAGAGTATACTGTGTGGTATATACTAGGTATGCCTAGAGAGTAGAGTGTACTAG
>ERZ1026868.219-NODE-219-length-44139-cov-25.749433_pt1 | contig 44139 bp, 63 predicted proteins | sample MGYA00380164_ERZ1026868 | MGnify/ENA primary metagenome ERZ1026868 (study PRJEB33269, sample SAMEA4719800) | human gut metagenome | biome: human-associated habitat; feature: organic feature; material: feces | place: Cameroon | collected 2013-10 ...
CCCCATCAAGGTTCACCCCACCCCGCTTCTCAAAAGGGTGGTACTCGAAAAAAATATTTTTTCACCATTCGCAACCATTGTTGTTCTCCGGCCCTGACAGGCGGCATTGTAGCCTGTTTTCATGTGCTTTGTGAGGCTGGTACCCAAATCAAAACTAAAGGTTTTGTTGGAACCCCGTGCCGTGTGGCGGGTAAGTTCACACGGGCGGCCCTACACGCAAAGTAGGAGGGGCGTTTCCGCCCCATTATGCCGTCATAGCTCAGTTGGTAGAGCGGCTGTCTTGTAAGCAGCAGGTCGAGGGTTCGAGTCCTTCTGGCGGCTCCAAAGCCGGCGACCCGCTAAAATAGCTGAATCGGACGCGGTTCGGAGTTCGCGGTAGGCGGCCCCCGCACGCCTCTTCACAATGCGTACCATGCGGGGGTTTTGTTGGGCTGTGGCCAAACGGTAAGGCATGGGACTTTGACTCCCAGATAGCAGGTTCGACACCTGCCAGCCCATCCAATGGGTGAGCCGGGCACAGGATAAGCCCGGAGGGCGGGAACGGGGTGTGCGTGCAAATAGATGGGCAAGCGGGAAAGCCTCCGCCCAGTAAGGCTCTGCAATGGGTCTGCGCACAGGAAGGAAGAAGCATGGCAGGATTTGCAGATGTAAGAAAAGCGGAAGCGAAATACTGCATGGAACACCCTGCCTACTTCGTGGAAACGTATGTCCACATTGAGGACAAGGACGCAGCTGAACTGATCGTTCCATTCAAGCTATGGGACGGGCAGAAGAAAGCCTTGCAAGCATTCGCAAATGATCGGCTGATTGTTGTGCTAAAAGCACGGCAGCTTGGCTTTACATGGCTTGCATTGGCCGAGGCGAGCAGGCTGTTGGCGTTGAATACGGGCCGAACAGTCGTTGGCTTGTCCAGAACAGAGGATGAAGCAAAAGAGCTTGTGCGCCGCATGGGCGTGATTTTGCGCTATATGCCGGAATTCATTGCAGAGGAAGGCGCTGTGCCCGCCGGGTGGAGCGGCCCTGTTTTCAAAGCATCTGCATTGGAACTGCGGGTAAAGTGGCCAGACGGCCCGGAAGGCGTTTTCAAAGCGTTCCCCTCGTCCCCTTCTGCCGGCCGTTCGTTCACAGCTGATTTAATTATCATCGACGAATGGGCGTTCCAGCAGTATGCAGAAGAAATCTGGCAAGCAGCGTTCCCTGTCATCAACCGTCCAACCGGCGGTCGGGTCATTGGTCTGTCTACAATCAAGCGAGGGACGCTGTTTGAGGAGATTTACACAAACCCGGACAACGGGTTCACGAAGTTGTTTCTGCCGTGGAGCGCAGATCCTCGCCGTGATGAAGCATGGTACAAACGAACACTGAACGCGCTGGGCGAAGATAAGACCTATCAGGAATACCCCGCAACTGTAGATCAGGCATTGGAAGTCCCCGGCGGCGCGTTCTTCCCCGAAGTGAGGAAGGAAACCCATTGTGTGGATAAACTTCCCGCAAAGGGCAGGCGCTATTGCGTGATGGACTATGGCCTTGATATGCTGAGCGTCCATTGGGTAAACATTGATGTAACAGGCCATGCATGTGTGTACAAAGAGTATAACGAAAGCAATTTGCCCATCGGCGCGGCGGCAGAAACCGTCTTGAAACTGTCGAAGGGCGAGGAAGTTGAGTTGTTCCTGGCCCCCTCTGACCTGTGGGGCCGTAGCCAGGAAAGCGGTAAAAGCCGGGCGCAGCTGTTCCTTGAAGCGGGGCTTCAATTGGTGCAGGTGAGCCGGGACTTCCCTGCCGGATGCGCGGCCATGAAAGAGTGGTTCCGCATTGACCCGGCGACTGATACGGCATGGCTGACAATGTACAAGACCCCGACACTGTTGAGGTGCTTGCAGAAAATTCAAAAAGACGAGCGCAAACCGGACGTTTACGCAAAGGAACCGCATAGCTTGACACACTCCGTGGATAGCTTGCGGTATTTTTGTGTCTGGTGGACTGCGCCCGCCGAAGCCACGCAAACAAGGAAGCACGTCACGTGGGAATCTGACCTGTGGGAGGATTACTACAACGCAGACGAAGAGGGCAAGGCGTACATGATTCAGAAGTTCGGAGATCCGTTCTAAGGAGGGGAAACATGGCAGTACATTTTAGAGTTCCTGACCAGGTGTCCCCTAGCACAATGGTGGTCGATACGTTTCTGGGCGTGGATTACAGCAACTCCCCCGGCAACGTAGATAAGCGGCAGTCTCCGAACGGGCAGAACATGATCCGGGACGTGCCCGGAAAAGTCCGAAAATCCATGGGATATGAGCTTGTGAGAACGTTTGACGGCAAAATCAACGGGTATCACAAGCTGAAAAAAGATAAAGAGGGCATTATCCACGCCGGAACAAAGCTGTACCGTGAAAATGGTACGGTTATTTATGAACAAGCGAACAATGCCCCTTCCAAAAGCTGGCAGCTCAATGATAGTTTGACCATCATTGACGGCGCGCACATCCTGATTTATGACGGAACCAGTGTGAAGAACGCGGCAGAAATTGCAAAGGTTCCGCTGTTTTCCATCGCGAAGGCCCCGAAAGGCGGCGGAACGGATTATGAAGCGCTAAATCTGATTTCTCCGAAATTCAGGGAGCGTTTTGCCGGTACGAAAGACGACACAGTTTACCATCTGAGCTTTTCCGGGCTGGATGATGGCCCCGTAACGGTGAAAATCCTGAATTCAGACGGCGCATGGGTGGACAAAAACGACGGTTTTACGGTTGACAGAACCAAAGGAACGGTGACATTTAACACCGCCCCTGGCGTTTCTCCACTATCCGGCGAGGATAATGTTGAAATCTCCGCGAGCCGGACGGTTTCAGGGTATGCAGACCGCGTTTTGAAATGCGATATTGGCATTTTATTTGGCGTAAATGGCGCGTCTGACCGGCTGTTCTTGTCCGGGAACCCGGATTATCCTAACCAAGACTGGTATTCCGGGCAGTACGACACGACATACTGGCCGGATACTGGATATTCCCAGCTGGGCACGGCTGGCAGCGCAATCATTGGGTACAGCATTATCAATAACTACCTTGCCACGCACAAGGACGATGCCGAACCTGACCGAAATGTGATTGTCCGGCGCGGCGATCTGGTAAATTCCACGCCCGCATTCCCCATTATCAATACGTTACAAGGCCCCGGTGCCGTGGCGAAGCGCTCTTTTGCGTATCTGTCCACGGAGCCGGTGTTTTTGACAAAGCTGGGCGTGTTTGCAATTACCCCGTCGGACATTAGCGGCGAACGATACGCACAGAACCGAAGCTACTACATCAACGAGAAACTGAAAAAGGAAAAGAACCTCGAAGATGCGGTGGCAGTGGTGCACAAGGACTTGTATTGGCTGTGCGTGAACGACCATGCGTACATTCTCGACGGCCTGCAAAACATTGGCAGAGCTGCCTCTGAGCCGTATTCTACACGACAATACGCTTGCTTCTTCCGTACCAACGTACCGGCAAGCGCCCTGTGGGTGATTGATGAGCGGCTGTATTTCGGCACGGCAGACGGCAAGGTATGCCGTTTCTATGACGACCCGGCCAGCCTTGACAGCTACAACGATATGGGCGAACCGATTGAAGCATGGTGGGAAACCCCTGATATTTCGGGACGCCTTTTCTATAAGAACAAGACATTCAGGTATCTCGCAGTTAGCGTTGCGGCCGCAGTTGCCACCAGTGTGGATATGCGGGTGTTGCGCAAAGGCGAATGGAAAACCCTGAAACGGAATGCATTCAATTCACGCTATCTTTCCTTTGCACAGCTTGTTTTCTCGAAATTCAGTTTCTCCAGCGATACCACGGCACGCACCTTGCATACCAAAGCGAAGTTGAAGCGGGTGGACAAGACCCGTTATCGCTTTGAAAACAAGGCGCTGAATGAGCCGTTCGGGCTTACAGCATGGGCAATTGAGTTTATTGAGAGCGGAAAGTACAAGGGGTGATAGCATGAAGTGTCCTAGATGTGGCATTGAAATGAAGGTCAACGTCAGAGGTGAACTGCTGACGTTCATTTGCCGCAATCGGCAGTGCAACGGCTACGGCCAAGCACAGGCAGAAAAAGACCTGAGTACGGAAGGAAAGGAGGAGCGTCATGAAGATTGAGAATGGCAACAAGAGTACCGCCAGCGTGAAGGCCACCAACAGCTCTAGCAGCAAAAAGCCTACCGTTACCAAGGGCGGCGATCTGCGCAGCAAGTGACAACAAGTGAGGAACTATGGAAGAGAATACCAGCGGCGTTATGACTGAAGAAGTCGAGCAGGAAGCAGCCGCACCTGCACAAGAAGAGACTACCGGAGAACCTGCCACCAATGAAGGCGTAGGGGAAGCTGCCGAAGCCGGGCAGCAGCAGGAGATTCCTAACGAAGTATGGGAAACCAGCCGGAAACGTGCTGATGCAAAGGCCAAGCAGCGGTACGACCGGATGGTAACTGAGCGGTTCGGGCATTTGACAAACCCTGCCACCGGAGATCCCATCCGAAGCATGGACGATTACTTCGCGGCACTGGATGCGCAGGCGGACATTCAACGCCGCCAGTCCTTGCAGCAGAAGGGAATCGACCCCAAAATTCTCGATGATGCAATCAACAACAGCCCCGTCATCAAGCAGGCGAAAGAAGCAATTCAGGCCCAGCGTGAAGCAGACGGCCAGCGGCAATTCAACGAGCAGATGCGGCAGATCACCGCACTGGACGGCGAATTCCGGACACTGGGCGATCTTCGTAACGCCCCCGAATTTGACACTTTCAACCAGCTTGTGATGAGCAATGTTGATATGGTGAGCGCTTTCAAAGCGGCCTTCTTCGATCGGCTGGCCGCCAAGAAGAGCGCAGCGGCCACGCAGGCAGCCATTAACACCGCCAAGAGTAAAGACCACATGGCCCCAATTGGCGGCGGAAATGACGCAAGCGACGGCCTGACCGATGACATCATCGCGGAGTATCGCAAGTTTAATCCTAAATGGACGCGCGACCAAATCGCGGCGTACCACAAGAAATATGGAAAGGATAAGTAACCATGTTTATCGTTGTAATGCGAGACATTGCGGACGTGGAACCTTTTGAGCACCAGCCCGGTGCTGCCAATCTGGCGCGCGGCTCTGCCGCTGTGCTGACCGCTGGCAGTCTGGCCAAGTGCGGCGCGACCGCTAAGCCCTCTCATATCGTTATGGGGCCTGCCGACGGCAACGGCCTGTATCCCTGCATCCGCGTTCAGCCCACCACCGTGTTTGAGACCACCAGCACCGCTGCCGTGGCTTCTGCCGGTGCCAAGGTGACCCTGAACACCGATGCACTGAGCGTGACCGCCACCGCCACTGACGGTGTGTTTACCGTCGATTCCACCGAGAATAAGGCCAACGGCGTTGTCCGTGGCCGTTTCCTGTAAGGAGGATATATGGCTAACATTATTTTTTCTGAGGGTTCCGGCGTTGCCAACAGCGTGTTCGGCAAGAGCCAAGAACCCATCAAGGCTATGATCGAGAGCGGCGTTGAGGCGTTCGAGGAAAAGAGCCTGATTTCCAACATCTTCAACATGGAAAGTTCCACCAACTTCGCCGAGAAGTACACCAACGAGACCAGCGTGGGTGACTTCGAGGACGTGGGCGAGAATGGCGCTTACCCCAAGACTGGCATGCAGGAAGGTTTCTCCAAGGTCATTGAGCCTACCACCTGGAAATCCAGCTTTGAGGTGACCCAGGAGATGATCGAGGATGCAAAGATCGGCAAGATCAAGAGCCGCGCCGGTATCTTCTCCACCAGCTACAACCGCACTCGTGAGAAGTTCGCCGCTTCCCTGCTGGCCGGTGGCACTGGCACTTCCGTCAAGATTCAGAACAAGACCTACAGCACCGCTTCTGCTGACGGCGTGGCCCTGTTCTCGACCGCTCACCCCAGTGCCACAAAGGGCACCAAGCTGACCCAGAGCAACTTCTTCAAGGCTGATTTCAGCACTAGCATTCTGGATCAGGTTCAGGAGGCCATGCAGAGCTTCACCGACGACGACGGCAATCTGCTGAACGTCGCTCCCGACACCATCATCATTCCCAACGTGGCTTCCCTGAAGCGTGCCGTTCTGGCTGCCGTGTCCAGCGATCTGGACCCTGAGAGCAACAAGAATGCAATGAACTTCCAGGCCGGCCTGTGGAACGTGCTGATCTGGCCCTATCTGCCCAAGTCCATCGGCGGCAAGCCCTTCTTCCTGATGATGGACAGCCAGTTCAAGGACGACTATCTGTGTATGCCCTGGGTTGACCGTGTTGCCCTGACCGTCAAGAGCGAGATTGACCCCAACACCGACGCCAACGTGTTCCGTGGCCGCGCCCGTTTCGGCGCTGGCTTCAACAACTGGCGTTGCATCGCCCTGTGCGGCGGCGGCGTGACCGGCGGCACTACTCTGACTGCCTAATTAAACTTACCTGATTTACCGATGTCCCTGCCTGATGGTGGGGACATTTTTTTGGAGGAGCCATGTTCGAGAAGCTGAAACACGCTGCTGACGATGCCACAAAGCGGGGGAAATGGCAAAGTCGGCTGGATGACGCAAGAAAGCAGTACGACCGTACCATTATGGATACCCGCGAAGCGCTGTACCGTGGCGATAAAAACATTCGTGGCGCAAATGGTACAGACGCAGATAAAAAGGCAACCAACGTCCGCAACATCGTGTACGAGCTGATTGAAAGCCAGGTGGATTCCTCTATTCCGGCGCCCCGCGTCACAGCTATCCACGAAGAGGACAAAGAGCTTGCAAAAAAGATTGAAGCATTGCTGCTGAACCTGAGCAAGCAGCTCAACCTGAAAGAGCTGAACGACCTGCAAGAGCGAACCGTGCCTATTCAGGGCGGCGACTTTTTCCACGTTGAGTGGGACCCGCATGGCGGCTATCACTGTATGTTGGGCGACGTAACGCTGACGGAGCGCCACCCGAAGCAGGTTATTCCGCAACCCGGCGTGTACGACATTGACAAGATGGAGTACATTTTCATCCTTGTGAGCCAGCCGAAACGCTACCTTGAACGGCGGTACGGCGTTGAAATCAAGGATGAAACAGAGGATGATGTGGCTGCCAGAGGGCAGAATCCAAGCTCTGTAAGCGGCATTGTTACACAAAATATCGCGTATTATCGTAACGACGAGGGCGGCGTTGGTCTGTACAGCTGGTGCGGAGACGTAACTCTGGAAGATTTAGACAACTGCCAGAAACGGCGCGGCGAGGTGTGCGCGAAATGCGGCCGCCCGAAGTCCGGCGATGTGTGCGAGTGCGGCAGCAAAAAGTTTGTGGATGGGCCTCTGGATGTGCAAGAGCTGACCGAGGACATCACCATTTTTGGCGGTGAGACTGTTGCGGCAAGCACCCCGGGTAAAGACGAACTTGTGATGAACCCGGACGGAACCCCGCAGGTGGACGAGGAAGGCGTGGCTATTACCATGCCCGGCCCGAACGTGCCCACGCAAATCCCGTACTACGAGCCGAAAGAAATTCCCGTTATTCTCCGCAGCAATGTGCGGATGTTCGGCCGCTTCTTGGGCGTGAGCGACGTTGACGTGATTGAAGATCAGCAAAACGCGATCAAGAAGTTTGGCACGAAGATTGAAGAGAAGCTGCTCAAAGGCGGAAGCTATGTTACGCTTCCGCAAGGCGTACAGGTTGAAACCAGCGACAAAGAGCTGAAGATCATGCGGCTGAAAAACCCGGCGGAAAAGGCGTTGATCTCTGTTATCAATGTTCAGCCCGACACAAGCCGCGAACAGCAAATGCTGGAAAGCAATTACAGCTGGGCAAAGAGTACGCTGGGCATTAACGATTCGTATCAGGGCAAGTACGATGCATCTGCAACCAGCGGCAGCGCAAAGCAGTTTGCTGCACAGCAGGCGGCTGGCCGTTTGCAGTCCAAACGCGAGATGAAGAATCAGGCGTATGGGCGGCTGTACAAGCTGCTCTTCAAGTATATGCTGGCCTATGCTGACCAACCGTACCCGATGACTTACACGGCAATCGGCGGAGAACAGACGTTCGCCCATTTCAACCGATGGGACTTTTTGAAGCGAGATGCCGCCGGGGAACTGTACTGGGACGATGAGTTTATTTTCGGCGTTGACCCGTCTCCGAACATGGATGCAAACCGTGAACGGCTGTGGGATATGGCCGACGTGAAGTATCAAGCCGGTGCATTTGGCCCGATTAGTGAACTGACTACCAGCTACCGATTCTGGACTTATCTAGAAGATAATGGATTCCCTGGAGCTGGGAAGGTAAAAACCGAAATCAAACAGCAGATGGACGAGCAGCAGCAAATGCAACAGGCTGCACAGCAAGTAATACAGCCGGATATGATCATGACTGACAGTGACCATTTGGAGGGGGCAGACGTATGACGTGGGGAGAATGCAAAACCGCAACCTTGCAAAAGATGTTTACCTCGGAAGATGAGGGCGCAGAGGACTACCTCGCGGCAATGCCGCAAGCCGCCAATGAAGCGATCCAGATGATTGCGACAACGGATGCGGGTAAACACATCCGTTCGCACGATACGCTGACGAAAGACCCGGCACAATCCAGAACGTTTGATCTTGAAGATGAACTCATTGACTTTCTCAATGTGGGAGACTTCGAGACATACTGTATGGATGGAGACGAGCCCAGGCCGGTATCGCTGAAACTTCTGGGCGGGCATTTGCTGGTGGTTCCAAAAGGCATTGAAACGGTGCTTGTGTACTACAACGCAAAGCCTGCCAGAATCACAGAGAACACGCCGGACGCGCAAGAAATCGACCTGCCGGAAGATGCCGCGGCACTTGTGCCAATGTACATGGCAAGCCAGCTGTACAAGGACGATGATCTGGCGATTGCGACAACGTACCGCAACGAGTTTGAAACGGCGTTTGAGCGCCTGCAAAACCGGCAGGCAGAAAACATCGACACGGAATTTACAAGTGAAAGTGGGTGGTGGTAAGTGGCCTTCACAAAAATCACAGACGGAGATTTGAAGGACAAGGGCGTTATTGGGCTGCCCGATACACCCGGCCTTTCCACAAGCGAGATGCAGGCGAAGTTTGAGCAGATAACACGGGAAGTTATTGTGCCGAAGTTCAATCAGCTAGTGAACGAACTTTTAGATCCTTCGGCGGCAAGTCAAATCGGCGCCAAAGGCAAAAACCGCACAGTGCAAGGCCACATTGACAACCTGGAAAATCCGCACAATGTAACTGCGGAACAGGTTGGAGCGTATACAAAAGACCAGACAGAAAAAGCAATCAGCGACCGCATTTCCCAGATTGGTAGTGCGGATATGACGCAGGCCGTGTACGACCCGACCGGCAGACGGCGAGACATTTTTGCCTATGCCGACTCTCGTGGTGTAAGCACTTACACGCACACCAAGATGGACAACGTGCACCACTTTAGCGGATCCGGCACAAGCGGCCGCGTGAAGATGACGGCTGACGTGGAAGCCGGAGACACGGTGATGCTGGGCGGAAAGGAAGTGCCCGCCTATGTGGGCACAGAAATCTTTGCCGATGCGCTGGACGGTGAACCCGTCACGGGCCGGTGGCTGACCTTTACGCAGGACGGTACGCAGATAAATTTTAATGGCGGCGGGGGCTTATCCCTCACAAAACTCGCCCTCGCCACTGCCGACACCGGAGACGTGATTTCGGGCAAAAAGTTTTACTCCGGCGATAAAACGATTAAAACCGGTTCTATCCTGCCGCGCAACACCGTTGGAAAAAACGGGACGGTGGGAATCAGCCAGTATTTTCCCAGCGTGCCCGTCACTCCCGTGGCGGCGAACACGCAGATAAACAGCAACCTTGATGGCGTGTCCCGGCTGTGCTTGCAACCCCCTGCTGGATTTTACGATGGGAACAGCTATGTGGGCGAGACTTTTGCCAAAGTAGCCAGCGCAATCGGCCTGACGGCAGAAAAACTTTGCGCTGGGAACACGGTGATTGGCGTAAAAGGAACCGGCGTGACGAAAGCGGTTTGGAATGGATCTATTCCAAACGACACCTCGACGCATAGTCTGGCTACCACTCCCGCCGCCGGTACTCTGCTTTTCTTCTTCGCGGGCAACGCCGATCACGATATGCAAATCAAATCAATTGTCATTGGTAGTAAGGTGGTGGCAACGCCAGGGAGAAACAACATGTACTTTGCCACGTTCTCTGTGAGTGCAAACCAAAACATTTACATGCAATGGGACATCAACTTCGGCGGTGGTACACCAAGCGGAAAGGGCGTAATTTGCTACGTGTGATTAAAAGCAATAGGAGGTGTGACAAACATGAGCACCGTAATCTCTAGCGGCACAACCGTAACGAATAGAATTACGTTGCCTGTGACGCAGAGCGAACTGGCAAGTTTGTATGTGACGTATGAGCAACGTAACAAGACCGTGGTGGAAAAAAGTTTGGAAGAGTGCCAAATGGTAGGCACGGATTTGCTGGTGCCACTTGGGCAAGAGGACACCCTTGCTTTTAACCCGAAGGCAGGCAAAATCAGGATCCAAGTCCGGTTGCGGAAGAAGGACGGAACAGCGCTCAAAAGCGACATCGTTGAGGCTGAGACCGATGAAGTGCTCAAGGACGGTGTGATCTAATGCCGGGATGGAGCAGCACAGAGGCAACGTTCGCTGCCACCTTTGATGTTGTCGAGGACGTGCGGTTTTCGGTTGACCTTAGTAGTACGGATGCGACGTTCGCTTTCTCTTTCAGCGGGGAAACCGCGTTGCCAGAAAATTACCTCGGCTCGTATGAAGTAACGCCGAAAGGCAGCGAACAAGAACTCGAAACGGAAAACAAATATCTTTCAAACAACATCGTTGTGCGAGAGATCAAACGCTGGGACGTGGGCAACACGTCGGGCGGGAACACAGTGTACATCGGGGAGGATGCATAACATGCCAGCAGCTACTTACAACAGCAAAGTGATTTTTAACGGCGACGTCTTGATGGACCTCACCGGCGATACCGTCACTGCCGATAAACTGCTTACCGGGGTCACCGCCCACGGGAAAGACGGTGCGCCCATCACTGGCACCTGTGACTTCGATGCCTCAACGGGCGATGCCACCGCTACGGCGGCAGAAATTTTGTCTGGGAAAACCGCATATGTGAAAGGCACAAAAGTTTCCGGCGAAATGCCTAATCGCGGGGCGGTGACCGGGACAATCAGCACCAAGGCCGGGGCCTATACCGTGCCCCAGGGATACCACGACGGCAGCGGCAAAGTGACCATCGACAGCACCGAACAGGCAAAGCTCATCCCCACCAACATCCGCAAGGGCGTGACCGTGCTAGGGGTCAGCGGTACGATGTCCGGGAGTGAGGGCATGAAGCCTCAAAGCAAGAGAGTAACGCCCAAAGCCACTGAGCAAACGGTGCTGCCGGATACCGGCTATAACTGTCTGTCGCAGGTGGTTGTGGCCGCCATCCCCTATGCGGTGAGCGACAACACATCTGGCGGCAAAACCGTGACCATCGGGTGATGGCTATGGGCAACAGCAAAATCGTTTTTAACGCCAAGGTGCTGATTGACCTGACCAAGGACACCGTGGCGGCGGCGAAGCTGCTGGAAGGCACCACAGCCCACGGCAAGGACGGCGAGCGGGTGACCGGCACAATTTTGGACCGGAACACGGTGGGCAAAAACGGCGCGGTGGGTGCGTCCTCTGCTTATCCGTCGGTTGCCGTCACACCGGTGGAGCGAGACACGCAAGCCTATCAAAACACCGACGGGGTTAAGCGCGTGTACCTTAAACCGCCGAAGGGCTACTACAACGGCGAAACATACGTGGGTGACAGCTATGCTACTGTGGCAAGAGTGATCGGCCTGAACGAAGGGAACCTTTGTGCAGGTAGTAGCGTGCTTGATGTCACCGGCAGGGGCCACGCCGTGGCTATGTTCGCGACTATTGGCGACAATCGTTGGAGTGGCGGCTCTTACAACCGAATGAAGCTTGCATGGACGCTGGGCGGCACCTCCGGCTTCGGCGGCTGGGGCTGTTGGCTCCCGGCAGGCACTTACCGGGTGTGCGGGGCCATCGCTGGGGTGAAAGGATGCTATATCGCGGACGCTGGCAATCTGGCCACGCGAATTTATAACGCGGAACGGACATATTCTGGCAGCGGTTGGGGCGGACAAGGAACGTTTACCCTCAACGGCAGCCAATGGGTGTCCGTTACCAGTGGAAGCACGAGCTACTCTGAGGACGGCGGCGTTTGCATTTATCGGGTTTGAGAGGAGGAGAACCATGACTTACGAGCAAAAGCAAGAGGCCATCAAAGCCCTTGTCTATGGCAGCACGCAAGAGGCAGCAGCCGATGCGGCTGGCGTGCCCGTCGCCTCTTTGGCTGAAATCACACAGGACGAAATCGACGAGGTGCGGGCCGACCTGAAAGAAATGGGGTGGTTGGACTGAGCATCACTATGGAGGGCGTTGACGTCTCGAAGTATCAGGGCACCATCGACTGGAACAAGGTGAAAGCATCCGGCATGGGATTTGCTATGGTGCGGCAGGGCTGGATTAACAGCGACGGCACGATTACTGAGGACCCTTTTTACCGCCAAAACATGGCCGGGGCACACGCTGCGGGCCTTAACACGGGCGTATATCTGTACAGCTACTGCACGTCCGAAAACGCCATGAAGGCAGCCGCAAACGCCTGTGTGGCCATGTTGGAAGGCTTTGTGTGCGATATGCCCATCGCTCTGGACTTTGAGCACGCCACGCTGTACAAAAAGTTTTCGCGCACTGCAAATGCCAGCTTGTGTGCGGCCTTTTTGAACCGTGTTGAAGAGCTGGGCCGCTACTGCATCCTGTACACTTACAAGAGCTTCGTGGCGGCGTACCTCGACATGAGCGCCCTGAGCCGCTTTGATTTTTGGCTTGCCCACTACACCGCCCGCACGGACTACGCAGGCCCCTATGGTATGTGGCAGTATACCAGCAGCGGCAGCGTTCCTGGCATTTCTGGGCGCGTGGACTGCAACCATGCGTACAAGGACTATCCGGCAATCATCACCGGGAAGAAAGAGGAGGACGTACCCATGAGCGATATGCTGAAAGTAGGCCCGGTTTCGGGCGGCGACCGCAAGACGATGGCGGCCCTGGCGGACAGCCTGGGCCTGCCCCACGAGGATGCGGGCGACTATCTCATTATCGGCCCCGCCAGCGCAGGCGACCGGAAGGCGGTGGCCGCAAAGGCTGCTGCTCTGGCGGTGGGCTGCGTGGAGTACGTGCCCGAACCCGAACCGGAGCCGACCCCTGAACCGGAACCCACGCCCACGCCGGATCCTGCACCGGCCCCCGACAGCGGCAAGGACTACACCGAGCAGCTGGCCCGCATTGAGGCAAAGCTGGACAAGCTGCTGGGGCTGGTGAACCCCACCCTGCTGGAGGGTTGACATGCAAGAATGGACGGTGGTTGGCGTTGTTGTTGTGCTTGTAGGGCTGATCGGCTCTGTGAGCGGCCCGCTCATCAAGCTTAACAGCAACATCACAAAATTGACTGTAGCGGTGGACAACTTCCAGCGAGCATTGGACAAACTGGAAGGCGAAAACCGTGAAAGCCACAAGATTTTTTACAATCGGCTGGACGGCCACGACAAGGAGCTGGCCCAGCATGAGCAGCGACTGAAAGCGCTGGAGGAGGAATAATCATGGATATTTCGTTCATTTCTGAGTACATGGTTCCCGTTATCGTGGGCATCTGCCTGTGCGTTGGGTACGTGGTGAAGTCGTGGGTGAAGGATGTCGATAACAAGTACATTCCCACCATGTGCGCCGTGCTGGGTGTGATTCTGGCCGTGTGGATGCACTGGCCTGCCGTGGACGCTGGTGTGATTTTGTCGGGCCTTGCATCTGGTCTTGCGTCCACCGGTCTGCACCAGGTGTTTAAGCAGCTGCTTGGCGGGGAGTGATTGACGTGTCGCACCAGATCCCCTGGAATAAAATCATCCTTGAAGAGTTTATACGTCTCGCCATCTTGTCGAAGGACGAAGAAGCGGTGATGCGGACACGGGTTGCTGGGTGGACCAGGGTGGAGCAGTCCATGAAACTTGGAATGTCTCTGGCGAAGGTGGACAAAATCACCGCACGGCTAAAGAAAAAGTACGATGGTGTGCAAAGATACAGCGCTGTTTTGCCGCCCCGCAAAACCAGTGCGAAAGAAACATACATGGACACACACTAACTTTCAGGCGAAAAGCGTATAACAATACGGCTGTAAAAATACGGTTTTACGTCCTTTGTTTGGAGTATGATTATATCAGGGGAGGAAAACGCCTTCCCTGTAAACGAACCAAACGAAAGGAGAAAACCGTATGGAAATGACCTATGCATCCAGAGGTGTGGCAAATGCTGGCCTGGCCACTGGCATTGTCGGCGCCGCCCTTGGCACGCTGAACGCTGTGGGCGGCCTTGGTGCCATGGCATTGAACGGTGGGCGTGTTGCCGAGTGCAGCGAGAACCAGACGATCAACCGGTACGAGCTCGATCTCGTGCAAAAGAACGCAAAGCTGGAATCCGACATTGCGCTGCGTGATGCGAATGCCTACAACGACCAGAAGGCGCTGGAAATGTACAAGTACATTGACGGGCGGCTGCGTGGCATTGAGGGAGTGCAGGCGGCGCAGGCCGTCCACAACCAGAAAACCGAGGACAGCTTTGTGCTGGCCCGGCAGGACATTGCCACTGTGCGTGACAGCCTGACCGAGAAAATCAAGCTGGAAGCCGAGCGCCGTTGTTGCGGTGACAACTCCATCGTCAACTACGCGAACGCCACCTTCTACCCGAAGATGGTTGCGGACGTGACCACTGGAACCGGCACCACCGCACAGACCCTGTACAACCCGCTGCCTAAATGCGGCGAGTGCTGCAACGGTAACTGAGCTGATGGGGGCGGGGCTAGGCTTCGCCCCCATTCTCTTTGAAGGAGGATGGTTATGGTTAGCATGGACATGGTTCAGCGGGGCATCAACCGCTATATGGAGCAGGAAATTATCAGCCGATTGCCGGAGGGCAGTCTGGGCCGGTTTGCGGCGAATGCGGCAAAGTATGTGTTTGTCGCGCGGAGCGGGAACGCCATGAACAGCCTTGCAGAGAACCCTATTGCAAAGGCGTTTGGGCTGACGGCAGACGGCCAGCTGGATATTGATCTGGCGGCAGATGCGGCACGGGAAAGCATTCCCGACAACGGCTTGAAAGTTGATATGCCTGTACTGGGCAGAATGACCTTCCACCGTGGGGATGTGGACACGCTGGTGCGCATGATTATGGAGGGCTGAGGGATGACCCGAGAAGAAATCTTCTCCGCTATATCGTCTCGCCAAATCGAAGGCATTATGTTGCACGACCAAATGGCGCAGTGCTTCACGTTCCTGCACCTGGACGGTTACAAGCGCCTGCAAGAGTTCCGCTTTATGGATGAGGCCGCCGAACACCGAAACATGGTGCGATATTACATTGAGCGGTATAACCGCCTAATACCTGGCGCACACGCGAGCAATCCGGCGATTCTTCCGGAAAGCTGGATGGGGCGAACCCGGCTTGAAGTTGACACAGGCATAAAGCGCATGGCTGTAAAGGACTTGTTTAAGCGCTGGGTGAATTGGGAATCCAGCACGGTGAGCAGCTTGCAGGCACACGCACAAGCGCTTTACAGCACCGGAGACATTGTGTGCGCTGACTACATCGGACGCATGGCACAGGACGTGGCGGACGAACTGAAAACCGCAACGGGCATGATGATTGACTTGGAAGCAGTTGATTATGATATGACCGCGATTCTCGACAGACAACCCGCGTTGCACCGAAAGTACAAACACAAATTGCAGGAAATCGGAGAAGCGTTTTCCTGACAACAAGCTCTGAGGAGAAATCCTTGGAGCTTTTTTGATAAGAAAGGATGGGAATATGGCAAGAAAGCTTGTAAGCCTAGCTGACTATAATAAGCAGGCTGCCGAACAAGGCGGCGCTCGAAAAATGTACAACAACAGCGGATGGAGCGTGGGCAACAACGCGGGGAATGCTGCCTCTGTGCGAAAGTCGTACTCCGGAAGCAGCGGCGGTTCTTCGTCGGGCAGATCCTCTTATTCTGCACCTGCCGCTCAGGCCGCACCCGCTTCCAGTGGCCCCAGCTATGCCGACGCATATGCAGATGCATTGGCCTCTATCATGGCAGAACAGCGGCGACAGCGGGAAGCAGCGTATCAAAAGGCAGCGGCAGCCCAGAAGGAAAACCTCAGCTTTGCCACAAATCAGCTGACCGACACCACCAATGACGCGCTGAAACAGGCTTACATCAACAAAATGCAGACCCTCCGCAACCTGCCCCAGCAGATGAGCGCTCAGGGGTTAAATGGTGGAGCTTCTGAAACCACATTGGCCAGCATGAACAACAACTACGGCAACGCCCGGAACCAGCTGGAAACCGAGCGCTTGAAGCAACTGGCCAGCTTGCAGAACACCTACCAAAACAACCTTGCACAGCTGGAAGCCCAGCGGGCCAGCGGAGACGCTGCGCAGCTCTCCAACCTTGCCCCCACGCTGGCAAACCTTGTGGCCACTAACACCCCTGCAAGCGTAAACATCACGCAGGGAAGCGGCGCCAACGCTGGCAACGTAAGCGCATGGCTGCGTAAGCTGATGGGTTACGACGACGAGGACTATTACAACTGATTTCATTCTCCGCCCGGCCTGAAACACGGCCGGGCTTTTTTGAAATAAGGAGGACTCCATGCCCTATTCTGATCAGGAAGCGTTTCTGAACGCCTACCTTAAAAACTATGCAAAGGCCCAGCAGAACGCCATAAACAGCGGCAAAACGGGCATGAGCAGCGCCCGGTACACCGGCCAGCAAGCCATGAACGCGGCGCCCACAACTCTGCCCGACTATGGAGACATCGCCAACAGCTTTACAACGGCCTACACAAAGCAGCTGGCAGCCGTTGAAGCACAGCGCGAGAAGGAAGCGAAGGCAGCCCAGGCAGCAGCAGAAAAAGAAGCAAGGGCAGCCGCAAGTGCGGCGAAAAAAGCATCCTCTTCCACCACAAAGAGCAAGAAACTGAAGAAGGAAGAGCTTAAAGCACTGGATTCAGAGCTGGAAGAAATGGCCAAAACGCGGGTGGCCCTGCAAGAAAGAAAAGAAACCCTCGATACGAACACCCGCGAGCGCATAAAGGAGAACGTCGGAGACACTGCCGGTATTTCCAGCCTTACAGCCGCAAGCAGAACCTTCGCGCCTGAAAGGAAAGGCAGCGCCACAAAGAAAAGACTTTCGCAACGGCTTGCCGCTGGCGTGAAAGGTTTGGCAAAAGGCGCTTCCGCCTATAAGCAGATGCAGAAGGCGCGCGGCGGCGTATCGGCTGAGGACAGCGTTGATCTGAGCGGGAAACAGACCGAACAGGCCAAGGCGGCCATTCAGAGGGAACGCATAAAGGAACGGGCCTCTGTGGCAAAGCAGAACTTCACGACACAGGAGCTGGATGCACGTCTGACCGCAACAAACCAGCGGATGCGGGAGCTGCAAAAGCAGGGAAAGACCAAAACCCGAGAATATCGGCAACTGCAAAACCAGCATGACACCTATGCCACCGCGTTGGGCGTGGACTCTTTGGCTGGCCGTGCAGGCGCAATCGGACTTGGTGCCTTTACAGGTTTTGGCGGCGGTGTTGCCAATATGGGAGACGCAACGCTTCGCGCCATTCGTGGGCAGTCTGCCAGCATGGACATACCGGAGTATGAGGCCGCATCGGACGACCTGCAAGAAGCCAACGAGCAGCGGGACGCTCTTATTCAGATGGGCCGGGCCTACACGGACGGCCCGGACGGCCCCGTTGCTACACCCGAGTTTCAAAAGGTGCTGGACAAGATCAAAGCCGCAAAGGACATCCGTGCCGAAAACCAGATCACTCCCGAGCAAAACAAAGTGGTCAAGTCGATCTTGGACTATTCGACCGAACAGAACCAAAAAGCGCAGGCCGGTTTGAACGACCAAGGCCGGTTTCTTGTGGGAACCATCGGCAGTGTGTCGCAGAACCTTCCCGCCTTTGCGGCAGCAGCCGCGGTTCCCGAGGCCGCGCCGGTTCTCATTCCCGCCCTGATGGGCGCAAGTGCTGCCGGCAACCGGGTGAACGAACTGGAACAGCGCGGTATTCCGCTTAACCAAGCGGTTCTTCGCGGTGCAATGTCCGGTGCTGTCTCTGGCGTGACCAATAAGCTCCCTCTTGAACAGGGTGCGGAACTGATTGCGGGCGGCGGCCCCGGCGTACTGCGGGCAATGGCCCGGCAAGCACTGAGCGAAGGTGGGCAGGAAGCCTCTGAGTATGCAGCAGACTACGGCCTCGACGTTTTGGCCGGAGACCCGGATGCAAACTTCAGCCTTGCCGAACTTGGGCAGCAGGCGCTTGGCGGCGCACTGGGCGGCGCAATCAGCGCGGCCGGAAGCTCTCTCATTGGCAGCGGCGTGAATCGCGCAAGAGAAGTGCTTGGAGCCAACGGAAACGCCCCTGTGGACACGGATGTGCAGCAGGCAGAACCGGTATCGCCCGCCCCTGAAACCTCCGTATTCCCCGAACCTGAATCTGTATCACCCAGTCCTGAAACCGTCGCACAGCAGCCGCTAGAGGCCACGCAGGAAAGCATTCCGGAGCTTGGCGTGGTAACACCCAATGCAACCCCGAAAACGGCCATTGACGTGATTGTGGATGCATACCGCAACGGCACGTTGACAAACAAGCAGATTGACCAGCTGAAGCCCGGCGGCGAACTGCGGCAAGCGTTTGAAGAGGCCACTGGCGTGACACTCCCGGACACCAGCAGCGAAACCCGGAAGGCACTGAGGACAGGTGCGCAGAATGAAATTCCGTACCTGCATTCCATTGACAGTACAGCCAACACAGGATATGATGGAACCAATGAGACCTACACAGGAGGTGCGAGCTATGACGGAACTGGAAGCGGCGAGAGAAGTTTTGCGGAACAGGACGGAGAAGGACGAGACGGAATTCCAGAATTATTACGCAACGCTGAAAACGGGAGCGGAGCGAAATCTGGCGAAATCTCTATGGGAGGACGGGACAACGCTGGAGGAAGTCAAGTATTACGTGGATTTTTGACGGCATCCCCGGAAACGCAGGCAACCATTGAACGCAGCGGAGCTACCCCTCTTGAGCTGAGAGACACGACAAGTGACCCTCAGCTTTTTTCGTCTGCGCTGGACGAAGCCATTCGGAAGAACTCGCACGGCCTGATGGTAAGCCCCAAGACAGTTGAAGAACTAAGTAGCCCCGGAACACGTACCTTTATGAGTGCTGACAACATGGCTGGTGCGCTTGTGACCGCGGATGGCGACATTGAAGCGGTTTTCAAGAACCCGCAAAGCAAAGCGAAGCAGGCGGCAACCTCTCTTTTGATTACTGCCGTGGAAAACGGCGGGCGCAAACTGGACTGCTATGGTAAGGGCCTTGTAAAGACATATAACCAAAGAGGGTTTGAAGCGGTTGCGAAAATCCCTTTCAATGCCGAGCAGGCGCCGGACGGATGGTCGTATGGCCAACAAGATGTTTACGTCATGAAGTTGCGCGATGGCGTGACAGCACATGACATTGCAACCAACCTTAATGTGTCAGAAGAAAACGGTGGCTACCACCTGCAAACAATAGGCGAACTTGCGGCTCTTCCTGTGTTCGATGATTATGACAAAGCGTTGGCCTACCGCGACAGCCTGATGCAGTCTACCTCTGCTGACACCCTCAGCGCGTCCGGAACTATTCCGGAGCTTATGGACACCACCGCCCAGTCCGTCCAGCAGCCTATCCCCACATTGGCTGACCATCCCAACACGGTAGGCGCGGCCCAACGGCAATTTGACCGGCCCGAAGTTGCCAGCCAGAGCCATATGACGCGCGACACCGATAATGATTACCTGCAACCTCTTGTGCAGAGAGATCAAGGCGGCGAGCAAAAGTTTACCCACGAGCGTGTGAGCAACGCAGACCGCATGAAAATTGCGGCCAACAGCATGGAGACCGAAAGCCGTGACGAGATCGTGTCCCGCTTGACCAGCAAAGAGCAGTGGGACGCAGATGACACCGCATTGGCCGGAAGCGTGCTGCGCGAGTGGGATTCGGCTTTGGGCGATATGGACAAGAGCGGAGAGGCATATAAGCAGGCTCTTGCCCAAAAGATGAAGTTTACTCAGCGGATTAGTGAGTCCAACACCATGAATGCGCAAGCACTGCAAATGACGCAGGAGTTTACCACTCCGGAAACCGCCGTGATGCAGTCGCAGAAGAGCATCAAGACCGCCGTTGACCGTGTAGCAAACGGCGAAAACAAGCGAAAGTTCGACCGATACAAGGGCGATGTAGAGACGGCCGTTGCAAACGCAGAGGATACGGCCACGCAAAAAGCCAATGACGCGGTGCAGAAAGCCATTGAAGCTGTGCAGCAGCAGGCCGCAGACACGGATGAACAGCCCAGCAATGCGACAAAGCGCGGCAAGCGGACAGGAAAAACGCAGGATGAGGCGAACCATCCCTCTGCCGAAGATGTACTGAGCCGCAAGCTGGCGGCTGCCGTAAAGCGGCACGTAACGGACGGGAAAGAATCCAGTGTTGAGGACGTTGTACAAAGCGAAATGCTTTCCCAGCTGACCAAGATGGCGACAAGCGACACCGAAAAAGGTGCACGGCCCCAAAAGCCGAAGCTGACGGTTGAGGAAAAGCTGCAAACCGCGTTGGACAATCAAGAGACATACTCGCATGTATGGGAAGCGGCAAAGGAAGCGCTTACCGAAAGGTATAAAGACAATGCCGACATGAGCAGCCGCCTGCAAGCTTTCTTTAATGATGCCGGAGAATCCGGATTGTACGGGAAAGATACAATAAAGCAACTTGTGTCCAAGTACACCAAAGATCAAGGGATTGACTTCAAGGCCCTAGTCAAAAAAGGGCGTGGGGACAAACAGGCCACTCTTCGAGAAATTCAGGAGCGCATTCAGGACACCTTCGACATGGACGACACGCAAGCCCAACGTATCGCCGAAATGGCCATGAACGAGTATTCCAAAGCATTGTCGGAAGCGGCGGACGCAAACCTGAAAGCCATCCGGGGCGGGAAAGGCAAAACGAGCAAGTCCACGCACGACCAATTTTTGGAGCTGTTGCGCATGGGCGTTTACGATGAAGGCGACGTGCAGGCGTATGCTGCATCCAAATTCGGTGTGCAGCCGTTGACCGCCGAACAGTGCCAGCAAATTCTCGATCTTGCAGAGCGGGCGGAACAGCTCCCCGTGAACAGCCGTGAGCGGGTGGCCATGGAAAACAAAGCGGCCGCCGTTGCGGCTCAAAACGTGAGCGGCTCTTTCCGCGATGCATGGGACGCATGGCGCTACACATCCATGCTGCTTAGCGCTCGTACAAACGAGAAAAACATCGGCGGCAACGTGTCGATGGGCCTGAACGCCCGGGCAAAGGACGTTGTGCTTGCATCCATGGAGTGGATGATTAACAAAGTTGCCCCCGGTTCGGTTGAACGCACAACGGCGATTGTAACTCCGTTCACTGAGGATGGCCGCGCGTTGCTTGCAGCCTCTGCCAACGACGCTGACCTGAACAGTTATCGCCAGCTTTCCGGCACAAGCGAGCGCATGAATCTGGCGCGGGACATGCAACAGCACCGCGAAACATTCCGGAGTCTTGCATCCCCTGATAGTAACAACATTGTAACCAAGTTCCTGTCCGCTTTGGACAGTCTGGCCGCAAGAGCAAGTGCGCCTCTGGGAGTTTCCGACTATGAAGGTGCTTTTGGCGCGTTGGAAGGTCTGCGCGGGATTAACAAAAACATGGACGCCGCAATTGACTGGATTCAGGATTCTGCTGCGAGTGGCACAAACAAGGGCGTTCTCGGCGTTGCTGGCCTGAAAAACAACTATGCATGGTCGTTGGCGCAATACCTCAAAGCAAACGGCGCAGACGCAAGCATTTTCGACGCGACGGACGCACAAAGTTTAGATTTGCTTGACAGGGCCAGAGCACATGCTATCCAACAGGCACTAATCAACACTTACCATGCGGAGTCCAAAACTGCCTCTGCCGTGTCCAAGTTCAAGGCGGACTTGCGCGGCTCCGACAACTTTGCACACCGTGTGTTGGGCGACATTGTGGAAGGCCTGCTGCCATTTGTGAAAACGCCCATCAACGTGGCGAAGCAGAGCGTGCAGTATAGCCCGCTGGGCTTTGTGTCTACCGCCGCCGAGGGCGTAAAGGTTGCGCGCGGCACTGGCGATGTAAACCTTATGCTCGACCATGCGGCGGCTTCCGTCACCGGCAGCGCGTTGTTTGCTCTGGGCGGAATTTTGGCCGAGAAGGGCTTGCTCACTGCCGGAATTAGCGACGACGAAAAGGACAAGGCAAATCTGGAAGGTCGCCAAGAGTACAGCCTCCAGCTGGTGGACAACGACGGCAAGCTGCACAGCTACACCATTGACTGGGCAAACGCTGCCGCTATCCCTATGTTCGCTGGCGCTGAATACTCGAAGTTGACTGCAAGTGATGGGGCCTCGCTTAACAGCGTCGTATCCGCGTCGCAACAAGTTCTCGAGCCTCTGCTGGAAATGTCTTTCTTGCAGGGCCTAAACAACAACCTCGAGTCTCTGCGCTACTCCGAGAAACCTTACATTTACGGCATTGCGGAACAAGCCCTGAGCAGCTATGCAACTCAGGGAATCCCCACGCTTGTTGGACAAGTCGCCCGAAGCGTTGACCCCGTGCGGCGCAGTACATACAGCGGCACGACCGGCATTGAATCCGACATCGGCTACACGGCAAACAAAATCCGCAACAGAATCCCGTTCCTGTCCGAGACTGGGCAGCCGTACATTGATGCATTCGGCGACACCCAGTCGAATACCGGCGGAAGTTTTGCCGGGCGGCTGGCATACAATATGCTCTCCCCCGGTTACTACAGCGAGGCGACGGACGACCCCGTGAAGCAGGGTGTGCTGGATTTGGCCAACAGCTCTGGCGACAACAGCGTAATTCCGGAAGTCGCGGAAAAGAAAGTGTCGTGGACTTCTGACAAGGAGCGCCACAGCTATCAGCTTTCGCCGCAGGAGTACACCGACTTTGCAACACAGTCTGGCCAGCTGCGCAAGGACATGGCCGAAGCCGTGCTGGATTCTCGCTACAACGAAGAGCAGCAAGTGCAGCTTATCCCTGAGCTGTACAGCACTGCGGAAAAGATCACGGCTCTCGATGTTGTGCCCGACTACTCCGTTGGCACCGAAGAGCAGAAGCGCATTGACATCTACAATCAGTATGGCATTGATGGGCTGATGAACTGGATTGCCTACCGGAAGTACGCGAACACGGACGGCAAGACGGGCATTAACCAGAGCGAGGCCCGTGCATGGCTGAATGACAGCAACATGAGCGAGGCCATGAAAGATGCATTCTGGGATGCAAGCTCGACCACCTGGAAATCCAAACGGTAAAGGAGCAGAAAATGGATATTGGTAACAACATCCCCTTTGAGCGTGTCCGCCGTATCACCGGCTATCTGGTGGGCACCATGGACAAGTGGAACGACGCGAAGAAGGCAGAAGAACGAGACCGTGTAAAGCACTTATAATGCAACAATAGAGTAACAGTTCAACGTATTTTCGCTGAAAATCATCCAAAAATTCTGACTACGAATCAGAAGGTCGGGGGTTCGAGTCCCTTCCAGCGCACCAAAAAGGCACCGTGCAACGTTGTTTGCATGGTGCCTTTTGTTTTTTATCCAAAAGCAAATGTGTTCCAATTCTGCGGAATTTGGCACATAGAGTAACGGATAGTGTAACAAATTACGTTGCATCAATAATACATTTAATCTCGTTTGCCATTTTTTCAAACTCTTCTTGCGCGGCAGAAATGTGTGCGTCTTGCGAAATGTAATAATCGTCCGTGACAGAACTGCCGATCTGGTGGCCGATGGCGCGTTGCAATGCTTCTTTGTCCACGTTCGCTTTGGCCGCGAGACTGGCAAAGGTGTGACGGCATGAGTAAGGGACATAGCGGTGCGGATTCTGCACACCTATCTCTTCCAGGCCCGTGTAGAATTCTCGTGTCCGGAAGTTGCGGATGTTCCAGGCGCTACCATTCGGACTGCGGAAAATGCGCTGGCCGGGCTTTGTGTCGTTGCAGAAGTGCATAAACACGTCCCACGTGATGGGGTCGAGAAGAATGTACCGGTTCTTCCCGGCGGCGGTTTTGGAGCCTTCCAGACGGATGCCGTGGCGCTCAAAGTCAATGCAGCCATTACGCGAGATCTTCGCAAGGTCTACAAGGCGGCAGCCGCTCATGCACAAGAACCAGATAATGCCGGGCACACGCTCAAACCGGTGCTGGTACAGAAGCCGCAAATCGTCATCGGTAAACGGTACACGCTGGCTCTTCACGTCGGCAGTGAGCCTCAACCCCTCGGAGTAGTCCGTCTGATGGATGCCGTGCTGCACACAAAACATACAGAGCTTGTGCATGAGCGAGCGGAGTTTGTGTTGGTGGGACTTCGATTTCCCTTCATCCTCTGCCCGGTACAGGATGCCCTCCAACGTTTCTTTTCGCACGTTGATTGCCTTGATGTTGTGCAGCTCTGTCATGTAGTTCCATGCGGATGCCACGTCAATCCGGTACTTCTCTGTGTTCTGCTGGAAAGCGCGGTCAGAAACCACCGCGTCATACACCTGCTGCATGGTATAGTTGCGGTAATCCAAATCAGGCTCTTGCTCTGAGGCCGCGAGAATTGCCCTCTCCGCGTCTTGCTTGGTTTTGTAACAGCCAATATACGCTCCTTTATAAACGGCCTTGTAGGGCGAGCTGCGCCCTTGCAGACGCGCAATGGAGCCGTTTCCCTTTGCCCTTCGCGCTTTTGGTCTCGTTGCGGCCGTCTGTCGCTTGCCACACCATGGGCAAAACAGCGCCCCTTCTGGGATGTCTCTTGCACATCTCACACACGTCATGGCTTGCACCTCATTTCATGGTGTACTCATTCTTTTTCATCTGGGCTGCTTGCCTGCCTGCATCGTGGGCGCTGTGCAGGTTTTGCAGGTTCGGTTTTGCTTTCTCCGGCTCCACCAAGTCGCCGGTGATGGATTCCAGCTCGTAGTTGTCAATTATCAGCCTGCACACGGCTGTCCGGCTTGCCATGCTGCAATGGGCGTTTGCTACGTACTCGTCCAGCATGGACGGCCATTCACTGCCGTGTGCGCCGAAGATCAGGAATGCCAGCTTGTCAACCTCCCCCGGCGGGCAATCAGCCAGGTATTTAAACAGCCCGTTCCGCCTCTGCTCCACATCCGCGTGGCTGCCGTCAAAGTCGGTGTACAACTCCGGGTGGGCCAGGCGAAGAACATCGGGAAACCAGTTCAGGCTTAGTGCTCTGTACCAGTTTATAAACTCTTCCAGTGTGGGCGGCTTCTCCCCGTGCTCCCATCTCTGCACCGTGCGCGGGCTGACGTGCAGCAGCGCGGCAAGCGTCTCTTGTGCAACGCCTGACCGTTCCCTTGCTTGCGCCATGAGTGCTGCAATCCTCTTTGCATCGTACAACATACGCCATCCTCCTTTGTGCAAAAACACCAAAAGAGCGTTTCTCAGCTGTCGAATGCCGGGAAACGCTCTTTTTTTACGCAATTTTAGACGTGGTAAAAGCCACGAGTTTATGCTATTGTGTGGACAACAAGTACAGCGGCAGTTTTACTCCACCGGCTCAAAGGTAAACGTCACGGCAAATTCAGCTGAGTTCCCGGCATACCGTCCGTAATCCTCCGTGACGATTATGTCTTGAGTGACAGTAAACGAACTCCACAAATCATCCTTGTGAATGACGATATACGAACTATCTTCACCTGTGTCTGGGTAAACATCCTCTTCCACACACTGTGCGTACAGATCCACACGGTCGCCCACATCGCAGGTAACATCCACGCCGCCGTTGGTCACAGTCTTTCCATTTACTGTTGCGTAAAAATCCCAATCATTGCCCACGGAATCGTTATACGTTTCATCAAACGAAACTGTGACATTGTATGTACATGGGCCTGTTCGGGCCTTCGTGGATGCTGGACGGTATGTGGTTGAGGAACCGTCATCCAAACTTGATAAAGCCCAGATGACGTAAACCGCTGCTATGGCAGCAGCCCCAAACGACCATTTCTGTATGCGTGTCATACCTTTGACGGGCGGGTTTTCATGCTTTTGGTCTGCACGATCCCCGAAACCAACGATGAGAGCGGAAATGACAACCACCAACGCTAAAGCAATCATTTTAATCACCTACCTATAAGATGTAAGAAAGAGAGGTAATCATGAACGAACAGCGAAAAGAAATTGAAGAACTCATGCGAAAGCTGACGAGGGAACAACTCAAAGAGTTTATTGCTTACCTGCAAGTCCTCGAAGCATCAGCAGGGCAGCATTGAGTTTATCTGCATCCAAGCGATCAAGAATTTCCCTAACTTCTTCCAGCTCTTCCTTGGACAGCCCTTCGCATTCCTTTAATAGTGCACCCTGCCCAACGCCATCTAAGGCGTTGGGCTTTTCTTTTTGCTCGCCAGAAACCAAAGCATCTACGCTTGTTCCGAAATAAGAAGCTATCTTGGCGAGTGTTTCATATTTCAGTGTTTGTTTTCTTCCGCTTTTCAAATCGGTCAAAGACCCACGGCTTGCACCGGATTCCTTGCACATAGTGGTTACGTTTACTCCGCGTTGCTTGCAGAGTTTTTCAATGTTTTCGTACAAGTTTGCCATAATTCCGGCCCTCGCATTGTAAGGTTTGCTGAAATTACGCGAACGCTTAAAAATAGCCTTGCATTTTACGCGAAGGCGTATTATACTAAGACCATACCGCGAAGGCGTAATGAATGATTTCTAGCAATTTCATTATATTACACCTATGCGTAAAAATCAATAGCCGGAGGTGAAATAATGGCTGAAAAAAAGCCTCTGTGTGACTTTGGCAAGCGAATCGAGATTGCTCTTATCCAAAAAGATAAGACCAATGACTGGTTAATTGAAAAAGTCAAGGAGGACACCGGACTATATTTTGACCGTTCTTACCTTTTCAAGGTCAAGACGGGGAAGCTGAAAACGCCCGGAATCAAGAAAAGCATCTGCCAAATCCTGAATATTCAGGATTTCGAGCGAGTAAGAAAGGAGAAAAAATGACAAAAATTCAAGTTTTTGAGTATCAAAGCAACAAGGTTCGCACCGTTGATATGGACGGAGCGCCGTGGTTCGTACTGAAGGACGTGTGTGAAGTCTTAGGACTTGGCAACAGCCGCATGGTTTCTGACCGTCTGGACGAGGACGAGAAGGGGGTAAGTAAGATTGACACCCTTGGCGGCGTGCAGAATGTCACTATCATCAACGAGTCTGGTTTGTACAACGTCATCCTGCGCAGCGACAAGCCGGAGGCAAAACCATTCCGCAAGTGGGTCACCAGCGAGGTGCTGCCGAGTATCCGCAAGCACGGGGCTTATATGACCCCGCAGAAAATCGAAGAAGCGCTGCTCAATCCCGATACCATCATCAGCCTAGCGCAGCAGCTCAAGGAAGAGAAAGCAAAAACCGCGAAGCTCGCGCCTGCCGCAGAGTACGCACGAAACTTCCTTTTGGCAAGCGGCGGGCGGCTGGTCAGCAGCATTGCAAAGGACTACGGCATGAGCGCACAGCGGTTCAACCAGATACTCAATGCATTGGACATTCAGTATCGGAAAGGCGGGCAGTGGATGCTTTACCAAAAGTACACGGGTAAGGGCTACACCGAAACCCGCGTGAACCTTATCCCGCACAATGACGGGCGAACCCACCAGCACCCTGAAACGCTGTGGACGGCAAGAGGCTGCGCCTTTTTGTCGAAGCAGCTGGCCAAAGCGGGAATATTCCCGACGAAACAAAGCGAAGCAGACAAGGAGTGAGCAGAATGGCCTTTTGGTGGTACTTTACGCCAGACGCGGCGGACATCACGGCTTGTAAAGGAGTTGCTTGCCCGCTCCTGGGGGACGACCAGCGCTACAAAACGGAATCGCAAGCTATCTGGCACGGCAAGCGCTGGATGAAGGAGTGCCACCGGACCGGCACCGTGACCGCCGTGCCTGCGCAGGCAAGCGGCCCGGCATACATCTTAGACATCTAAAAAAGGAGGCACCGCAATGACGCGACCAACTTTAACCATCACTGAGTGTTGTGAGGTGCTTCGCGCGAACAACATTTCGGTGGACAACAAGGGACTGGCGGCCGCCATTGAAGCTGGCCGTATCCCGTGGGCAGTCGCCATGAACGCCCCCGGGGCAAAGCTTCAGCCGAAAATCTTCAAGCACAAGCTGGCCCGGTGGCTGGAAGAAATGACCGGGCAGCCCCCCGTTGCCATTGAGCCTGAATGGCTCTGAGACGCATAGGAAATGCACCGAGAACCTATGCAAAGGCTCGGCAATGTCTCGCTTCGCGGCGGCATTGAGTGGATATACAAGGCACAGCCACGGAAGTGCATAGATGAGCAATGGCAGCGCAAGGATTGGATTCGCTACGGCAAAGCTGTGTTTTGATATGCGAAGGATTAGCTACGCTGGGCAGAGCAAAGGCAAAGCGTAGAGTTGAATTGCTGTGGAATGAGCTTCGCCAGGCATAGATGCGCGACGGATAAGAAGTGCGTGGAATGGACGAGCAACAGCAAGGCGAGGAAAAGAAGTGCAATGGCCACGCAAAGCAAACGTAAAAAACTCAAATCGGAGGAGAACAATGAAAATCAGAATCACGGCAATTGAAGAGGTGCTGGGCAGCAGCCCCAGCAATGAGGACTTGTTGGGCACGTACATTGCCAGCAAAGCGCCCAACGAAGAGCTGTCTGCTCAGGAGGTGGACAACATCAAGGCCCAGCAGGCCGAGGATCGTGTGACGGTGTTCCCGAAGCTGGAAGCCATGGTGCGGGAGTGCCTGGACTACGGCAAGTTGCGCGGGCTGGGCCAATGGCGTAACGCTGGTAAAGGGCGCTACGAGTGGGAGGAAGTGAAGTGATCGACGCGATTCTGAGCATCTGCCCATGGCTGGGGCTTGGCGCTCTTATCTGGTACGTGGCCGCTTGCGTGGCGGCCGATGAAAAGCCCCATATCGTCCCGGCGGCTGTGCTCATGCTGGGCACCTGGCTGCTGGCGATGTGGGCGAGCTGAAGGAGGGGGCCACCATGCAGAGATACGCAATTGTAGTTTACGACAAGCGCAACGGCGATGTTTTCACCACGGTATTCCAGGCGGAGGACGGCACTGCCGCTGTGGCCGCCATGAACCGCAAAGACTGGGGCACCAGCCTGAGGCCGCTGAGCCTGATCCTGCTGCCCAAGAGAGACTGATGAGGACTACAAATGACCCAGTACATCATCGTAAGCAAAAAGGCCGCCCCGGGTTGCAGCCGGGACGACCTCAAGAGTGCCAAAGCTACCCGCCCCGGCACTGAACCTATCTTACTCCGCCGCCTGCCCCGCGTCAACTGGGGCGGCATTTTCGGCGGCCTGCTGGGCGCTCTGGCTGCTGCGGCCATCTGGGTTCCGGTGGCCTACGCCCAGCGCGGCTATTGGGCCTTGGGCGGAGAAATCTTTTTGATCGGCCTGGCCGCTTGGCTGGGCACATGGATGGGAGGTGGAGAAACTTGAAGTGTGACATGGATTGTGCGCACTGCAAGCGGCCCGCGAAGAAGTGCCATGGCGGAAACTTCCACACACCATATGCAGACCGCGACAGCCTGCCCACGAAGAAGCCCCCACAGGGGCCTACCCCGGAATATCTTCCCGCTGCGAACCGCTGTGGGAAACGAGTGACAAACAAGTAAAGGAGAAGAACAATGGAAAATAACAACAACGTTTTTAAGCCTCTGGTGGACATTGATTACACCGGCATTATCCGTCCCACGTGCTTTAGCCTGTGCTTGGGAGAGCGCTACTTGTCGGAGATTCTGGAGCAGCTGATTCCTGGCGGGACGAGCTTCGCCGGGCGTGTCCGCCTGATTGTCGAGGACTACACGCAGAGCGCAGGAATCCCCGAGTTGGAAGAGAAAAAGGAGGAAACCGAAAATGAATCTGTATGAGATCGACAAGGCCATTCTGGCTTGCATTGATCAAGAGACCGGCGAGCTGCTGGACGAGGCCGCGCTCACAGACCTGCAAATGGAGCGCACCGAGAAAATCAAGAACGTGGCACTGTGGCTGAAGAACCTGAATGCGTCTGCGGCGGCTTACAAGGCCGAGAGAGACGCTTTTGACGAGCGGATGAAGCAAGCCCAGAAGAAGGCCGAGAGCCTGAAACGGTACCTTGCCGATGCGCTGGGCGGCGAGAAGTTTGTGACGGACGAATGCGCCGTGAGTTTCCGCAAGTCTACCGCAATCAATGTGCTGGACGAGGCCGCGATCCCCGCTGCGTACATGACCGAGAAGGTCACGCGCAGCCCCGACAAGACCGCGATCAAGGCAGCCATTAAGGGCGGCGAGGCCGTTCCCGGCGTGGCGCTGGTGGAGAACCTGAGTGTACAGATCAAGTAAGGAGGCAGCACCATGGACAACTTGAGATATTACAACATGCTGCGGGAGTGCCCGAAGGAAGCGCTGAGAACCATCCAAGCGGGCCGGTTGAAGGGCAAGAGCGACATCAACCCTATGTGGCGCATTAAGGCCCTGACCGTCGCGTTCGGCCCATGCGGAATCGGCTGGTGGTATACCATCGACAAACAGTGGCTGGAAGCAGGCAACGGGCCTGAAATCGCCGCGTTCTGCAACATCACCCTGTATTACAAAGAAAACGGCGAGGAGAGCCACGGCATTCCCGCCACCGGCGGAAGCGGCTTTGTGCAGGTGGAACGCAACGGCCCCTACACTTCGGACGAGTGCTTCAAAATGGCCCTGACGGACGCAATCAGCGTTGCCGCAAAGGCGCTGGGCGTTGCCGCTGACGTGTACTGGGCACAAGACCACACCAAGTACGAACCCGCACCGCAGGAGCATCCGAAGGAAGCGCCCATTCTGTGTGAGGTGTGCGGGAAGCCCGTGCAGGGCGCAAAGAAGCAGGACGGCTCGATCATGACCCCGGCACAGGTGGCGGGCTGGACGAAGCACAAGCGAGGCAAGGTGATGTGCATTACCTGCGAGAAGGCCGCACGAGCGCAGGATGACCAGCAGCCCGCGAGGATCGAGGGATGAAGCTCTGCATCAAGGCAAGCCAGTTCCCAGACCACATCGGGAACCTGCTGCATGTGTGCCAGGGTTTTGAGCCTGAGCAGCTAATCGACATCCAGATTGACAAGCACCGGCAACGGCGAAGCCTTGACGCAAACGCCTACTGCTGGGTGTTACTGGACAAGCTGGCGGCGGTGCTGCGCAAGCCGAAAACGGAGATTTACCGAGAGCTGATCCGGGAGGTTGGCGGAAACTGCGAGACCTACTGCGGACTTGAGAAGGCCGTGGACAAGCTGGCGCAGATGTGGGAAAAGAACGGCATCGGCTGGTGTGCGGACGTGACCGACAGCAAATTGGAGGGTTGCAAGAACGTGGTGCTGTATCAGGGATCCAGCACCTACGACACGCGGCAGATGTCCCGCCTGATCGACCTGGTGGTGCAGGAATGCCGGGCGCAGGGCATCGAGACTGCCACCCCGGCGGAACTGAACAAATTGAAGGAGGCGTGGCATTGACAAACGAGTACGGCGCAAGGCTTGACCGGAACGGGTACGCCCCTAGCATTGTGCAGGAATACATGGATGAATGTTTCATATGCAGAGCGAACGGATACCGTGACAAGCTAGACCGACACGAGATTTTTTACGGGCCGTATAGAGACAAATCAAAACGGCTGGGGCTGTGGGTGAGCCTTTGCCACCACGCCCACCACATTGACGGGATTTCAGCCGTGCACAACAACGCGACCGCAGACCACGCGCTTAAATGGTTCGCGCAGCAGTGCGCGATGGAGCAGTATGGATGGAGCGAGGAAGAATTCCGCTCCGAATTTGGCAAAAGTTACCGGGAGGATTAAAAACATGAATCAAATCATCATTATGGGCCGCCTGACCGCCGACGTGGAGATGCGCCAGACGCAGGCCGGAGACGCAGTAGGTTCTTTCTCCGTGGCTGTGGACGGCCCCAAGAGCCGGAACGGCGAGAAACACACCGACTTTTTCCGGGTAACTGCGTGGAGAAAGACGGCAGAGTTTATCTCCGGCTGGTTTCACAAAGGCGACATGATCGCGCTCTGCGGCTCCATGCACTGCCGCGAGTACACCGACAACAGCGGCAATCGCCGCACGGCGTGGGAAATGACCGCTGACAAGGCTTTCTTCTGCGGCGGGAAGAATGACGGGGGCACCCAGAAACAGGGCACAGCGGGCGAATTTGCCCAGCCAGCGGCGGCGGATGACTTTGCAGTCATCGACGATAACGAAGATTTGCCCTTTTAATCGGAGGCAGCGCCTTGAAAGATAACAATTACATCGTGATTCAGGGGTGGATGCGCTCCCGCCTGAATCTTACCGGCAACGCCCTGCTTGTGTACGCCTGTGTTTTTGGATTCTCGCAAGCTGGCGAGTGGTTTACAGGCACCGCAGCTTATCTGGCTGACTGGTGCGGATGCAGCAAGCGGGCAATCTTCCAGCAGCTTTCCACCCTGACAGAGCGCGGGCTGCTGGAAAAGCGGACAAGAGATGTCGGCGGTGTGACCTTCTGCGACTACCGCGCAGTCGAGCCTGGACAAGAGCCGGAACCCGAAAAAACACCTGAAAAAGATAATGCGCCAGCTTCACCCCCCATGCAGAATTTTCATGGGGGTGATGAAAAATCTTCACCCCATAATATAAAGATAAATAATACTCGAGTATCTAAAGATACTCTCGTATGCGCAAACAGCGGGGGGTTTGAGGCGTTTTGGACTGCCTACCCCAAAAAGAAGAGCAAGGGGCAAGCATTATCAGCGTGGAAGAAACTTAGACCTGATAGCTCTTTACAGGTTGTGATCCTGAAAGCAATCGAAGCCCAGAAACGTAGCCCTGATTGGCAAAAAGATAAAGGACAGTACATTCCCTACCCCGCAACTTGGCTGAATGCAATGGCATGGGAGGATGAAATGCCCGCTGAACAGAAACGAAGGGAGGTGCAATATTTGCCATGAATGAAGCAGAAAAGGCCGTCATCGGCTGCCTGCTTGTAAACCAGCAGGCACAGCCATACATCCTGGACGCCATCACCGGGGAGGATTTCAGCGACCCGGAATTGGGCGAGGTGTACGACAAACTGGCCAGCCTGTGGGCACGGCACCGGAAGCTGGACACGGTGAGCGCGGCCTCTGTGATGGGCAATGAGCTGCTTGCAGAGTGCGCGGAAGCCCCCATTGCTTATAGCAACTACCCGGCGTATATTGCCGCCGTGAAAGACCACACGCTTGTGCAGCGGGCGCAGGCGGTGGGCCTGAAGCTGGCAAGCAGCGGATGCTCCAAAGACGATGTAGAGGGCGCGGCGCAAGAGCTGGCGCATATGCTGGCAGGCAAGCAGAGCACCGGGCGCTTCAACGCCATGGATTGTGCCACGTGGTTCATGCGGGCCATGGCTGGCGGGCGGCCGCCCTACTTCGCCACCGGGTTTGGGCGGCTTGACCGTTACACCGGATGGGGGCCGGGTGACTTCGTGGTAATCGGCGGACGGCCCAGCAGCGGCAAGACGGCATTCACATTGCAGGTGGCCCGGCAGATCGCGCAGAACGGCAAGCGCGTTGGGTATTACAGCTACGAGACGTCAAAAGAGCGTCTCAGCATGAGAATTTGCACCAACATCATGCGGCTGCAATACGACAGTGTGCGCCGTTATGCGGTGCAGATGGACAACGCAAACGAGGTGCAATTGCGGGCGCTTGACCACTTTGCAACCTGCCCGCTGGAAATCGTGGAAGCCAACGGGCGCGGTGTACAGTGGCTGAAAATGGACGCGCAAGCGCAGAAGTTTGATGTGGTTTTCATCGACTATTTGGGACTTATCCCTTCCCGTGGGAAGGACAGCTACGAGCGGGCCACAATGGTGTCGAAGGATTTGCACGACTTTGCCCAGCAAACCAAAATCTGCGTTGTGGCGTTGTGCCAGCTGAACCGCGCCGGGGCCGGAGACTTACCCACGATGGAAAACTTACGTGACAGCGGCCAGATCGAGCAGGACGCGGACAACATCATCCTGCTGCACAACGACAAGGAGACGGGCAAATACACCGTTCGTATTGCCAAAAACAAAGACGGAATTACAGGCGATTTGCCGTTCAATTTCGTTGGAAGCCAGCAGCGTTTTGAAGAGGTGGCGATGAATGATTACAGTTGATCTCCCCTTTCGCCTGCCGGGCGCAAACGAGTACATCGCCGCTTGCCGCCGGAACCGGTACGCGGGAAACAAGTTAAAAGCCGGGTACACGCAGGCGGTGGCGCTCTACTTTCTCGAGCTGCCGCCCGTTACCGAGCCGGTTAAAATCCGCTTTATCTGGCATGAGCGGACACGGCGCAGAGACAAAGACAACGTGGCATTTGGCAAAAAGTTCATTCTGGACGGGATGCAAGCCGCGGGATTTTTGCCGAATGATAACAACCGCTGGGTCGTCGGTTTTGAGGACTGTTTTGTGTACGACGGCCGCGATGGAGTGACTGTGGAGGTAGCTAAAAATGAATGACAATATGTGCGAAAAGTGCAAATACAGAGGTGTCCCTGCATCAATTCCGCCTTGCGCGATTTGCAAGTACACATTCTCGCGAGGGACGAAGGAGTTTGACTATTGCGAGAATCTGTTCACCCCGGCGGGCGGCGAAAGCAAAAAGGCAGAACCTGAGGAGGTAGACCACCCCACCCACTATGAGGGGAAGTACGAGTGCATCGACGTGATGCTGGACACGATGGGGCCGGAGGATGTAAAAGGCTTTTGTCTTTGCAACGCCTTTAAGTACCTCTGGCGCTGCAAGAAAAAGCACGAGACGCCCGAAGAGGACGTGGAGAAAGCGGTGTGGTACTTGCAAAAGTACCTTGAGCTGGGCGGCGATTTATGAAGCCGGGCTTTTGGGTGAGCTGGCGGCACCTAGGCAGCCTCAAAAAGGCCCGTTTTGAAACCGCCGAAGAGAGAGCCTTGTTTGTGCAAACGTGGCTTAGAAAAGGAAAACCGGCCCTGTGGGAGACCAATTCGCGGGGCCAGAGGATTATCAGGAGAAAACGCAATGACAGCAGCGCTGATTAAAATCTTGACTGCGCTTTTTGTTTTACTCGCAGTGCCAATTATACTGTGCGTATCATGTATGATTGTTGCAGGGCTGTGGACGCTGTTCCACTGGCCGAAGGGAGGCTGGAAAGATGATTAAAATCGAGAACACCGAAGTTTTGGGGTGGGAACACGCAATCCGGGGAATGCGAAATCCCATGAACAGCTGGGACAAAATGGACAGCCACGCTTGCCCTTGCCATGATGGCCTGGACTGCGATTGCCCTATGGTAGAGAACGGCCATGAACCGGCGATTGAATGCAATGAGACCATCGAAAAATCTGCTTTTTGCGTGGGCGAGAACGACTATGATTTGATGATGCGCCTTGCCAAAGCAGGGCCGGAACACGCGAAATATCGGCGAATGATCGTGGTTTATGCGGATGTAACGGCCCCGCGGTACTGGTGGGCTGAGTACGACACGTACAAGGTTGGCACGGTGGCGAACTCGTGCAGCACCATGCACAAAGTTACCGCGAAGCAGTTTGATTTGCAGGACTTTAGCCACGAGCATTTAACCATCGCCAGCTCTGTGGCCTTGCAAGAGGTGATTTACAACCTCAACTACTGGCGGGCGAAATACGATGCGGCCGAAACAGAAGAAATCAAAAAAGAATGCTGGTGGCAGATCATCCAGATGCTGCCGGGCAGCTACAACCAGCGGCGCACGCTCATGCTCAACTACGAGGTGCTTGCAAACATCTACAAGCAGCGCAAAAACCACAAACTTGACGAGTGGCGGCAGTTTTGCAGCTGGGCATCGTCTTTGCCTTACAGTGAGCTGATTACCGGGAAGGAGGCATAAGAGGATGGATGAACTGAAAAAATGCCCGTTTTGCGGCGGGAAAGCTGCCGTGTTTGTGCACAACGGCGTGAAGGTGTTGTGCCTCACCTGTGGTGCGCAGACCGATTCTCATGTAGATTTTATGCTGCGGCCAGGGCACTGCACCAACGCCGTGAAGCAGGTCGTGGACGCATGGAACCGGAGGGCTGAACATGGCTAAAACGGTACTTATCAGCATCCGCCCGGAGTGGGTGGAAAAGATTCTGGCCGGAGAAAAGACGCTAGAAGTCAGAAAGACCCGTCCAAATGTGGAAATGCCTTTTAAGGTTTACATTTATTGCACTGCCGGAAACCTGAGCTACAAAGTTAACGGCGGGATGGTATGCAATGTGAGCGGTGGGAAAATAGTTGTCGGTGAGTTCACATGTGACAACATAGCAACGTACAACTACGATTACTGCCCGCACCCGGAAATCGGAATGGATTACGACTGCGGTGATAGTTGGTGGGAGATTGACGACGAGGATTTGAAATCTGCATGTCTGGCAGAGAAAGAATTTCGGTATTATGCGTTCGGAAGGGAGGAAATGTACGGCTGGCATATCTCCGACCTGAAAATATACGCTCAGCCGAAACCGCTGAGCGCATTCAAGGGGCTGCGGAAAACGAAATTTGGATATGCGCCTGTTAATATCAAACGCCCACCCCAGAGTTGGTGCTATGTGGAGGAATTAAAATGAGCGACTACATCAACACGGCCGAGAGAGGAGAAAAAGCAATGATTAAAGACAGCGGAGATCGCCGGGAGTACGAGACTGGTGCCGTCAGGGACATGGCGGCGGGAAAAGGGCGGTGTGACCTGCTGCCGCTGGATGTGGCGGCCATGGTGTTGCCATATGGTGCAATCCTGCGGCTGATTTCAGATTTCCAACGCAGCGAAGACACGAGGTTTTTGTATGAGGTGCTTGACCATTTTGGCAAAGTTCGTGACTGGGACGAGCCCACCATGTTACTGGAAGTCTCGAAGCACATGGAAGAGGGCGCGAAGAAGTACGGCGAACGCAACTGGGAGAAGGGGCTGCCGGTCAGCTGCTTCATTGACAGCGCCGTCAGGCACTACCTGAAATGGCGCCGTGGGGACAACGATGAGCCGCACGACAGGGCGTTTTGCTGGAATGTGATGTGCTGCATCTGGACAATTATGCACAAGCCTGAGCTGAACACCTTCACAAAGAAGGAGGAATGAGCAATGATCGACCTTGAACGCCGGGCGCTGATGGGGAGAGGAAATCATCACATGAAACACTTAGGTGATATCACCAAAATGACACCGTTCTGCACTGACCCGGTAGACTGCGTTACCTTTGGTTCTCCCTGTCAAGACCTTTCTATCGCTGGCAAGCGGGCCGGGTTGGCAGGGGAACGCAGCGGGCTGTTTATGGAAGCCGTGCGTGTCATCAAAGATATGCGCCTTAGCACATTTGGTGCATACCCTACTTTTGCAGTCTGGGAGAACGTACCGGGCGCATTTAGCAGTAACAAAGGAGAGGATTTTCATGCCGTCTTGGATGAATTGGCCCGCATCGTCGAACCTGAAGTTTCAATCCCTCGACCTGAGAACGGAAAGTGGGCAAAAGCAGGTTTTGTCTCCGGAAATGGATGGAGCCTTGCGTGGCGAACTTTCGATGCTCAATTTTGGGGAGTCCCCCAGCGTCGCCGTAGAATCGCGCTTGTCGTGGATTTTGGAGGACAACGTGCCGGAGAGATACTATTTGAGCGCACGAGCCTGCGAGGGGATTCTGAGCCGAGCATCCCGGCGTGGAAAGGCGTTGCCAGAAATCCTGCACACGGCCCTGCTGGACATGATCGAGTGGAGGAAGGAGCAGGAGCCTGCACCTTAAAAATCCGTTCCGGTTGTGAGGGCGGCGGCAAAGGCCCGCTGGTGCAGACTGAGAAAAGCGCCACACTTTCGACCCTGCAAGACCAAACCTTGTTTGTGTTGCAGGGCAACATGATTGACCGTGATGTGAAGCAGAACGGTTCCGGCGTATCCGAGAGCGAAACCATGTACTCGCTCACGTCCACGGACAGGCACGGTGTAGCAATCCCAATCAACACTCAGATAGCCACACGTCATATTTCACTTGGAGAACGAACTGGTATGGGCTGGGGAGAGGATGGAGACCCTGCTTATACCCTTCAAGCCGGGCATGAGCACGCCGTGTGCTGCCTGCTGAATGACCAGGGCGGCCAGCGCATCCAAGTGGAGGATGGCCGGGTATCGTCAAACCTTCGGGCCGAAAGCCACGCCCATGAGCCTGTGATATGCGCCGCCTTTACTGCCGGACAAGGGGCGAAGGCAAACGGGATAGGGTATGCAGAAGAGCAAGCCCCCACCCTGCGAACGGATGGCGGTTTAAGCGCTATGCCAACGGTCCTGTGCCGGGCGCACGGGCAGGCCAACGCCGAAACACTGAAGAACTGTTGCCCCACGTTGAGCTGCAACCATGAACAGCCGATAGTGTTTGAGAGCCATAGCCAGGACGCACGATATTCCCAGCAAGGTGACACGTCCCCCGCTTGCACGGCGCAGTGGGGAACCGGCGGGAACAATATGCCGCTGGTGGCAGAGAAGCATGAATTCCAAAATACAGGAATTGGTTGGTGGAACCAGTCTGAAACCGGGGCAACGCTTCGTACCCCTTGCGGCGGGGATTCCACAAAAGCGAATGTGATTGTGGAAAAGCGCCAGCTTCGCCGGATCGTCCGCCGTCTGACACCGACCGAGTGCGAACGCCTGCAAGGCTTCCCGGATGGGTGGACGGACATTAGCGAGTGGATAGACACCAAGGGCAAGCGCCGCAAGACCACAGACAGCCCCCGCTACAAGGCCCTGGGTAACAGTATCGCCCTGCCGCAGTGGTGGTGGATCACCTGCAAGATGGCCCGCTATCTGCCCGAAAAACCCACTCTGGGCAGCCTTTTTGACGGCATTGGTGGTTTCCCCTTGGTGTGGGAAACAAAGCACGGGAAGGGCACCGCAGTGTGGGCCAGCGAGATAGAAAAATTCCCCATTGCGGTGACCAAGATGAGATTTGGGGAGGAGGTGCAATGATGGAGGAGTACATCACTTTTGCACAACTTGCGGACGCTCTGCGGCGCTGCGGAAATGGCCCCACTGTGGCCGATTGCAAAGGTTGCGCCTTTTACGACGGTCCGGATATGTCCTTGTGCATCCCAAAGATGACCGAGCGGGCCGCGCAGGTGATTGAGCTTTTCGCGGCGGATTCGCGGGAAGGATGTGAAAATGATGACGTATGAAGAGCGTAAAGCCTGGCTGAGGCGCTACCAGGACGCGCTGGACGATTACCGCATGGCAACCGCCCGGCTGGAAGAGGCCAACACGCAGGCCACGAAGTGCACGGCCAGCGTGTCCTCTACTCTGGGGCGCGGAGGAACAAGCGACCACATCCCGGCGGCGGTGGAAAGGATTGAGGCCATCCGAGAGGACGCAAGGCAGGCCATGGACGAAGCAAAAGAGGCGCTGAACGAGATTTCGGCCGCATTGAAAAAGCTGGAAAGTCGGACAGAGCGGACAGTGCTTGCGCTGCGGTACGTGGACGGCTGCACATGGCAGCAGGTCGCGGAGAAGTGCGGCTACAGCATCGACTGGGTATATGCTTTGCATCGGTCTGCTGTAAAAAATCTGGACAAATAACAAAAGAGGTCACAGCCGAAAGGTTGTGACCTCTTGTTTTTTATTCGTCAAATTAGCCCGAAATGTTCCGCCAACAAAAAACGGATATAATCCGGACAATTTCGCTGTGCCCCGCACCAGTTTTGCACGGTGCGCAGAGGGATGCAAGCGGCCCGGGCGAAAGAAGATTGGCTCAGCCCGGTGGCTTCTGCGAGTTCCCGCACATGCATGTGCGCAACGTCCCAAAAGCGGGACAGGCGCTCGCTTTCTGCGTCGAGGTCAACGCAGCCCGGCGCGTTGTCCGGGATGCTCAGAGTCACATTGTTTTTAAAGACTTCCTTCGGCTGCTCTTGAGCCATTGTGAAGAGTTCAGCTTTGTTCCGCATTTTTAATTTCCTCCAATATCTTATTTCGATCCCCGTCCTCTATGTGGAGAACGACCACATCACCAGATGGGCGACACCGATTCGATGGTAAACGGGATGCTTTCCCGCTTACCCGCCTTTGTGGGGGCGGAAACAACAATCGTTTTGATTGCTGCATCGATTGCCGCTTCAACGTTCCCACACACGCGGATGGGGTCGCATGTGATTACAACAAGGTCACCAAGTCCGTCGCCCGTGCGGTACGCAGAATGCAGCTCCCACACATCATCCTTAAAAATGAAGTCCGGAAGCGAAATTTCCACTCTTTTTCTGTGCGGTGCATCGCCCTGGAATCCATAGTTCCATTGCCAGCCGTCAGGAACGGGCAGGGCGGTGAACGAAAATCCGCGCACCTGAGCGAAGTAGGCGTACTCGTCCGGTTCGCGGTTGGGCGAACGCTTGACAGCACCCCCAATGGAGACGATGATTTCTGTTTTCATGGTTATTCCCTCCTTCTTTGTCCTGCATCATCAGATAATCCCGATCACACCGCGATGCAGCGCACTCTCCACAGTGATAACGCATCCCATGAGCTTGCGGTCGTTTTGCGCCTGAGCTTCGCGGGCAACTCCGTCTAGCACTTCGCGCACTTTCTTTTCCCGCTCCTTGTTCAGCTCGCCCAAAACGGCATACTTTTCGCCGCCGCTGGCGGCCAAGAATTTCTCGTACAGAGGGCTTTCGCGCCAGTCGAGCACGCCAGCGGCCTGCATCCGGGCTTCCACAAGGTCGAGGCACTTCAGCCTCATAGCCGCTGCATCAAGGCTCTTTTTCATCCCTGCAAGGCACTCTGCGCCTTCGTCCCCCGCCTCTTCCAAGCGGCCGTTCCACAGGCTTTCCAGCTCCTCTTGGTCAGCCGCCGCCTTCTCGTGCAGCTTCGCAAAGGCGACCGCTGGGCGCTCACGGTCATACTGCTCCGTGTCAATCACGCTCTTGATATCTTCGATTTCCATTTTTATTCTTCCTTTCGCTTTGGTTTAGGTTGCTTCGTTGTCTACACTATACCACCCAATGGGTGGTGGTGCAATAGGCGGATTGCCTAATTTTTTGTATTCTTTTTTGTGCGGGCTGCCGCAAATGCAACAGCCGAAAACAGCCCGATACACTACTAAATATATCGCAAATATGATATATTTAGTATGTAGAGATAGGGAGAGATGGGGTTCCATCTCTCCCTATTGCGTTACGCTTTGAGCGCTTCAATCTCCTCCATGGCCCGGCGGGCAGCGCGCTTGCCGTTGTCGGTGAGCTGGCGCTGCCATGCCGAGTTGCGGGGAGACCAGCGGAAAGCCCACTTTTTGAGGATGGCGCGGACATCTTCGGCGGGCTTGCCGTCAAAAATCAGCTGTACGCGCATCTGTTCGGTGTCCTCGCGGTATGTGTAGCCGTCGTGCTCCACTTCGGCGGGGGCGGCTTCCTGGGCGGCTTGCAGGCTCTTCAGCCGCTGCTCAATGCGTTTCACGTTGGCCAGCGAGTTGGACAGCGCGTAGGGCGGGTAAGGGACACCGACGTACCAGCCGCTCGCCCACAGGCCTTCAATGCTTTTCCGGGCGGCCGGGGTCAGCTCCGGGCATCCGTCAAGGGTGCCATGCTTGCGGTAAAAGGCATTCACGGCCTTCATGGTGGCGCGTTCCTGCTTCAGACCCTCCAGCTTTGCGGTCAGGGCCTCGATTGCCTCGGGGTCGTTGCTCTTGATGGGCTGGGTGTGGGCGGTGCGGAGCAACTGCAAGTAGTGCTCTGCACGGGCAAAGGTCTCCCGGTTGGCGTCCCACGCGGCCACCTGCTTGGCCTTCTTCGCGGTCGGGAAATTGCCAGCGCCGGAGATCATGACGGACGGGCACCGGGTACCGATCTCGTTGTCACGGTTGATGGCCTCCGCCAGGGTCGCGGCGTACCGGTCAAACAGGTATTCGGCGCGGTCTCGCTGCGCCTCGGTGGCGCACTTGGCTTTGACGTTCTCCAGGATCTGCGCGGCCTCGTTCACCCGGGCGTTGTAGCCGGCGGTTGCGCTCCCGGGCTGGTAGTCGCTAAAGCTGCGCATCTCGTGCGCAATGCGGGCGGTGCTCTCGTTGATGGTGTACATGGTATAACCTCCTTGTGTGGTGCCGCCGTGGCGGCTGTGTCGATGTGATAGGGCCTTCAAACCCATGAGCGCCCGCCCATCTGGGCGGCTGGACTTGCACCAGCGGCGGCGGATGCCGTCGGCCTTGCGGGTTAGATCATGCCCAGGCAGTGGAGCCAGAGTACCGGGAGCGATACGCCCCAGCCAAAGCCGAGTGCCAGGCACTCCAGGCGGGTGAGCCTCATGCGCTCACCTCCTGCGCCTTGGCCTTCCGCGCGGCGGCTAGCTGCGCGTTATATGCTGCGATCTCGGACGGGGTCTTGATCTTTGGGCGGGGGGTATCGTCCAGCCGGTGCACCTGAGACGGTGCAAAGAGGTGCGCCGTCTGCATGTAGTAGTGCGGGTCGGGTGCATCTTCGGCGGGGCCTTGCTGCCCTGCCTGTGCAGCCGCTACGCGGGCCGCCTTGGTGACCTTGCCGGGCTTGTCGGTGTACTGCCAGAGGCTGCACACTAGTACGGCATGCGCCCCACGGTTGACGGCGTAGCCCATCCGGCGCCACTCTGCAAAGGTATGCAGAGGCAGACAAAGGCTGCGACTGAGTATTTCGGCGGCCTCCTCTTTGGTGTAGATGCCGGCTGCCAGCGCGGCCTTTAAGATGATCTCGTGGTTAGTCATGTGGCTACCTCCTTGCTCTTCTGCTCGCGGCCCTGTGTCGCTTGCTGTGGCTAGAGTATACCCGTTAGCGTGTACGTTGTCAACCCGTTAACGGGAAGTTTGGAGAATCTCACAAATCGGTTAACGGGAAATTGTGCAGTTTGTACACGTTGACGGGAACCGGCGAAGCGTGGTATACTCTCCTATAAGGAGGTACAGCCATGCAAAGCGAAGCAAAACGACGAGGTAACGCTAAATATAACGCAAAGTGCGATCAAATCATGATCAAGCCGCTGCGGCCCGAGGGTGAGAGCATCAGAGCGGCGGCGGCGGCGGCTGGGCAGAGCCTGCAAGGGTACGTGCTCGCGGCAGTCCGGGCACGTATGGCCCACGGCACACAGCCACAGGCCGCCGGAGATGACGACCGGATCCGGCTGAGCCTGAGAGCGGATGCGGTGCAGGGCCTAGAGCGTGACGGCGAGACCGCCGCACAGGCAGCGGCGCGGCTACTGGCTGACGCTATCAGGCAGGCAAGACAAGACACATAAGACACTCGGGAGACCTTCACAATGTGGGGGCCTCCCTCTTTTGTAGGGAGGTGAGCAGATGAGCAGCAGAGATAACCTCCGGCCGCCTACATCGTACAAGCCGGAGGAGTGGGCGGAGATCGCCCGCAAGGGTCAGGCGGCACAGGCTGAGGGGCGGAGACGCAAAAGAGCACTCAGAGAGGTGCTGGACGCGCTGCTCAGCATGGAGTACACCGGCACCGCGCTGGATGGCACAGAGCTGGCAGCGGCTGCACAAGAGGCCGCAAAAAAGCAGGGCACGAGCCTAGATCAGTATGACGCGGTAGCTATCGCGCAGATCATCAAGGCCCAGGACGGCGACACAGCGGCGGCGGCATGGGTGCGAGACAGCGCAGGCGACAAGCCCGGCGAGGCCGTCACGGTGCAGCAGCTGAGCGCCGAGGATGTGCAGCTTGCCCGCAAAGTCGCGGCCCGGCTGGATGCATCCGGCACCAAAAGTGCAGATGCTTCAGCAGCAAAAGGCAAAAAGAAACGGTAAAACGTTGAAAACTATTTCGTTTAATCTTTATTTAGCGAAATAGGGTTAGGCTGTACCGACGGCACCGGGCTGCTGGTGATAGTAGTATAGATATTCTGTACCTCTATTCTCTGGCGGCCCCCCCCCCCC
>ERZ1026868.222-NODE-222-length-44057-cov-33.421890_pt1 | contig 44057 bp, 50 predicted proteins | sample MGYA00380164_ERZ1026868 | MGnify/ENA primary metagenome ERZ1026868 (study PRJEB33269, sample SAMEA4719800) | human gut metagenome | biome: human-associated habitat; feature: organic feature; material: feces | place: Cameroon | collected 2013-10 ...
TTAAATTCTGAGAATTTATTTTCCAATATGAAAGTTAAAATTACAGAACTTGCAGTTATAACAGTAAATTTTTTCCATCTGCTTTTTGCATAATCATAAAGAATAGCGTAACTTCTGTCATCTTTTCCTTTATAATAGTTACTTTTAGGAATCGGTGCATTTAAATCCTCAAATTCTGATGAGAATAAATTAGCTACAGTTGAACAGCCGGAACCAGTATATCCTGTTAATCCAATTATAATAAACTTATCCCTTTCTTTGTATATTTCATCTATATATTTATGTTGATTACTCTGATTCATTTTCATCTTTATTTAATTATTTCGTAAAATTTCCACAACATCTGGAGAAATATTCAATCGCTTTGCAATATCATTTTTCATCTCATCCTCAGAATGATATTCCGTATTATCGACAACAGTATCATTATATTCAGTATGACCGTTGTCATAAACAACTTCGCACAAACCACATCTAATAATTCCGTCCATATACTCAGTAATATTTTCATCTAAATGTAGTTTTACTTCTTCAATCTTCATTACGGCATATCTTCTTTTTTGTTTTATAAGCATATTTCATCTTCTAGCCCTCCTCATCTCCTTCAAAAACCCAGCAATTCTTCTTCGTCCCAAAATTCCAGCAACACAAATAACACCAATCACGCACCATCGAACGATAGTATTCATATACAAAACAGGCATTATTCCTACAATCAAAATCAATATACTGCTCAATAAAAAAATGAATTTATTGTCATAAATATTTTCATTGAAGTTGTGCTTTTTCAAAACAAGATTCATCGCAAAAAAATGGAAGAGCGACATTGTCATATAACAGAAAAGTGTTGTATAAGCTGCTGCTATAAAGCCAAATAATTTTATAAACACAAAGTTTAATATAACATTTAAGGCTGCTGCAAAAGCAGTTGCGAATGTAACATATTTGCGTTCCTCAAAATAAAACTCAACAGAACCAAACATCGGATACAGAAACATAAAAAAAACTGCTCCGATAACAGGAGGAATAACCCATATAGCAGAATAGTAAGAATCTGGCAGCAATAATTTAAAAAAGTCAGGAATTAGACACATTGAAAAAACTGACAGCACCATTAAAAAGACAAGCAAAATATCCATATTTTTCTTCATCTTCAAAATTGAATTTTCTTTTATTGCTTTATAAATATAAGGCGTCGTTGAAGATTCAAGTCCTGATGTTACCAACGTCAAAAGCATTCCGAATGTGTATGCTACACTATAAATTCCCGCATCACTGCTTCCGCAGATTTTATTTATCATAAGTCTGTCTGACTGGCTTAAAACTTGCATTGAAAGATAATGCGGTATCAAAACAACATTAAATCTAAAACCATATTTCCAAATAGCTTTATCAAAGAAAACTTTTCCGTTCCGCAAATTTATAAGGAAGAAAGAGATTCCTAAAATGCAGTTTACGATAAGCTCGGCAAAGATTCTCGCCTCGGCTTTTCTGTCTGTATTTATTACAAAAAAATAGCCAAGCAATGGATTCAAAACACTTGTGACTACCGTTATTGCCACAAGCATTTTATATTTATAAGCAAATCTTTGTTTTGCCGACCACAAAAAAAAAGGAATTGTCGCAAGAATATTTATAAAAACAGAAACAGCAAGAAAATGTGACAAAGACAACAATGATGACGAGACTGTTTCAAAAATAATAGAAAAAGCCAAAAAGACTGCTGTTATTGTTATTGCCAAGCCTTGGAAAGCCGCAATATATTTATTCTGGTTATCAGGATTTTTCACCATAACAACATTGAATACGCCACCCCAAAGCGTCAATGTTGTAAATATTGTGAAAATGGAAATCCATGAATGATAAACTGACATTTCCCCATATTGCTCTGTTGTCATCAATCGAGAAAACAAAGGCAACGTAATGAATGAAATTCCACGAAGCATTACATTGCTGACAACAAACCAAAATGAAGCCTTTGCGGGTGCTGAGAAGTTTCTGTATTTTTCTAAAAATTTATTAAGCATTATTATAATTAAGGAATTTTTTAATCAACTTTTTTTTCACAATTGATTTTTTCCTTTATAAATTTTGTAAGCTGTGTACTGCTGATTCCATCTGTATGTGGCAAGAATTCAACTTTTACTCCAACGGTTCTTAATTTTTCCTCAATTTCATTATACATAGAAGAATTTTGCCAGTCGCTTCCATGGAACATAACATTATAATGCAACTTCTCCCATGCCTTAAATTTATCCATATCAGACTGAGCTACCACAAAGTCAACATAACGAATAGCCTTTATAATCTGAACACGCTTGTCAAAAGGAATTGCAGGCTTTTTATGCTTGTAAGAAAGGACGTTTTCATCTGTGCTTACACCCACAATAAGTTTATCACATTTTTCTTTTGCACATCGAAGAATATTCAAATGACCGATATGGAAAAGGTCAAATACACCTGTTGTATAGCCTACTACTCTGCCCCCCCCACCATTATTATTTATACTATTAATGTCATCAAGTTCTTTTTTGATAAACTCAGTGAGCTGCGTACTTGAAATGCCGTCTGTATGCGGTAAATACACAATCTCCACTCCAAGCGGAGCAAATTCTTTTTCAAACTCTCTCCACTGAGGTGTTCCTTGCCAATCAGAACCTACAAACATTTTGTCAAAATGTAAGTGTTCCCATGCAGCTTTTTTGTTTTTATCAACTTGAGGAACAACTTGATCTACATAGCAAATAGACTTTACAATTTCAGCACGCTCCGCAAACGGAATCACCGGCGTTTTATTTTTATCCCTTTGAACAAGCTCATCCGTACTTACACCTACAATTAAGTAATCGCACATAGATTTTGCTTTTTGCAAAATATTCAAATGTCCGATATGAAACATATCAAACACACCTGTAGTATAACCGATAATTTTTTTATTCTCATTCATCTTCTCTTTAAAATCCTCTTTGCAACTTCTCTCACAGGTAATGGTAACCTTCTATAAAATTTTACCACTGCTGAATGCAAGTCGTATTTTAAATACCATTTTCTATAGACTTTGCGGACAGCCTTATCAAAACCAATTTTATTTATATAATACCACAAATGGTCATGTTCCTTATGAGTTTCCGTCGGCTCTTTTAATGTTGTATTCTCTTTAACGGCTTCTTCAAAAGGTCTCTCATACAAATAAACACGTTCATTTATGCAATCTAAAATTACCTGCCCTTTTTGATTATGCACCAAAATAAGACTATTTCCTTTACCATTACATTTATCTTCAACTTCCTTTGTTAGCCCTTGAAAATCTGCAAGCGTTATATCCGAGATTCTGCGACTTTCTGCAAATGGGCATTTGTAACAAACTTGCTGGTAAATAGTATGAGCCATAAATGCAAAGAAATATTCATCATGGAATTGAGCATCTTTGTAAATTATCTTGTCACCACTATATGCAACATACTGACAATTATATTTGCCGCCACGGAATGTCACATTTGTAATTTTTTGTTTGTATTTTTTTTCAAGCCCCTGAATATGGGCTGTCGAGGCGGAAGGAGAACTTCCGCCTCGACATAGCAAATTTATGGTATATAAATTTGCTATGTCACGGCGGATTGATTTTAAATACTGATACAAGCCAAATACTTCACACGAAACGCCAATAAAAAGCACCTTGCGTTTTTTTATTTCCTCTGCAACAGCTTTGTAAATATCATCTTTTTTAGAGTGAACATATTTTGATTTTGAAAGTTTTTGCAAATCTTCAAAATTATCTACAATAATATGCTTTGCAAGCAAAGTTTCTTCAGTGCGGACAAATGCACACCCCGCAACACAACCTCCATTCTCTATAAACCATTTTGAGATTTCATAAGCAAGTCCACCACTCGCAGAATGGAAATGAACATTTTCATCACGACTCCAGCTAGCATAACATTTCAGTACCGACTTTTTATAAAATTCTACATCAGAAATGTTATTTGCAGGACAGGTTTTCTTACATAATCCGCAATCAATACAATTTTCTGGGGCTATCTTAGGTCGCCAAAAACCTGATGAGCTGTCTATGGTAATTGCTTGCTTTGGACAGATATCATGACAAACAGAACATCCAAAGCACAAATCATAATTGCAGATAGATTCCAAGACTTTTATTCCTTATTTGTCATTTCGTTATAATTTTTTACAGCTTGCAAATATTTTTTCTGATACTCAGGTGTTGTAAATTCCTGTATAACTTTCACAATATCATCAGCATTCTTGCAATTTGGAAATCCTAGCTCTGTAAGTCCGCAAGCAAAATCTCTCCTATCGGTCAAATTCACAGAAGCAAATGGGATATTCTTAAATGCACCATCAATCATGGAAACTGAATGTTCACCAAATACAATGTCTGCTTTTTTCAAATCTTCTTCCAAAGAGCTTCGCGGAAAAGACAGAACTTTCATGTTAGGAATATTTGAAGAAAGATAAATATTAGAAAGCTTTGTCCATTCAAAATACTCAGCGACACGATTTATCGAATTTACTCCGACATGCTCAGGAAAAATCCAAGTAGGATGCGCCCTGTAAATTATCTCAACATCAGGCAACCTTCTGGCAACCTCAACAAATGCCATCACCATCAAATCATCATCAGACCTGTTTTTCTGTGCAGTCCAATCGCCTGTTCCAGAAGTAGCAACCAAAATCGTTTTCACTTTTTCAGGAAATCTTGGTTCTGGCATATATAGCTTTTTGCCGAACGGCATTATTGAAACAGGAATCTTATGATTCTGAAACTGACGGCTTCCCATAACATCCCACGAATAATATTGAGCATTCTTGGGAATATATTTCAAATCGCAGGCAGAATAATTTGGAGGCAAATAACCATCTTGTATATAACGCACATCATATTCAGAAGAGTCAGGAACAATACATTTTGTTCTTTCATGAATGGAAGTTATATATTCACATTCCGATTTCGGATAGAATAGTTTTTTATCAAGCCGTTCTTTTTCTTTCTCATCTTTTTGCAAGTTAAGCCCGATTCTGTATCCTATACGCTGTAGCCTGCCGATAAAAATATACTTTTTTCCATTCCATTCTGCACTATAAACATCATCTCCATACGGAGAAATAGTTGTATTTTTTATTTTTTGATAAATAGCAACTAAAAAAGGAATTTTTTTTCCAATACTCTTTACGCGTTTTTTTAAGGATTTTCTTTCTCCCCAATCATAATAATATTCGCAATTTATCTTCTTAAATCCTTTTTTCAGCCAAACAGATTCTTCAATTCCTAAATCATTGGAAATTATGAATTTTTCTGCATCTTTATATTTTTGACAAACTTTCTCCGCAATTCTCTGATTTTTTATTAACCTTACTTGATTATAATAATCGAATGTGTTGTGAACTTTTTCGTTGTCAGCAGCTTTATCTATTGTCTCTTGCTCTGTATCATTTAAAAACATTGAAAATGTTATATATTCAAATGAACCAAAATTATTCTTTAAAAACTCTATTTCATTTTCAAACAATTGATGTGTCGTAAAAAAAATTATCTTATCATCTTTTTCTATACCCTTTTTTATTTTTATTAGAGATGGTAATTTCACATTTTGGGAAAACAAAAACAATTTATTCATAAACTAAAGTGCCTTATATAACCAGTAAAATTTCTAAAATTTATCAGAAAACCTTCTACTTCCATTCATTCAAAACTTTTATAACATACTTCACTTGTTCATCTGTCAAAGTAGGACTCATCGGAAGGCTCAGCTCCTGTGAATGGATTTTTTCTGTAACTGGAAAGCTCAAATTGTTCCATTCCTTATAAGCAGTCTGTTTGTGCGGAGGAATCGGATAATGGATTATCGTTCCTATTTCTTTTTCCTTAAGGTACTGCTGAAGCTCATCCCTTCTTTCTGTAAAGACCGGGAATATATGAAAAACGTTGCTTTCATCCGACTTTATTTCAGGCCACCTTATAAGCGAATTTTTTATTCCTTCATAATACATTTTTGCAATCTGCTTTCGGCGGTTGTTGTCGTCGTCCAAATGTTTCAATTTAACATCAAGAACAGCCGCATCCATCTCGCTTAAACGGCTGTTTTCACCGATATAGTCAAATACATATTTTTTTGAAGAGCCGTAATTTCCAAGGACGCGCACAAAATTCGCTATTTTCTCATCATTTGTCGTTATTGCGCCTGCATCTCCAAATGCCCCCAAGTTTTTTCCAGGGTAAAAACTGTGCGCGGCAACAGTTCCCAAGCTTCCTGTCTTTCTTCCGTCATAAGAGCAGCCGTGCGACTGGGCATTGTCCTCAAAAAGCTTCAAGCCGTATTTCTTGCAAAGCCCGTCAATTTTTTCGTTATAAAGACATCTTCCGTAAAGATGAACCAGCATAAGTCCGCGGGTTTTAGGAGTTATCGCTTTTTCAATCGCCTCAACATCAAGCTCCAGAGTATCTGGATTCGGGTCAATCAGGACAGGCTTTAAATTGTTCTGAGAGATAGAAAGAATTGTTGCAATGTAAGTGTTCGCCTGAACAATTATTTCATCACCATCGTTCCAGCCGTTCAGAATCTTACAGGCGCGAATCATAAGCTCCAAAGCCTGAAGTCCGTTCGCAACTCCAACACAATACTTTGTGCCGATATATTCTGCATAATCTTCCTCAAACCTCTTGTTTTCATTGCCCTGCAAATACCAGCCGGAATCCGTAACACGAAGAACCGCCTCGTGCAGCTCATCGGCATATTTCGCAGTAATATCTTTTAAACTTAAAAATGGAACTTGCATATTTTTTTTCCTATTTTTTTACCGTGATGATAATTTCCTTAAAAATCTAAACGGAAATTTTATTGCTCTTTCTATGAACATAAGCTTTGCAGCATTTCTGATTTCTCTATCTGAATAAAACACGCTCAAAGATTCTTTATAGCCGCTCAAATCGTATGAGCATTTTCTTTTTAAGATTATGTAATCCAAATAGAGCGTTGACAAAAATGTTCTGTTCGCGTTTTTTACACAGACAAAGGTTTCAGGAGTTATATCCTTGTTTCTTAGCAGGTCGCAGATAATTCCAGGATATTCAACGCCAAAAGCATTGAACAAGTTGTACCTGCCTTTTGGAATTTTGCCCTGAGGAATCTCATCAAGCAGAATTTTATCGTCAATGACATATTTTTTTCTGTTTTTCTGGCTAAAAAGAATTGTTGTGTGAGGAAACAAGAAATTGTATACAGTGTCCTTTGGAATTGAATCAAAATCTTCCTTCCAAAAAGCCATTCCTGTTGACCATGAAGACCAGTAAGAAAGTCCTTTTACAAATCCGTCAAAACTATTAAATTCAAAACTTTCTTTTTTTCCAAGCACACCGTTCGTAAAATACACAAACGGCTTTTCCTCTTTATTTTCGTTTATCCAGTTTATAAAATATTCAAGCGCGCCCGGAACAAGCTTTGTTCTATGGTTTATAAATTTTATGAACAATCCCTTTGCATTCTTATAGGAATCAGGCTCGCTCAAAAACTCATAGCCAGAGCTTCTAAAATAGAAAAGATTTTCATGATTTTTCTGGTATTCATCAAATCTGGCTCTAAACTCCGCATTGTTTCCGTTGTCCGTAACAACAACCTCAAAAAACTCATTATCCACATTTTGGGAATAAATGCTGTCAAGAACAGGAAACACCCATTCAATCACGCCGTTTGTCGGAATGCAGAGTGAAATTAAAGGCTGGCTCACTTCTTCACACCCATAATCTTCAGATATTCATCATAATCGCGGATATATTCCTTTCCATCATAGTGCGTGCTTGCAAGTGCAAGAAGAACTGAGTCCGGTGAAAAATCATACATGTCTTTCCAGACCATTTTTGGAAGATAAATTCCCTGCATCGGGCGGTTCAATTCAACAATATGCTCGCCGATTCCATCTGTAACGCGCACTTTTGACTTTCCGGCAACATTGATAAGAACAAATTCGCTTTCCTTGTTCGCATGCTTTCCGCGGACAACCTCGTTGTCAGAGCCATATATATAGAAGACTCTTTTTATTTCAAAAGGAATGTCCTGTGCGCCTTCAACAACAACAAGCTTTCCGCGCTCATCGCCCAAGTCCTTAAAGTCAAGAAGTCTGCAAAGTTCCATAGTTTGTATTTCTCCCAAATTTAAAGACACCTTCTCCATTGGCAAGCAGTCGTTATTTCAGACCTTGCCCTGCAATGGAACTGTTCACCACTTGACTTACGTGCTTCAACCAAACTCCGCGTCAAACAATGGTTGCCTTTAACTATATTATAATACGATGTGTTATCTTAGGTTGTCAATATTCAAATTATGAACAATCGAAATTTTACTTTTTCTGAATTTCCTGATACGACAGGCTTAAAATCCGTTTTCCGTCCATAAGCGTAACTTCAAAATTTATGCGCTTATTAGACCTGTTCACATCCGTAATAAATCCTTCCATCCCCTTAAACAATCCGTCTACAATTACAATCCTGTCATTCACATCAAACTGGACATTTACAACAGGAATAACGCTTCCATATTTTAAAAATGAAGTTACAAGGTCGGTATCTTTTGCAGAAAGCGGTTTCATTCCATTATCATGGGGAAGAAAATCAATAAAACCTTCTTCATCCCTTACGCTCTGAGCCCGGGAAAGATTATTTGTTTCCCAGAAAACATAACCTGGAAGCAACGGATCAATATATTCCTTGCCGCTTTTTAACCTCATCTGCTTTCCAACACAATGAAGCCTGCCATTCTTCTCCTCTGGAAAAGAATCAAAGACAGCTTGTACTTTTTCTATAAATTTATTTTCAAAACCGGTTCTAACCCAAATGCAGTAAAAATTGCTCATTATCCAACTCTTCGCTTTTTCAATTCAATAAGAATAATAGCATATTTTTTTGATTAAGTCAGCGAAACGAATTGAATCTCCCAGGACAGCAAATGTCCAAGAGAATAAAGAGATTACACATTGCACATTGCAAACTGGTCATTACTTAGCAGCGTTCCTATTGCCGTTCGTTTTGTTTTTGCGTGCTAAAATCACATTTAACACCTTTGTTCATAAGTTCATGCGATTTTGCAGCTAATGTTATATACGAAAGCACATAGGAACTGTGTGTCGTCATCACAATTTTGTTTTCATCATTAACATTTGCCGCTTCCAGCAAAAAAGCTAAATTTTTCATCTGCGATTCTGGAAACAGATTCTGCGCTGGTTCTTCCACAACATTTAGAAAAAATGAATTTGTATATTTATTCGCAACCGTTGTTATTTCGGCAAGAGTTTCATTTGAAACGCTCTTTGAAATTCCAGATGTCATGAACCTTTCCAATTCTGACTTTGAAGCAAGATACGATGTTACCAATGTAGATGGAACAATTGACTATAATCCGCTGGAGGCACATACAAGAGGAACTGCTCTCCCAGATTTTTCTTCCAAAATAAAAGTTTCTCCGTTTGATTTATTTACAAGAGCCTTGTAACCGGAAAGCGGAAGATTAAAACTTCCATCACCTTTTAAATTCTCACTCCCCTGCAAATATCTTCTTCTTAAAAGACGAAGCATTGGCGGAAGGTTATCAAGTTCTTCAATGTTCTTTACTACAGAAAGGACATTTCTTTCCGACGGTATATACATTATTTTATGACGCTTGTATTTATTTATTGAAACCTTCATTTCTTCTGCTAAAAAAGCATCTTTTTTAAACCAAAAATGACAGGCGTTTCCTGCATATTCCAATTCTGTTTTTTCTGTAAATAATCTTCTAGAAGCTGATTTCTGCAAATTTCATAGAAATCCAAAGTTCCAAAAGAGGCTACATCATAATCACCACGAAAAAAAAGGACTTTTCAAGCCAACTGCATAAAGAGAATAATTTTGCGACGGTAGTTTTTCCAGTTCCCTGGCCACCAATAAAAAGAGTTAATTTACTAAAGTCTATAAAACCATCTTCTGAATCAAAACCTTCTCAAAATATTTAATCCGTAATTTCGCCATATTATCTATACCATAAAAATTAAAATTACATTTTAAAATAAAACAGCAATTTCCATTTTTTCTTCATAAAACCTCTAATTTAAACTACCTATTTATAAGCAGCAATAAATTTTTCTCTCACCATACCGAAGGTGATTTTTTGATGACCGTTTGCGGACGTTTTTTGTTTACACATGATTTTTTTGTGGTATCTTAAAAGCGTAAACGCAAGGCAAAAGAAAAATAATAGGCAACAAAAAAAATTGTGGTTATTTTTCAATCCGGCTTTGCAAAATTCTTGGAGGTCTATATGCAGTTGAAATTTTATTATTGCAGGCACTGCGGAAAAATCATCGCCATCGTAAAGGACTCTGGAATTCCAACAGTTTGCTGCGGAGAAGCAATGCAGGAACTTGTGCCAGGAACAACAGACGGCTCTTCGGAAAAGCACATTCCTGTAATTAAAGTTGAGGGAAACACAGTTTCTGTTACTGTAGGCTCAAAACTTCATCCGTCGGAAGCAGAGCATTACATCGAATGGATTTTGCTTCAAACCGACAAGGGAATCCAGCAAAAATGGCTTCGTCCAGGAAATTCTCCAAGCGTAGATTTTGCCGTTATGACCGGGGAGAGAGTTGAAGCCGCCTATGAATATTGCAACATCCACAGACTTTGGAAAGCGGAATACTAAATTTTACGGAGGATTTTTATGAACACAACTACAACTTTAACTTCAATGCTAAACACGCAGATTCAAAAAGAATTTGAGTCGGCTTATATTTATCTTGGGTTTGCGGCTTTTTTTGACATGAAAGGACTTGCAGGATTCGCTGAATGGTACAAGCAGCAGGCAAAAGAAGAGGAAGAACACGCAATGAAAATTTACGACTACTTGTGCAAAGTAAATCAGCCGGTGGAACTTATGCCAATCGGCGCGCCCAAGAACAAGCCTGAAACAATTTCTCAAGTTCTAAAACAAAGCCTTGAGCACGAAGAGTATGTAACAAATCTCATAACCACGCTTTACTTTCAAGCTGAAAAAGAAAAAAACTTGTTTGCAAAAAATTTCTTGAATTGGTTTATAAACGAACAGCTTGAAGAAGAGCAAAAGGCAAAAGAGCTTATAGACAAATACAAAATGTTCGGCTCAACACCAGAAGGTCTTTATGCGCTTGACAAAGAACTTGGCGGACGACAATAAAAAGATGCAGCATGGAAACTAAATCTGACGGAATATTTTTTCTGATGATTTTCTTCCCATGCGTTCTTTTTTAAATAAAGAGATTAGCTGCTCACGGGTCATATTTCCGTTGCGTTCACGCGCCGCCTTGAGTTTTCTGTACACGGTATTTTCGCTGAATCCTTCAACTTCTTTCTGGTAGATTTTTCCATCGCAAAGCTGTTCTAAGATTTTCACTTCATCTTCATAAAGCACAAGCCGCTTGCGTTCAAACTGATTTTCAAGAACAAAGAAAACGCTTCCAACAAACCAGATGCTGCGGACAATGTGAATCAGAAAATGAAACACACTCTCTCCGTTTATTGAAAACGCAACGCATACTGCCGCAAAGTAAAGCGACATGGCAATATATTTTATCTTTGGCTTTATTATTATTACAATGCAAACAATAAACAGAGCCGTAAAATTATTGAACAAAAAAGTTTTTTCAAAAGCAATCATAAAAACAAGAATTGTTGAATAAGCAAGATAAAAATAAGAAAAACATTTCTGCTTGAAAAAAACCGCGGTTGGAATATAAAGAAAATTCATAAGGGCTACAATCCAAGTTCCTACGAAAAATCCCTCGCTAAAACCTTTCCATACATAAAGCGCGCAGAGAACCTCAGAGAGAACACTTGTAAACAAAACAAAATGATCATTCAGAAAATCAGCAAGAATTTTAGACTTCACAAGCCCTCCCCTGCAAAGCAAAACTGGCGAATAAAAAAAAGCTTCTATATAACTGCTATATAAATAATAGCACTTTCCGCCAGAATTGCAATAGAACAAAGGGGCAATATCGAAAACTTTATAATTTTTTTATCCGTTTCTCATGCTGAAATCTTTTATAAGCTGCTTAATTTCACTGCGTGCAGGCATTACTGAAAGCGAGCCTTTTTTCGTTGTTACAAGCGACGAAGCTGCATTTGCAAATACAAGCATTTTTTGCAGACGCTCCACAGAAAAAGATTCATATCCGTTGCAAAGAATTTCGTGCAATATGCAAGCGCAGAATGTGTCACCTGCACCAGTCGTGTCGATTGTTTTTACATTTGAAAACGTTCCGGCTGTTTCATGTAAAGAAATTTTTCCGTCAGAGTAAAATGCTTCACTTCCGTCCTTTCCTTTGGTAACTGTAATCAGCGGAATATTGAATTTTGAGCGGAGCCAATTTACGCCATCAAAAATAGATTTTTTGCCTGAAACAAATTCAAGTTCTTCCGCCGCAATCTTTAAGATTTCGCATTCTGAAAGTCCGAATAAAATTTTTTCTTTTGCCTGATTTTCATCTTCCCAAAGCGGAAGCCGCAGATTCGGGTCAAACGAACGGAGCACGCCGGATTTTTTTGCTGTCTCAAGCGCAAACTTTGTGGCATCAAAGCAAATTTCATTTGTCATTGATAAAGTTCCAAAGTGAAATATTTTCGCATCAGAAATCAACTCTGGTTTTAATTCAGATTTTTCAAGCATCGAATCCGCACCATGATTTCTATAGAACGAAAAACTTCTGTCACCGTCATTTGCAGTGTGAACAAAAGCAAGCGTTGTTTTGTATTTTTGTGAAAACACAAGATTTTCAATTCCGATTCCGAGGCTTGTAATTTTTGACTGGAGCATTTTTCCAAACATATCGTCTCCAACTTTTCCAACAAACGAAACCGAATGCCCGAGTTTTGCAAGCATCGCAAGAACATTGCACGGAGCACCTCCAGCGTTCGCTTCCATAAGCCAGTTTCCCTGCGCACTTATCCCGTTCTGAGTAAAATCCACAAGAAGCTCTCCCAACGCAACAACATCGTAATTTTTCATTTTGCAAATCTCCATAATTTAAATTTTAAAAATCTTGTATTCAGCGCGAATATTTTCTGAAACAGACATTTCAAGCACCGCGGAATTTTCAGAGCTAACAAAAGCATCTGGAATAAGAAAGAACGCATTTGTAAATGCCGACTCTCCGCCATTAACAAAAACTTCCATGGAGCAAGCATCAATTAAAATCCGCAAGGAAATCCTTTTTTCATAGGCTGATTTTTCATTTCTGAACGAAGACGGCGGAAATTTCATTTTGCGGAAATTTATTTTTCCGCCTCCTTCAACAGAATTTCTTCGGTCAAAGCAAAGCGTTTGTTCTGCAAAGTCGCAAGTGAATTCTACGGAAAACTTTTTGCCGGCAACATTTCTGCTTAACACAAGAGAAAATTTTTCATCTTGATTTTTGCAGTCAGCTGAATTTTCAAAAGCAGAAAAAAATTCAAGTTCAATGTCGCCATGGGAAAATCCATTTTTTATAAAACTAGAAGTTCCAGAGACAACACCGCATTCGCATTTCTTTCTATATAACAAAAGCTCGCGCACAGGATTCTGAAAAAGTTTTCCGTTTTTAAATTCAAGCTCTCGGGGAAAAGTCATCATTCCAGACCAAAGATAATTTTTAGGTGTAATGTACGATTCCCAGTTTTGCATCCAGGCAATCATTATTCTTCGTCCGTCAGGAGCAAGGCAAGTTTGCGGTGCATAAAAATCAATTCCGCCGTCAATCTGCGCAAAATTAAGAGAATTTTCAGTCCGCATTTCACGCTCAAAAATAAATTCCGGCCGCTTAAGAAATCCTGTCATGTAGACGCTGTTGTTTCCGCCGTGAAGCCCGTTCTCAAAATCAGCCTTCATTTCCTGCGGAGAAAAAATCACAACATCCTTTCCGTCTAATTTAAAAATGTCTGGACACTCCCACATTCCGCTTTTTCCGCTGCTCTTGTCAATTACAGAAACAAATTTCCAGTCAAGAAGATTTTCAGAACGGAAACAGACAAGAGAGCCTTTTCCGTCCGGCATTTTGAGGACACAAGCCATGTAAAATTTTCCGTCTTCGCGCCACAACTTTGAATCTCGGAAATCTTCTTTCTGAAATTCAAACGGAACGTTCGCCGCGCTAATCACAGGGTTCTGAAGAATTTTTTTGTAGCAAAGACCGTCGCCTTCCGCCAAGCATTGATTCTGTAAAGTTTCACCTTTTTTATTTTTTGAAACTCCAGTGTACGCAAGAATATGCCTGTCTTCAAATTCAATCGCCGTTCCTGAAAAGCATCCTTCGCAGTCAAAATCGGAATCAGGAGCAAGAGCAGGCTCAAGAATTTCCCAGCGCACAAAATCCGAAGTGCAAAGATGTCCCCAGTGCATCGGTCCCCACTGCGTTGAATACGGATGATACTGAAAAAACAAGTGGCACTTTCCGCCGAAAAACGAAAAGCCGTTCGGATCATTGCACCATCCCGCAGGTGAAAACGCATGAAAAACCGGTAGCAGAAAATTCTGCGGCTGCGATTTTAAACTTTCTTGAATTTCATTTTGTCTTTTTGCGGCAGCTTCAAGTGTATAATTCTGCATGGGGCAGCTCCTGTAAAAGAGAGTTGTAAATTAAATTTAATGACATTATTCCTACTGAACAAGATTCCCGCGTCAAGCATGAAAATGACAGTTAAGATAAATATTATTATAACATCGTTCAGAAAAAATTTTCTATAAATTGTATGGCAGATGAAAATTGAAAACGTCCGGTTCCCCACAACGAATCATGAAAGAACCGGGCGAAAATTGAGGTTCCTACAACGTTGTTATTCTTTTATTTTTACAGCGCTGCTGACGGACTCCAAAAATTCCTTGCGGGTAACGCTTGCGGAAATGTAGTTTGTTTTTATTACAACTTTGTATTCTTTAGAAGAATCCAAAGTTTGCGGCACAAAGAAATTCAGCTCCGCAGGCTTGTTGCGGAATACTTTTGAATCGTCAATTCTTGTCCAAGTGGAAGAATCTTCCAATTTTTCATCTGAGCTAATAGCCGCAAAATAGATTCCGCTTTCTTCGCTACCAAGCTTAAGGTTTGCGCCGGTTATTTTTGCCGGTGCACCTAACGAAAGAACATTCTCTTCTTCAGTGCTGATGTCTGCCACAGAATCAATTTCAGGAGACTTGTCGTTGTAGACGATTTTGTCAATGCTAAGATTCTGCAAAGAAGAGCTTGTAAGTTTTGTAGGAGAAAACCTTACCTTGAACTTTCCGTTTTGCGGAACTTCAGTTTTTGACTTTGCAGAAACTTCCATTGCAATGTACATAGTTCCAAGGTCAAGATAATCGACTGGATACAGTGCACTACCTCATGCGCAACCGTAATCACGTCGATATAGCTTCCATTCTGCGCGCCTTCGTAGACATCGCTTCTGATGACAATCACATTCTGAGCCACATTGTAAAAAGCCGCAACATCTTTTCCGTGCTTCCAGGAATCCTGCGGCTCAATAAGATAATTGAAAGTCCTGTCAAAACGTGGAATTATATTTTCCATTACAAAGAGCGGGTCAAACTTCTGGTTCGTGGCGGCCGTGCAAAGCAGGTGGCTCCAGAAAGAAGCTATTTTAATCTCGTTTTCAGAAAGAACTAAAGTTTCTGAATATTTTACGTCTTTTAATTGTGTCTCATACTGCACCACTTCCATATTTCTCTCCCGAAGATTCCGCCTGAAACTTTTCAAGCATTTCTTTCATCATTTTTACCTGCTTTTCTGTAAGCTTTGAAAAATCCTTGGCAAACATTACAGCTGTCTCAAGATATTCGCTTGAATCCCTCTGCTCGCCAAGGGGAACATTCACGCTGCCCTTTGACTGCGCCTGCGCTTCTTCAAGCTCCTGTTTTTCTGCCTCTGAAAGACCGTATTCCTTTGCAATCTTTTCAACAAAAGAGTCCGGAATTTCACGCAGACCGTTTTCAATTGAAGAAAGGTAAGCCGCGCTTACATCTAGCCGCTTTGCCATATCCCCAAGAATTTCTGAAGAATCAATTCTTCTTTTCCTTAAAATTTTTCCAAACGCCGTTACTCCCATAAATGTACCTCTCGTTCTAAGGCTTTAATGAACCTTTTGGATTCTTTCTCGTTTAGCATCTAAGTAAAATATATATCAGTTTTATAAATAAATCAAGTAATTTACAAAATATTTTTCACAAATTTGTAAATATTATTAAAAAAAGAAACCTTTTTAACTATAGACAAACTGTACAGCAGCTACAGACTGACTGTATAGCAAGCCCAGACAAACTGTATAAGCGGCACAGACAAACTGGGGCGGCTATACAGTATGATTGGGGCATAAGCACAATCCGGCTAGGACGCTTATACAGTTTGTCTGGGAAATATGTACAGACAGAATGGGAGGTGGAAATTTGGAAATCGCGGAAATTTCACGACATTCTTCCGGTAAGGACCTCGTTTTTAAGAAAGTCGTAGACATAAAGAGGGCTCTGAAAATAAAGCCCTGTCTTGGGATTTATAAGCTTTTCGTAAGTTTCTGAATTATATACAACACGCAGAGCCTCTGGAACAGTCATGGAAAAATCCCCGACAAGCTTGTCCGCCAGGTCGCGGGTGGTACATTCAATTTGATATTCAAAATCGGTCATTGAGAAACGCTCCTTTTAAATTTCAAAAATGAAAGCGCTTTTTCTGTTCCAAAAAAGTACTGCAATGTAAGACCTTTCATATATTTTATACGGCGCAGAAAAGTATCAAAGTCTATGTCGTTTTCTATCAAGCGGCGAATCTGAGCACCGACCTTATCATTAGCAATCGGCCCAATTACAATATCGTATTCGTTTTTTATTTCTGAAGAATCAAACGCTCTGTTTTTAAAAACAAATTCAGCCCACTCTTTTGAATACTCTGAAAATTTCAAAATCTTTAAAGCTGATTTTTCCGCGCTGGATTCATCAAATTCATATTCCATCACCGTCGGAATTCCGCCAAAAACTTCTGACTTGAATTTTGCCATTTCCTTTGCCTGCTCAAAATCATCAGAAAGATAAAAACCTGAGCCAAAATCCTTGTTGGGTTTTGACTTGGATAAATCAATTTTTGAAATTTGCACATTTGAACCGTGATAAAGCAACATCAAAGCCCGCCTCCGTTTTTTCTGCAGAAAAATGCGACGTCAGAAACCATCTGCGAAAATGAAAGCGTATGCGCAATGTTGTACTGCCGCTCCAAAAAATCCACAGCCTTAAAGCGGTCAAGATAATTGAAAGCCTCTTTTTCGGAAAGTTTATATTTTTTTGCGAACTCGCTGACAAAAGCCACAATGTATTCAGTCTTGTCTTTTTCAAGATTCATAGGGCTATTATAGCATGGGAACAGGGAAGATTCTATTGATTTTATAAAAGGATAATATCTCAGCGGTTTTCTTCAATCGCCGCCGCAAGCTGCTCAATCAGCTCGTTATCTTTTTTCGCGGCGTGTTCCATTATCGTTTTAGTGTCAAGAAGGATTCCGTGGATTTTGTGCCAGGATTTTTCTGGAACACAGGAAACATCGGAAGAATCTTTTTCCGTCAAAATGTAATCCGCACTCGCATAGCCGATGTTTTTGATTTGTTCTGTGCAGGCTGGCATAATCTATTTTATATTAGCAGATTTTTCGTCCAGCAAAGAAACAACTTTAGATACTTGCTCATATAAGGATTTTCCAATTTCTTGTTTTTTCTCTATATTATTTTCTTTTTGGTATTTACTAATATCTTTTTTTATTGAATTAGAATACTCATTCAACGTTTCATCACTTAACAAGTGAATCTTGTCACTTAAGTTTTCAATAAATTTTAAAAGCGTAATAACTGCATTATCAACATTAAAGCCTCTTAAGTTTTTACTGTTTTGAAATGCAATTTTTCTGGTCTCATCTCTTGCCTCTATTCCATTTTTGAGTAAATAATCTAAAGAAACTTTCAACTTTGTATCTTTTATCTCATCAGCAATTTTCTTTGCCCTATGAGCTTGCCAACCTGTATAAATTGCACCAACGATTGAAATAACAAATCCAATTCGATTAATGATTGTATCAATACCCATCGCCAGTCATCCAGTCCATATCCACTAATTTAAATCCCACATCTTGAATATAAGAATCATAATCAGAGCAATAACCATTAATTAATTTAAAAAACTCATACCGTTTTTTTGAAATTATAAGTTCTTTTACATATTTCCTTTCTTCATCGAATATTCTTTTTGGCAATGGCAACAAAGCTCTTCCTCCATCAACAGAAACATAAATATCTCTGTAAACAAGGACTCCGGAATAAAAGAAATCTACAAAATGGCTAGAAGCATGAGAGTCCATAAACTTATTAGCCCATTCTTCTTTAAAATCTTCATTGCTATCTATTCCACAAGCAATAGAAACAAGCAAGTTTCTTTTTAAAGAATAATACTCCGAATGTGAATCTACTTTCATATTTTCCAACTTTCCAGATAAAGTTGACCAAACATCAAAACGGTTATAATAAGAAGGTCCCGAGCCAGCACCCCAACATGAAATTCTAGTCCAATCGTCTTCAGAAGTATCAACAATAAGTTTCTCGTATTCCTCTAAATTCATTTTTTATCCCCTATGCAGTCTTTATTTCTTTATTTTTCTTGCTTTCAAACAATGTTTGCATTTCTTTGTCTTTCAATTCTAATTCTGCAAGAATTCTATTTACTTCATTTGCAACATACCAGAACATTACTGGAGCAATTGCATTTCCCAATGCGCGGTATTGAGTATGCTCAGAACCGACAAGTTTGAAGTTTTCAGGGAAAGACTGGATTCTTGCGACTTCGCGCGGAGTGAAACGTCTATATCTACCGTTTTCAAACAAAACTGGGTCTGTGCTGTTCAATGAGATTTTTGCGAGATGTGCCCCAACTGTATTACAAGGCTTTTCAATATCTTGAGCACGACCTTTGTTCATTTTTTCGCGACGCTTCATCATTCCGTCAACCGCTCTTTGAGAAAAGTAATATTTTTCATCAACACTGTTTTCTATAACTTTTTTTAAAGGCTCAAATTCAGAAGAATTTATAATAACTGATTCTGGAAAATGAAAATCAATATGCAAATCATTTCTGAATCCAACGATTATTACACGTTCTCTTTTTTGAGGAACACCGTAATTTGCTGAATTAAGAATTTGATATTTCACCTTATAACCGCTATTTTCAAATTCCTTTATAATCAAAGGAAAAGCTTCTTTTTTATTTGCCGTAAGAATTCCTTTTACATTTTCCGCAATGAAACACTTAGGCTGTTTTTCTCGTAAAATTCTGCACATTTCAAAAAACAGTTTTCCTCTGTCGTCTTTTACGCCCAGCCGCTTTGGATTCTGGGCAATGATTGAAAACGACTGGCAAGGAAATCCGCCTGTCAAGACATCAATATCCGGCAATTCCGAAGATTTTACTTCCCTAATATCCCTGTTATCAGGCTTCAAATTGAAATTTTCTTCAAAAATCTTACAAGCATTATCATCAATGTCATTTGCATAGACAATTTCCATATTGTTCTGACCATAATGCTTTCCAAGGAAGTCAAATCCGCCTAAAAGTCCGACATCAGTTCCGCCACAGCCACAAAAAAGAGAAGCAACTTTTAATTTTCCCATATCAGCAACTCCGTTTTTTCACTCACATCTTCCGAAAAAGAAATATCAGCCCCATCAGTTATACGCATTGCAATCTTATCGTTTTTATATAACTGTACTGGGTCTTGCAATATATAAATCATCTTGTTTGTCTTATTTATCATAAGACGATAAACAAAATACCTGTCTTTTAAGGTTGTTGCAGAATCCCATTCATTTCGTGTCAGATGAAAACTAAAAAATTTTAATGGTTTATAGCTTATAGATGTTTTTACTTCTATAAATCGTTTAAGCTGGTTTTCTTCAACACTTTGAATATCATATCCAACAGCTAATTGTGTAGGTATTTTCTTTATAAGATGAATTAAATCTTCTCGTCCAAGATTCTTTAATCTTAACTTTTCATGACCAATTACAAGGGCTTCTCCCAAATCTCCAATATCTTTAGTTGAACCGACATCATTTAATATTTCCTCAATTTTTGAATCAACTGCAATCTCAAAATCAGATTTTTCAGAATCCTTGCTTTTATCAATAAAATAACTTGACAAGTCTGTTTTAAATAAATCTTCTGCTAAATTTGAATTTACATACTCAAACCAGTCAGCTTCTAACGCCGAAATATCAGAAGCCGAAAAAGTTTTTCTATAAAATTCATCATATCCATGAAACAATTCATCATCATTTATAAAAACCATTATGGCTTCCATTTCTGTATGATTGATTGAATAATATCCATGAGATTCATGCAGCAAATTCGCTTGAACCATGTAATCAAGAATATCACCTGCATAACGATTTATATCTCCGCCGTGTTCATATTCTATCTTATGTTTTCTATTTTTAAGAATAATACCAGCAGTTTCTAAAACATTTCTATTATCTCTTGTAACACGCAAATCATTGAAAATACAATGTGTAGCTTCTTCTTTAGTAATACTTAGAGGTCTTTCATTTTCAATTTCATAGCTGTTCATCATTTTCAATATGTATTGAGCTGGCTTAAATCGTATTCCTGCATCAATCATATTTTTTATTTCATTTGATTTTAAATGTCCGCCTGGATATTGAAATTTAAAAAGATAAAACTTAAAGAATTGAACTAAATCCTGTGTTTTATCAAGAAAGTACGCTGTTTCACCAGTCTTTGTATTTCCAGATTTTTTATCTTCAATATAAAATCCAAATAATGCAGCAATCTCTGTCCGCCAATTGTTTATTGTCTTTTCAACACTTCCTGAATTTCCTGGAAACAAGTAAATTGCTTGATTCATTTTTTCAGCATATTCTTTTACAGGAAGCTCTTTCAATTCAGAACAAATATGAGCAACATAGAAAAGGACATTCTCAATATCACCTTTAAAACGAGGTCTTACATGATGAAGTCTGTAGAAATATTCATCTGGAATTTTATACATTTAACATCTCCATTATTTTGTTTGCAATTGCTTTTGCCAAAAGCGGCGGAACAGCGTTTCCTACTTGTTTATATTGACTAGTTTTTGTTCCTATAAAAACAAAATCATCAGGAAAGGACTGCAATCTTGCACTTTCTCTGACAGTCGGAATTCTATTCCATTTATAATGGAAATGATGACGATGACCAGTGTCTATTGTAAAACTTGGCTTATTGCTATTTAAACGAGTCCAAGCAATGTGGACTTTTCTTGTCTGCTGCAAATCCAAAGGCAAATTCTTATAATTTCCGCCATCTGGAACAAGCGCAATTATTTTTTTAGTCTGTTCGCTGTGCTGGGTAATTTCATGGTTATAAATTTTCTGAGAATTTTGCCGCATTAATTTTTGGTAATCCGACTTTGCTTCAGTAAAATAATTTGTTCCGTCTAAAACAGAATCTTCTGGCAAATCAGACAGAGCCTCTAAAGAAGTTACACAGGTATTTTGGCTTTCTGGAAATTCAAACTTTTCTTCGCCAAAAATATCTTTATTCAAGCCGACAAAAAATGCCCGCCGTCTTGCCTGCGGAACTCCGTAATCAGAAGCTGTAAGAATTTTATAGGCAACGTTATAACCAATTTCTGTAAAATCATTTAGGACTGATTCTTTTACAATTCCATCGCCGATTGAAAGAATGTTCGGAACGTTTTCCATGACGAAGACTTTTGGCTTGATTTCATCCACAAGGCGAACAAATGATTTATAGAGTTTGTTCCGCTCATCATCCACAATTCTTTTTCCAGCGACAGAAAACCCCTGACACGGCGGACCGCCTATTATCAACGGAATATCATTCTTTTTTAGTTTTGTAAGTTCAAATATTTTCCCACTTGAAAGTTCTTTTATATCACCGCAAAAAGCAACTGAATTTGGAAAGTTGTGTTTATATGTAACCGTCGCGTCTTTCCAGACATCGATTCCAAATATGGAATAAAATCCTGCTTCTGAAAATCCTTTTGTAAAACCGCCACATCCGCAGAAAAGGTCAATAAAGCTTGTTTTTGCTGAATCGAAATTGTTCACAAAAAACACTATACACAATTTTTGGCAAAACTTCCATAGTAATTCTTGCGAGATTTTGCCGGTGCAAAACTCGTTTTTTTTACGTGTGCGCTTTTTGTGCACAGACTTGCCTGCGGCAAGGATTGGAACACCTGCGGAGCAGTTCCGAAACGAAGTAGAGGAATGAGCCGCGGCTAGTCGGCGAAGTGTGGAAAGCCTGATTTTTTTCGGAGCGGAACGGAGTGAAGCGAGGAAAAAAGCCGCCCGGAAAAATTTTAGCCAAGGAGCTGAAGTGTTCTTGTTATATTTTCTGATGAATCCAAGCGTCTTTTTGAAATGAATTTTTGGACGGTTTTTCGGTGGACGCCGTAAAGATTTGCAATCCGGTTTATGGAAATGCCTTGAAGAAGCATTATTGTTGTGCCGAGTTCCGCGCCGTCGAGTTTTGAGGAGGCGTTTTCTGTTCCGAGCGGACGGCCGAGTTTTTGTCCTTCCGCTTTTTTTCGTTCAAGGGCTTCTTTTGTGCGCTGGCTGATAAGGTTTCGTTCGATTTCTGCGGAAAGCCCGAATGCGAAGGCCAGAACTTTTGACTGGATGTCGTCGCCAAGCCTGTAGCCGTCTTTGATTGTCCAGACGCGCGCGCCTTTTTCCATAAGTTTGTTCAAAATCGACATTATCATAAAAAGGCTTCTTCCGAGCCGCGAAAGTTCGGAGCAGATTATGAGATCGCCTTTTTGGATTTTTTCAAGAAGTTTTCCAAGCTCGCGGTGTTCCGGCGTAATCGTTCCGCTCGCTGTCTCTTCAATCCAAGTTTCTACAGAAATTGAGTTCCGTTTTGCAAATTCCTGAATCTCGAACCGCTGGTTTTCTACAGTCTGCCTGTCCGTGCTTACGCGAATGTATCCGTACGTCATTATTTGAATATACTTAAAATTTTAAGGATTGTGCAAGATTTTTTTTCAGTCGTGATAATGTGTTCCGCACTGAACGATTTCGATGATGTTGTTTTCTATTTTATAGACAATTCTGTTGTAGTCGTCAATGCGGCGGCTGTAATAGCCTGAAAGATTTCCTTTTAGCGGTTCGGGTTTTCCGATTCCGTCATATCCGCCACGTTCAATGTCTTTTAGAAGCGCGTTTGCTTTCTTGAGAAGTTTTTTGTCGTTTTGGAGCGTCAAATAGTCTTCCCAAGCCTCGTCATGCCATATTTTTTTCATGTTTTAAACCTCAATAAGTTCATGCTCAGCACAGTTAATTCCATTTTTCATATCTTCAATGTTTTTCAGCAAATGCTTCTGGTTCTCCTCGCTGTAAAACGGGTCTTCGGAAGAAATTTCAAACGGAATGCGATGCTCCCGGATTACTTTTTTTGCGAACAAATTGAATGCTCCGGAAATTGAAAGCCCGACGTCCTTGCAGAATTTTTCAAACTCCTTCTTTGTTGTGTTATCCATTCTTACGCTTACATTCATCATAAAATCACCTCAAAATAAGTCAATATAAGTTATTTATACTTAAAATTTACATTTTTTATTCTGTTTGTCAAGTTTTTTATGTAAAAACTATTCTGACTTGTCAAAAAAAATCATCCGTCATGGACACCGCAAATGGGGAAAAGTGATATGTAAAACGTCCGTTTTTTGGAGCACTTTTTCACCACAAAATAAAGGTTTCGGCGGTATTATGGAAGAATCTTTCCTTATAACAAACGGACCTGTCCGCAGTTTTTACAATGAGCTTATTGAAAATCTTAACAGTTGCTCCCAATCTGCTCCGCAACAGAAGAAAATTATTCATCAGGATTTTTCAAGACATCACAGCCAATAACTGTTGATAGTAATAATACTTGCAGGCATTCCAATAATCTGAATATCAAACTTTAGGCTTGATTCGACTTTTGTTGATGCATTATGAATTCTGAAGCTGAACTGCCAGCCGTTATCAAGGTACATTTCCAATGTATTTGAAGAACCTGTTTTAAAATCAAAGGCTACAATTTTTGTAGGCAAAGTTGAAATCGGAACAATCTTTTTAGGCTTTTGCTTTTTTGCAGTTTTATTTAAAGTTCCGTGCATATTATACGTCTGCAATTGCGTCATCTGCTGGCTGTCAACACTTATCACTTTATAAAAATCATATTCACCCAACAGATATTCGACGAGTTTTCTAGGAAGATTTTTATCTTTTAAATAAGCATTCTTTATTTCCGCTTCAAACGCATTCAAAAGAGGAACGTAAACTTTGCTATCTTTCTCTTCCATCTCTCGCCATAACATTCCAGATTTCTTACATTCGTCAAGATAATCAAAAATCGGATTTACAGCCTGCCAATATTCATCTGAACATTTATCCTTGTACCATTTCTGTCCAAAATCAATAGTCCTGCTTAATCTGCTGTGTTTTACCGCAAAATGATTGTGTTTAATGCTAAGTCCGATTTCCCATTTTATACCGCTCCGGATAATCAGAATATCTCTGACATCGCCCTTTTAATATCCAATAAGTAATATACCCTTTAATGGTAATTTTATTCTGTTTGATATATACATAGTTTCAAGAAAAGTATGAATTATTTCAAAATCTGCGTGACTCCTATAAACATTCCTGACAGCAAGAACTAAATACTCAACGTCAAACATCATACACGCTTCAAAAATATCTTTTAGAAATTGATTATTTTCTGTAGCCCTTCCAGCTTCAACTTCTATTACAATCCTACCGTCATTACTTAAAGCATCTGCATAAAAAGATTTATCAACATTGTTATTTTTTCCGAAAAGAACTGGAACATCAATTTTTTCACTTTTACCTTTTCCGGTTTCTACAGTGAAATTATTCTTTTCAAGTAAAGGTCGTACTTTTTTCAAAACATCATTAGATTTTAATTCATTTAAAGTTGAATCAATTTCTTTTTCAACTGACAAAAAAGATTTTATTACTGCTTGAATTTCCGATGTTATTCCTTGAGATCTTGGAAAAAACTGATATTGTATCAAATTGATTCTCCTATAAACTTTGAAATATACTCATCGTCCATCAAAAAAAATTCCTTTGGAACATAAAAAAAAATCTTTTCATCAATTTCCATTGCTGTTTTTGAATGATAAGTTTCTCCGTCTGGCAATAATTGCGATTCAAAATCCTCAGTTGCAATTATATAATTACAATTAAAATTACTAAAATAAACAGTTTTATATGGATATTTATGATTTTTATATTCAAAAAAATCTAGCATAAGCCTCTCTTTGCCTCCGAATGCCGCTTTGCCAACATTCCGCTTACATTTTCGGCAAGGAAAAATTTCGGTCTTTTATTTTTTAAGATTCTGATATATTCATAAAAAAGTTTTCCGCGAGGGTCGTCAATTCCACGCAAAGAACCGGCTTCTGACCACGACTGACAAGGCGGACCGCCTATAATTCCGTCAATCTCATCTGGAAAATCTTCTTCTTTTATATTTCTGATGTCGCCGCGTATAAGTTTTGTTTTCGGATGATTTTTTTCAAAAGTTGCCCAAATTGACGAGTCAAATTCATTTGCAATCGGAATTTCAAATCCCGCTTTTTCAAATCCCAAATCAAGACCGCCACAGCCGCTGAAAAGACTTATTACTTTCATAAAATTTCCTTATAGAAAAATACTATATCACATTTCTTTTTATTTGTCTTTTAAGTCCAAAAAAAATAGAAAACATAACCCAGCCGTTCATTTATCTTGGTCAGGTTTCAACTTTTCCGGGCAGCGCGGAAGGCAACAAGCCAATCACAATGAAATTCGCGCTTCATAGCCGTGTTCCTGACGAGCTTTTCAACGACTTTATAACACGCACTGACAAAATGGGAAAAAACAGCGATAATTGACTTTACAGAAAAAAGGACTGAAAAAATGAATAACGCAAATATAACAAAAAACGATTCTAAAACCCAAACCACACCGCTCAAGCAAATCCATGTTTCGGCGGCGGTAATTTTCCGTACTGCGGCTGGCGGCGAAAAAATGGTTTTTGCGACGCAGCGTGGCTACGGAGAATGGAAGGACTGGTGGGAGTTTCCGGGCGGAAAGATTGAAAATGGAGAAAGCGCGGAACAGGCGGTTGTGCGGGAAATACGCGAGGAGCTTGCGACGGAAATCCGGGCGGAACGCAAGATTTGCACGGTTGAATACGACTACCCTGCTTTTCATCTGACAATGGAATGTTTTTTGTGTTCAATTGTTTCCGGGAAGCTTACTCTGCTTGAGCACGAGAACGCGGCATGGCTTTCCGAGGAAAAGCTTAAAAGCGTAAAATGGCTTCCTGCGGATTTTGAAGTTTTAGAAAATCTAAAGGAATTTTTTTAGGCGGATGCGGTAGCGCTGGGAGCAATGCCGAAGGCAGTCCGAACAAAGTGAGGACCGCGCGCAGCAAGTTGCGGACATAGCGACAGTCAAGAGTCTTAGGCTCTTGACTGACCGCCCATAAACACTCTGTTAAAAAACTGCCGCAACCTTTTTCACGCGAAGTTGTTCAATAGACATAATCCAAAAAATTTTATATTTACGTTTCATGGTGATTTTTTAGATTCAATTTATTATATTTTTAGAAAAACATTCGGAGGAAAAAATGAAAGAACTAAAGGCATTAATTCTGGCGGTATCGGTTTCGCTTGTCGTGTCGGCGGCGATTGTTTCCGTGGGGCTTTCAAAAATAGCAAGGCCTGACAGGACAGTTACGGTGCGCGGACTTGCGGAAAAAGAAGTTGATGCCGACCTTGCGCTCTGGCCGCTCACATTCACGCTTGGAGCAAACAGCCTTACGCAGCTCCAGAAAGACATTCTTGCAAAAACTCAGACCGTAAAGGAATATCTTGCGGACCACGGACTTTCAGAAGAAGACTACACGGTTCAGTCGCCAAGCATAACGGACAACACAATCAATCCGTATATGGACCGGGACAAAATTCTCTACACTTACCTTGCGCAGACGGTGGTCCTCGTGCGCTCGTCAAAAGTCGCTGAAGTGAAAAAAGCGCAGGACGATTCCCTTGACCTGATGAGCAGCGGAATCGCAGTCTCAAAGGACTACAACAGCAAGATTTCATTTGAATTCACAAAGCTGAATGACATAAAACCGCAGATGATTGCGGAGGCGACAAAAAACGCACGCACAGCAGCAGAGCAGTTTGCACATGACTCCGGAAGCAAAGTCGGAAAAATCAAAACCGCAACTCAGGGATTTTTCAGCATAGAAAATGCCGCCGAAGACCTTCAGGAAAAGAAGACAATCCGCGTGGTAACCACAGTCGAATATCTTTTAAAATAGAAACAGTCTGACCGTCTGTAAAACCGGAATCCGCCTCGGAAGAACACACTGCGGCGGATTATTTTTTTTCAATCACCCCCCCCCCTGAACAAAAAGCAGCCTTACAGCACTTCAAGAAATCTACTTCCACCCTTCCCAGATTTTCACTTCAAGACCGCAGGTGGCGGCGTTTTTTCCGTTGCGGCAAACAGGAAGTTTCAGCAAAAGAAGCTGGTTTTCAAAAAGTTTTTCCTCCTTGTCAGAGCCATCAAGATACGCGAACGATGCGTAATCCTTTGAGTTTTTGTCCGCCAAAAGCTCAACCGCGTCTGCCCTGGAGCCGGCCACACGCGAAACTGATTCCACTACGCTTTCAAATTCGCCGCGGCTCATCTCTTTTTCCTTTAAATCCACAAACTGAAAAGGAATCCTCCGCTCCTTGAACCACATCTGCGCTTTTTTTGTGTCAAAATTTTTTGTTGTTCCAAAAATCTGAATCATGCGGACATTATAGCAAAAATCCGGGATTTTGACTAAAAAAATCGACAGGCATCTCTAAACTTTATTAATATGAGCATAAATGGAAAAAACAAAAATCCTTACCGAACGCCTTATAATCCGCAATTACGAAGAAAAAGACCTGAACGACCTTTATGAATACCTTTCAGATGAAGAAGTTGTGCGTTTTGAACCTTACACAGCAATAAATCTTGACGATGTAAAGAAAAACCTTGAATGGCGAATTTCTTCCGATGAAATATTCGCGCTTGAGCTAAAAGAAAACGGAAAAATGATTGGCAATATTTTTCTTGGAAAAAGAGAATGTGAGACGCTGGAACTTGGCTACGTGCTGAACAGGAATTTCTGGGGCAATGGCTACGCATTTGAAGCGTGCAGCGCAATGTGCGGCAACGTTTTTTCAAAAGGCATTCACCGCCTAGAATCGAACTGCAACCCAAATAATGCCGCCTCGTGGAAACTCCTTGAACGGCTAGACTTCGTTCGGGAAGGTCATCTGCGCAAAAACATCTACTTTAGAAAAGACAAAAACGGAAACCCGATTTGGAAAGACAACTTTATATATTCAAAGCTAAATGATAGAGAGTGACAGAATAATATCTGGCTATAAATGAAACAAGAGTTTTTTGAACCAAAGATTTAAGCCGGATTGCATTTGACTGTCTCAGGTTTATTTAAATTTCCTGCTGAATGATCCGGCCGTTTTCTTTTTCGGATTTATAAATATCATAAACATAAGCGGAACTTTCAAGATACAAGCCTGTTTCAACATTGTTCAGCTTTGAAAAAGTTTCTGATGTGTAAAGCCGTTGCATTGCCTCAAGAACCGGAACTTTGAAATCTTCCATTATAAAAGAAACAATGTCATCAGTGATATATTCAATCAGTTGTTCCTGCCTAGACATTTTCAACTCCAGTTTTTAAAAGATATGACAACGCTTTTTCAGTATGAAACGAATACTGGTCTGTCAATTTCTTGAATTCCATTTCATTTACCATGCGAATTATTTTGTCTGGTAAATTACAATACCGCCCTTGTTCTCGTTTTCCATAATCATCCCCTACAGATTAATCTCGTAGCCCAAATTCTTGAACACACTGAGCAAGGCAAGTTTTTTTTCTTGATTGAGCAAATCTGCAAGTTCTGATTGGAGATTTTTCATTGTTGTGTCAAAATCCAGAGTTTCATCTCGGTTTTCAAATTCAATGTATCGACTTGGAACAAGGTTGTAGCCTTTTTCTGCGATTTCTTTTTTTGTTGCGCTGTAGCAGAATTCCGGCACATTTTTATAAGTTTTGTCTTTATCTATTTGCAACCAGGCATGAAAATAAGAACCACATGCTTATATTCTGCCGGCTCAACCGTTCCTTCGCGCAAACTTTACTTAAATTATTTATAATGCGTTTGCCCTGCCCCAGTCCGTTGAGTAAATATAGTAACTATGTTTTAAAATAAAGTAACTAAATTTGGAAATATAGTTACTTTGTTCGGGGAACTTAGTTACTTTATTGGTCAATGAAATTTTTTAAGTCCTTGCAAACTTTTATACATTACAAATACTCCTGATAAATAAAGCTATGTATTGCTAGAAAATATTACCCGCAATGCCAAACGCATTAAAAAAATTCTTCAGCACGCAATTTTCAAGTTCTTCCATATTCATGCCGCGGATTTCGCAAGTCTTTTCATAAACCTGCTTGATTTGAAGCGGGGAAGTTTTTTCTTCTCCTTTTGAAGTCTGGTATGGAGCGTCTGTTTCTAAAAGAATTCTTTCTAGCGGAAGTTCTTTTACACACCCAATTGATTTTTTATTTCCGTTCATCAAAGGCTTTCCAAAAGAAAAGTATGCGTTTATTCCATGGTTCAAAATTGAAACAGCATCTCTTGCAGTAAAAGCGAATGAATGAAAAACAACTGAAGTGCATTTTTTCAGAGCGGAAGAATAAAAGAACATAAGATCCAGCGCCTTTCTGTCATGGATTACAAGAGGAACTTTATGCTCCGTGGCAAGTTCAAGGCACATTTCAAATGCCTTTTTCTGCTGAACTTCGCAAGATTTTAATTCCGGCGTAAAAAAGTCAAAACCAGTTTCTCCAACTGCAAGAATTCTTTTTTGAACCAGAAGGCTTTCCAAAAAATCAATATTTTCAAGCAAAGTTTTCTGCGGATGAAGACCAAATGCACATAAAACTTTTCCACCGCTTTTTAAAGCAATTTCTTCCTGAATAAAAAATTCTTCTTTTGAATGAGCGCATGAACAGCAAAAATGCACCGGAACAAAATCTTCACATTCAGCGATGTGCAAATGGGAATCGCAAAACATTAAAGCCTCCAAATAAATAAAAAGCTAAACACATTCATTAAAAAACCGAAAATATAGTAAAGCTAAGGAATTTTTCCGTATTCAAGCAGCATTGCTTATAATACCAAAGCGAGGTGCAATTTATGGCATACTACACACTTAAAACCATAGCAAAGACAAATGATTACATGGCAGTCCTAAGAGAAACAGAAGATGGATACGTTGTGCGCATTGTAAGAGATAAAGACGGATACGATGAAATAACAACAGACTTCATCTCCCGCACATTGTTCGAATCTTGCCTTAGAACCGGTTATCTTACAAAAATTGAAGAGCCTGTTGCAAAGATGGCAGTAAACGCCTAAAATTCAGGCACATACTTTTCAATTAATTCAACAGCAGAAAAATACCTAGCTTCCTTGCTTGTTTCGCGGGGAAGCCAATGTATTTTTACGCCTTTACGCTCCATTCCGCGGAACCAAGTTTCCTGCCGTTTCGCAAAATGACGTATAGAAGCGCACAGCTGGCTTTCCATTTCTTCTTTTGAACTGATTTTTCCCTCCAGATAGAAACTTACAAATCTGTACTCAAGCCCGAGTTTTTCAAGGCGTTCCCATGAATATTGCTTGTGAAGATTTTCAACTTCATCTATCATGCCTTCTTGAATTCTCTGGCGCAGGCGGATTTCAATATTTTTATAAAGCTCATCCCTGTTTAAAGTTGTGCCGATTACAAGAGGCTCAATTTTAGGGCGGCTCAAAAGCTCACTTCTTGCCTTTATTCCTTCTGGACTTGTTTTGAAAAGTTCAATCTGCAAAGCCTTTACCACACGTTCCTTTATAGCAAGATCGCTTTTATTGTGCAGTTCAGGCTTAAGAGACAAAAGCATAGCTCCAAGCTCTTCAAGAGATTTTTCTTCAAGTTCCTTTTTTTGCTCAAAGTTTTCTGGAACGGTAAGAAGATTGTAGCCACGCACAACGGAATCAAGATACATTCCAGTTCCGCCTGCAACAAACGCAAATTTTCCCTGAGCCTTAAGAGAATTGAAAGTCCTATAAAAATCCTGCTGAAAACAAAAGACATTGTATTCAGAGTCCAAAGTCGCAATGTCTATAAGATGATACGGAATCTGCCTTCCATTCACGAAATATTCAGACAAATCTTTTCCACTTCCAAGATCAAGACCTTTATACACTTGCCTTGAATCCGCGGAAATTACATCCCAGCCGAATTTGTCTGCAAGGCGCACCGCAATGGCAGTTTTTCCCACGGCGGTAGGCCCAAGCAGAACTACGCAGTTTACATTTTTTTCCTGCATCAAATTAAATCACCCGGCACACAGCGCATTTAAGATATTCGCTCTTAGAATAGCCAAGAAGAATTGGATGGTCAGGAGCCGCTCCAAGTTTTTCCAAAACCTGAACACGTTTATGGCTATCCATCGCTGAATGCATTAGCATTGAATAAAATGTATTTTCATCAAAATAATGAGAGCAAGAGCAAGAAACAAGAATTCCACCTTCATTAAGAATTCTCATGGCGCGCAAATTTATTTCTTTATATCCGCCGTAAGCCTTTTCAATTTTTCCAGCTTTCTTGGTAAATGCCGGAGGATCAAGAATAATCACATCGAACTTTTCGCCGCTAGCTTCATACTGCTTAAGAAGATCAAACACATCAGCGCAAACAGCCTTCATCTTTTCTTCAGCACCATTAAGCGAAATGTTTTTTTCAACCATGTCCACGGCTTCCTGCGAAATATCCACGCTTACAACTTCGCGCGCGCCAGCCTTTACAGCATTAAGACCAAACGCTCCTGTATGCGTAAAAGTGTCCAGAACTTTTTTTCCGTGGCAGAACTTTTTAATTTTTTCCCGGTTGAATTTCTGATCAAGGAAGTAGCCGGTTTTTTGTCCATGGGCAATATCAACAAGCAAAAGCACACCGTTTTCTTCTATTTCAATCACTTCCTGTCCTGTCTTGCCAATCCAGCCTGCTTTTTCTGCAAGCCCTTCTTTTTCCCTAACAGCGGCATCGCTTCTTTCATAAATAAAATCAGGCTTTACAAAATCTTTGAGCGAGCTAAGAATTTCATTTCTGAACTTTTCACACGCAAGAGCCAAAAACTGGACAACAAGATACAGTTTGCCTTTTGAAACATACTTTTCCACGATAAGCCCAGGAATAAAATCAGCCTCGCCAAAAACAAGACGGCAGCTGTCATCGCTCTTAAAGCTAAGATTTCTGATATTAACAGCATCCCGGATTTTTTTTGCCCAAAAGCCTTTCATGTTTTCCAAAATTTTATCCGCATGCAATGAAGAAATCATGCGCACAGTAATTTTTGACTTTTTGTTTATTACTCCGCTGCCAAGAAATCCACCGGCATTAGAATAGACTTCAACAATAGTTCCGTCCTCTACAGCGCATTCTTCAAGAGACGAAGTTTTCATGCCTTCTTCAAGCGGAAACTTTACAGTTGAAATTTCATTATCGTAAACCCATGGAAATCCCTGAGAAATCTCACGGTCTTCTTTAGGCTTTAACATAATTCTTACAGTTTTATTCATTTTTTATATCCCTTAAAAAAAAGCCCTGCGGCTTGCGCAGAGCTTTACTTTTTCTGCCGGATTCCCCTGTCATGAAGGAGAATGACATTATGTTTTTAAACGGAATTCCGCAATTACTTTGTAGCCAAAATAGCTATACCTGGCAATGTCTTTCCTTCGAGAAGTTCGAGTGAAGCGCCGCCGCCTGTTGAGACGTGGCTCATCTTATCCGCAAGGTGGAACTTGTTTACAGCGGCAACAGAATCTCCGCCGCCTACAACTGTCATCGCGCCGCGTCCTGTGGCTTCCGCAACAAGATGTGCGACTGCTTCAGTTCCCTTTGCGAACGCGTCGAATTCAAATACTCCGACAGGTCCGTTCCATACGATTGACTTTGCCTCGCCGATTGCCTTCTTGTATTCCTCGACAGTCTTAGGTCCGACATCCATCGCCATGAGGTCAGACGGAATGTCAACTCCGTCAACTGCGACGGATTTTGCATCCGCGCTGAATTCAGTTGCTCCCACGTGGTCAACAGGAAGAAGAATCTTCACGCCCTTTGCGTCAGCGTCTGCAAGAAGCTTCTTTGCCGTGTCGATAAAGTCGTCCTCAACAAGAGATTTTCCGACATTGTGTCCCTGTGCCTTGAGGAAGGTGTATGCCATTCCGCCGCCGATAACAAGATACTTTGCGTTTTTGAGGAGTGACTCCAGAACGGCGATTTTTGAGGAAACCTTTGCACCGCCGATAATGGCAACCATTGGCTTTGGAGGATTTGTAACCATCGGCTCAAGATACTTAACTTCTTTTTCCATGAGGAATCCGCCGACAGGCTGCTCTTTCATGAATTTTGCGATTGTAGCTGTGGAAGCCTGATCGCGGTGTGCTGTTCCGAAAGCGTCGTTTACGAAAATATCGCCGTAAGTCGCAAGTTCTTTTGCCATTGTCTCGCGTTCAGCCGCATCCTTGGAAGTCTCTTCCTTGTGGAAGCGCACGTTCTCAAGCATTGCGACAGCTCCTTCTGGAAGCGCGTCGATTGCAGCCTTCTGTCCGAGTGCGTCAGGAAGGAATGTAACTTCTTTTCCGAGCTTTTCAGAAAAATATTTTACGACAGGAGCCATGCGGTTCTTGCCGTTGATGAATTTTTCCGAGTCAGCGTCAGTCCAAGTCTTTCCGGCTTTCTCTGCCTTTTCCTGAGCCTTCTTGACGTCCTTTTTAGGATCTCCGAGGTGGCTCATAAGAACAAGCGAGCGCGGATTCTGCTCAAGAATATATTTGATTGTAGGAAGAGCCGCCATGATACGTGTGTCGTCCTGAACAACTCCGTCCTTCATAGGAACGTTGAAATCAACGCGCATGATGATGCGTTTGCCTTTAAGATCAACATCTTTTACTGTCTTAATCATATAAAATATCCTCCATGGAATTTTGTACTTAGGTTGCAAAAATAATATAACAAATCCGCAATTGTTTCAACTTTTCAATATGAAGAAACTCATGCTAAATAATCGTTCTTATCAAGTGAATCAAATCGCTCTCTCTTGAGGCCGGACGGAGCGATTCTTTTAAAGATTCAAGTTCAGCTTTTCTTGCTTCTTCTGTGGCAGGCTCTCCGCTTACATTTGCAGCCGGCCGGTTATCCAACGCAGAAGTTTCTTTTTTTTCAGGATTCTTTGTAAGAACAATCTCATCACCAACATTCAGCGTATCATAAAATCCGTTTTTCTTATAAACACCTTCTGAAATTTCCTCATCCGAATTTTCAACCTTGAATGTTCCAAGAAAATCTTTTTTGTTATATGAAACTCCAGGTCCTGAATCTTTTGTAATAACACATCCCTTGCGGACAATATCGAACTCTGAATCCTTTGAAACTCCGTCATTTTTTCCAAGATCAACAAGAAGCTGACCATGAACATTTCGCAAAACTTTTCCTCGGATTGGAAGAATATCCAAAACACCCTGCCGGAATCTTTGCAAAGCGCGCGCCATGCAGTCGTTCCCAGTTCTGTAAACGTGAACTTCGGAAGTCTTCGTTCCTGTTCTAGCCGAATAAATAACGGCATCAAGCGAATATGTACGTTCAGTTTCAGAAGCAGTAAAAATAACAAAATAGTCGCGCCCGGAATTTCTTGCAAGCCGGAACGCCTCGCCGTAACCGCTAACTGGCTCAGATTGAACATCAACATAAGCGGAAGGAACTCCGTTAAAAACATCTTTTGCAGCCAGCGCGGAAATTTCCTCCAAGTCAGTATGGAACAGCTGGACTGGCTTTTTTGTATAATAAATTCCTATGTTCCATCTTGTCTTATCCAAATAAAACGGATCCACATTCCAGCGGGCAGCAATATTATTCCGCAAAAGACTTTCATAAACTTCAATCGCATCATCATTCTTTATCTGCTCACGCGTTCTTTTTGCCGCAGGTGAATTTTCGTTTGTCTGAATTTCTGATTCTGCGGAAGTTTCATTTTCTCTTATGAATTTCAGCTGCTGAAGATAAAGCTCGTAGTGTCCGTCGCGCTCAAGCATATCGGCAAACGACTGCCTGATTTTATTGTTAAGCGGAGAAACTGAAAGCGCCTTTTGATACTCGTAGCGTTCTGCAATTCCATCAAAGTTGCGACCATATTCTTCTGCCTTTGCCGAATGAAAAACAGCCCAGATGTTCCGCCTTGAATCTTCAATTGAAAGATAGCTTCCTGCAAGCTGCTCAAGAGCATTCCGCATAACTTCATCTTGTGGCGCAATTGAAAGTCCAGTTTCGTAAGTTTCAATCGCATCTTCGTTTTTGCCAAGTTTTTGAAGTGAAAGACCCTTTAAATACCAAGCGTCAACAGAATCTCTGTTCCGTCCGATTCTAAAATCACAAATATCAATTACTTCATTGTATCGTTTCTGCGCATAAAGAATTCCAGCCAAAATAGAATATGCCTTGTCAAAGTTTCCGTTTATAAGAACTGCGCTTCTTGCACGTTGCTCTGCAGTTTTGTAGTCGCCGTTTTTTGCCGAAAGGTAAGCCGCCATGTAATGAACTTCCGGCTCTCCGCTGTAAAAAGAAAGCGCCTGCCTTATATAGTTTTCAGAAACTTCTGGCTTTCCCATTTCCGCACTTACAAGAGCAAGACTTAAAAGAGCTTTTCTATTCGAAGCGTCGCGTTTTAAAGCATCCTGATAACGGCTTTCCGCAACAGTAAGACGACCGTCAAGCAAATCTAGCTCGGCAAGACCGAATCTCGCGTTCACATCGTTTGGATATTTTTTTAAAATCTGACTGAAAACATCTTTTGCCTCGTTCACTCTTCCAAGCGAAATCAAAGACAAGCCTTTTAAATTCTGAATATCGCTGAAGTTGCGCGCATATTTAGAAGCCTCGTCCGCATACTGAACGGAAAGATCATAGCTTCCAAGCGCATAATGGCAAAGCGCAAGATTGTAAAGAGCGTCTCCGTACTGTGGATTCAGCAAAAGAGCTTCCTGATAAAGGTCAACTGCGTCAAACCACCTGCTCTGCTGCTGAAGTTCCTGCGCCTGATTAAAAAGCTCTAGGGCAGATTTCTTTTGGGCGCATAGAGGATATGCAAAAATCAAAATCAGAAAAGCAAGCGTAAAACTATGAAAAATATTTCTTTTCATTTTAACTCCGTGGAAACTCTTAAAAATAATTTAGTCTTCTTTTTTCCGCATTATTTTTATTGTGTCAACCTTGTGTCCTTCCATTTCCTGAATAATAAAATCCCACTGGTTCCATGAAATTTTTTCAAACTTTACAGGAATTTTTCCGAATAAATCGAACACAAATCCGCCTAAAGTATCAAAGTCCTCTGTAGGAAAGTCCGAGCCGATTTCTTCGTTTAAAGTGTCAAGGTCAACACGCGCATCGCAAATCCAGGCATTTTCAGAAAGCGAAATTATGTCCTCATGCTCATTATCAAATTCGTCCTGAATGTCACCAACAATTTCTTCTATAATGTCTTCCATGCAGACAATCCCAGAAACTCCGCCGTACTCGTCAATACTAACAGCAATATGAACGTGCCGTCTTTTAAATTCACGCAAAAGGCTGTCGATGTGCTTGCTTTCTGGAACAAAATAAGGCTTGCGGATTATTTTTTCCAAGTCAATTGGAAGTTTTTCCGCAAGAGTTTTTATCAAGTCCTTTACATAGAGAATTCCAACAACATTATCTATTGAGCCGGAATAAACCGGAATGCGTGAATGCCCGCTTTCTGTAACTTTCTTTAAAAGCTCTTCTTCTGGAGTTTCCATTGAAATAAAATCAACATCGATTCTAGGAACCATTACTTCCTTTACAGTCGTTACCGCAAGCTCTTCAACTCCCTGAATCATATCGTTTTTTTCTTCAGCTAAAATTTCCTGCTGGGCTTCTTCTGCGGCAGAGATTTTCTGTTCGTTTTTCTTTGAATTTTCTTTTTTAAGTCCAAACATACAATTTCCTATTTTTCAGTTTCTTCTATTAAAATTTCCTGCTCAAAGTCTTTCATCAGTTTTTTTTGAAAAACAAGCATTTCGCATTTTGGCTCCACGTTTTTTTCAACGTGTTCTTCTCCGTGGTCATATCCGTTCAAATGAAGAATTCCGTGGATTATAAGCCGCTTTAATTCCTCATTCTGGCTCACTGCAAAATACTCTGAATTTTTGGGCAAAGTATCAACGCTTATCGCAATATCGCCAGCCTGAAGCCAAACAACATTGTCTTCGTCAGTATATTTTTCGCCGTTTTCAAAGCTCAAGACATCAGTAGGGTTATCTATATTTCGGTAAGTTTTATTTAAATACTGAATATATTCATCGGAACAAAAAAGAATAGAAAACTCCTCGCCGTCCCACCCGCATTTCTGCATGACTTTTTGCGCAAAAGGCTCAATTTTGTCTATCCAGACAGGAGAAGTTTTTCCGTCTTCCATGCCCACAAAAATCTGGTTTCCCATTACTTTTTTTCCTTTATGATTTTTTCAGCCTTGTCTTTTAAAGACTTCTTGGAATTTTTTTCTTCCTTCACGCTTTTATCTTTTTCTGCGGAATCTGAATTTCCCTGATGCTGAACTTGCGTCTGAGGAGAAAGCGGAATCTGATGAACTTCGTTTGTATCAGGGTCTTTCTGGTCAGGATACTTTGTGCGGCTGTGATAGTAGCCTGCAAGAATCTGGACAAAAGCATCGTGAATTTTTGTAATATCTCTAAATGTAAGATTGCAGTTTTCAAGCTGCTTATGCTCGATTTTTCCGTAAATCAATGTAGTTATAAATTTTTCAAGGCGCGGAACAGAAGGTTTTTCCAAACTGCGGCAGGCGGCTTCAACAGTATCGGCAAGCATGACAATCGCGCTTTCTCTTGTTGTAGGCGGATTTCCAGTGTAAGAATAATCTTCCGGGTTTGCATCCGGGTCAATCGCTTTTGCTTCATTGTAAAAATACGCAATAACCTGATTTCCATGGTGTTCGCTTATTATGTCTATTATCTGCTTTGGAAGACGCAACGCACGTGCCTTTTCAACACCGCGCTTAACATGGCTTCTGATTATACTTACAGAAAGCGACGGATTTATTTCCGTATGAATATTTTCTCCGGCAGTCTGATTTTCCACAAAATACTCAGGGTTATCAAGTTTTCCAATGTCGTGGTAATATGCGCCGACTCTGGCAAGAAGAGGGTTCGCCCCCACCTCATTGCACGCAGCTTCCGCAAGGCTGGCAACCATAAGCGAATGGTTATAAGTTCCGCTCGCAGTAACAAGCATTTTTTTCATCGTAGGATTATTCAAGTCGCTCAAATCCATAAGGCGGAAAAGAGAAGCCGAGTTAAGCAAAAGCTCCAAAGGCGTAAGAAGTCCAAGGCAAAGAATGCCGGAAAAAAATCCGTTCAGGGCAACACCAACTATCGCGCCAAGCCCGTCATACAAAGAATCGCTGAAAATAATCTTGAAAATCATCAGGAAAACAACATTCAGCAAAGACTGAAGCACAGAAACCAAAACCATGTCTGTTCTTCTGTTGATTTTTCTTACAAGACGCGCGGAAGCAAAAGAAGTTGAAAGCACAAACAAGAACGGAACAATCTGATAAGAAGACGCATTTAAAACTGAAAGCGAAATAATCAGCGAAAAGAAAACCGCATTGAGCTGCCCGAACAAAATCGCCACAAGAAACACGCAAACAGAAGACGGAATAACAGCGCAGATTGCATAAGGAGATGCAAAGTAAATTGACTTGGAGCCAAAAATCACGGAGCTAAAAATTATAATATAAAAGCAGCATTCGGTAACAAGCTCATTGAATTCAATCATCTTGGCTTTAAAATAAATTTTACTGCAGCAAACGAAAAACAATGCGCACATCAATATATGGTAAATTACAGAATTCGCAAAAGCCCTGTAGTCAACGTAAACGGCAGACTCCGACATTTTCTTTAGCTTTGCATAGCCTTCTTCAGTAATCGGAAATCCTTTTCTTATGACTTTTTCGCCAGCTAGAACTTCAACTGGATTTTCATAGTCAGAAGGAAGCGACTTTACAGCCTTTATTGTAACATCGGAAATTTGCCCGATTTCATAGTCGTTTATATTAAAAGAAGAAACTGTCGAGGATGTGGAAATCTTTACAAAGACAAGTGCAACTGTAATAAGAAAAGTCACAAAGGTCAAAATAACCATCGGATAATTCTTCTTAAGATATTTTGAAAAAGCTCCTGTTAAAACAGAAAAAAAAGTCTGTGTATTTTCATCTTTCTTCATTTTCATAAGCCTGTATAATTTTTTTAACCAACCCGTTTCTTACAACGTCTTCCGAAGTCAGCTCAGCAACCGAAATTCCTTCCACGCCTCTAAGAAGATTCAAGGCATGAAGAAAACCAGAAGGAGTCCTTTTGGGCAAGTCAACCTGCGAAGGATCTCCTGTTACAAAAACTTTAGAATTCTCTCCCATTCTAGTTAAAAACATTTTCATCTGCTCAGAAGTTGTGTTCTGGGCTTCATCAAGAATTATAACGCTATTGCTTAAAGTCCGTCCACGCATATAGGCAAGCGGCGCAATTTCTATTATACCGTTTTCTGTAAGTCTTTTTATAGTATCTGAAGGTAAAACCGCATTTATTGAATCAAAAAGAGGCCTTATATATGGATTTATTTTGTCCTGCAAGTCTCCCGGAAGAAAACCAAGACTCTCTCCGGCTTCTACAACAGGACGCGTCAAAACCATGGACTTTACTTTGTGGGAAAGCAAAAGCCGCAAAGCTTCCGCGACAGCAAGAAAAGTCTTGCCAGAGCCAGCAGGTCCGCTAGCAAAAACCAAGTCAGAACTACGCATCTTTAAAATCAATGAAGACTGGCCTTTTGTGCGCGGAAAAACTTTTTTTGTTCCGCCTGGAATGGAAATAGACAAATCCAAAGCAGCTTCATTATTCAAGACAGACTGAATCAATTCTGAATCAGTAACATTTTGACTTGCTACAGAAAGCTCATCAAGAATGCGGTCAACTGCAAAACGGAACTGCTGCTCAATGTAAGAATCTCCGCAGTCAATGGAAAGCTCGTTTCCTCTGGCAAAAACAGGAACTCCAAGAAAAGATTCCATGAGTTTTAGGTTGCTGTCATTTGTTCCGCAGATACGGGCAAGATAGGATGAATCTGGAACAATAATCGTATACGAGGACACTGCGCAAAAATCTCCGTTTTCTATTTAAAAAATTGTAGCATAAGAATTTGGAGAGCGCAAACAAAAGGACTACTCATCCCTTTCTTCTTTCCTGTCGAAATAGCCGGACTTTTCAAGATGCTCGCGGCGGCTTACAACAAGACTTATAAGCTCCTGGTACATATTGAAATCAACTTCAACGGCAATAGGAAGAATAAAATATTCAGTTTCATCGCAATAGCGTTCAATAAATTCATTGCTCGTTACAAAGCCAAGGCTTATCATGTTGGAAATTCTGTCGGCGCATTTTAGAATTTTTGCGCGCTGGCTACCGTTGTCTATAATCGACTTTAAATATTCGCTCTTTAGCTGCCCCGGCCTCTTTGTAACTTCCTTTACAAGCTCAAGAACTTCAGGACCGTCAGAATCCGCATTGCGGATAAGATTCTCATCAAATCCAGGAATGTCTTCTATTGTATCATGCACACAGCTTGCCTTCAAAAGGATATTGTCGATGTAGCCGTAGTCAATGAGAATGCTCATTGTATCAAGCTGATGGCGGAACATATTTCCCCCTGCGAACCTTGCCTTGCCAATCAAAGCCGTGGCAATCTGCATATAAGGCGCAAGATAGATGTTCTTAAGCTGAAGCATGTGCTCGTTGTCCATCTGCTGTGGCTTTTCCACCGCCATTTCGTATTTTCTTTTCATAAGAATCCTCCTGAAGGCAAATCTTTTGAAAAAGTTCCGCTACAAATTCTTCAAGTACGAATTAAGCTTTTCTATGCGGCGCTGGGCTTCTTCCATGCGGTTTCTTTCTTCCTGAACAACTTCGGCTGGAGCGTGCTCGGCAAATTTTCCGTTCAGCTTGTTTGTGCTTCTGCGGACATTTTCCGTTTCGTATTCAATGTCGCGTGTAAACTTCTGCCTTAGCTGCTCTTTGTTCACGCTTTCGTCAACCAAAAGGAACGATTCGAATCCTTTTCCTACAGCGCCGATTGATTTTTCAGGGTTCGACTCCACAAAGTCAACCTTGCTGATTCCTGCCAAAAGGCAAACCATGTCTGTCTTTTCTTTTATTACTTCCGCGCTTGAGCCTTTGGAAATTTTTACGGCAATATGGAGCTTGCTTGCAGGATCAATTCCGCATTCAACACGAAGTCCGCGCAAAGTTCTGATAAGTTCCTTTAAAGTTTCAAAACGCTCTGTGATTTCTTTGTTTATGCGGCTTGATTTTTCCTCTGGATACGGAGCTGTAACAAGAAGTCCTGTGTATTCTTCGCAAGGAAGAATTTTCTGCCCGCCGGCTTTCTTGCGGTTTTCTACAATCTGAGCCAAAGGCAGCTTGGAATAAATTTCTTCTGTAACGAAAGGAATATACGGATGAAGCAAACGAAGGCTTTCTTCAAGAACATTAAGCAGAACAGAAACCGCCCGGTCTTTTTCGTGGTCATCGCCATTCTTAAACGAAAGTTTTGTAGCTTCAACATACCAGTCGCAGAAATCGTTCCAGAAATATTCATAAATTGCAGAAGCTCCATCGTTGTAACGGTAGCTTTCAAAAGCAGCCCTTGCATTTTTTACGGCATTGTCAAGGCAAGTATAAATCCACTTGTCAAGCTCGTTAAGGTCTGAGTCAGCAACAGGAATAAGTGTTCTGCCTTCAAGATTGCCAAGAATATAGCGGCTTGCGTTCCATACTTTGTTGCAGAAGCGGCTTCCCATCTTGAATGAATCCTTGTCTACAAGAACATCCTGTCCCTGCGCACACATATAGCTCAAAGTGAATTTAAGGGCATCCGCGCCGTAAAGGTCGATAATCTCAAGCGGGTCGATTCCGTTTCCAAGCGACTTGGACATTTTTCTGCCCTGCTTGTCGCGAACAAGTCCGTGAATATAAATGTCATGGAACGGAGATTTTCCTGTAAACTCAAGGCCTGCCATAATCATGCGGCTAACCCAGAAGAAAATAATATCATAAGCTGTAACAAGAGCTGTAGTTGGATAAAAATGCTCAAGGTCGGAAGTTTCTTCAGGCCAGCCAAGAGTACTGAACGGCCAAAGCCATGAAGAGAACCAAGTGTCAAGAACATCAGGATCCTGCTTTAAATGGGAAGCATCCGCGCCACACTTAGGACATTTTACCGGGTCTTCACGGCTGACAATTGTTTCTCCGCACTCGCAGTACCATACAGGAATTCTGTGTCCCCACCAAAGCTGACGGCTTATGCACCAGTCGCGGATATTTTCCATCCAGTGAGTAAATGTGTTTTCCCATTTGCGCGGATAAAAAACAAATTCCTCATTCTTCCAGGCGGCAAGAGCTTTATCTGCAAGCGGCTTCATTTTTACAAACCACTGGTCGCTCAAATACGGCTCTACGACAGTTGAACATCTGTAGCAATGGCCAACTGAATGCTTGATTTTTTCCTCGCCCTTGTAAAGTCCAAGCTCCTTTAAATCTTCTATAATAAGCTTGCGTGCTTCCGGGCATTTTAATCCGCGGTATTTTTCCGGGCAGTTATTGTTTAAAGTTCCGTCTGGATTTAAAATGTTTATAACTTCAAGATTGTTTCTTTTTCCAACTTCCCAGTCGTTAGGATCGTGCGCCGGAGTGATTTTTACCATTCCAGTTCCAAATTCCTTGTCAACATAAGAATCTGCAATCAAGCTGATTACACGGCCGGTAAGCGGAAGCTTAAGTTTTTTTCCAACGACAGACTTGTAACGCTCATCTTCTGGATTTACAGCAACCGCAGTATCGCCAAGCAAAGTTTCCGGACGGGTTGTGGCAATTTCAATTTTTCCAGAGCCGTCTTCAAATTCATAATAAATGTGATACATGAAGCCGTCTGTGTCTGTGTGCTCAACTTCATCATCAGCAAGAGCAGTTCCGCAGCGAGGACACCAGTTTACAAGATAGTGTCCTTTATAGATAAGGCCGCGCTCATAAAGAGTAACAAAAACATTGCGAACAGCCTTAGAAAGGCCTTCGTCCATTGTAAAACGCTCGCGGTTCCAGTCAACGGAATTTCCAAGCTTGCGCTGCTGCTTAACAATTGTGTTATGATGGTCTTCCTTTACCTTCCAAGTGCGCTCAAGGAATTTTTCACGTCCAAGGTCATTGCGGGTCTTTCCCTCTTTTTTAAGCTGCTTTTCAACAACATTCTGAGTGGCAATTCCTGCATGGTCAGTTCCAGGAATCCAAAGAGTGTCGTCGCCTTTCATTCTGTGGTAGCGCACAACAATATCCTGCAATGTATTGTTCAGCCCGTGCCCCATGTGAAGAACACCTGTAACATTTGGCGGAGGAATTACGACCGTATACTTTGAAACAGAAGATTTTTTAGACTTGTTCAAGTAACATTCATGCACTGGAGAATCCTTGTCGGACGCAGGCTTAAAGCATCCTGTCTGAACCCATTCAGCATAAATTCTATCTTCAAAATCTTTTGGATTGTAGGATTTTTCAAGTTCAATAGCTTTCATCGTAACCTCTATCTACACACAGACTTGTGCAATTTTTTTATAGGGCAAAATTATAATATTTTTTTTTGATGTTTGCAATGAAAAGATAAAGATGAGAACAGGGCAAACGCATTATAAATGTATTCAGCATAAAACTGGCTCCCAGACACG
>ERZ1026868.223-NODE-223-length-43914-cov-32.598577_pt1 | contig 43914 bp, 43 predicted proteins | sample MGYA00380164_ERZ1026868 | MGnify/ENA primary metagenome ERZ1026868 (study PRJEB33269, sample SAMEA4719800) | human gut metagenome | biome: human-associated habitat; feature: organic feature; material: feces | place: Cameroon | collected 2013-10 ...
GCCCATGGCGGGAAAGTAGGTAGCGGCCGGCTTTTATCTTATACATGCTTTCATGAGGCTGTTTTTTAAGTTGTCAAAACTTCTTAAAAGGCAGCTTTTTTTTTGCAGTTTTTATCGTCTTTTTTTTTCTTTAGGCATTCATTAATCGGTTCAGATGACGGATATTTTGGCGCACGGATATAAGAAACGCTTGTATTTCCATTTGATATGTTGATTTACTTCGTTAAATATGTATAATTTCAATATGATAAAAGAATTTTCAAATTGGACTGATTATGACCATTGGCTTATTGCAGATTATGGAATGATGGTTATAAGCGGCAAAGAAAGAATGGCTACAAATTACGATAAATATTTCATAAATAAAATTGAAGAGATTGATGGAAAGATTGTTGTTGAATATGAGGAAGCCAATACACCAAGATAATTTTTTTTGTTACTTAGCTTACAATATTTTTTATAGTTTCAAAATCAATTTCTTCAACGGCCTCTTTTAAGTTTTCGAATTTTAATTTTAAACTTTCTGGAAGTTTTATATTTGAAAGAATATTTATTTCGTCTTCAATTGATGCAAGGTCACATTCTTCTGCGAATTCTTTTATTTTCATCACTATGTGTGAAAGCTCGTCTTTTGAAACTACTGGAAGTTCTTCTTCATTTTCAATATGCTTGTTGAACCGCGTATTTAGTTCTATTTCAGACATAATACACTTTTCAATAAGTTCTGGCGTTTTGTCCTTTATAAAATCAATATTTTTTTCAGCTGCTGATTTTTCAAGTTTCTCTGTAAGAAAACTTAGTTCGTGGAAACCGCAAATTTTTGCTGAGCTTTTTAACGCATGGACTTCTATTTTGAAAAGTTTTAATGACTGCTCGTTTCCTTCTTCTGCTTCTTGTTGGTATTTACGAATCAGTTTTGCTTTTTGTGGAATTTGATGCAAAAAGGTTTTTAGAATAGCTTCATTTACTGGCTCTGAAAGTTCTCTTTTTTCTGATTCAGTTTTAGCATTTTCAAAAATGCATTTAGAACGTAGAAGCCTTGTCCTCATTATGTGGTCAAGCTTTTGTGCTTCAATTGGTTTTGGAAGAAAATCATCGAATCCGCAAGCAAGAAAATTTTCACGCGCACCGTCTGTTGTATTTGCTGTAAGCGCAACTATGCAGTTTTGTATTCCCTTTTTCTTTTCTTCGCCACGAATTATTTTTGTGGCTTCTTCTCCATCCATAATCGGCATCATGTGATCCATAAAAATAATGTCGAATTTTTCTTGCTCAGTTTTTTTTACAGCTTCCTCTCCATTCATGCATGTTTCAACTTTGCATTTATATTTTGCAAGATAGCCTTGTGCCACGAGAAGATTAACTTCATTGTCATCGACAACGAGAATTTTTGCATTTGGAGCTATGAAAGAGATTGATTCTGCTTTTTTATTTTCTTTTGATTTTCCAATAGTTTGTGGAATTGAAAAGTAAAAATTGCTTCCTTTTCCATATTCACTGTCTACACCGAATGTTCCGCCCATAAGGGAAACAAGTTGCTTTGAAATTGCAAGTCCAAGTCCGCTGCCTTCTTTTTTTCTGTTGTGCTGCATATCAACTTGCTGAAATGAAGTGAAAAGTTTTTCTAAGTTTTCTTTTTTTATTCCAATTCCTGTGTCTTTTACGGAAAAATCAAGGATAATTTTTTGATTTTCCAAAAAGCTTTCTTTTGATTTTAAGGGTTCATGCAGTTTTACAGTTATTTTGATTTCGCCTTCTTCTGAAAATTTTGCCGCATTTCCTGCAAGATTTAAAAGCACCTGTTTTATTCTTATATCGTCTCCAAAAAGATTGCGCGGAACATTGTTGCTGACATCTATAGAAAGTGCGACTGATTTTGATGCAAGTCTGACTTTTATAATTGATTCAACATCGCTTATTAATGTATCAAGATTGTAGTCTGCAGGAACAATTTCGAGTTTTCCTGATTCTATTTTAGAAAAGTCAAGGATGTCATTTATAATAGTTAGAAGCGTATGCGCAGCGCGGTTTATTTTCTCGAGATAAGTTGCTGTAATCGGAGATGAATCTTTCAGTGCAATTTCTGAAAAACCTAGAATCGCATTCATCGGTGTTCTTATTTCATGGCTCATCGTGGCAAGAAATGTTGATTTTGCCTGATTTGCGCTTTCTGCTTCTGCCCTTGCTTCCCTAAGCCTTATGCTTTGCTTTGCCCGCAGTATTAAATTCATTTGCCTTACGATTACACAAAAATAGCCTAGCACTACAAAAAGATAGAGATTTGGTTTATAGAATATACTTGGATCTAGTTTTTGTACAAAAAGAATTTCTATTACAATTACTGCTGTTGCTGCTGTAACAAGAGGAATTATAATAACTGGTATCAGATTGAATATGATTACTGAAACAAGGCTGCTTGTAAAATAAAGTGCAAAGTCAAGTTGACTTGTCGTATGAAAATCTGTAATAAGCATAACTACATTCCATGCGATTATAAATGCAACATACAAATGGGAAAGCAAAATAACTCTGCGTTGCCTTGTGTGAAGATTGTTTCTACATGGGCGATTAAAAATATATACTGCGACAGAAGCGCATACTAACAAAATATAAAGTATGTTGTATAGACTCTGCCATTTCATAAAGTCTGGATTTTTTACTATATTGCTGAATAATAATATTGCTGCTTCAAGAATTGCAACGATTGGTGCGACTTTGTCCAATATGGAGCTGTTGTTTAAGGCGGCAAGAAAAGAAAGTTCTTCTCGTTCTGCTTGATTTTGAATTTTATAATCAGATTTTTCTGCTATCTTGAACTTTATATTTTCAGTTTGTTTCATTTTTTTCAAAAAAGTCATCTATTCTTTTTAAGATTTCTTTCGGCTGCATAGACTTTAGAATATATCCTTCCGGCTTCAGACTCATTGCGCTTTTTACACTTTCTGTATCGCTCACACCTGTAAGAAAAAAAACAGGAATGTCTTTTGTTTTTTCTTCAGAGCGAATCATTTGAAGTGTCTGGATTCCATCGCAAACTGGCATCATGTAGTCAAGAAGAATCAAGTCTGGTTTTTGTGTTCCGAGCAAAGAAATTGCAGATGTTCCAGATTTTGCAACTGTTGTTTTGTAGGATTCTTTTAGTATGCTGATTAAAGCTCTGAGCATAACTGGGTCATCATCAACGATAAGAATATGCTTTCGGCTGTCAGTTTTTTGCTCTGGCTTTTTTAATTTAATTTTGTCGCCTCTTTTTGTATGCATTGATTCAAGTGCAATTGAAATTTTTTCAATAATATTTGACATTGGAGTTGGCGTTATAATGATTCCTATTATGCTTCCGCCCCAAGGCATTATGTAGTCTTTATAGTCAAATTTGTTTCCAATGAAAATAATCGGGAAGTTCTTTGACTTTTCATCTGTAACTATCTTTTGATAAGCTTGTACATCCTCATGTGTAAGTTCATTTGAATATACTGCGATTAAGTCTGGCTGCATTTCGGCAGCTCTGCTAGGAAGCACTATTTTATTAAAATCTTGCATTATGATTTCATAATTTTTTGAAAGTGAATTGAAAATATCACTAGCTGTTTTTGAAATATTTGCAACAAATAAAATTTTATCCATATTTTCAAAATTATATCACAATGCTTTTTTTATGAATAGAATAACCTAAATACGAATGCTTGATGCTGTCTGAATCTAGGTTATAAAATTTTTGTTTAGTTTTGACTTTAAAAGTAAAATTAACGAAAAGTTAAAACGTATGCTTCTTTTGAAAACTTAGTTACACAATATACTTTTCTGTTTGAGCTGAAAGTTCCTTTGCAAATTTTTTGTTCTCAGATGCCATGCCGATGAGTTTGTTTGCATTGGAATTTATTATTTGTGTAGATTTTTTTATTTCATCAGTTTTTGATGATAAATTCTTAGCGGCATTTTCAAGTTCCTTTACTTGGGCAACAACATTTTCAATTCCAGAATTCATTTGCTTTGAATTTTCAATTATAGTATGCGTTGTTTCTTTTATGTTTCCAAGCGCATCTACAATTTGCTTGCTTCCGATTGACTGCTCTTCCATAGAAGAACGTATTTCTGTAATTAAAGAATCATCGCTTGAAATTTGATTTACGATTTCACCAAAAGTAAGACCTGCACTGGTTGCCGCATTTGTAACTTCATTTATATTTTCAATTACTGAAGAAAGTGTCTGTTTTATGTAATGTGACTGTTTCGTTGTGCTTTCAGAAAGCTTGCGGATTTCTTCGGATACAACGGCAAAACCTTTTCCGGCTTCTCCGGCATGAGCGGCTTCAATTGCGGCGTTCATGGCAAGAAGATTTGTTTGCTGGGCAACGTCCTCAATTACTTTGTTTGTATCCAGAAGTTTTTTAGATTCAGCAGAAACTGATTCTATGAGATTGATTACATTTTCGATTTTGTTTTTTCCGTCTTCTGAATCTGAAGAAAGCTGGTTGAAACTGTTTCCGAATTTATCGATATTTTCAGTGATTGATTTTATGTTTGAAATCATTTCCTCTACAGCCGCAGAACTTTGAGAAAGGTCGTTGTTTTGATCATGAATCTGTGCAGAAAGCTGATTTGTAATTGAACTCATTTTTCCCATTGTGTCGACTGTAAGTGAAACTGTTTCGAGCTGCGTTTTTGCTTGGTCTGCAAGTTCCGATGAATTGTCTGAAATCTGCTTTATTTCTGATGAAATTCCCGAGCTGTTTTCATTCAGGTTTTCTGCGACTTTACTTAATGAAATTATATTTTGCTTTGAAACTGCGACCATCTTGTTTATGGATTCCGTGAAAGCGTTTATGCTGCGCCGCATTTTACTGATTTCATTTTTTCCTTTTTCTGCTGAAAGTCTGAGCGTAAGATTTCCTGCCGCCATTTTTTCAAGAATGCGTGCGGTTTCTTCAATCGGCTTGGAAAATTTTTTGGAGAAGAAAAGGCTTACAAAAATTGCGGCAACCAGCACAACTGCCATTGTTTCAAAAATATAAAGCAAAAGTTTTGAAAAGTGCATTCTAACTTCATTTTCAATTTGCTGAAGTTCAACGTTTATGTCGTCATAATAATTTCCGCTGCTTACAATCCAGTTCCACGGCTTGAACAGCATTGAGTATGTTCTTTTTGGCGCGACAGTTATTCCGTCTGACTTTGTGAAATAAAATTCACTGAATCCGCCTTCTTTATTTTCATTTACAACACTAAGAATTTTTTTGATTATTGTTACGCCGTTTTTGTCTTTAAGATTTTTTCGGTTTTGACCTTCGTTCTGTGGAAGAATTGGATGGGCGATGAGTGTGCAGTCTGTTGCGTCAATCCAAAAGTAGCCGGAACTGTCATCTCCGTAGCGGATATTTTTTATAATTTTTATTGCTTCTTTTTGCGCCTGCTCATGTGAAAGTGTTCCGTTTTGCTCTTCTTCGTAAAAAGTCTTTAAAATTGAAATAGCATTTTGGATTTGAAATTTCACAGAATCATCGTAGCCTTTCATTCGCTCAAATCTTACGCTTTCTGTGCTGAACTTTTGAATTTTTCCAATTCCAACTTTTAACGTGCCTATTATTCCGATGCTGGCAACTGCTATGAGTGAAATGCAAAATGTAAGAACAATGGTTTTTATAGATTTCATTTGTAAATTCTACCTTCAAAGCAGATAATATATCTTGGCAATGTTTTTGTAAATATATTTACTGAATGGAATTATAAACTCCAAAACTGTTTAATTGTTTATAAATATCTTCATAATTGAGTTAAAATTTTATCAGCGCAATGTTAAAAAGGAGTTTTATTTTGAAAATCGCATTGATTCAGGGAAACTCGCAGAAAAATACCTATGGTTTTATTATTGAAAACGGAAAAATTCATTCTGCTTGATTTGAAAAAACTTTGCAACATCCGTAATTTTTTTTCATGCAACGGATGCGGCAAAGTCATCTTGGGATTATAATTATTCCGCCTGTTTTGCGTCGTCAATTTCCTTTCTGTCCTTTTTCAGGTAGAACAGAGTGATTGCGAGCGTGAGAATTTCAGTTGCGGGCGAGGCGAGCCACACTCCGTTCATGCCAAGAATTGCCGGAAGAACAAAGATTGCCGCAAGAAGAATCACAAGTCCGCGTGCGCTTGAAATCACCGCCGACTCTTTCGCTTTTCCGATTGACGTGAAGTAGAACGAGGCGATTGCGTTTAGTCCGCAGAGAATGTAGCTCCACATGAAAATCAGGATTCCGCTTTTTATCATCTGCTGAACCGCCACGTCGTCCACAAAAATTCTGCTGTAGAGTGATGAGCCGAATCCGACGAGCGCGACTGTCGCGCATCCTGCCGTAAGCACAAGAAGAACTGTCCGCGTAAAAAGGTTCCGTGCCAGAAGTTTTCCCTTTACGCATGACAAAACTGTACAGAAAATGTCAGGAGCAGATTTTGTTTCCACTGTATTCTTTTATTGTGCTTTCGTGGCATGAATCAAATTCTTTTTCAGCAAGGAGAAAAAAATGGAATGGCTTACGGCGATTAAAAAGTCAATTGATTTTATGTAGGCGCATCTTTTGGATGACATTTCGGCCGATGACTTTGCGGCGGAAATCTTTATGTCTCCGTTTTATTTTCAGCGCGGATTCAAGATTCTGACGGAGATGACGCCTTCCGAGTGCATCAGGAACAGGCGGCTTTATCTTGCGGCTCTTGACGTTCTGGGCGGAAAGGAAAAATTGGTTGACAAAAATTGCGCTTGGAACAAAGCATTTTTTCTTCTATATTATATACGTGATTCTGTTTTAATTTTTTACAGGATTTGCTGTGAGTCTGATTTTGTAGATGACGGAGAATTTATGTCTGAAAAGGAAATCCACGAAAAACTTGAAAATCTTAAAAATTATCTTCGTTCGCTTGGAAGCGTGATGGTTGCGTTTTCGAGCGGAGTCGACTCAACGTTTTTGCTGAAAGTAGCGCACGATGTTCTTGGCGAAAATGCGGTTGCTGTTACGGCGAAATCCTGTAGTTTCCCAAAGCGCGAGGCAGACGAGGCGGAAGAATTTTGTAAAAAAGAAGGAATCCGTCATATAAGTGTGGATTCTGAGGAGCTTGATATTCCGGAATTCCGCCGCAATCCAAAGAACCGTTGCTATCTCTGCAAAAAAGAGATTTTTACAAAAATCATTGCGCTTGCAAAAGAAAATAAAATAACTTTTGTGTGCGAGGGAAGTAATATGGATGACAACGGAGATTATCGGCCTGGCTTGCAGGCGGTTGCGGAACTCGGTGTAAAAAGTCCGCTGCGTTATTGCAATTTATACAAGGAAGAAATCCGCGCGCTTTCAAAGGAAATGAATCTTCCGACTTGGAAAAAACAGTCGTTCGCGTGCCTTTCTTCGCGCTTTCCTTATGGCGAAGAAATAAGCAAGAAAAAACTTTTGATGGTTGACAGAGCGGAACAGTTTCTGCTCGACAAAGGATTTTGCCAGCTTAGGGTAAGAATCCACGGCGAAAACCTTGCAAGAATCGAAGTTTCCCCTGCGGAAATGGAAAAGGCATTTTTGCTCCGGGAAGAAATTATGGGTGCATTAAAAAGTTTTGGCTTCTTGTACGTTTCGCTTGACTTGCAGGGCTACAGAACCGGCGCAATGAACGAGGCTTTAAAATGAAAGATTCTTTTTGCGACTTGGGATTTACAAAGCTCGACACAGGACGAAAAGAGCGGACTGGATTTGGCGAGGTTGTTTTTTGCCAGGGAAAAAGAAATGAGTTTTTGAAAGATATTTTTTCAAGGCTTTTTGAAGCGAATGGCGAAGTTCTTGGAACTCGTGCAACGCAAGAGCAGTTTGAGCTTGTAAAGGAAATTCTTCCGCAGGCGACTTACGACAGCGTTTCAAGAATTATAAAAGTTCAGGGCGAAAAGAAAAAACTTATTGGAAACATTACGGTCTGCACGGCTGGAACTGCGGACATTCCTGTTGCAGAAGAATCTGCCCAGACTGCGGAATTTTTCGGCTCGTATGTCGAGCGCATTTTTGATGTCGGCGTTTCTGGAATCCACAGGATGCTTTCTCAGACTGAAAAACTTGAAAAGGCGAATGTCGTTGTCGCGATTGCCGGAATGGAAGGCGCGCTTGCAAGCGTTGTTGGCGGCTTGGTGAGTGTTCCTGTTATTGCAGTGCCGACTTCGGTGGGATACGGCGCGAACTTGGGCGGAATTTCGGCTCTTTTGACAATGATAAACTCGTGTGCAAACGGAATCAGCGTTGTGAACATAGACAACGGCTACGGTGCTGGCTACATCGCGACGCAGATAAACCGTCTTGCAATCGGTGGAAGCGTAAAAAATCAGGCAGGTGAAAAATGAGCGATTTATATCTTGAATGTAACTATGGAATTTCAGGCGACATGGCGGTTGCAGCTTTGCTTGATGCAGGTGCGGACAGAACGGCTCTTGAAAAGGCTTTGGCGAGCATTCCGGTAAAAGGATTTAAAACTGAAATAAAGCGCGTGGAAAAAAACGGCGTTTCCTGCCTTGATTTCAATGTGATTTTGGATTCAGAACACGAAAACCACGATCACGACATGAACTATCTTTTTGGACATGAGAGCGCGGAACATAATCACGGGCATGGCGAACATTTCCACGGGCATACCCATCATCATTCTGAGGCAGAAGAACATTCTCACGCGGCACAGCATGAAATTCATCACGGTGAACAAGTTCATCACCACGAGCACCGGAATCTGCATGATGTTCTTGAAATAATCGACAAGACAGAGATGACAGAAAACGCGCGGAAACTTGCGCATAAAATTTTTGAGATAATCGCACAGGCGGAAAGCAAGGCTCATTCAAAGCCGGTTGAGGAAGTTCACTTTCATGAGGTCGGCGCGGTCGATTCTGTCGTTGACGTGATTGCGCTTGCGGTCTGCTTTTACAGCCTTCACGTTGAAAAAGTTTTTGTTCCGTTTTTGTGCGAGGGAACGGGAACTGTAAGATGTCAGCACGGAATTCTTCCTGTTCCAGTTCCGGCGGTCGCGAATATTATGCAGGAATATTACGTTCCGCTAAAAATAACTGGGGAGTGCGGCGAATTTGTTACTCCGACTGGGGCGGCTTTTGTTGCTGCGGTTGCAACGGAATTTAGTCTGCCGAAAAATTTTGTGCTTAAAAAAATCGGAATGGGAGCAGGGAAAAGGGATTACGGCGTTCCGAACATTGTTCGTGCGATGCTTGTTGAAACAGAGGAAAAAAACAATCCTGAAAATCAGCTTACTTCCGCTTTTCACGACAAGATTATAAAACTTGAGACGAACATTGACGATTCAACCGGCGAGGCGTTGGGCTTTGTGATGGACGAGCTTTTTGCATCGGGTGCGCTTGATGTTCACTATCTTCCGTGCTTTATGAAAAAGAACCGGCCGGCGTGGCTTCTGGTTGTGCTTTGCAGGCTTGAAGATGCGGCGAAAATGGAAAAAATCATTTTTATGCATACAACGACAATCGGAATCAGAATGTCGCAAATGGAACGTACCTGCCTTGCTCGTTCGGAGTGTTCGGTAGAAGTTTTTGGAGAAAAGGCGGAAGTGAAAGTCGTGGACGTGTACGGCGAAAAACGTTTTTATCCGGAATACGAAAGAGTTTCGCGGATTGCGCAAAAAACAAAAAAGCCATTCGGCGAAGTCTACAACAAAATTGTGAATGAGTGCGCTTGTACTAAATGATATTTCATAAAAATTTGGAGGAATAACAAAAACTTTGCCCAAGATAGCGTCAAGGTTTTTGTTTACAAGTTTGCGTTGCAAACTTATATATCAACTGTTGTTTTCGCTGGAAACTTGCGTTGCGAGTTCACTGCGTTGCGAAAAAACTAAAAAACTCAAATCGAAAATTGAAGTTTTCTCATTGAGTTTTTTTGGGAGGAAATTATGGCGTGTTTTACTGTTCCTTTGGCGGAGGCTGTTGTTCTTACAGCTGTTAAGAAAATTGCTTTTAAGCGTAATGCGGATTCTGTCATCAATGAGGCGGAAATGACGAAAAATCAGAAAATCGCAGTGCTTAAAGAAAAATTCAGAATCCTTGAGAAAATGCTTTACGGCGGAAGTTTTCTGCTTGCAGTCGAGCATTTGTATCACGGTGAAATCAGCCTTGTTCCGCCATTTTTAACGGCAATGAAAAATCCGGCTGAAATTCCTGAAATGCTGCGTGAAATGGCGACCGTAGGAGTTGGAATGGCTCTGCTTACAACTGTGGTCTGGGCGGCAGGAATCGGAATCTCGGCATTAGTGAAAAATCTGAAGAAAAAATCAGCAGACGGAATTGGACTTTCCGGGGCGGCTGTCTGATGTGCCTTCTGATTGCAGCTGCCGCGGCGATTGTGTTTTCCGTGCTGTTCTTTGTCTCAAAAAAAAATGACGGCGCGGAAAATCCAAAAACTTCCCGCTTAAGAAAATTTACCAAGCCTCTTTTTACAACGGCGCTCGCTTTTTGGGCTGCCGCAATAATGTGGAGCGTAGACGGAATTGCGAACCTTTTGGGAGGCGAGCCATTTTTGGAAATAAGCAAAGAGGATTCTGTTCTAGGAGTGATTGTCGCCTTGTGCGGAGCCGCGCTTTTTGCAGTTCTTGCATTGCGGAATCTAAAAAATCACAAGGAATAAGATAAGAACTTTAGAAAATGACAGTTGACTTGCAGAAAACTTCATTTTGATATGAAACGTTTTTTTTATCTCATTCTATGTTTTCTTTCGGTTTTGTCCTGTGATATTTTAATTCGCAATGCGTGGATATGGATTTCTCACTTGTGTGTTGCGGATTTGTTCACATGGATTTGATTTTTTCAGGCAGCTTCTGTCTTATAGCAGGGGCTGTTTTTTTATTTTTCCTCATTTCTCTTAAATCTTCACACAATCTTGACATTTCCGAAAGAAAATCTTGAAACAGGAATTCTACTATGGCGATGTCAAAAGCAGAGAGGGGGATGGAACAGATGCCTGAGCGTCAAAGTCCGTCGTAAAAGCGTTCTGTTTTATGACAAGGAAAAATCTATGAAAAAGACAGTTTTAACTTTCGGTGTATCGGCATTGGTCGCGGCTGCGCTTTTTGCGCAGGAATTCAATCCTTCTTCATCGGTGCTCGGCGAACTTAACGCAAAACCAAACACCGAGGCAGGTGCAAATCAGGAAGCTCTTTCTGAAAACGCAGCGGACAAAACTCTTTCCGCTCAGGAAATCTCAAAGTCGATTGAAGAAGTTGACGGAATAAAAATCTTTGCCAACATCCTAAAAAACTCTTCCGACAAAATTCAGGAAGTCGCATCTGATTCCGGCGTTACAGTTCTTGCCCCGATTGACGCAATCGCCGACACAGGAAAAATCACCCAGAGCATTTCCGACTACATCGTTCCTGAAAAACTCACAAAGAAAAACCTTGAGGCAAAGAGTTCCGTTCAGACACTTTCAGGCAAAACACTCCCAGTTGAAGTAAAGGATTCTGCGGTTCTTATAAACAACGTTGAAGTCGCAGGTCTTGCAGAAAGCGCGGACGACAAAGTCGCGGTTCTTCGCCTTGCAAACAACTTCAGCGAGTCAACTTCTGTAGCGCTTGCAGAGTAGCAAAAAATCGGTAACCAGGATTACCGGCTCAAGCCCGGCACTGACAAAAGAAACTATAAAACAAGAGGAAAACTATGAAAACAACAAAAAAAGATTTTATCGCCGTATCAATGATTGGATTCGCCGCAATGATGTTCTCTTGCGCCGGAACAAACAAGAATGCGCCTGCCGCACAGGAAACAGCTCCGGTTCAGCATGAATTGGACAGCGCGGCTCAGACTGAAGTTCCAGCTGAAACTCCGGCAGAAGAAAATCTTTCCGGACAGGACGCTCTGCAGGGTGAAAATCCAGCCGCCGTTCAGGAGGAACTTCCACAGAACAACGATGTTTCTGCTCCAGTCGCACAGTAGAAATCATCTTTAAATACAACAAAAATCCATCCTTTTTTTCAGCGGAGCCGGATCAAGTCTCCAATCCGGTTCTGCTGTTTTTTTTATTTGGGCGTTACCCATGCTTTGGTTTCGATAAACTCAACCGCCGCATGGGTCGGGCTTTCCGGGGTTACGGCTTTCGCCTCCATTCCTGCGCTACGCTTCGGAACACGCCTGCGGCGTGCCCCTACAATCCCTAACGCATTAGCGTTAGGACGTGTGCTCAAGCGCACACGTCAAATCACCGAGTTTTGCGTCAGCAAAATCTCGCAGCATACCGCAGGTATGCAAATCCCTAACGTGCGTTCGCTTCATCTGCTTTGCAGATTACGCTCATGCCGTATAACTTCGTTTTGCAAATTCCTATGGAAGTTTTACCAAAAATTGTGTATAGTAATTTTATGCAAAGCACAGCACATCCTTTTGTAAAATGGGCAGGCGGAAAAACTCAGCTTCTGCCGGAAATCAGAAAACATTATCCTCACCGAATAAAAAAATACTGCGAGCCGTTTGTCGGCGGTGGAGCTGTGCTGTTTGATGTGCTTCAAAAATGCCGCCCGGAAAAAGTTCTTGTGAACGATGTGAATGAGGAACTGATAAACACATATTTGCAGATAAAAACTGATTGCAACCTTTTGATAGAGCAACTTTCTGAACTTCAACAGGACTATAAAAGTCAGTCTTTGGAAAAAAACAAAATTCTCTTTTATGAAAAACGCCTTCGCTACAACGAACTAAAAATAAACAGAAACGACGCTGAAAATCTTGAAAAAGCCGCGCTATTTATTTTCCTGAACAAAACATGCTTCAACGGACTTTACCGCGTGAACAAAAGAGGCGAATTCAATGTTCCGTTCAACAATGCAAAAAATCCGCTTATTTGTGATGAAGAAAATCTAAGAGCGTGTTCAGAACTTTTGCAGAATGTGCAGATGAAAACCGGCGATTATTCCGACTGTAAGGATTTTATTGATTCAGAAACTTTTGTTTATCTTGACCCTCCGTATCGACCTATAACGCAAACTTCCGCGTTCACATCGTATTCAGAAAATAAGGGCGTGCCGGCTAAAGCCGTCGGGCTTTCCGCACTTCGCTCACGCTCATTCCGCCGCAACCTTTGGTTGCTCTGGAACTTCGGTGCTACAATCCCTCACGCAAGAACAGCATAAATGACATTTGATTTTGATGTTTCACTGATAGAAAAATATCATAATAATTCTCAAAAGACCAGAGTTCTTACAGAAGACTGGGTTGAAAGAAATCTGTATTGCCCGATTTGCGGACAGCCACAAATTGAAAGATATGAAAACAATCATCCTACTGGAGATTTTTTCTGTTCTGACTGTGAATCGGATTTTGAATTAAAAAGCAAGCAATGCATCTCAGGAAAAATATCAAATAAAATAAATGATGGTGCTTATGACACAATGATTTCAAGAATCACATCATCACGAAATCCTAATTTCTTTTTTATGACTTATAAAAATTATTCAGTCTCAAATTTTATTTTGATACCAAATCACTTTTTTACTCCACGGATTATTGAAAAAAGAAAACCTCTTGCTCCAACAGCAAAACGGGCTGGCTGGGTTGGCTGCAATATTGATATTTCATCAATTCCTGAGTCTGGAAAAATTTTCATTGTAAAAAATAATATCGAACTCAACCATGAAGATGTAATCAAGAAATATGCAAAAACAAAATCCTTGAAGACTTCAAACATTGAAACTCGAGGCTGGCTTCTTGATACTCTTTCTTGCGTTGAAAAAATTCCTGAAAAAGAATTTTCTTTGAATCAAATTTATTCCTTTGAAAATGAACTGAAAATAAAGCATCCGGAAAATAATTTCATAAAAGACAAGCTGCGTCAGCAATTGCAATACCTACGGGATAAAGGATTTATAGAGTTTTTAGGCAACGGTCATTACAGAAAAATTTGATTTTACGGATTGATCAAAATTTAAATTCGATCAATATTTTGGTATGAACGAATATATGTTTTATACCTTTGAAGGATTTACACAATCTCCAAATAAAACTGACTGTGAGAATTTGCAGATACTTGGTTTTGAAAAAGCTGAAAACTTGGAAATTGCAAAAAAGTGTCTTCTTGCGAATAATGACTGGATTTCAAAACATGGCTTTGACAAGAAAAAAATCCTTTCAAAGAGAATTTTGACAGAAGAAACACTAAATTCAGTAAAAAGTGTTGTCAATTATTTTTGGAGTAATGAAGAAAAAAAATATGAGGAATGCCTTGCGACAAATAGGGATGTTGATAATCACATTTTTAAGCATTTGAGAAAACTTAAATTGATAACAAGTGATAATCAAAAAATACTGAATCTATACACAGTTTTAAATTTGATAGAAGAATTAATAATAACTCTTCAGCAATTCAGATTTGATGATCTTGATGAAGATATTTTCTATGATGTAATGCATTTATCTTATGATATATTAAGTTTTGACCTCTCTTGTTTAAAATTAAAAAGTGAAGATATTGCTTATTACAGGAAGCCGTTTATAGATATCTTTGAAAGAATAAGGTCCATCATACATAATTATTGCGAATTGTCCGATGCGGATAATATTTTCATAAAAAATTCTATCGGTAAATTGCTTATAATAATTGAAAAACTAAAAAATATATGATTTTCGCTGACCCGCCTTATTTTCTTTCAAATGGAGGAATTTCTGTTCAATCCGGGAAGCAGGTGAGCGTGAATAAGGGCGGCTGGGACAAATCCCAAGGTTTTGAAAAGGACAATGAGTTCAATCGAAAATGGCTTTCTGCCTGTCGCTCGCATTTGAAGGACGACGGCACAATCTGGATTTCGGGAACTTACCACAACATTTTTTCGGTTGCGCAGATGCTGAATGAACTGGATTTCTGTATTTTGAATTGCGTCACCTGGGCAAAGACGAATCCGCCTCCGAACCTTTCGTGCCGTTTTTTCACTCATTCAACTGAGTTTATCTTGTGGGCTAGAAAAAGCAAAAAAGTTCCGCATTATTTCAACTACGAGCTGATGAAGGAAATCAACGGTGGAACTCAGATGCGCGACTTGTGGACTCTGCCTGCAATCGCTAAGTGGGAAAAATCCTGCGGAAAACATCCGACCCAAAAACCGCTTCCGCTCCTTGCGCGGATTATTCTTGCCTCCACAAAAGAAAATGCCTGGATTTTAGATCCGTTCACGGGAAGCTCCACAACAGGAATTGCCGCCTCTCTTTTGAACCGCCGTTTTTTGGGAATCGACCGTGAGACTGAATTCCTGGAACTTTCAAAAGCCCGGCGCGAGGAAATTGAAAATCCGCAGATTCGGCAGAACCACCGCGAGAAAATTCTGAAATATTCCGACAAGCCGATTCGTGGAATTGTGGAGATTCGCGAGGACGAGCCGTATTTTGGCGTGGATTTGCCGTTTTAGGATTTTATGTTTTAGGATTTTTTGTATCTTGAAAGCGTTTTTCAGCATTTATATAATAGAAGAAAATCACGCAATGAGGATTAAAATGAAATCATCTCGTCTTTTTTATTTTACTGTTGTTTCTGTGTTTATTGCTGGAGCCGCAAAAGTTTTTTCGCAGAGCACAGTTTCAGTTTCAAAAAATGCTTTGGTGGAATCTTCAAAATTTAATGGCTCGCCGGTTTGGGTTACGGAATTCAGGGGGAATTCTCCGGACAGCCTTAAAAAGTTCAGCGTTCTTGAATTTGCGGACGGACGGATTTTAAGGGAAAAACAGTTTGGCGACGACGGTTCTGAAAAAACTTCTGTTGAAAGAAAATTTCTGAACGACGGAAGGATTTCTGAAATTTCAGGGATTGATTCTTCAAAAAACGTAAAGTGGCGTTATTCATACGGCTACAGCGAAAAGGGGCTTCTGGCAACTGAAACTTCTTATTCTGGAAGCGGCGAGGTTGAGTGGCGCGCGGAATATTCGTATAACGCGAAGTCAAAAGTTTCTGAATGCAAGACTTATTCAGCGGCGGGCGCTCTGAACTTTACGGAAAAATACATTTACACCGAGGACGGACGCATAAAGGATTATTCTTCGTTCTATGCGGATGGGAAACTTTTTAAGCGTGTTGAGTATTTTTACAATGCGGATTCCTCTTTGGCGCAGGAAAAAAATTATGACGCAAGCGGTTTTTACGAAAGCGTGAATTATTCGTATTCAAAGGGAAAGGCGGTTTCTGTAAGGACGCTAGGCGCGGACGGAAGCCTTAAAACCGAGGAGGCAAGGACTTTTTCTGCGGACAATTTAATCCGCTCCGTTCTTAAAAATGCTGAAGGAAAAGTTGTTTCTGAAAAAGAATTCTTTTACGACTGGAACGGAAATATTGCGCTGGAGAAGAATTCTTCTGGAATCATCCTTAGGAATTTTCAATATGGCGCGCCTGATGCGGCGGAAAAAAAGGAAAACTGAAAAATGGCTTGCGTGATAATTGTTGAGGACAACTCTCTGATTCGCGATGCGGTTTCCGGCTACCTTAAGCTTGACGGTTACAAGACGCTTGAGTTTGGCGGAGTTTCAGGAGTGCTTGACGCGGTAAAAAGGGAGACTTGCGACCTTGCGATTCTTGACGTCATGCTGCCGGACGGGAGCGGTTTTGCGCTTGCAAAGGAAATCAGGGCTGCGAGTGACATTCCGCTGATTTTTCTGACCGCGAAGGACTCTGAGTCTGACAGGATTTTGGGCTTTGAGCTTGGCGCGGACGACTACATCTGCAAGCCTTTTTCTGCAAAGGAGCTTGTTCTTCGTGTTCACGCGCTTTTAAGACGAACCGGCAAATCTGACGGCGGAAAAAGCGCGGCTTCGGGCGAATGGCAGAGCGGAAATTCTGCGGTTTTTATAGATGAAGGCAGGCACAGCGTTAGCGTTGACGGAAATCCGATTGAACTTACGTCTACAGAATGGAAGATTCTTTTGTATCTTGCGTCGAACGCCGGTCAGGTTGTCTCGCGCGAGCAGCTTTTGGGTGAATGCCTGAACTATTTTTTTGAAGGCTCGGAGCGGACGATAGATACCCACATGGCGAACCTGCGCTCAAAAATCGGGCAGCAGTGGATTTCAACAGTAAGGGGATTCGGCTACAGGTTCAGCGGAATAAAGGCGGATTCAAAAAAGTAAAAAATGAAGTCAATTTTTGTACGAATTCTTACAGGTTTTGTTGCCGTTTCGTTTGCATTGATTGCCGCAATGTCCGGGATTTTTACGGTGGCGGTAAGCCGTTCCATAAACGAGTGGAATGCTGGAAAAAGAAACGACTTTGTGGCCCTTATTCTTCCGGCAATCTCAAAGACATACAGGCTTGAAGGAAGCCTTTCTTCATCTTCTCTTGAAAACGCGGTGATGCCTTACACGACGGATTCGCTTTACATTTATATTTTTGACGGAAACAAAAAACCGGTTCTGCTTCTTGAAAAAGGAAAGGTCAGCACGCAGGAAGATGTTGAAAAATCGGTCGGCTCGCTTTCGACTTTTATGGCTCTTAATTCTCCGGTCCAGATAAAAGACGGCGGCAAGACAATCGGCTATCTTTGTGCGGACAACGTGGGGTTTCTGGCGTACAAGGCGAACAGAATTTTTGTTTCGACTATGGAAAAAGGGCTTTTCGCCGGAATCGCAATCGCGGTTTCAATCACGCTTGCGCTTTCGCTTTTTATTTCGACAGTGCTTTCAAAAAAGGCGCGCTCGCTGGCGGACTACATTTCGTCTCCGGACCTGATGAAAAAAAATATGCCGGCTCTTGGTGTGAACGAGTTCGACAGGATTCTGGATTCTGTAAAAAAGCTGAAAAATCGGCTTCTGCACGAGGAGACTTTGCGCCGTCAGTGGATGCAGGACATCTCGCACGATTTGCGCACTCCGCTTACCGCGGTAAAAATGCAGGTCGAGGGAATGAACGACGGAGTTCTTGAGGCGACAGGCGAGCGTTTTGCGGCCCTTTATTCCGAGCTTACGATAATAGAAAAACTTGTGTGGAATCTTCAGGACTTGAGCCGCTTTGAGTCCCCGGAAATGAAAATTGCGCTTACGGACGTGAACGCCTGGAAATTTGCCGACGATGTTTCCGCCCGGTTCGCGCTTCTTGCGGAAAAGAAAAAAATAAAATTCAGCGTGGAGAAGAAATGCGCAGAGGATTTTAACTTTAAGGCGGACCCGCTCCTGCTCATGAGATGCGTCTCGAACCTTCTGCAGAACGCGTTCCAGTACACGGCGGAAGGCGGCGAGGTTACGCTCTGCACGGAAAAACTTGATGAGGACCGCGTAAAAATTTCCGTGCTGAACACCGGCGCAATCAGCGGGGAGGACATTCCCCACGTTTTCGACCGCCTTTACCGCGGCGACCGCTCAAGAAGCACGGCAGGCTCAGGCCTTGGCCTTTCAATCGCGCAGGCAATCGCAATCCTCCACGGCGGAAAAATCGAAGTGCGAAACGCGACGAACGAAAGGGGAGATGCGTGCGTGTGCTTTGCGGTGATGGTGTAAGGAGAGAGGTTGGCGATTTTTTTCTGAGAATATTGATCTATGCCAACCAGTCCAAAGCCTTTTCTGTTATTTTTCTATACCAGTCCTGTTCGTTAGAACTTGATTTTGCAATTTCTTTTGAATACTCAAAAAACGCCTTTACTTGATTAGATTTTGGCATGTAGTCCGCTTTAAACGAATCCTCAACCATTTTTCTAAAAATATTCAGAGGAAGAGGAACAATAGCCGATTTTCCGCCGTAATAAGAAATATTTGTGTGATACAGCATATAAAACTGGGCAATACAAGCTTCATTTATCGTCGGTGCAATAAAAAGTCCGTAAGTTTCCCTGCCGGTTTCTTTCTTCAATTTGCCTAAATGACGAGAGACAGGTTCACCTTCCATTTCATACTGTTTTTGTCCGCTAGCGATTGTAACTTCAACAATCAAATCAAAATCATCGTAGTTGCAGACAATGTCCGCCATATTACCTTGTGCAGTTGACATAGGATTTCCAAAGTCATCAAATTTCAGGTTTGCCTTTATGTTTCCGCCGTCAAGCATTGTCATTGCACGCCAAGTATTCCATTCAAACATTAGAGGAACATCTGAAAGATCGCTGTTTCGTTTTGGAATCAAATCGAATATCTGCTGTATGTCGTCATACTGTTTGTAGTCTTTAATTTCGGCAACCTGATTTCTGATTATTTCGTTTTTCTTTGCAAGAAGCGCATTATCAAGTTTTTCTTTAAGTTCAAGAACTGAAAGATTTTTATTGATTTTTTCATGAGGAAGTGCAGTTTCTAATTTTTCAATCAATGAATTTTTGTCATCTGTCAGAAGTTTCGGAAATTCTGGATTGCCAAGATATTCAATATATTTTTGTTCATTATCAATGAAAACTGGTTCTTTTTTTACAGTTTTTAATATAAATTCAACGTCAGCCTTCTTTTCTGGCATAATTGAAAGCGACTTTCCAAGCTGCGAAATTGAAACAAGCCCTGTTGCTCGCAAATATCTAACACAGGCATCCGCATAATCCCGCATATTGCTCATTTTTTTGTTGAAAAATTCTTTTACAGTTTTTGTTGAGCTTTCCCTTGTTGAAAATTCTCCCGAAGCAATTTCTTCTTTGTAAATTTCTTGTAGTTCATTGTAAAAATATAATTGCTTGAATTCTTTGTATTTTTTTGCAGTTGTCGTGCGTTGTTTTCTGAAATCTTCTATTTTTTTAACGATTTCATCAAATTTGCTGAAGTCTGTAATCTGCAAACCGAAAATCTCAAGCTCATCAAATTTAAGTGTTCCGAGTTTATGTACAAGCCTTAATATTTCAAGATATGGCTTTACAAAAAACTTTGCAGCTTTTTCAGACGACTTATGATACGGAGAGGGAATTTGAAACTTTAAAAGCTGGCGCAAGAAGATTTCTTCTGTACGCTTTGCGGAAATCAACTTTCTTCCGGCAGGAGTTAAATTTATTGCAGGCGACAAAGTTATAAAGCCTAGAGATTTTGGTGCTCTATTTATTCTGTCGCGTGCGCTAAAGTCAGGAGAATTTTCACCTGAACCATGAAAAAAGTTTTCATTACTCAATAACTGCATGAATTGAACTTGAGTCTGAACATTCCATTTTTTTCCAGAGAAATTCTTTGCGAGCAAATCAATTTCTGGAATCATTTTTTCGGGTGTTCTTGGAGAAGTTGTCATAAAAACAACTTTACTGTCAATTGACTTTGCCAAACTCTACTCCTTATAATTCGCAACTAAAATATGTGTTGCAGCTGCCTTGAATCTGTTTCTAATGTTTACCGCATAACTTTTTTCATATTCATCAATAATTTGATTTCCATATAACTCCTCTGTTAAAGAAGTTCTTCCTATTACAAGAAGAGCTTTGCATGGTAAATTCTTAAAATCTTGTGCAAGTTTCCTATGGGCCTCGTCATTGAATCCGTCTTTGTATTCTGCATTTCCATAATCAGAAAAAACACAGTCATAGGGCGGATCAAGAAAAATAAAATCATCAGATTTTGCCATATCAAATATATTTTTATAATCCGAATTAAAGATTTCTGCATTTTTCAAAAGTTCTGAATGTTCTTTTGTTACAAGAGAAGTATTTAAATGCTTGTATCGCCCATAAGGAACATTGAATTCGCCTTTTGAATTGTAGCGAATCATGCCTGAATATGCAGTTTTATTTATAAAATAATACAAAAGCGCATCAGAATATTTTTTTTCAGACAAACCGTTGAACATATCTCGGATTGAATAATAAAAATCTTCATTTTTATCCTCAACACGTTTATCAGGAGTTTTTGCTTTCAAAACTTCGAATGCTACGCGGTTTTCTTCATATTGTTTTTCTACATTATCAAGTTCAATTCTTAAATTCTGGTAATCTGACTGAATGCCTTTGTAAAAAGAAATCAGTTTTTCATTTATGTCATTTATGATTGCATTTTGAGGTTCAAGATAGAAATAAAGTGCCCCGCCGCCAAAAAACGGCTCAATATATCTGCCTGAAAAAAGAGGAATGTGCTTTTGAATATTCGAAATCTCTTTTGATTTTCCACCACGGTATTTTATGAGCGGTTTCATTGCAAAATTACTATACACATTTTTTTGTAAAACTTCCATAGTGGTTTTGCCTTGCCGGAGTTTTTTTAATGAAACAATTTTATGACGAAACTTTGCTGTCTGTTCAAGTCAAAGCTATTTTACGCAGTGAAAATACGCCATCGAGCCGTCAATGTGAAGTTCGACTTCTTTGTACATTTTCTGCAAAGTATTTTTCAGTTCTTCTTCAGTCTGAAACGGAGGAGTGAACCAGCCTTTCTTTGCAAGAATGTTTTTTACAAGCCAGTCCGTCCTTTTGGATTTTCCCCTGATATAGAAGCAGGCGATGAAATCACCGCCGGATTTAAGTACGCGGAAGGTTTCGCGGAATGCTTTCTGTTTGTCTGGAAACGCATGGAAACCGTTCATGCTTAGAACGACGTCAAAAGATTCATCGTCCATTTGCAGGTTTCCCACATCGCCCTGAATGAAATTGATATGCGCCTGACCGTCAAGCCTCCTCTTTGCCTGCTCAAGCATATCCGTGCTGTAATCAAGGCAAGTGATGTGCGCATTTTTTAGGGATGACCATTTGCGCTGCGTGAATACGGCAGTTCCGACCGGAACATCAAGAAGTTTTCCTGAAAAATCATCAGGAATATATGACAAGACTTTCCGCGCGATTTCATTGTCATCCGTTCCGCTCCAGAACAGCTTGATATACATCCTGCTGAAAAAATTCCCCTGCGTAAGGACACCGTCATATATATTTTTTGACGATTCGTAAGCGTCCTGTATTTTGTCTGCCATGCGATTTACTCCAAAAGTTGATTTGCTGAGCTGAGTATATCACATCTGGCAGAGCGGATGAACAAAAACTCTGCAAATACTAGATAATTTTTTTTCAATAAAACGCTTTTTGCGTTAAGGATTTGTAAACCTACGGTTTGCTGCGAGATTTTGCTGGCGCAAAACTCGTTTATCTGGCGTGTACGCTTGGGCGTACGTCTTAACGCTAAAGCGTTAGGGATTGTAGCACCTGCGGAGCAGTTCCGGAACGAAGTGGTGGAATGAGCCGCGGTTAGTCGGCGAAGTGCGGAAAGCCCGACCTGCCGTGAGGCAGGGAACGCAAAAAAAATCCCGGTTTACATTGTGTAAAGCCGGGATCTGAATGCTATCTATTTTTTAAGCTTTTGATATTTTGGTACTGAAGCCTTGCATAAATTTCTTTAGTCCAGGTGTTAAGTATGTCGGCGTCAGATTTGTCAACGTTCGACGGAAGTTTTGTTTTTGCAGCTTTGTTGTAGTTTTCTGCGGCTGTATTGTAATCTTTCGAATTTAGCGCGACTTCGGCCTTTGTAAGGTAAGCGGCTTTTTTCTGGACTTGAGGATTGTTTGAGAGTTTTGCAGTATTTTTCTTGGCATTGTTCGTTTCTTTCGGTTCATTTTTTTCTATTGCTTGAGAGTTGTTATTTCCGCCGGTTCTGCTTTCAATTCCTTTTACAATACCTTTCCATTTCTGGGCAAAACAAGCAGATGCTGTAATCATAATCAAAATCAATGCAATCTTTGATTTTTTTGATAAACACATAATAATCTCCGAAAAAATATTAGATTGGTTTACGCCTCTATTATTATTTCTTTTCATGGAAATTGTCAAGTAAAACTTTTTCTTTGCTTTGAACTGAATCAAGTATGAATATAATGTTTGTCCCTTTTTTCGGGGCTTCGGCAGCGGTCTTCATTTCAATTAGTTGCACTCCGACCGCCACCGTGTCGGGCTTACAGTTTTACAACCTTTAGGCTTCGGATTGTATTCTTGTCGGTTTTAAGGACTTCTATTTCAATCTTGTCCTGCCAGCGGAGTTTTTTTCCTTCTTCTGGAAAGTCTCCCAGTTTTTCTGTTATCCAGCCGCTGACCGTGGTAGAGCCGCTGGTTTCGTCCTCGTCAAGCTCAAAATATTTCAACATCTTGCTCACGGAAGTCTCGCCGTTTACAATAAAAGCATTTTCACCGCAGGGCTTTATGCAGCCGGAATCGCTGTCACTGTCGTGCTCATCGTAAATTTCGCCTACAAGCTCCTCAAGAATGTCTTCCATTGTAATAAGACCCAAAGTTCCGCCGTATTCGTCTATCACAATCGCCATGTGGTTCCGCTCTTTCTGCATTTTTCGTAAAAGCAGGGAAATTTTTGTTGTCTCAATTACAAAGAACGGTTTCTGCATAATTGACTTTATAAACAGACCGCTTTTTTCCGCATTTTTTTCCAAATCCGACTGAAACGCCCTGAAAAAATCTTTCTCGTGGATTATTCCGATGATTGTATCGATGTCGCCTTCGTAAACCGGAATCCTTGAAAACCCGCTCTCCTCAAATTTCCTCATGATTTCTTCCGGCGTGCTGCCGGCCTCAACCGTGCAGATATTCACGCGCGGAACAAGAATGTCCTTCGCATCAAGGTCGTCAAATTCAATCACCGAGCGGATAAGGTTCGTTTCTTCCTTTTTAATCGTGCCGTCTTCCTCGGCCTCCTCAACCATGGTTATAATTTCTTCTTCGGTAATCACATCCTTAGCCTTAAAGCGGAAAATCCTGACAATCAGCTTCTTCCAGCCGGAAAACACAATGTTCAGCGGATAAAATAAAAAAATCAGAATTGAAATAAAAGGGTAGACCACCATCGCAAGTTTTTCCGCGCAGAATTTGCCGATGTACTTTGGCGTAATTTCGCCGAAAATCAGCACAACAACCGTAATCGCCGCGGTTGAAACTATGGACGGATTCAGGCGGCTTCCAAAAAGAATCTTTGCAAAAAGAAGCGCGCTTATTGTTGAAGCCGAAAGGTTCACAATGTTGTTGCCAATCAGAATTGTGCTTAGAAGCTTGTCGTAGGAATTTTCGCAGAGTGCAAGAACTTTTTCAGCCCTTCTGTTGCCGCCCGTTGCAAGCGACTTGAGCCGGATTCTGCTGGCGCTGGTGTATGCAGTTTCCGTTGCAGAAAAAAAAGCGGAAAAAGCAATCAAAACAAAAAGAGAAACAAGTAAGGGTATCGACCCGTCTGGCATAAAATCCCCCAAAAAATAAAATGCGGGAACGTGCGTCCCCTATTCCGAAGAGTATAATATTTCGGGTGGTTGGTCAAATATCTGACAGGATATGTTCTCAAACTGACAGTCCTTTTCCGCTTCGATGCAAAGGTCGTAAAGGCAGTAGTTCTCGTTGGAGTAATATGGATTGTCAGAAGTCCGCCACGTCGTCAACCGAAATCTGGGCGGTCAGGTGAAGAAGAATGTAGTCAATAGCCTTGTTGATTGTCTTTCTTGGAATAATTTTTTTCTTTTTTGGGCGTTCGCCGCAAAACTTCGTTTTGCTTCACGAGTTTGCTCTACAAACTCGTGCCGCCGGGCTTTTCGCACTTCGCTATCCGCTCATTCCTTCACTTCGTTTCGGAACTGCTCCGCAGGTGCTTCAATCCCTAACGCTTCAATTATCTTTCCGCCGTGTATCTTGCCCGCTCGCCGCCAATCAGTTTTGGTCTTGAGTATGCCGCCGTAACGTAAGCTTTTCCAATAAATTTCTGTTCCGGATGGACTGGAACGGCGACTTCTTTTATATGCATTCCAATCAGCGTGCTTCCGATGTCAAGCCCTGCGGCGGCCTTTACGTGCTCCACAACAACAGGCTCCTTAAAGCCGTAGTAGGCTGCTGTTGCAAACGAGCCTCCTCCGTGAATCCACGGCACAACGCAAACTTCTTCAAGACCGAATTTTTCGGCGCACTCACGCTCAACAACAAGCGCGCGGTTCAAGTGCTCGCAGCACTGGCAGGCAAGAAAAATTCCTTTTGAAGAAAGAATCCGGTTTGCTGTCTCAAAAATTGTTTTTCCTGTTTCCTCGCTGGAATTTTTTCCGATTGAGCCGCCGGTAACTTCGCTGGTTGAACAGCCGATTACAAAAACCGAGCCTTTTTTCTGCGGATGCGAATCGAGCAGTCCTGTAATTATCTTTTCAAGCTGAGCGGAAACTTCAGAAAGAGATTCCGCCGTTGTCGTTTTATTTTCGTTCTGATTCATAATTTTGTCCTTATGGGCAGAATGGTATCACAATTTTTATTTTTGTGCAGAGAGTTTTTTTCCTTTCTGCTTCTAAAAAACAAGCTTCTCTTTTCCTGTAAGAAAATCGAGCGCGTTTATGTTTCGGATTCCGTTGAAGTCTGAATTCAGGTTTCTGTCCATTGTGATAAGAATTCTTGGGTACGAGTCCGGAATGTTTTTGAAGGCGGCAAGTTCGCGTTTCAGCGTCTCCTCGTCTTTTACGGTTTCTGCAACCTGGATGTAGAAGAGTGAGGTCTGGTTTTTTGCCACAAAATCTATTTCGGCGTCGAGGTTTCTTCCTGTGTAAATCGTAAAATGCTGGCGCCTAAGCTCAAGAAAAATCTGGTTTTCAAGAATGTGTCCCATGTCGATATTTCTGTAGCCCAAAAGCATGTTCCGCAGCCCTGTGTCGGCGATGTAGTATTTTGAGATGTTTTTCAGAAGCTCCTTTCCGCGCACATCGTAGCGTTCGACCCTGTAGACTAAAAAACATTCTTCAAGAAAGTGCATGTAGTTTTCGACTGTGGGCTGGCTTGTTTTTCTTCCGGAGCTTGTAAGTGTGTCGCTGATTTTTTTTGAGGTGCAGAAATTTCCGCAGTTCTGGAACATGAATTTTATTACGGCTTCAAGAACCGCGACGTCCTTTATCTGATGCCGCCTTGCGATATCCTTTACTATTATCGTGTTGTAAACTCCGTTCAGGTACTGATATATGCTTTCTGTGTTCTTTTTGAGCTGGACTGTGAACGGCATGCTTCCGAATTTTACGTAGTCGTAATAGTTTTCTTCTGTCGTCTGAGCCGGAAAATTATTTTCCTGTATGCATTCAAGGTATTCGCAAAATGAAAAGGGAAGCATGTCAATCGTAACGTATCTTCCGCTTAAAAGAGTGGCAAGTTCCCCGGACAGCAAGTCCGCGTTCGAGCCTGTAAGATACAGATCCACGTTTTTGCAGTTGAAAAGTGTTTCTACCGGCTTCTGAAAGTCCTTGCACAATTGAACCTCGTCAATAAAAACATAGTTCATCTTATCTTCAAGAAGCGCGGATTTTATAAACGCATAAAGATTGTGATATTCCAGTAAAAGCTCGTTGTCCAAGTCGTCAAGCCTGATGTAAGTAATCTGCCTCTCTGAAACGCCTCTTTCCAAAAGGCTCTGCATGAATTGTTCCATGAGCACGGATTTTCCGCAGCGGCGTATTCCTGTCAGAACTTTTATGACCTGCTTGTCTTTGAATGCTTCTATACTTTGAAAATATGTGTTTCTTATCATTTATTCAAAGTGTACTTTGAAAATTATTATAAGTCAATGTTATTTCAAAGTATACTTTGGAAAATCTGCGAAGTTTGCTTTGTCCTGCCTGTAATTTTCTCCGGATTTTTGCTATAATGTCCGCATGATTCAGATTTTTGGAACAACAAAAAATTTTGACACAAAAAAAGCGCAGATGTGGTTCAAGGAGCGGAGGATTCCTTTTCAGTTTGTAGATTTAAAGGAAAAAGAGATGAGCCGCGGCGAATTTGAAAGCGTAGTGGAATCGGTTTCGCGTGCGGCCGGCTCCAGGGCAGAAGCGGTTGAGCTTTTGGCGGACAAAAACTCAAAGGATTACGCATCGTTCGCGTATATTGATGATTCTGACAAGGAAGAAAAACTTTTTGAAAACCAGCTTTTGCTGAAACTTCCTGTTTGCCGCAACGGAAAAAACGCCGCTACCTGCGGTCTTGAAGTGAAAATCTGGGAAGGGTGGAAATGACGCCCGGAAACTTCGTGCCAGAAAAAGTTTTTGACAAGAATCTTCCGCGCTGCAACTGGTGCAACCTGAAAAATCCAGAATATGTAGCCTACCACGACAATGAATGGGGAAAATTTTCTGAAAAAAGCACGGACGACAAATATCTTTTTGAAATGCTGACGCTCGAAAGTTTTCAGGCCGGGCTTTCCTGGGAATGTATCTTGAACAAGCGTAACGATTTCCGTTCTGCATACGATGGGTTCGACCTTGAAAAAGTGTGCGGCTACGGTGAAGAAAAAATCACGGATCTTTTGGCGAATCCCAAAATCGTTAGAAACCGCTTGAAAATAAAGGCAAGCATTTCAAACGCAAGAATTTTCAGGGCGGTTTGCCTTGAGTACGGAAGTTTCTTTAATTTTATAAAAAAGTTTCTGGACGAATATTTGTGTAAAATCGCCTGTGCAAAAAGCGGCGGCACGGAAAATGCAGAGAATATTGCGGAAAAAGCCGCTCTTTCCGGCATAAAAATAATTCACGAAACAGGCAGGTCAACGAACGGCCTTTCAGACGCAATCTCCGCGGAACTAAAAAAACGCGGAATGAAATTCATGGGCAGCACGATTGTCTACTCATTCTTGCAGGCAATCGGCGTGATTTTTTCGCATGAGGAAGGCTGCTTTTTGTTTGGAATGGAAAGGTGAAAGCTTTCTAGGAAAAGTTTTTTGCAGATAACATTGAACCATTTTTCATTTTTGTGGCCGGTGCGGACATCTTCGGTTACCCAGTTTTCCAAAACTTCTAAAAAGCGGATTTTTTTTAGTGATTTTGGGGAGTTTCTATCTAATGTGCTATTTGAGTTACAATTTGGATTATGGCTTTCTGATTTTCCAGGGAAAGTTTATCAAAATCTTCTATAAAATTGCGATATTTTTTATACAAGGCTTCTTTCTTGGCTGAAATTATCGGCGGGGGGGGGGTGGCTTGTTGACTGTTTTTTTGCCCCATAAGGCATTCGACCGTAGTTCCTAACGCGTTTGCAATTCTTAACGCCACATCCGCCGCCGGAATGCTGTTCCTAGCAATTCCTGTTGAAATCGAATTAAGTGAAAATTTTGCTATATGAGCCAGTTCTTTTCTTGTTAAATTTTTAAGCTCGCGTTCTTGATCCACTTTTTCCCAAAAATTCATGCCTCGAATAATAACACAATTGTATTTTTATTTCGTTGACATGACAATAATGTGTTTGTATAATTTTATGTAACACAATTGTGTTAAAAGAAAACATATAAAAGGTTTAGTATAAAATGAGAAAAATTATATCAATATTTATATTATGCTGTTTGTCGGTCGCGCTTTTTTCCCAGCAGTCTGCAAAGCCCAAAGTCGTAATTGTTCCATTTGACGCAAAAGGCGTTCCGCAGGATGAAGTTGATGTTGTTACGGAACTTTTTATTTCTGAATATGCCGCAACTGGAAAAGCGACTGTGCCGGACAGAAACAGTTTTGACAAGCTTGCAAAGGAACAGAGTTTTCAAGCTTCATCTTGGTCTGACAGCGAGAAAATCGCAAAGCTCGGAAAAGCAATAAACGCGAATCAAGCGGTCGTGGGGCAGATAATGAAATTCCGTGAGGAAATAATCGTTACCATAAAAGTTATAGACATAAACACCACGGAAATTCTTTCTTCAAAAACCGAAAGGCTCAAAGATATCTCGCAGCTATTTGACAAGATTCCAGGAATTTGCAAAGAACTTGCTGAAAAATCGAATTACGTGCAGTACAAAATTGGCAGTGAAGGCGAAGGCGGCGGAATTGTGTTTTATGTCTCAGAAAAGGGATTTGCTGCTTATGATGGCATGGGAGGGCAAAAGGTTTGCCACTACCTTGAAATGTCTAAAACAACATTAGGAGTTTCGAACTGGACTCCAATGAAAGATGATTTTATTGATACTAATGTTGCGCTTGGATATGGGAAGGCAAATACTTACAAGATAGTAAATTTCTATAAAAAGTCTGATTATACAGAAGAGAATTGCGCTGCTTATAGATGCAGTGTCTATTCCACAGATAAAACGGCGGCAGGTGAATGGTTTCTACCAAGCAGCGATGAGCTTGATTTGATGTACAAGGCAATGAAAGAAGCTGCTGTTTCTGACGCAACAATAAACTGGTTTTGGTCATCAACAGATTATAGTAGTGATTATGTATGGTATCAAAGATTTCAACAAGGATATAAAGACTTTGGTAGCAAATGGCTTGTAAATTCAGTCCGTGCAATTCGGGCTTTTTAATAAATTTATGGAGGATATTTTTATGGAAAGAAATGATGTTGTGGTTTTGAACAATGAGCGTTTTATTACAAAATTCTATTACAATTCTGACGCAAATCAAATGGGAGAAAATCTGTTCAAAAAATTCAATCTTCCAGACGGAATTGTCTGCAACATAAATCTTGCAAAACGTCTTTATTCACTTGTTCCTGTCTTGAAGCATTTCAACTTGAAATTTATTTTTACGGATGTTTTTCGTCCTGTTGAGATGCAGAAATTTTTATACGAGCATTGGCAGGAACGGACCGGGCAGGAGCCTAAATTTTCTTTGGCGAACATTGAGTCAGCTCCGCATCCGCGCGGAATTGCAGTTGATGCTGTTCTGGCTGATGAAAACGGAGAAAAAATTCCGCTTCCGTCGTCATCAATAAAATATCTGCCGGAACAGAGAAATCCAGATTTTGATGATTTTGCCGGAACTCCGGAAGAACAGCAGAAAAAGACCAACCGGAATTTTTTGCGGACACTCATGCTCTGCGCAGGAATTTCCCCGATAAACAAGGAATGGTTTCATTTCCAGTTGCCGGAATCAGAAAAATATTCCGCTATTTCCGTTGAGGAAGCCCAGAATGCAGTTCCGTTTGAATATTCAGAAGATTTTGAGCACTGCAAGTATTTTGATATTTTCCATGAATATCAGAATGATGAATTTGAAGGAAAGATGAGATACTGGATAAACAGCGAAAAATATTATTCGCAGTTCAATTTAATAGAAAAAGACGAGTTCATTGAAAAGCTGGAGAAGAAATTCAGATGAGCAATATTCTTGAAGTTATAAAAAATTTCTTTAAGGCAAATCAGTTTTATTACGACCTCATGATGGGACTTGGAACTACGTTCATAGGTTTTCTTATAGTTCTGCTTGTCTTTGGTCGTAAGAAACTTGTCATCTCGGACAAAATTTCTGTGAGCGTAAATCAAAGCCGCGACAGGAAGATTGGCGAGCCTGCTTGGAAATTCAAAATTGTAAACAAATCTTTGTTTATAAAATTTTATAACTTTGATGTAAAGCTTTACGGCATAAACTATATAACTTCGGCTGACAACACAAAAACAGAACACAAAAAGATGATAGAAAGCCTTGCAGGAATCCGTGAGCTTGGATGCTATATACCCAACTTCATATTAAAAATGATTAGAAAGAAAAATAAAGACTATGCAATTAATTTTGCATACCGTCCGCTTACGTACCACAATCTTATGGAGCTTTCAAAGGAATTTGAGGTTTTTGAGTTGAGTGTTTTTGCAACGGATTCTCTTACAGGCCGCCTTCATTTTGTTAAGAAAACTTTTCATCCAACAATTTTTGTGGAGGGGGATTTTACAAATGACGGAAATTTAAATCAGATTGAGTCAAAAAAAATTCCCGATGAGGTTTGGAAAAATTACAGGAAAAAACAAAAAAAGGAGAATTCAAAAATGAGAAAAATAATAGCCGCCTTTTTTATTGTTACTGCCGCAGCAGTCTGTGCTTTTGCTCAATCTGACATTGATTCTAATAATGCAATTCATGCAAGTGAAGATTCATGGAAGATTGGCGACTTTGGACCAGGTGGAGGTATTGTTTTTAAAATAGAAGACAACTGGGCTTGGGAGTGCAGTGAAGTTTTAGGAAAAAGAACTTGGAATGAAGCTAAAATTTTATGCAGAGAGTACCGTGGAAATGGTTTTGATAATTGGTATCTTCCGAGTAAAGATGAACTGGGATGCATATATCAAAACTTAATAAAGAAAAGAAAATTGTTTGTTAGTGATTCCTGTTGGTCTTCTTCTGTATACTCAGATGATGAAGCTTATTCTATGTATTTAGCATTTGGAGAATGTCTTGGATTAAATAAGTCTGAATATAAAAAATTTATTATGGCTGTTCGGGATTTTGATATTAATGAAAAGAATGTTTCTAATAAAAATATTGTTGAAAAGAAATCTAGACTTGATGAAAGAAAAAAGCAATATAAAATTGGCGATATTGGTCCAGGCGGTGGGATTGTATATTTTGTAAAGAGTAATGAAGGTTGGGAATGTAGCAAAGAAGTTTTAGGGTGTAAAAAATGGAATGATGCTATAAAATTATGTGAAGAATACAGAGGTGGCGGATATAATGACTGGTATCTGCCAAATATAGAAAATCTGCAATATATATATGAGAATTTAATAGAAACAGGAAAAAGATATTATACCTACAGCTGGTTTTGGTCTTCAAGCTATAGTTCATATTCATCAGAAGCATACGCAAGGTGGTTAGGGGACGGAGATAGTGAGCTTTTAAAAAAGAAGGAAATTTTTGACATCCTAGCTGTTCGGTATTTTAGATATTAAAATTTTTGATTATTTGGAGGTGCACAATGAAAAAATCAATTTTTCTTTCTATTTTGATGTTTGCGGTGGCGGTGGTTCTTCCGGCGCAGACTGTTGCGGTGTTCGACTTTGACTGCGACGACGAGGCTTATTATGACAAGGTTTCTACGATGACCGACCTGCTTGTTCATGAGCTTGTTAAGGCAGGCGACGTTACCGTTGTTGAACGCAAGAAAATTGACAAGGTGATGGCGGAGTACCGTTTTCAGGCGAATCCGTATATCGACATCACGACGGCAAAGCAGATGGGAAAGGGAATCGGCGCGGACTGCATAATTGTGGGTTCGGTGGCGGCTCTGGGCTGTCCGCTTTACATCACTGCCCGCATGATTGACGTTGAGAAGGGCACGGTTCTTCATTCCGCAAAAATGAGCCTGAACTTTTGGAACGAGTACGAATCGCAGCTTCCGAAATTCGCATCTGAATGTGTGAAGAAAATTCCACAGCCGAATATTTTTACCGGCATTTGGACAGGAACTCTTTCAACCGACGAATTCGACGACAGCTACGAAATCACTTTCGGCGAAAAATCAAAGTGCGGCGTGAAAGTTGTTTCCGTAGATTCGGACGGCAATGAAAACGTTTTGGAAGGCAGCGGAACTTATTCGTACACGAGCGACAGTTTTTCAGGCGGAAAAATCTTCAAGCTGAATGCGACATTCCGCAACGCAAAAACAAAACGCCTGCGCAAAATCGAATGGGCGTATCCTGTGAGCATGAACCGCACCCACACGGAATTCAGTATAAACGTCTACCCTGACAATACAAAAAAAGAACTTGCCCGGCTCACGCTTTCAAAAGTGGAGTAGAGAACTTGCTCTAAAAGTCTGCTTTACTTGTTATTTTTGGTATTTGGTTTTACGACAGAAGAATGTTGCTTTTTTAGATGTTACATTCAGGGCAACTCAGAACGAAATTTCAATTTTTATCTTCTTTTACAAAACTCCACGGAATGAAACGGTCGTTCTTTGTCGCAGAATCGCTCGCCGAGCTTTCAAACTGCAACGAACCGCATTACAATAGAAGAATCCCGGCAAAAGAATTCAAGAAACTCTGGAATACCGCAATGCCAAAAATGCCGCTGTATGCGAACACGTTTTTTACGGTGGAAAGATAAGGGGTTGTGTAATATAATTAGGCAAGCAGAAAGACTCTGTTAATCTGCAAACTAAAATTAGGACTTTCCAAATATGGCCAAGAAAAAATCGCCTTACGAGCTTGATTTTGAAGAATATATCCGCAACTCAGAGCCTGCAAAAAAGGAAAAGACTTATGCCTGGACTACGGCAATCGGTCTGCAGCAGGTGGACGGTCTTACGCCTTCAAAATATCTTTTTGAGACTGCGAAACGCAACATCGACGGCGAAATTTCGGTTGCAGAAGCGACATCCATAATTGACAGCTATTATGAATCAAAAACAGACCGTTCAGGAAACGACAACGAGAGAACAGAAGAAGCCGACAAAGTTTCATCAAGAATCGCGCAGATTTTAAGTGAAAAATCGTTCAACTTTTCTCCGTCTTACCTGATTGCGCTTCACGGAAGACTTTTTGCCGGAATATTCAAATTTGCGGGAAAAATCCGGGACTACGACATCACAAAAAAAGAATGGGTTCTGGACGGCGATTCCGTAATGTACGGAGCCGCATTTGAGCTTAAAGCCGCGCTCGACTACGATTTTGAGCAGGAAAGGCATTTCAGCTATAAAAATCTCACGCTGGAAGAAACCGTAAAGCACATAACTTTCTTTGTATCCCGTCTTTGGCAGATTCACGCTTTCGGAGAAGGAAACACAAGGACAACCGCGGTTTTCACGATAAAATATCTGCGCTCGCTCGGATTCAATGCGGACAACGAGCTTTTTGCAGAAAATTCCTGGTATTTTAGGAATGCCCTTGTCCGTGCGAACTACAACAACCTTCAGAAAGGAATCCATGAAAATCCGGAATTCCTTGAAAAATTCTTCCGGAATCTCCTGCTCGGAGAACACAACGAGCTGAAAAACAGATTTCTCCACATCAGGGCAAAAGATTTCCTGGAAATCAAAAAGAACGACAAAAACGTCACTGTAAACTACGGGAAAGTCACAGTAAACAATAAAAGCGTCACTCAAAATATCACAGAAAACAACAAAAACATCACTGTAAAAGATGAAAATATCACTCGAAACGCTAAAAAAACTACTGTAAATGACAGAAATATCACACGAAATATCACTATAAACAGCGAAAATATCTCTGCAAACAATAAAAACGTCATTGTAAATCATGGAAAAATCACTCGAAATATCACTGTAAATGATAAGAATGTCACCCAAAACATCACTGTAAAACTCACACAAACACAAAAAGATATACTGAACCTGATAAAAGAAAATCCACATATAACACAAAATGAAATCGCATCAAAACTGAACATCGCACGCGAAACCGTGAACCGCAACATGAAAAAGCTTCAGCAGGAAAAAATCATTCAGCGGCTCGGTGCGGACAAAAACGGCAGCTGGAAGATTTTACGGTAAAGATTCAATGAAAAAAATGCCGCTGTACGCAAACACGTTTTTGGGGTGGAAAGATAAAAAAGTACGAGAAAACATCACTGTAAACAATAAAAACATCACACTAAACGACAAAAATATCACCGTAAAACTCACTCAAATGTAGAAAGAAATATAAAAAGGGGGATTGCCGGGTCAAGCCCGACAATGACAGAGAAGCAAACCATCTAATGACAAGTTGGCTTTGTTGCGTGAGGGATGGTAAGGGCGCGAAGCGGCCATCGCAACGGAGCGTAGCGAAGTGAGGAGGCTGGAGCGATAGCGAAACCCTGAACAGCCCGACCGCCGAAAACTCAAGTTTGAGGCGGACACGCCCGAAAAATGTTTTATGGAATTCTGATAAAAATGAATTGGTGTGATAACGACAAACATCATCTGCCGCATTTTCATGCATATTACAATGAATTTGAAGCCTCGTTTGATTTTAATGGAGAAATTATCGCCGGCTCTTTTCCGGCAAGGCAGACGGCTTTTGTAAAAGCCTGGACGTTGTTGCATCAGGACGGACTGAACGCAAACTGGAAACTTGCCATTGAAGGCGAACAGATTTTCAAAATCAATCCTTTGCAATCAGGGGTATATTAGTATGGAAGAAATAATTTACGGAAAGCCTCTATTGCCCAGAGCAGTTTCTGTTGAAGCATTGCCGAATTTCATTCTCAAAATTAAATTCAACAATAATGAAACGCGATATTTTGACTGAAAGAAAATTTATAATTTAAACTGTTTTAAGCTGCTTCAATATGTTGTTCGGAATCTTAAACGGCGGAAGAGGGTAAAGAGTGAAGGAAAATTTCAGAACTCTGGCTTAACGTGATTTACGGTTCTGCGACTTTCAGGCTTCCGAAATCCGGCTGGATAAAATATGTTGTCTGCATTGTCCGGAATCCTGAGAATTTTGCGTACTGCCACAGGCGCGGAATCAGATTTTCATCGTAGTTTTTGAACTGGGCTTTTATGAAGGCGGAGTTGGTTTCGGCGATTTTTCTTGTCTGGCAGAATTTTTCAGATTTTGCGGCAAGGTTGATTTTGCTGTTGTTTCTGTCATCGCTTGCGTTCAGAATGATTCTGTTCCGTTCCAAAATCCGCGCGATTGTGTTTTGCGGCGGAAGAATGTTGCTTTTTTTGATGTTGCATTCCGGGCAGCTCAGCACGAAATTCCAAAGTTTGTCTTCTTTTACAAAACTCCAGGGAATAAAATGGTCAACATGGATTTTTGCGCCGAGTTTTTTTCCGCAGTAAAAGCAGTTACATTCCTCAAATTCAGAAAAAAGAATGTTGCGGTAGATTTCAAGCGGCGTTCTTTCCGGCAGCGAAAGCTCAAGTTTTGAAAGAAGATGAAACAGCACATTCTCCTCGTTGATTTTTTCAAGGAATTTTGCCCAGGCATAGTAATTCAGTTTTTCAAGTTCGATTTTATATCTCAGAAGAAATTCGTAAGCACTTTGCGAGAGCGTGATGAAATTTCCGTTCTGGTCGAATCCGTAGAGTTTTCCGCCGAAGTCTCCGTAAAGCGCTCCGAGAACATATTTTCTGCATTCCGCCTGAACTTTTTGAATCAGTTTTGATTTTGTATTTTCTTCGATTGACGCAAATTCAAGGTTTTCAAGAATCGGATTTTTTGCGGTTGCCTCATTGAAAATCTGTTCGATTTTTGAAGTTTTTCCTTCGCCCGTCGGTTTTTGCTGATGAAGATGATATTTTACGACAAGATTCCAGAAACATTCTGCGAATTTTGCGAACAGGTCGGAATAAAAAATCAGCTGGCCGTTCTCGTCCGGTGTGTTGTTCAGAAGATTGTCCAGAATCGATTTTAAAAGTGCGAATTTGTAAGTTGAAGTCTTATGGCAGCTTTCCGAAAAAACAAAATTGAACAGGCTCCAATATTCGTCATCAGAAATGGAAGAAGAGTTTAGACTGCCAGATTTTGAGTTCCACGCCATTATTTGTCCTTAATAACGGTCGTTTTTTGTGACAGAATTTTTGGCTTTATTTGATATTTCCATCATTCAACTATCAAAGCCAAAAAATCAGATGTGGAAAGAACTTGTACAAATGATGTTGAAAAATCTTTTGTGTTTTCGGTGATAATGTAATCAAGATTTGCCTTTTTTGCGCATTGTATTTGAAGTCCGTCTTCCAAATCGTCTAAATTTTCTTCGCTAAGAACTGCTTCAAAATCTGATTTTTCTTCTGTGATAACATTGAATTTTGATAAAATGAACTGCAAAAGTTTTTGCCTTTCAGATTTTGAAAATTCTTTTCGTATGCAGAAATATAAATCTGTCAATGAATGGGAAGAAACATAGCCTTCCGCGTTTTTTGCCATTAAATAACGCATTGTCTTTTCAGCGTTTTTGCCATTTTTAGGACGTACTAAAAGCCAGTCAATAATAACATTTGTATCAACAAGTACATTCATTGTTAGATTCCATATTTTTCAGATTTATTTTCATTTATTGTCTTAATAGAATCAGAATCTAATGAAAGGCTTCCTGTAAAATGATTGAAAAGTTCTTCATCTTCGGCTGAAAGCGTTTTTCTAGCAGAAGTTTTTTTATATTTTGAAAAAAGAGAATATATAAATGTAGTTACTTTTTCTTGATCCTGCACGGTAAGCTGATTATAAGTTTCAAGAACTGATGTTTGCATATAAACGCCTCCATTTTTCTAGTCAAACAACCTCTAAAATTATATCACATTTTTTTATTTTCTGTCACAAAAAACGACACCATTAAATATGGTCTATATAACTAAAAAATCAAACGGACTTATTTCTGATATGGATTTTACAAAATACTCACAGAATGAGCAAATAAAGAAAAGTTTACCTAATGTAGGTTGCAATGTAACTGTGGATGACAAATTGACAATAGACAAGTTTCTTTAAAATAGATTTTCAAATTTAAATGCAGATTTGAACACTCGACTTTCAACATTATACGAAGTCTTGAAAAAAGATTTTTCTTGATTTTTTCTCTAAAACTAAAAAATCTCACAATGAATAATAGACATAATCATCCACTACACATTTCCTAGAAACCTTTCCCCGAACGATGATATAATATAAATAATGACGGTTTGCATTATAATTTCTGTCGTAGTTGTAATATTTTTTTCTCTTATAGTTCTTCTTATTTATAGAAGAAAGTCGGCAAGAAAATTTCTTCAGAAAATCAGTTTGTTTCAGGAGCAGATAGAAGAATTTTTCGCAGAACTTGATTTTTTATTAAATCAGTTTATAACAAAAGAACAGGAAGAAGAGTTCATCGCAAAATGGCAGGAACTTTATTCTGAAATTGGCCGATACAGAATTCCTAAGAAAAATGCGGCGTTTGCAGAAATCAGCAAGTTCAAGGAGACTTTTAAAAATCTTCAAAAGATTATTTTGCGGTCAAATGGTGAAATAAAACGTAAAGAAAAAATCAAAAATCTTGCTCAAAAAATATCGGAATTTTTCAATGAATTATTCAAACTTACGGAAAATTATGTTTCCCATTCCGCAAAGCTTCAGTTTATAAAAAAATGGCAATTTCTTTTTCTTGAGGCGAATCAGACAGAAGCTCGTGATGAAGATGAGAAATTCTCGGAAATTGAGCGTTTCAAAACGGTTTATGATTCTTTGCACGATTATTTTGAAAATGCAAATGAGCAGTTCATTCAAAATGAATCTTTAAAATATGATGCGCTATTTTCAAATGTTGACGGTAAGAATCTGGATTTTCAGCAGCGGACGGCGGTTATCACTGATGAGGATAGAATTTTAGTTTTAGCCGGTGCAGGAAGCGGAAAAACGCTTACGATTGCGGCAAAAGTAAAATATCTTTGCGAAGTGAAAAATATAAATCCGGATGAAATTCTTCTTGTTTCGTTCACAAAAAAATCCGCGCAGGAAATGACTGAACGGATTCAGGAAAAACTTGGAATAAATGCACAGGCAACGACTTTTCACAGGCTTGGACTTGAGATAATAAAAAACGCAAACGGCAGGCGGCTGGAAGTTTCCGATGAAAATGTTCTTGGGGATTTTATCAATAATTTTTTTGAGAACGAGCTTTTAAATTATCCTGAGCTTATAAAAAATCTTACCGAATACTTTGCGTACTTTCTGGAAATTCCTGAAAATATAGAAAACTATTCTTCTCTTGGCGAATTATATGAAGCAGAAAAAACTTTCGACCTTGAAACCTTAAAGTCAAAATACGACCGGGAAAAATACGTCCGTGAAACTGGAGCAGAAAAACTAAAGGCATTAAGAACGCTGAACAATGAGCAGGTAAAAAGCGTTGAGGAAACAAAAATCGCCAATTTCCTTTTTATGCACGGAATCAGATATGAATACGAAAAACTTTATCCGTTTGAAAGCGACGACCCGAAACGAAAATCATACAGACCGGATTTTTATCTTTGTGATTACGACATTTATCTGGAGCATTTTGGCATTTCAAAAGATTTTACAGTTCCTTGGCTTTCTCCTGTTGAAGAAAAAAAGTATCTTGACGGAATTTTATGGAAGCGAGATTTTCATAAGAAAAACGGTACAAAGCTGATTGAAACTTATTCGTATTACAGCTCGGAAGGAATTCTTCTAAAAAAACTTGAGAGGCTTCTTGTTGAAAATAATGTTGAATTTAAGCCACGTGATTTTACTGATATTTTTAACACTGTTTACGCAAGCAAAAGCAACAAGTATTTTAGCGAATTTATAAAACTCTGCTGCACTTTTATAACTCTCTTTAAGTCGAACAATTACAAAATAGAAGAAATTGAAAATTTGCGGCAAAGATATCTTTCGGAAGAAAAAAATGAATTCCTTTGCGAGCGGACAAATCTTTTCCTTGATATAATAAAAATTCTTTTGGCAGAATATCGAAATTATCTTTCTAAAAATAATGCGATTGATTTTTCTGACATGATAAATGATGCGGCTACCTTGGTTTCAAATGACTGCGATATTCTTCCATATAAATATGTAATTGTTGATGAATATCAGGATATTTCAAAGTCAAGGTTCAATTTTTTAAAGGCGATTGCGGACAGAACCGGAGCGAAATTCTTTTGCGTGGGCGATGACTGGCAATCAATTTACCGTTTTGCCGGAAGTGACATTTCTTTGTTCACTGATTTTGAAAAATCTTTTGGGTATACGAAAATTTTGCGGATTGAAAAAACTTACCGAAATTCCCAGCAGCTGATAGATGAGGCTTCAACTTTTGTTCTAAAAAATCCCATGCAGCTGAAAAAGAATTTGCGTTCAGATAAAACTCTTGATTATCCGCTTGTTTTCTGGGGCTTCGACGATGATCCAAGAAAATCTTTGCAGCAGATGATAAATAAGATTGTCTTGGATTTTGGCGTAAATTCTTCTGTTTTGCTTTTGGGACGCACAAACTATGATTTGGAAATTGCAAAGAAAACCGGACTTTTTAAAAATTATTATCAGAACAGAAAACAAAAACTTGAGTATATTCCAATTCCCGAACTTCAGATTGATTTTATGTCAGTCCATAAATCAAAAGGACTTGAGGCTGACAATGTGATTCTCTTGAATTTTAAGAATGACAAACTTGGATTTCCGAACCAAATTGCAGATGACAAAGTTTTGAATCTTGTTCTTACAAATGCGGAAGACTTTAAATTTGCTGAAGAACGCCGCCTTTTTTATGTTGCCATTACCCGCACGAAAAACAGGACGTTCATTCTTACAGACAACAGAAATCCTTCCCCGTTTTTCAAGGAATTTACAGCTTCAAAGTCAGTATGCTTTATTTCTGTCAGACAGACTGCAAACGAAGGTCAGGAAAAATGTCCGCTTTGCAAAACTGGAAATCTTTTAAAAGTTGAGCATAACGGAAAATCTTTTGTCGGCTGCTCAAATTTTCCAAAATGCAAATACACAATCCAGGATGCGACTGTCTTGGAAAATCCGAAAAAATGTCCTGCGTGCGGCGGATTTCTGATAAAAAGAAAAGGCAAGAAAAACAAGCACTGGTTCATCGGCTGCACAAACTATCCATATTGTAAATATACGGAAAAACTTTCCCACTAAGTTCCCCAAATAAAGTCACTATATTTACCCAACATACTGGGTATGTTTTTGTATCGGAAAAACAGCTATAATGATATAATTAATAGAAGAAATTTGTTTTATCAAGTCAGCTGGAGAAAAAATGGCAAAAGCAAAGAAAGTTGTAAGTTTTGAAGATGCGCTTTGGAGTGCCTGTGATAAATTGCGCGGAACAGTTGAGCCGGCAGAATATAAGCATGTGGTTCTTAGCTTGATTTTTTTGAAATTCGTAAATGATAAATTCAACGACCGCCGTAAGGAACTTGTTGCGCAAGGCAAAGAAAAATATTTGGATTTGCAGGAATTTTATGACATGAAAAATGTCTTTTTTGTTCCGCAGGAATCCCGCTGGCCGTTCATAATGGAAAATGCAAAGCAGCCGGACATTGCGTTAAAAATCGACACAGCGCTTAACACAATTGAAAAACAGAATCCCTCGCTAAAAGGCGCGCTCCCAGACAACTATTATTCACGGCTTGGAATTGACGTTTCAAAACTTGCGGCTCTTTTGGACGAAATCAATAATATTCAAACGACCGCCGACAAAGAAAACGACATTATGGGACGTGTCTACGAATATTTTCTTACAAAATTTGCACTTCAGGAAGGAAAGGGCAAAGGCGAATTCTACACGCCAAAATCAGTTGTAAATCTTATTGCCGAAATGATTGAGCCGTACAAAGGAAAAATCTATGACCCTTGCTGCGGTTCGGGCGGAATGTTTGTCCAGTCGCTTAAATTTGTGGAAAATCATGCCGGAAATGCAAAGGATATTTCTGTTTACGGTCAGGAAGGAACTGGAACGACATATAAAATGGCAAAGATGAATCTTGCAATACGTGGAATTCCGTGTGATTTGGGCGAAAAGGCAGCCAACACTTTTACAAACGATTTGCACAAAGATTTGCGCGCCGACTACATTATGGCAAATCCTCCGTTCAATCAAAAAGACTGGCGTGCGGAAAATGAACTTACCGACGATTCCCGCTGGAACGGTTATGTTGTTCCGCCAACAAGCAACGCAAACTACGGCTGGGTTCTGCACATGGTAATCAAATTGAGCCAGAACGGTGTCGCAGGATTTTTGCTTGCCAACGGTGCGTTAAGCGGCGAAGGGCAGGAGCTGGAAATCAGAAAGCGGCTTGTAGAAAATAATCTTGTTGAGGCAATCGTGATTCTTCCAAGAAATCTTTTTTATACAACCGATATTTCCGTAACGCTTTGGATTCTGAATAAAAACAAAAAGGCTCGTATGGTTCAGCAGAACGGAAAAAGCAAAAACTACAGAAACCGTGAGGATGAAGTTCTTTTTATGGATTTGAGACAGATGGGCTCTCCATTTGAAAAAAAATACATCGAGCTTACGCAAAATGACCGCGACAAAGTAACTTCAACTTTTCATGCCTGGCAGCAACTGGGCAAAGACAAAACTTATAAGAATATTCCCGAATTCTGCTACAGCGCAACAAAAAAAGAAATCGCAGAAAAAGGCTACAATCTTGTTCCAAGCCGCTACATTGAATTTGTAAACCGGGATGAAACTCTGGATTTTGACACAACAATGAAAAGTTTACAGACAGAACTTACAGACTTGCTCAAGCAGGAAGAAAAAAGCAAAGTTGAATTGCTCAATGTGTTCAAGAATTTGGGCTACGAGCTTAAGCTGTAGGAGATGAGTATGAATCCAGTTGAAAAGGCGTATTTGGAAACAATACGAACTTTGGAAAAAGAAGCAAAAGGCGGAGAGAAGAAATAGATGTCAGAAAAGATTTCAATCCGATTTTTTAATGATAGAGAAGTTCGAGCAGTTTGGGATGCAGAAAATTCCAAATGGTGGTTCAGTGTGCTTGATATAATTGGCGTATTGAATGAGCAGGATGATTACGAAAAAAATCGAAACTATTGGAAATATCTTAAAGCAAAGCTTAAGAAAGAAAATAATCAACTGGGTAGTGTTACTACCCAGTTCAAACTTACCGCTCCAGATGAAAAAAAACGTCTTTCCAATGTAATGGACTACAATCAGGTAATTGAGCTTGCAAAAAATTTTCCAAACAATAAGTCTGCTCCTTTTATCCAATGGTTCACTTACTCTGACGAAACAATTGACGGAAAAAGCAAGACAAAGGCTTATGCTCTTTTTGAAAGCTCCCTTTTGGAAAGCATCGAAGTTGGAACTGTAGACGGCTTGAAACAGATTCATGCTTACCTTTTTGGCGGACTTTATGACTTTGCGGGAAAAATCCGCACTGTGAATATTTCAAAAGGCAGATTCAAGTTTGCCGCGGCTGAGTTTTTGCCACAGACTTTGGCTTCAATTGAAAAAATGCCGGAATCAACATTTGAGCAGATTGCAGAAAAATATGTGGAAATGAACATTGCCCATCCATTCCGTGAAGGAAACGGCAGAACAACAAGAATCTGGCTGGATTTGATTTTAAAGCGCAGCCTAAAAAAATGCGTTGACTGGAGCAGAATCAACAAAAAAGATTATCTTGATGCAATGGAACAGAGCGTCTGCGACTCTTCAAAAATCAAGTTTCTTTTGAAAAATGCCCTGACTGATAAAATCAATGACCGCGAAATGTTCATGAAAGGAATTGACTATTCGTATTACTATGAAGAGGCGGAATGATGAGTGAATTGAAAAAGGTGGGTGATTATATACGGCAAGTTGATATTCGTAATAGAAATTTATCTGTAAATAGATTGTTAGGATTGAGTATTAACAAATGCTTTATTGAGTCAATTGCAAATACAATCGGAACTGATTTTAAATCGTATAAAGTAGTAAAGAAAGGACAGTTTGCCTATGGTCCAGTTACTTCCAGAAATGGGGAAAAATTTACGATTGCACTTCTTGAAGAACCTGAATGCATTATTTCAAGCTCCTATTCTGTTTTTGAAATTATAGATACTTCAAAACTTTTGCCGGAATATCTGATGTTGTGGTTTCTCCGTCCAGAGTTCGACCGTTATGCCCGTTACAAATCACACGGAAGTGTCCGGGAAATATTTGACTGGGAAGAAATGCGCCGTGTTGAACTTCCAGTTCCTCCACTCGAAGAACAACAGAAAATCGTAGATGCCTACAACGCAGTAGAAAACCGCATTCAGATTAAACAGAAGATAAACGAAAAACTGGAAGCAACGGCGCAGTGTTTGTTTGAGGATTTAACAAAGAATAAAGATTCGTTTGAGGTAAAAACGATAGAAGAAATATCTGAAAATGTAGTTTGTGGCAAAACTCCATCAACATCAGTAAAAGAATATTGGGGAAAAGAAATTCCATTTATTACAATTCCAGATATGCATGGAAATAATTTTATACATAAAACAGAAAGATGTTTGTCAGAACAAGGAAAATTATCTCAAGCAAAACAAACTTTACCAGCAAATTCAATTTGTGTTAGTTATATTGCAACAGTAGGACTTGTATCATTAACAACAAAAGAAAGCCAGACAAATCAGCAGATTAATTCTATTATTTGTAAATCTGATGTTTCTTTTTATTATGTTTTTTTAACGCTAAAAAACATGACAGAAGAATTAAAAAGACTTGGAGCTGGCGGAAGTACAACATTGAATGTTAGCAAATCACTTTTTGCCTCTATAAAGTTGAAAATTCCAAGCGAAAAGGATATGCGAAATTTTGATGAAAAAGTTTCGCCATTATTTTATAATATATTGACAAATGAAAAAGAAATAGAACAAATGTATAAGTTAAGAGAAACTTTGATTTCTCAGATTTCGAA